>Ga0209415_10010084_pt1 | contig 16126 bp, 16 predicted proteins | sample PeaSoiSIISIP2007_FD_187696 | JGI IMG/M metagenome (GOLD analysis project Ga0209415, IMG submission 187696) | Peat soil microbial communities from Weissenstadt, Germany - SII-SIP-2007 (SPAdes) (version 2) | ecosystem: Environmental > Terrestrial > Soil > Wetlands > Peat | place: Germany...
GACCCACTGGATTTTCTGCTCCTCGACCTTGCCCGACAGGATATCGCCGGGAAGATCGAGATAGATCGGACCGCGCTTGCCGTCGAGCGCCTCGCGGAAAGCGATACTAATGTATTCGGGGATGCGGTAGCCGAGATCGATTCGATAAGCCGCTTTGACGATCGGCCGCATCATCGGAATCTGATCCATCTCCTGAAAGGTATCGAGCGTGGTCCCACGCATCGGTGAGGCTCCGCCGATCGCAATTACCGGCGCTGCATCAGCCCATGCGTTCGCGAGTCCGGTGACCAGATTGGCAACGCCGGGGCCCATCGGCGCGATGCAGATGCCGGGCTTTCCGGTGATGCGCGAGTAAGCGTGCGCCATCATCGCGGCCGCTTGTTCATGACGAACGTAAATCCCCTTCATGCCCAGACTGAGACATGCGCCGGCGGTGCCGCCGGTGGGTCCGCCCATCATGAAGAATATTGTGTCAACGCCTTCGCGCTTGAAACAATGCGCTATTATTTCTTCGCCCCGTAATGTTCCCATCGGTTCATGCCTCCGCTCGAATCTTTGATACCAATTCCAGTCAGTCGTTCAATATACGTGCTTCGCGCCCGATCGCAGCTCGATCAGTCACTGTACTCGTCATGCCGCCGCACCCATTCCATCGTATGAGGCAAGCCGGCTTCGTCGCGACCCATGGGGCGCCAGGTCCAGAATATTGTAGGTGCCATTTAGCATGTCGAGGCCACGCGCGTAACAGGAATAGGTATGGTAGATGGCGCCGTCCGCATCTTTGTAGAAGACGCTGACGCCGGCCAATTCGGACATGGAATTCGGATGTTTCGTGTAATTATGGTACGACTCGCCCCGCGCCAAATCCTCGGGCGTGAACGAAACGTTGAAATCGAAATTGAAGTCGGAGCCGAAGGACGATACCCATTTGAAGTTCCAGCCCATGCGCTTCTTGTAGGCCTCGATCTTTGGCAGCGGTGCTCGCGAGATAGCGAGGAAGGCGAAATCACGATGGGCCAAGTGTGTATCAATACCATTGAAATTATCCGCCCAGAACGAGCAGGATTTGCACCCGGCTTCCCAGTCTGGGCCGAGCATGAAGTGATACACAATCAACTGAGATTTGCCGTCGAATAGCTGGGCCAGCGTCAGCTTGCCGTTCGGCCCTTCGAATACATAATTCTTATCCACCCGCACCCACGGCAGGTCACGGCGCTCTTTACTCAACGCGTCGCGTCGCCGAGTGAACTCCTTCTCCTTGGCGAGAAGCTGTTTGCGAGCCTGGGTCCACTCTTCCTGCGAAACGACTTTGTGTTTCTCCATATTGATCTCCAGATTGAGTAATCGCGGTTCGATCCTTTTTGCTTTTAGCGCCAGATTTCCGCGGCCGTTTCGACGATCAGGCGCATCTTCTTTTGCTCGTCTTCGATCGAGATCTGGTTGCCGCCCACGGTGCTCGCAAATCCACATTGCGGACTGATCGCGAGCCGATCCATAGGAAGGTACCGTGCCGCCTCCTCAACCCGTCGTTTGAGCGAGTCCTTGCTTTCGAGCACGGGCGTTTTGGTGCTGATAATTCCGAGCACTGCGAACTTATGTTTGGGCATGAAGCGCAGGGGGGAGAAGTCGCCTGCGCGCGGAGTATCGTATTCGAGGAAAAACCCGTCCACCTCGGTCTCGTTGAACAGGCGGTCGGCGATTGCCTCGTAGCTGCCGGCGGCAAGCCAGCGCGAACGGAAGTTGCCACGGCACAGATGCATCCCGACGGTCATAATGGACGGCCGCGCCCGCATGATCCGATTCACGGCCGCGATGTACCTGGCGGTCAGTCGGTCTGGGTCCTCGCCGAGGGCGCGCGTCTGTTCGCGAATCTTGGGATCGCAGAGCATCGCCTGCGGCACTTCGTCGATTTGCACATACGTCGCACCAACGCTTCCGAGTGTCGCCAGTTCCTCTTCGTAGATCTTGAGCAGGTCGTCCCAGAACTCGTCGGCGTTCTTGTAGGCCGCGGGGTCGGCGCAACGCGCGCCCTGCATGAAGTGCATGAAGCTGGGCGACGGTATCGTGATTTTCGGCGTGCGCCGCGTATGCCGGCGGACGAACTCGAATTCCGGCGTCGCGATGCCATGCGTGCGCCTGAGCTTCCTGGTCGCGTAGCAGGTTTCGATCGGATATTCACGGCCGTCTTCATCATGGAAGCTCCACGGGGACGGTCGGTTCTCGAAGCCTTCCAGCGCTTCGACGAAGCCATAGGCCCACGAACTGCGGCAGAATTCTCCGTCGGAAATCGAATTGAGCCCGGCCGCTTCCTGCATCCGAATCGCCTCGATAATCAAGCGGTCCTGGATTTCGCGGAAGGCCTCGTCGGTAATCTGATCGTGCGCGTGAGCTTTGAAAGCCGCAATCAATTCGGGCGGGCGCAGCATGCTGCCGATATGTTCGGCGCGAAATGGTGGATCGATCTTCGCTTCATGCGCCATCGCTATGCTCCCGTCTATCGCTTCGTCCCCGGCCAGGCCAATGCCTACGCGGTCGGTGTGGTCGGGCCATTCACTGTCATGCGACAACCCGCAGCGCAAACGCAAACCCGCCGCCGGTCCTTATGCCGCCGTGATGTGAGCCGGATGCGTGCTTCGTGGTAGTCATCAAGGCATGAAGTTCGGACTATTCGGGATGAACATGCGGCCTTGCATAACGCCCGAGGCCATTGCCGCGGTGGCGCGCACCGCCGAGAACGCGGGCATCGAGAGCTTCTGGGGTGGCGAGCACCTGGCGCTCGCCGATCCGCAGACACCAGCTTCCCCGATGCCGCCGCATATCGATTTCGTCGATCTCAACGTCACGATGGCGTTCGCCGCGGCGCACACGCGCACGCTGCGCTTCGGCACCGGGATCATGATCCTGCCGCTGCGCAATCCGGTGGTGCTCGCCAAGCAACTCGCCTCGGTGGACGTGATGTCGGGCGGCCGGCTGATCTTCGGCATCGGCATCGGCAATCTCGAATTCGAGTTCAACACGGTCGGGGTGCCGTTCGATTACAAGGGAAGGCGAGCGGAAGAAGCACTCGCCGCGATGAAGGCGCTGTGGACGATGGACCGTGCGGAGTTTCACGGCCGTTACTTTTCGTTTGCCGGCGTGCGCGCTGAGCCGCGCCCGGTTCAAAGACCGCATCCCGAAATCGTCTTTGGCGGCAAGACGCCTTATGCGTTCAGCCGTACGGCGCGACTGGGTAATGGGTGGTACGGCTATGCGCTGGATCTCGCGGCGACGCGCGACTGCATCGAGGGAATTCGCGCGGCCTGCGCCGACGCGGGCCGCCGCTTCGACGAAATCGAAGTGAGTATCACGCCAAAGGGCGATCTCGATCGCGATCTCGCGCGCCGCTATGCGGATCTCGGAGTCGCGCGATTGATTTTGCCGCCGCGCGGCCGCGACGTCGGTGAGACGCTACAAGCTATCTCGGCCGCGGAACGAAATCTCATCGGCAAGGTGTGACTATAGCTTCGCGGCGCGAGTGACTAATGGCGCGAGCTCGCGAACGAGCTTCACGCCATCCGAATCGGCTGACGCGCCTGGCAGTACAACCACCCGCGTTACGCCGGCGTCGCGATATTGCGCGAGTATTTCGGCCGTGGGGCCGGCGGTGTCTGCGGCCATTTGCAGCACCGAGAATTGTAGCTGGTCCGGGTCGCGCCCGAACTCGCGCGCCATCGCACGAATCTGCGGAATACATTCGCGGGCCTTTTCGGGCGTCAATCCGCCTGGACACCAGCCGTCGGCATAGCGGGCGACGCGGCGCATCGCGTGCTTCGGGTCGTGCGCTCCGAGAATTATCGGCGGACCGGGCTTCTGCACTGGTTTGGGATACAGCTTGACCGGCGGAAATTTGATGATATCGCCGTTGTAACTGGCCTCATCCTTCGACCATAGCTCGCGCAACGCCTCGATCGATTCGCGCAAATGGAGCCATCGGCGCTTGAAATCAACACCCATTATGGCGGCCTCCTCGGGGAACCAGCCGGCGCCAACGCCGAAGATAAACCGGCCGCCGGAGTAGAGGTCGAGCGAGGCGACCGCCTTCGCGGTTTCGATTACGTTGCGCTCCGGCAGCAGGCAAATCGCCGTGCCGAGCTTGATCGTATTGGTCGTCGCGGCGGCCGTCGCCAGCGAGACGAAAGGATCGGTCAGCGCCGCGTAAAATTCCGGCACCCTGCCGTCCTTGCCGCGCGGATACCAGGTCGAATAGGTCGCCGGCATCACCAGGTGCTCGGCGACCCAGAACGATTCGAAGCCGAGTTGCTCGGCCTCGCGCGCGATCGCACCCGGATTGCCGGTCTTCTCGGTCAGAAACATCGAGACGCCGATTTTCATTTCGAGACCTCCGCGCGAACTGAGTATCCGGTCAACTGACTAATCGACGAACTGAGTGATTCACGACGCGCGCGATTCACTTTCAGCTCACCGCATGATCTGGTTAAGCCCCGGCGCCGACGTGTAGCGTGTCAAATCGAGATACTCACTTGGCGCCTGCTCATTAACATAGAAGGCGTGGCCCGGAGCGGGATCGATGAAGAAGGTCGCATGGGAATTCTGCACGTCCCAGAACGCCCAGACCATCGCGCCTGAGGCCGTCACCGGACCGATCCCCGGCACATCGACTGTGTGCATGAACATCCCGAAAAAGCGCCACGGCTGCATCTTCGAGTCGTAGAGATCCTCCCACACGGGTGCGTAGGTCGCCTTGTCAACGTACATCACGCGCTTGCCATAACAATATCCCGCAGTCTTCGAAGGAACCTTGCTGGCGCTGATAACATATACGTCGCGCAACTGCCATTTGCCCCACGACGGCATCGGCCAGGCGAGCGGCATGTCGAAATTCTTGGGAAACTCGCCGGCGGGCAGATTCGAGTCAACCAAGGCGAGAATTTTCTTCTCGGCGACCACATCGACCTTGAGTTCCGTGAGGTTCGAATTGAAGCCGAAACGATAATCCTCCTGCGTCGAATCGGTGCCCTGGTTCGGACTGCATCGCGCGGCGGAAGAGACCGGCTGGTAGCGGCGCAACGAAGGTAGGAAAATGTAGCCATCCTCGGGTTTAGCCAGATCCGTATAGGAGATCGTAAGTTGGGCGGTGTAACGCTGCTGTTCCGGCTCCAGCACCATCAACCATTCGCTGGAGAATTTCTCTCCGGCGCCCCCAAAATTGGCTGGCGTATTGGGGTCAGTGTTAAACGCAAGCTGCCGGTTTACGATCTGCGCCGCCTGGCAGTTGACGCTCCCAGTGCGGTCGATCGAGCAGCCATTGCCGTAGGAATCGACGATGAGATGCGGCAGATAGCGATACCAGACGTTGGCGAGCACCTTCCATCCCTGATGCGGCTCGGCCGGATTCGGAAACGGCATCCCACCCTGATAGCCCGATAAGGTCAGGGCGCCGTCGGGCAGATCGACGAGCTTTACCTGGCCGGAATATTTCTCGGTTGCCTCCATGTAGGTTCTCGGCAGCGGATGTATGATCGTGGGGCCGACCTCCATCTTTACGTCAGCCGGCATCTTCCAAAAATATTTGCCCTGGAAAAGCGCGACCATGCCGTCCGGCATGTATTGCTGAAACTGCTGCCAGTTTTGCATCGTGATAGTGGTGCCCGGTGGAATCGAATCGGCCACCATCGGTTGCGTCGCCGGCTGAGCGGTGGCGGGTGCCGGCGCGCTCGGGGCAACGGACGTCTGTGGCGGTTGAGTTGCCTGCTCGGTCGTCACTTGAGCCCGCGGAGCAGGGGTCTGGGCGCGGGCAATATGCGCGCCCATGGTCAGCGCAATCGATGCGAGAATCGGGATTAATAACTTACTCGGTCGCGAGACAAATTCTTCAATCATCTTCTCTCTCAATAGGGTCACCCCCGCCATCACAAACTGGCGGAGCCAAACACGAAGGTTTGATCGTTGTGATACCGTGAAACCGACTCAGAGTACGAGCGCCGTTCGCACGGGCGACCGTGAATTATCCCACGCCTTTCGTCGTCATCGACGAACCCAGGATGACACCGCCTCCGCCTCAGCGCGCGGCGATATTGCCGCACTTCCGCTGAAACGGCAAGCGAACTTGTAGGTCGCTACTACAGAATGTGTGCGGGGTGTCCGACCACGCAGTGTCAGCTTCGATGGGACCAACTCGTTATGACCGCGGCGCTGGACGCGATCCCGGCACGATGTCGTAAACGATTCTTTCGGTCCCTCGAATTATCGCGACTTCGGATTTTTTGCCGACCTGATCTCCCGTGAGCAGCCGCTGCAGATCGTCGCTGCCCGCGATCGGCTGGCCGCCGAAGCCGACGATCACGTCGCCGCGCTTGAGTCCTGCGCGATCGGCCGGGCTGTCGATTTCGATCGACGCCGCCATCACCCCGCTTTGCGTCTTGAGTTCGTGAAAGCGCACGACGCGGCGATGAAGATCGACGTTCTGCCCGGCGATTCCCAGCCAGGCGCGCTCGACGCGACCGTCGCGGATCAACTGCGCCGCGACGAATTTCGCAGTGTTGATCGCGATAGCGAAGCAAATCCCCTGCGCCGGCAGAATCGAGGCGGTGTTCACGCCGATAACCTCGGCGCGCGAACTGACCAACGGGCCGCCGGAGTTGCCCGGATTCAATGCGGCGTCGGTCTGCAGCACGTTGTCGATGAGCCGGCCGGATTGCGATCGCAGCGAGCGGCCGAGCGCGCTCACCACGCCCGCCGTCACCGAGTACTGGAAGCCGTACGGATTGCCGATTGCGATCGCGAGTTGTCCGACGCGAATCGAATGCGAGTCGCCCAGTCGCGCCGCGATTAGATCGTTGGCGCCGATCCGAATCACCGCGAGATCAGTATCGGGATCGTCGCCGACCAGATCGGCGCGTGTACGACGCCCGTCGCTAAGGGCGACATCGATGCGCGCGGCGCTCCGGACGACGTGGCTGTTGGTGAGCACATAGCCATCGGGCGTGAAGATGAAGCCCGAGCCGGTCGCATGCGGTCCCGGCCGCTGCCGCTCGGGAGCCGTCCCCGCCGTGCGAGGGTCGCGTTGCGCCGCCGGACGATGCGTCACCTCGATATAGACCACCGACGGGCTGACGACCTCCGCGGCATGAATCACCGCCTGCGAGTACGCGTCGAGCAGCGCGCCGTCGGATATCGGCTCGGGCACGGCTGATTCATCGCGCGCAGAACCGACGTGCGACAGTGCTCGTGCCTTCAATCTCATCGAATAGTCCTCCTGACTTTCATTGTAATCATTCTGTCAAGCGCCCGACGAATTCGCGTAACAATAGCCGGATCGCTATCGTCCCGTCATCCATTATTGCGATCAAATTTTGGCTTTAGAGCGCGCAAGCGCCGCCATTATCAGATTGGCCGCCTCATCCGGCCCAATCCATCTAATGACCTTCACCCATTTGTCCTCCTCGAGGTCCTTGCTAATGGCGACGGAAATGCTGAATCTGCTCGCGCAGCATCACCGGCAGGTCAGTGAAATCGATGGGCAAAACGACGCGATTGGTGTAAGCGACTGGAAGCGCCAGGGGACATCGCGATGAAACGATCGGAAAAACGCATTCTGACGACGCATGCGGGGAGCCTGCTGCGGCCCAAGGCGCTCGGCGAGATGTTGGGACGCCACAGCCGTCACGAGGCCGTCGACGCGGCCGCGATGGATCGCGCGATCCTCGACGCCACGCGCCATGTCGTGAAGCTGCAGGCCGATTGCGGCATCGACGTCGCCAATAACGGCGAGCAGGCGCGCGAGAGTTTCTTCACCTACGTGCAGCATCGGATGAGCGGTTTCGGCGGGCAAAGCGATCGCCCCGGCTTCGCGGACATGCGCGCCTATCCGAGCTTCCTGGAAATGATTATGACCCAAATTCGTGGGCGCGTGCAGGTCGATTTGCTTCACGCGCCGAAGGCGATCGGTGCCGTCCAGTACACTGACCGCACGGCGCTCGATCGCGAATGCGACGACTTCGCGAAAGTCCTCGCCGAACTCAAGCCCGCCTTTGTCGAGACCTTCATGACCGCGCCATCGCCGGGAATCATCGCCGCCGCGATGCTCAACGAACACTATCCGTGTCTCGAGGATTACGTGACCGCGCTCGCCGATGCGTTGCGGGTCGAATACGAGACCATCGTCGCCCGCGGCTTCCTGATGCAAATCGACGCGCCTGACCTCGCGATGGAGCGTCATGTCACCTACGCACAGCGCCCACTCAAGGAATTTGTCGGCTTCGTCGATCTGGTGATTTCAGCGATCAACCGCGCGATCGAAAAAATTCCGCCCGACCGCGTACGGCTGCACGTGTGCTGGGGAAATTACGAGGGCCGCACAATCACGACGTCGCGCTCGAAGCGATTCTGCCGCAACTGTACAAGGCTCATGTTGGCGCACTGATGATCTCGATGGCGAATCCGCGCCATGAGCATGAGTACCGTTACTTCGAGCGCCATCGCTTGCCCGCCGACATGAATCTCATCGCGGGCGTGATCGATACGACCACCAACTACGTCGAACATCCGCAGGTCGTCGCAGATCGCATAATGCGCGTGGCGCAAGCGATTGGCGATCCCCGTCGCGTCCTTGCGGGCACCGATTGCGGGTTCGAAACGACTACCGGATTGGCGCCGGTGGCCGAGGAAGTGGTGTGGGAAAAGTTGCGAGCGATGCGCGACGGCGCGGCGATCGCGAGCAAGCATCTGCTCGGCTAGCCTGCGCTCGCGGGTTCAGACGAGCGCTATTCGCGCTCCCATCCAATCACCGCCTGAATCGTCACGCCAAAGCGCTCGGCGAGCTTGCTACCGTCTTCGCGCATCGCGCGCCACTGCGCCGTTTCGGTCGCGCGATGAAACGCTTCGGGATTGTCGAAATGTAGCTCCGCCACGCGATGGAATGGCGGCGCCCCGCCTTCGAGGCCGGACTCGGCACGCGTCAACACCAGCTTGCGCAGATGCGGAACTTTGCGCGCCAGCGGTACGTGAACCTCAACATAATGCTTCTCGAACGCCTCGACATCGGACGGTTTGGGCGATCCCCATAGGCCGACAATCTTGTACATCTAATCGTGTCCTCTTCGTTCAGCTTGCTTGAGGGCGTAGGGCGTCGCAAGCGCGTCCATCACAAAACTTGTGGACACCTTTAGCGCCACCCTGTGATGACTGGAATTCAGCGGAGGTAATTGAGTGCGGGCGGAGTAGCGGCGAACTCCTGGCGCACTGCCTCATAGCCGGAGAGGTCGTCCACGGTGCGAAAGAAGCCGCGATGCACGTAGCCGTAGAGCGGCACTCCGCGCGCCGCGATCGGCGCGAATACATCGCCCATCAACGAAAACGGCGGGCTCGCCGGCGTCATCGCGAAAACCTCCGGCTCGCACACCATCACGCCGCAGTACATGTAGGGCGTCAGCGTCGCGGCGACGCTCGCGTCGAGGTCGCGCGGGTAATCGACGAAATTGCCGTGCGCTCGCCCGGCCATCAGGCGCATCCGCTGGATGCGGCCGTGCTTGTCGCATTCGATTCGGCTGTAGGCGTCGGGATCGCCGCCCTCGCGCAGCACGAACGTCGCCAACCCGCCGCGCTCGCGATGGAACTCGATCAGGCGAGCGAGATCGAGATCGAGAATCGTGTCGCAGTTCAGAAGAACGAACCGCTCGTTGGCGAAATATTCCCGTAGCACCGCCAAGGGTCCGCCGGTTCCGGTGAGCACCCGTTCCGGCGAATAGGTAATCTGCAGGCCGAGCGACGAGCCGTCGCCGAGCGCGCGTTCGACCTTCGCGGCCAGATGATGAACGTTGATCGCGACGTCGGTAATTCCCGCGCGCTTGAGCATCAGCAACGGGTAATGGATCAACGGACGGCCGCCGACTTCGAGGATCGGCTTCGGAATTGTTTCGGTGAGCGGCCGCAAACGCTCGCCGTAGCCGGCCGAAAGCACGAGTCCCTTCATCATGCCGCCGCCATTGAAATTGCCCTGGTGTTCATCCTGTGCAATGAAGCGATCGCCTACGCGCCCAACGCCGCGCGCAGGTTGGCGAAGTCATCACGATTCGCGAGCACGCGGCGCGCCTGCTCGATCGCCCACGGAATGTACGCGGCGTAACCATGCTTGCCGTTGTGTTCCAGCCAGATGAAGCGGCCGATCACTTTGAGCGCGTGTTGCAGCACGCATAGGCGGTAGCTCTCGTTAAACTCGGCGAGCGTCAGCGCCATCGGCGTGCCGCGTCGCAGGTGCGCGGCGAAATAATAGTCGAGCATCCGTCGCTCGATCGTCGGCGTAATGATTCGCGCCGCATCGCGCGTGGTCAGCAGCACCGCGAGGTCCTGCGCCGCCGGCGCCATCAGCGCATCCTGAAAATCGATCACGCGCAATCGATGCCCACCGCCGCTGGTCGATTGCAGGAACAGGTTATTGCCGTGGTAGTCGCGATGCGACAGCACGCGCGGATAGCGGCCGAGGCGCGCCACCAGATCGTCGAGCTCCGGCGCGATCGCAGTCGGATCGGCCGCTGCCGAAACTTCCGCGATACCGACGTCCATGAATTGCGAGAGCTCCCAACGAAAGAGCCGCTCGTCGTATGCAACCCGCGCTGCGATGCACCGTTCGTCGAGCCGCCGCGTGCCTTCCAAATGAAGTACCAGCAGTTCGTTGGCGGCGAGCCGATAGAGATCGCCCGCATCGCCGTGCGACGCCGCCTCGAACAGCGGCACTTCGCCAACGTCCTCAACGAGCAACATTCTCGCGTGCGTGTCGGCAGCGAAGATTTCGGGCACCGCCGCGCCGATCGATTTGAGAAACCGATGCACGTTGATCCAGGGCGGCTCCGCTAACGGCTCCGGAATAAGCTTTAGCGCACGCGCATATAGAGGTAGATCGTCGGGCCCAAGATCGATTGCGATCGCGCTTATTGGCGTCGCGCGAGCTTTATGACCGATCGGCGTCTCGCCATTTCTCGCCGCGATCGCGATGCGCCAGAAGCGCCGCGCCGACGCGTCACCCTTGAGCGCGATCGTCGCCGTCACCCGCGCGCCGGGAAAGCGCACGCCGACGGCATCTTGCAGCCATCGTTCGAGTTCCGCTGGTTCGCGCGCGCTCACGCGCTCGATTTTAGCCGTCGCACTCGATGACGCGCGAGTACCTTGCGCCCGTCAGTTCGCCGCGTTTGAATCCTCGATACCCACCAGGTCTTCGTAGAGCTTGTCGATTTCGCGGCCGAGCAGTTCGTAGCGCGCGATCATTTCCTTGGCGTCCTTGCGCGCGAGGTAGAAGTTCGGGTCGTTCATCTCGCTCGCCAATCCCGCGCGTTCGGTTTCCTTCTTTTCGATCGTCGCTTCGATTTCGCTGCGCTTACGTACGTTTTGCGATCGCCGCCGCTCCCCCTCGCGATCGATCGGGCCGGCCGGCTTGTGACGGCCGTTGCGTTGCGCGCTCAGAGCTGTCGCCGAGTGCGCCACGCTCACCTGATTCCCATTGACCGCGACCGCCGCCGGTGCTGCGCCATTCGCCGACGTCTCCGGCGCGACCGAACTACCGACCTGCGTCAGCCGGCTCCGCGCGCCATCGATGCGCGCGGCCGCGGCACCATGCGCAGCGCGCGCTTCCTCCTGCGCCTTCTTCGCCAGGTAGTCGTCGTAATTACCGAGATAACGCACCGCATGGCCGTGACCGACTTCGATCACCTGCGTCACCAGTTGGTTCAGGATGTGCCGATCGTGACTCACGATCAGCACCGTCCCCGGAAAGCGCCGCAGCGCTTCGAGCAGGGTCTCCTTCGCTACGATATCCAGGTTGTTGGTCGGCTCGTCGAGCAGCAGGCAGTTGTTGCGCCGCGCGATTACTTTCGCCAGCGCCAGCCGCGCCCGTTCACCGCCCGACAGCACTCCGACCCGCTTCTGCACTTCATCGCCCGAAAACAGCATCGCGCCAAGCAGGTTGCGAATTTCGGTCGAGGTCATCCCCTGCGCGCTGCGACTCAGTTCGTCGAGCACCGTCGTCTCGTAGTCCAGCGATTCGGCGAGGTTCTGCGCGAAGTAGCCCATCACCACTTTGTCGCCCACGATGCGCTCGCCCGCAGTCAGCTCATCCACTCCCGCGAGCATCCGGATCATCGTCGATTTACCCGCGCCGTTCGGTCCCACTAACGCGATTCGCGATCCGCGCTCGATCTCGATACTGACTCCGCTATAGACCGTCAGTTCGCCGTAGCGTTTGATCGCGTCGCGCAATTCGACCACCCGGCGCGCCCCGCGATCGCAATCGGGAAACTTGATCGTCGGCGGCTTATCGAGTCCCAGCGGCGACTGCAGCCGTTCGACTTTTTCGAGCTGCTTGATGCGGCTCTGCACCAGCTTGGCCTTGCTCGCCTGGTAGCGAAAGCGGCTGATGAAGGCCTCCATGTGCTCGATTTCGTCGCGCTGCTTTTCGTACGCCGCCAGCTCGGCCAGAAAACGGCGTTCGCGCTCGACCAGGTAAAATGAGTAATTGCCGTTGTACTCGGTCAGCGCGCCGCGCGCGACTTCGACCGTCTTACGGGTCACGCGGTCGAGAAAATAATGGTCATGCGAGACCAGGATGATCCCGCCCTCGTATTCTTCGAGATATTCTTCGAGCCAGTTGCGCGCCTCGATATCCAGATGGTTGGTGGGCTCGTCGAGCATCAGGAAATCGGGCCGCTGCAATAGCAGCTTCGCCAGCGCGATCCGCATCCGGATGCCGCCCGAAAATTCCGCGACGTCGCGTGCGAGATCCTCTTCGCGAAAGCCCAGTCCGAACAGCACCGCCGTCGCGCGGCTGTCCGCATCGTAAAAGCCGTGCCGCTCGAGTTCGCTCAACACGTCGCCGAGTTCTTCCAGCGCCGCGTCGTGCGCCGGTCCGCTATGGTTGCTGGCGAGGATCTCCTCCAGCTCGACCCGGCGCCGATCATGCTCGCGCATCTCGGTCAGCGCCGAGAGCGTTTCGTCAAGCACCGGACGGCCGCCCATTTCGGGCGAGTCCTGATGCAGGTAGCCGACGCGCGTGCGCTGCGGGCGCGAGATCCGGCCGCCGTCAGGCTGCACCAGCTCGGCGATTATCCCCAGCAGCGTCGATTTGCCGGCGCCATTGAGACCCACCAGGCCCACCCGCCCGTCGTCCGGCATGGCCCAGCTCGCGCCGTCGAAAATCGTGCGTCCGCCGAAATGTTTGGTGATTTTGTCGAGCGTCAGCACTTTGTTTCCTGGCGTGCATTGGCATGGAAACCGCCGCCGCGCCGTTCAAACCTGTAATGGTACCGGTCCTGCGCCCCGCGCGAAAGCCATCCACCATATAATCGGCGACCAAATAACACTTATGCGGGCGTTGGCCGGCTCTAACGCGTCTCCACGGGAGGGGCGTCGATTTAACTCTGCCCAATCGTTAGAATCGAGTTGGATCCACAAGAGGGTAGGGGGAGGGAAGCAAAATGCCCGCGTTAAACGACGGCGACCGCGTGCTCATCATCGACCGCAAGCTCTTCAAAGACGACAACACGCGCTTTTTCGTCGGCGTCATCGAGGAATACGACTCGATCGCGGTGCGCGTGCGCGGCTACCCGTTCCATCTGAGCCCCTACGAAATCTCCGGCGCCGAGCGTCATGGCGAGGAGCGCGTGCGCATCATCTCGCTCTCTGCCGGCGACCTCCTCTACCTGTTGCCGCGCGACATGGATGCGGCCAAGGTCCATCTGCGGCGCTCGCCGAAATCCCTGATGCTGACCGACGGCGAGGCGCTCTCCGTCGATCTCAGCGAATGGCTCCTCCGCGTCTAACCCCGGGGCGCATCTCTCACGACTTCCCCCGCACCGCCGCTCGCAATATCGGCTGGATTGCGATCGCTTCGCGCCTCGATAGCCGCCATCGCGCGGGGCCGCTGCGGCGGAACGCGATTCCCTCGGCCGCTTCCTTCCAAAAAAGCTATAAGCGCGTTCCCCTCCTAACCCATTCTGGAGGGGGCGCGCCCAATTTTGCGATGTCGCAGCGACCGATGCAGACGTGCCGGACGGCTGCGACGGCGCGGCTGCGGGGTCGCTAGACGACCACCCTCTGCGGGTGTGGTGGCGTTGCCCTCGCGGCGCATGCTAACGATCGGGTCAAAATTATTTCGCGCTACGCCACCATCGGCGCGCGCAGAAAATCGCAGGAGTTTATCGCAATGAGTCTCAGGCTCGATGGAAAAAACGCATTGATCACCGGCGCCGCCAGCGGCATCGGCCGCGCCTCGGCCATTCGCTTTGCCGAAGAGGGCGCCAACGTCGCCGTAGCCGACCGCAATCTGGCCGCCTCCGAAGAGACCGCCGCCGCCGTGCGCAAGCTCGGCCGCAAAGCCACCGCGATCCAGGTTGACGTTAGCGATCCGGCGCAGGTCACCGCGATGCTCGCGAAGACCGTCGCGGATCTCGGCGGCCTCGACATCCTCCTCGCCGCCGCCGGCGTCTCCCATGCGGGCTATGGCACCGGCGAGGTCAAACACAAGTTCCTCCACGAAATCTCCTTCGCGGATTGGCGCAAGCTGATGGCGATCAACCTCAACGGCTGCTTCCTCACCTGTCAGGCCGCGGCGAAACAGATGATCGCGCAGGGACGCGGCGGCCGCATTATTGCGATCGCGTCGGGCGCCACAAAAATTCCGATCAAGGGTTCTGGTGAGTACGCCGTGAGCAAGGCCGGCGTCTGGATGTTGATGAAGAACATGGCGCTCGAGCTCGGCCGATACGACATCACCTGCAACGCGATCGGACCCGGCGTCATCGACACTCCCACGACTCAGGAACTCCAGCAGGGCAAGAACTTCGACCGCATGATGCGCCAGGCGCCGCTCAAGCGAATCGGCAAGCCGGTCGATGTCGCGAACACCGCGCTCTTCCTCGCAAGCGAAGAGGGCAGCTACTTCACTGGCTCGATCCTGCATCCGGACGGCGGCTTCGTGATGCAATAGGCGCAGACGAATTGATACAATAGTTGCTGGCCACCTAGAGTTATGAGAATCCGATCCTTTTTCGTTTTTATGGCGGCCGTCGCCCTCTTCGCCATGGTTGCTATCGCCGCCGGGTCCACGGCGGCTCGTGCCCAGGATGAGGACGGCGGTGCGATGGGCTCCGCCAATGGTATGGATTCCGCCGGCGGAATGGGCTCGTCGAACGGCATGGGCGATTCTGCGACCTCCGGCTCGACCGCGGGCGACGAGTCGATGCCGCCGCCGATGGCCAGGATACACATCCGCCAGCCGGTCACCGGCTCGATGATGGCGGCTCCCCCGTATGGTCTGGCGCCGATGCGGGTCGGCTTCTTCGTCCTCACCAACGATCCGGAAGGTCTCGGCTTTCTCACCTATTCGTGGAATTTCGGCGACGGCGCGGTTTCCGCCTTGCCGCCGGAGCTTTATATCTTCCACACCTACTTCAAGCCCGGCATCTATGCTTGTACATTGACCGCCACTACCGTCGATGGCCGTTCGCAGACCTTCCGCCAGGGCGTCGTCGTCAAAGCCCCCGGCGGTTGATAGTCGTCTTCTGACGTTTCCTCACAGTCTCGCAGCGGCATTCTCTACCATTTTACGTTTTAAACGCAAATAATGAAGCGTTCCCTAGGGCACCTTACGCCGTCATTACCGGCTTAACGTCACCTGTAAAAATTTTTTTCTAACTACGAAAGGCGACAGAGTAAACTCTTCTTACAGGAGAGCCACTCAGTCAAAAGCGAAGATGAGGCGATCATGTTTCACGTGAAACATGATCGCCGTAATTTTGTGGGGAAATCCTTCAGCCTTGTGCGCGCCACTCATTTTGTACGTGCTCCCCCCATAGACGCCCGACGCGAGAGCGGCTTGGTCAGCTAGGCTGCTACTTCGACGGTCGCGACTTCGGTTGAGGGCTCCGGTATGACCTCGCCGTGCGCGCGCATTCCCTCGATGTGAAATTCAATCGCCTCGGCCATCACACGAGTGATGTCTTCGACCGTTTTGCCGGTTGCAACACACCCCGGCAGATCCGGCACATAGGCCGAAAGATTGTGGCCGCCGCGTTCGATCACGATTGCATAGCGCACGTCATTGATCCTCCAGACCAGCTTGGTTGAGGATGCTCTTGAGCGT
>Ga0209415_10010085_pt1 | contig 16126 bp, 11 predicted proteins | sample PeaSoiSIISIP2007_FD_187696 | JGI IMG/M metagenome (GOLD analysis project Ga0209415, IMG submission 187696) | Peat soil microbial communities from Weissenstadt, Germany - SII-SIP-2007 (SPAdes) (version 2) | ecosystem: Environmental > Terrestrial > Soil > Wetlands > Peat | place: Germany...
CGGCGGGCGGAGTTCGATCCTCGGCTGGATCGAGGGTCCCGCGGCGGAAGCCGCCGACCTGCGCAACGTGATGAACTTCCTCATGGACGTGATGGACGACGAGGCGTATTCCGGCGCGCTGATGGATCGCTGCCTGGAGACAGCGATCGCTTTTGCCCGAGCGCAGGTGGAGGCCGGCGCCGACACCATCGGCATCGGCGACGCCATCGCCAGCCAGCTTTCGCCGGCGGTCTACGAGCGGTTCATCCAGCCGCGGGAGAAACTCCTCGTCGCGGAAGTGCGGAAGATGGGCGCGCTCGTCCGCCTGCACATCTGCGGGAACATCACCCACCTGCTTCCGGGCATTGCCGATCTGGGCGTGGATGTCCTCGACGTGGACCACATGGTGGACATGAAGCTCGCGCGCAAGACGGTCGGCGCGGGAGTCGCCCTGGCCGGGAACATCAACCCGATCACGGTGCGCAATGGCGCTCCGCAGGAGATTACATCCGCCATGCGGCGGACCTACGAAGCAGTCGGCAATCCCTACCTGGTCAACGCCGGCTGCGAAATCCCCTCCGGCACGCCGCGGGATAACCTGCTGGCTCTCTGCGGGATGCTGCCCTATCGCGGCTGAACCGACCGCGTGAATTCGGGCGGATTCCGGCGACAGGCGGCCTGTTTCCTTCGTCCGCCGCGGCCTGGCAAAATGCTCCTTGACAGTCCCCGCATGGCGCTGATATACTCCGAATCCAATCATGGGGAGGCAGAGCGCCGCCCCAATCCCAAGTTCCCCTCACGCGCGGAGACTGCAACCATGGCAGACTGGAAAGACGTGTGGAAGAAGGTCGAGGCCGCCCAGGTGCCGAAAGTGACGAAGGTCGCGCTCGCGTATTCGGGCGGGTTGGACTCGTCGTTGAGCATCGAACTGCTGCGGCGGAAGTACAAGGTGAAGGAAATCTTCCCGATCAACATCGACGTCGGCCAGGGCGACCAGGAACAGGAGGAGATGCGGTCGAAGGCGAAGGTGCTCGGCGTGAAGCCGATCGTGATTGACGCGCGGAAGGAGTTCGCCGAGGTGTGGCTGCCGAAGGCGATCCGCGCGAACAGCGATTACAACGGGTACCCGGTCTCGACCTCGATGACGCGGCAGCTCGTGGCGCGGATCGTGGCGGAGAAGGCGCTCGAACTCGGCTGCGACGGGCTGATGGAAGGCTCCACCGGCAAGGGCAACGACCAGTACCGTATGCACAACGTGTTCAAGATGTTCGCCCCGCAGATGGAAGTCCTGGTGCCGGTGCGCGATTTCGACATGACGCGGGCGGAAGAGAAGCTTCTGTGCGAGGCGTGGGGCGTGCCGGTCACCGAGCAGATCACCGGTGGAGACGACAAGACGCTCTGGTGCCGCTCGATCGCCTCGGGCGCGGTGGACCTGAACCAGGAAATCCCGGACGACATCTGGATGTGGAAAGTGCCGCTCGAGAAGACGCCGGACCGCCCGACGAACGTCGAGATCCAGTTCCGCGCGGGGTTGCCGGTGACCCTGAACGGCAGGAAGATGCCCCTCGATGCGTTGATCAGCGAGCTGAACGTCGTCGCCGGCGCGGCGGGCGTCGGGCTGATTGACATGTTCGAGGACGGGATCATGGACTTGAAGAGCCGCGAGATTTACGAGGCGCCGGCGGCGCATGTCCTGCTCAAGCTCCACCGCGACCTGGAGCAGTACTGCCTGACGAAGGACGAGATCCAGTTCAAGAAGAGCGTGGACGCGAAGTGGGCGTTCCTGGTCTACCACGGGATGTGGTACACCCCGCTCAAGCGCGCCCTGGACGCCTTCGTCGCCGCGACGCAGGACGTGTGCAACGCCGACTACCGCGTCAAGCTCTACAAGGGCAACATCGTGATCACCCATCGCGCCTCGGAGACGAGCCTCTTCTCGCCGGAGATCCGCTCGATCAAGGCGACCGGCTTCGACCAGCGCTGGTGCTCGAACGCCGCCAAGGTCCGCGGGCTGCCCTTCGAGATCCTCTCCAAGCGCCGCAAAGCCATGGAGAAGTTCCTCCAGACCGGCGCCAAGTCGGCCAAGCCGAAAGCCCGGAAATAAGCAGGAACCCGGCCGTATGCCGGCCCGCACAATTTGAATGGGCAATCTCCGTAAGAGGTTGCCCATTCAGCATTTACGCGCTCAGAGTCGCCAGAATTTGACTTTTCTTCTCGCCAATGGCAAACTGGTGTCGGGTGCGGAGCCCTAATAGGAGAACGGAAGCGTGAATGCACGGCTCTTTATGAAGTTCATCGTCGTCCTGGCCGTCCTGCTCTTCATGGTCATGATGGGCATGTCGAACGGAGACCCGGTGCGGTTCAAGCTGACCCCGCTCAGCTACGAATCCGGGGCCGTCAAGTCCGCCTTCATGTACTTCATCTTCTTCGCCGTCGGCGCCTTCACCGGCCTGGTCCTTGCCGTCGGCACCAGCGGCCACCCGTCCGCTTCGAAAGGCAAGTGAACCGGCGGCCGGTCGGCGCCCGAGCATCCGCGCGCGCCGCGGAGCCCTGGCGCCAAACGACATGAAAAACTTTGCTGACCGGCTGATCGAGACCATCGAGCGCAAACGGACCTGCGTGGTCGTCGGACTCGATCCGCAGCTCGACTCGCTCCCGTCCGAACTCCGAGAGAAGGCCCGGCGCTCGACCGCCGACGCGGCCGACGCGATCATGGAATTCAACAGCCGCGTGCTCAACGCCGTCGCCGATCACGCCGCGGCCGTCAAACCTCAATCGGCGTTTTACGAGGCGCTCGGCTGGGAAGGCGTCCGCGCGCTCGCCGGGACGGTCCGCGCCGCGCACGACTGCGGCCTGTTGGTCATCGCCGACGTCAAGCGCGGCGACATCGGCTCGACCGCCGAAGCCTATGCGCAGGGCCATCTCGACTTGCTCCAGGCGGACGCCGTCACGGTGAACCCGTACCTGGGGATTGACGGCATTGCGCCGTTCCTCAAGCGAGCCAAAGATGGAAAGGGGATTTTCATCCTCGTCAAGACCTCGAATCCGTCCTCGGTCGAGCTGCAGGACCTCGACGCGTCCGGCGCGAAGGTGTACGAGAGAGTCGCCGAACTCGTCGAGCGCTGGGGTGGCGATTGCCGCGGGGAATCCGGCTACAGCGCCGTCGGAGCCGTCGTCGGCGCGACGTTCCCGGCCGCCGCTGAGAAACTGCGCCGCCTCATGCCGCACGCGCTCTTCCTTGTCCCCGGTTACGGCGCGCAGGGCGCAACGGCCGACGACTGCCGCCCGTGCTTCGACGCTCAGGGCCGCGGCGCCGTCGTCAATTCCTCGCGCGGCATCCTCTTCGCCTGGCGCCGTCCCGACCGGCCGCAGACGCCGCCGGATTGGGATTTGACAGTGGCGGGCGCCGCCGCCAAAATGAAGGAAGAGCTCGAGCGCGTGCGCTTGAAAGGAACACCCAAGCTCTAACTTCCAACGCCTATTGGAAATCGGGGCTTAGAAATCGCGGAGGCTCGCCATGTCTTTCGCCCGTCGCGGCTTGCTCTGCCTTGCGGCCGTCCTGCTCCTCTGCGCCGCGTTCCCGGCCTTCGGCCAGAGGGTGAGCAAGAAGCAGCTCGGCGAATGGACGCGCCTGCTCCGCTCCGACGACGCGCAGAAGCGCTCCTCCGCCGCCACTTCCCTCGTCGCGACCGACGACGACGCGGCGCTGAAAGTCCTCCTCGAAGCCCTTCAGACCGATCAACCCGAAACGGTCCGCATCAGCGTCATCACCGCCTTCGGCGTCCAGGCCGACGACCGCGCCTGCGCCCCGATCGTCGCCGCGCTGGCCGACCCGAGCGAAAACGTCCGCCTGGCTGCCCGGAGCGCGCTCCAGCAGATTCACACCGCCCAGTCCGTGCGCCTGCTTGAACAGGCCGCCGGCGATCTCAAGCGCCCGTTGGTCATCCGCGTCCAGGCGGTCAGCCTCCTCGGCGACCTCCGCGCCACCGAGGCGATCCAGGCGCTCATCAAGCTGCTCTCCGACCCCGACGAAGCCGTCCGCACCGCCTCGCGCGCCGCGCTCGAAAGCATCACCTTGCGCCACTTCAGCACCGCCCGCGAATGGCTCGACTGGTGGCGCGTGAGCTCCACCCTGACGCGCGAGGAGATGCTCCAGCAACTCGTGGAACTCCAGCGCGAGGACAACCAGAACCTCAGCCGCGTCCTCGAAAAACTCTATTTGAAAATCCTCGATGACCCCAAGAACCAGAACGACTCCGCCGCGTTCATCGAGGCCCTGACGGAGTGCAACCTCGCCTCCGTCAAGACCCGCGCCATCAAAGGGCTCACGCCGCTGCGCGGCGATCCGGTTCGGACCGCCCTCATCAATGCGCTGGCCGAGACCGACGCCTCCGTGCGGCAGGCCGCCGCCGATGCGCTCGCCGCCCAGGCGGATACGGCAGCGGCCCCGGCGCTCCTCAAGGCGATGACCGATCCCGAGAGCTCCGTCCGCGCCGCCGCCGCGCATGCGCTCGGCATCCTGAAAGCCAAGGAAGCCGTGCCCGCGCTGATCGCCATGCTCTCCGACGCCGACGTCGCCGCGGCGGTCGCGTCGGCCAACGCCCTGGCCGAACTGGCCGACCCCGCCGCCCTCGACCGGCTCATCAGTGTCGTGTCCGCCTCCGCCACTCCGGCGCCGCTCTATGACGCCGCCGCCAACGCGCTCGCCAAAATCCAGGACCCGCGCGCCGTCCCGATCCTCGTCAAGCTCCTCGAAAGCCCCAAGGAAAACGTCCGCTGGGCGTCCGCCGATGCCCTCGGCGGGCTCCGCGTCGCCGACGCCGTCAAGCCGCTGGCGGCCGTCGCTCTCAAGGACCAGAACCCGCAGATCCGCGAGGCCGCCCTCGCCGCGCTCAGCAAGATCGGCGACCCGTCCGCGCTCGACACTGTTGTGGACGCGCTCTCGGACAAGGAGAAGCGCGTCGCCGATCAGGCCTTGCGCTCCCTGATCCAGGTCGCCGACGCCAACGCCAAGCTCTACGCCTCCGCGCTCGACCGGCTCCTGGCGGCCGGCAACTACGGCCTGGCCGCAACCGTCCTGGATGCCGCCGCGGCGCAACTCGGCCCGAACAACGCCCAGGCCGCCGCGGGCCTGCGCCAGCGCCTGGCCGCCGGCTTCATGGCCGCCAAAGAATGGGCCCGCGCCCGGACCCAACTCGAAGCCCTCGTCGCACAATCGTCCAAAGAACCCCAGTACATCAAACCCCTGGTCGCCTGCCTCAACGCGCAGGCGGACTACGACGCGTTGCTGGCCCTGCTCCTCCAGGCGCGCAAAGCCGCCCCCGAGCTTGGCGACTACTGCTGGCAGGAAACCGTCCGCGCGGTCCAGCAGATCGCCGCCAGCGATCCGAAGAAAGCCGTCGCCGCCGTGGACGCCCTCGAGAAGGACAGCCCTGATCTGGGCGGCGCCGCCACCGCCGCCGAACTGCGCGGCCTGCGCGTCAAAGCCGGCGGGAACTCCGCCCCGGCCGCCGCCGCTCCTGCGCCCGCATCAACCAATGCCCCGGCCGCCGCGGCTCCCACACCCGCAGCAACCAATGTCCCTCCCGGCTGAGAACGGGACCCGTGGTGAGGATTTCCACGTCCGCAGTCGCGCCGCGCTGCGATTCGCGGCCTCGGCGGGACCGGTTGCGCTTGCAGGCATCCCGGCGGCGATCCGCGCGCCGGAGATGTCCCCGTCGTCGGCCCCCTGGAAGACCTGGAGCCGGACGGCAGTCTGGACTTGTTCCCGCAAACGCCTATAATTTACACTGTGGACGCCGAACGCGGTGGGAACGGGCGCGGTCGCCCGTGCGGAGACGCTCCGGCGGAATGAGGGGCGAGGACAGCTTATGGGCCGCAGAAAAGATGCGACGTCGCGCGCGGCGGAGGCGGTCTCATCCTCCGCCGCGGACGAGCGCGTGCGACGGGTCTTGCAGGTGATCAATGAGTCAGGGCCGGGCGTCGCCGCGCCGGGTCCGCGCGAGACCGGCCCGGCGGCGCCGGGCGAGACGGAAGTCCTCGACGCGTATTCGCGCGCGGTGATCTCGGTGATGGAGGCGATGGGGCCGGCGGTCGTCGGCGTGTCCTTCGGCGACGCATCGTCGCCCGCGCCGGAGCACGTCGGCGCCGGGTCCGGCGTCATCATCGCGCCGGACGGATATGTCCTCACGAACCACCACGTCGTCGTCAGCGCGCGCGGGCTCTCCGTGACGCTCGCCGACGGGCGGGCGCTCGTGGCGACCGTCGTGGGCGTGGATCCGGCGACGGACCTGGCGGTGATCCGGGCGGAAGGTTCGGGGCTGCCGCACGCCTCGATCGGCGATTCCGCCTCGCTGCGCGTCGGGCAACTGGTCATCGCGGTCGGAAACCCGTTCGGGTTCCAGTCCACCGTCTCCACCGGCGTCGTCAGCGCGCTCGGCCGCGCGTTCCGCACCCGCGAGGGACGGCTGATCGAGAATATCATTCAGCACACCGCGCCGCTGAACCCGGGGAACTCGGGCGGACCGCTGGTGGATTCGCGCGGCGCGGTCGTGGGGATCAACACGGCGATCATCCCGCTGGCGCAGGGGATCGGCTTCGCGATTCCCTCGGCCACGGCGAAGTGGGTCGTGTCGCAACTGCTTGTACACGGCCGAGTTCGGCGCGGATCGCTGGGGATCGCGGGCCGGCAGCGTCCGCTGGATCGGCGGCTGGTGCGGTTCCATAGCCTGAACCACGACCGCGCGGTGGAGGTGCTGGCCGTGGATCCGAACGGCCCGGCGCGGCAGGCGAGCGTGCAGACCGGCGACCTGATCGTGGCGATCGAGGGGCGCGACGTGGCGAGCGTGGACGATCTGCACCGCGTGCTGGCGGAATGGCCGATCGGGCAACCGGTGGCGCTGGCGATCCTGCGAGGGCGCGAACGCGTGACGATCAGCGTGGTGCCGGTGGAAGCCGCCACGTGATTGCCGAATGCCGATTGCCGAATGCCGAATGAACGGCTCGGGAGCGGACGGGATGGCGTCGCGACAGTTATGGCGGCGGACGCGCGTGGCCGGGCGCAGGATCCTAAGCCGCAGGGAGCCGGCCGCAAGGATCGCGCGCGGCGTGGCGGCAGGGTTCTTCGCCGCCGCTTGCCCGGTGCCGGGCGTTCACGTCGGCATGGGCCTCATCGCGGCCTGGATCGTCCGGGGCAACAAGCTGGCCGCGATCTTCCCGCTGTTCCTGTGGAACCCGGCGACGATGCTGCCGCTGGCCTACGCGCAGTTCCGGATCGGCGTCTGGCTCTGGCCGGCGCACGCGAGCGGATCGCACCGGCTGAAGCCGCTTCTGACCGGGTGGGAATGGAGCGCGCCCTGGACGTCGCTGAAGGGACTGAGCGCGCTGCTGAGCCATGCGGGTCTCAGCTTCCTGGGGCCGCTGGCGCTCGGGTATCTCGTCACCGGGCTGATGGCCGCGGCGGTTTCATATCCGCTGGCGGTGATCGCGGTCTGGACGTGGCGCGCGCGGCGGCGGAGCCTGCACCTGATCCGCGGCCACAAGAAGGGCGCGCCGCCGCCTTTCGAACTGCCCAGCCCCGATGCGCCGCCGCCGGCGCCGGCCGACGCGCTGGCCCGGTACGCGCGCGCGCCGCGGGACTTCGAGCGCGCCGAGCGCGTCCGGCTGCTGGTGGACGGCGGCGAGGCGTTCCCGGAGATGCTCGCGGCGATCGAGCGGGCGCGGCGGACGGTGGACTTGGAGACGTACATGATTCGCGCAGACCGCACCGGCACGCGCTTCCGCGACGCGCTCGCCGGCGCCGCCGGCCGCGGCGTCCACGTCCGGCTGCTCTACGACTACATCGGCTCTCTCGGGCTGCCCGACCGCTTCGTGCAGCCGCTGATCCAGGCCGGAGTCGCCGTTGCGGTGTATCACCCGCTGGTGATCACGCGCCCGAGCTGGGCGGTGAACCGGCGCGACCACCGGAAAAATCTCGTGGCGGACGGGCAGCTCTCGTTCACCGGCGGGCTGAACCTCGCCGACCAGTACGATCTGCCGCCGGAATCGGGCGGATGGCGCGATACGCACCTTCGGCTCGAGGGCCGGGCGCCGGCCGAGCGGATCGAGGAGCTTTTCGATTACGGCTGGCAGCGCGCGGCGCCGTACGGCGAGGCGGGGCCTGCCGCGCGGCAACTGGCCAGCGGCGTGCGTCGGCGGCTGGGCAGTCCGCTGGGGCCGGGCGCGCGCCGGAGCGGCCTGGAAGTGTCCGACGCGCTTTGGGCGAGCGGCGGAGTCGCCGTGCGGATCATCGGCAACCGCGAATTCCGCCACCGCCAGGACATCCGGCGCGCGTACCTGCACGCCATCCAGAACGCGCAGCGCTACATCCTGATCGAGAACGCCTATTTCATCCCCGACCGCGGCGTCCGCCGAGCGCTGGCCCGCGCGGCGGCGCGGCACGTGCTCGTCGCCGTCGTCCTCGCGCGGGACAGCGACGTGACCACGGCCGCCTACGCCAGCCGGAGCCTCTACAGCGAACTGCTCGCCTCCGGCGTGCGGCTCTTCGAATGGCCGTTCGGAATGATGCACGCCAAGACGGCGGCGATTGACGATGCGTGGGCGACTGTGGGAAGCTATAATTTCGACCATCGCAGCCTGCTGCATCAGCTCGAATCGGTCGCGGTGGTGGCCGACCCGGCCTTCGCGCGCCGGCTGCGCGACCAGATGATGACCGACCTCGCCAAGTGCCGCGAGATTACGCTGATGGAGCACGAATCGCGCCCCTGGCGCCAGATGCTCCTGGAATCAGCCGCATACCTGGTTCGCCGATGGCTGTAGCCGCGCAGCGCGGAGCGGAGGAGGGCCGGCGAATTCCAATGCTCGGTCCAATCTTCGCCCAAGGAGATCCTATGCGGCGTTCGGTAATCGAGTGGATCGCCATCGCGGCCTGTATCGCGCTCGGGCCGGCCGTCGCGCGACGCGCGGCGGCGATGGAACTCCCGCGCCTCGCGGCGGAGGTCTCGCGCTACGGCGCCGAGGGGCTGCCGCCGGAGAGCGCCGACCGGCAGATGGATCTCGCGCGGCAGTGCGGCTTCTTCCGCGACCTGGACGAAAGCGTTGCCACGCCGCGGATTCCCTGGGGCAAGCCGCTCGCCGGCGGGCCGGTGCGCGCGCTGATCCTGAATTCGTGGTTCGCCGGACGCGAGGTCGTGGAGCTTGCGCAGCGGCTCGACTTGAAGTACACGCACGTGGCGCTCCTGCGCGAGCAGGACTGGCCGCCGCTCGACCGGCGCGGCCCGAACCTGTTCGAACCGCTGGAGCGGCGCCTGCTCGAGAGCCTCAAGGGCGACGAACCGGTGATCGCCTTCGGCAGCAGCCCGTGTCCCTGGCCGGACCTGCGCGCGCCGACTCGGAAGGCGCTTCTGGAGGCCGTCCGATCCGGAAAAGGGCTCGTCTATGCCGGCGATCCGGCGCCGCTGTCGCAGGAGATGGGCCGGGATTTCGTCGCCGACGCGCTAGTGTTTAGTTGCGTAAATTGGCGTACCAATTTACGCAACTAAACACGGTCCAACGGCATGCATAACCCAATATAACGACGCGTCTTATCGGGGCCATGCTTACTTGCGGAAATAGGACGCCTATTTCCGCAAGTAAGCACTAGTCACCCTGGCGCTGCTCAACAGCCTCCCGCCGAACCTGCGCGGCGCCATGATCCGCGCCGGGCAATTCGGTCAGGGCCGCGTGGTGTTCCTCGGCTTCCCGGCGGAGGCCGCAAAGAACAGCCTGCTCTTCAGCCCCACCGGCGGCGGACTGGCCGCGCTGAACGACCCGCAGCGCGAGGCCGCCTGCTCGCTGCTGGCCGAGTCTCTCCTCTGGGCGAGCCGCCGCTCGACCGGCGTGTCGGTCGCGCTGCCCAGGACCCTCGTGCTCAAGAGCGAGCAGATGCCCAGCGGCCCCATCTCCGCCGAGATCCGCGCCGCGGCGTCGAGCGGATTGACTGGTACCTTCAGCCGGACGGCTACGCGCCGCCCGTCTCGGAAGGCCTGGAGCATTACGCTGCGCCGGGAACCCAGGCTGCGTTCAATCTGCCGCACCTGCCCGCGGGGCAATACGTCATCCACGCGATTGTGCGCGACGCCGGCCGCGCCGCGCTCGCCTGGACGAGCGCCGCGCTCACGGTCACCTTCGACTCCGCGCTCAAAGTCGAATTCGACCGGCCGCGCTATGGTTCCGGCGACTCGGCCGCGGTGACCGTGGAGGTGATGAAAGCGGCCGGGAGCGAACTGAGCCTTCAGTGCACGCTGACCGACGCATTCGGACGCATCATGGCCGTCGAGACGCGCGCGCTGGCGGCCGGATCGGGCGCCGAGACGATGCGCTTCAACTTCCCGATGAACCTGGCCGTAGCGAAGACCGCTGTCGCGCGCGCCACGCTGTTCCAGGGAGAGAGCGCGCTCGTCCGGGCGGAGGCCACCGCCGCCGTCTCCCGTTCCGAAACGCAGAGCGGGACGCGGAACTTCCTCTATTACATCGCGGGTGGAGACTGCTTCCGTGAGGCCGCCGAGCAGGTCGGCATGCCGGCTATGATCGGTTCCGCACAGACGGCCGCTCGCCTGGACTTGGAGCACTGGCGCCGGGAGGCGATGCCTGAGCTCGACATCGCCCAGCCGGTCCCGCTCGACCAACTTGTCCGAAAGCCTTGCCTGGCCGACCCGGACTATCTCGCGCGCAGCCAGGAGTGGATTCGCGGGCAGGCGCGCAGCATGGCGCTCACCGGCGAGCTCGGCCTGTTCGTCGCTGACGCATGGAACTACGCCGGCCGCGGCGCGCAGGTCACGAACCTCTGCCACTGCCCCGCGAGCGAGAAGGCGTTCCGCGACCAGGTCCGCGCCGAATACGGCACGATCGAGCGGCTCAATACCTCGTGGGGTGCGCACTACTCGAGCTGGGATAATGTTGTCGCCCCGCGCTGGGAGCAGGCCTGCAAGAGCGGAAACTTCTGCGACTGGATTGACCAGCGCCGCTGCGAGGAGAGCGTTATTGCCGACTTCTTCAAGAAGTGTGCCGCCGTCGGCAAGGAGGTTTATCCCGGATTCCGCCTGGCGCTGTCCGGGACGCTTAATCCTTCCGACGTCAACGGATATGACTGGTGGAAGCTGATGGGCGCGGTGGACGCCGTCTCGCTGGGCGATGGGCCGCAGGTGCAATTGGCCCGCTCGTTCGCGCGGCCCGGCCAGTTGCTCATTCGCGAAGTGGACGGCAGTCCGCTCGGCGCCGACCCGGGCCGAACCGCGGGGGAAATCTGGGACGCGCTCTTCTGCGGACTCAACGGCGTGACGGACTCCGCCGCAAACTCCCCGCTCTTCTGGCCTGACCTCAGCCTGCGGCCGAACGGCATGGCGGTGGCGCGCGCCGTCCGCGCGCTCCAGGCCGGGCCCGCCGACCTGGTCGGCGTAGCGACGCGCGAGGACGACGGCGTCGCCATCCTCTACTCGCAGCCGAGCCTGCACGCGGCCGCCGCCGAGGGCGCGCGCGGGCGCCCGGTGGGCGCGGAGACCTATGTGCAAACCTTGGCCGGATGCGAGGCGCTCCTCGGCGACCTCGGCCTCCAGTTCCGGTACGTCGCCGGCGACGAAGTGGCCGCCGACGCCCTGCGCCAACGCGGCTGCCGCCTGCTCATGGTCCCGTTCTCGCAGGCGATCTCGCCGGAAGAGATGGAGAAAATCCGCAGTTTTCTCATGGCCGGCGGCGCGGTGCTCGCCGACCTGTGCCCGGGTGTGACCGACGTGCACGGAAGAGCGTATGAGTTCAGCCAGATGGACGAACTCCTCGGCGTGAAGCGCCTGTATCATCGGCCGCTGTACCGTCCGGGCCGCCTGGTCGTCCTGCCGCAGCCGGAGTACCTCCTGCCTGCGATGGAATTCGATGCCGTGCTCGGCGAACCGAGCCTGAGGCTGAACGGCGCCGTCGCGTGGGCCACGTTCGAGGGCGAGGGCGGCGCGCGGGCGCCCGCGGCGACCTTCAACCGCATCGGCGCAGGGCAGAGCATGCTGCTGAACTTCAGCCTGGCGGGTTACCGCGCCGCCGATCATACCGTTTCCTCCGGAGCGCAGGTCGGGCGCGCGGAGGCGACGCAGAGACTCGTGCGGACGTTCCTCACCGCCGCGCGGATTCAGCCGGCGATCAGCGAGCGCGCCGATCCGCCGACTGATTCCGGGTTCGGCGCCCGTTTCCGCTGCCGTGAAGCGGTGTACCTCGGTCTGTCGGCGCTGCCGGGCGGCAGCCGCAAAGTCCACATCTCACTGGCCGGACTCGACCCGGCGAGGCGCTGCGTCTACGACGTCCGCGCGCACAAGTACCTTGGCCGCACCCAGAGCTTCGACTACACCCTGGCGGAATCGTACGGCGAACTGCTGGCCCTCATGCCCAGGGAGATCAGTTACGTGCGGCTGCGCGCGCCGCAGCGGGCCGAGCGCGGCCGTCTGGCGCCGGTCTCCGTCACGCTCAGCGGCTGGGAAGCGGACCTGGGCCGCACGCTCTTCCGCATTGAGGTGTATAATCCGGCCGGGAACCTGAACGCGCAGTACACGCGGACCGTCGCCTGCGACGGCGGCCGCGCCGAGCCGGCAATCCCGTTCGCCCTCAACGACGCCCTCGGCGAATGGCGCGTCCGCGCGGTCGAGATCGTCAGCGGCAACAGCGACGAGGCGCGCGTGACGGTGTTCGGCGGATGACGCCGGTCGCACCTCGATCCCATGCATTCGCGCGCGGGAGTCGCGCGATAGCAATCGCGTCGAGGCTGCTAGGCCGGCATTGCGGGCTGAAGATGGGCGAAGTTCGATGGAGCGGTGCAGGCGCGGGAAACAGGCAGCGCGTCCCCGAAATGCCAGGAGGGAACCTGATGCGCACCGACATCCTTGAAAAAGTCGCTCCGGTGGTCAATGCCTTCGAAGTCCAAGGGTTCGTCGTCCCTGCGAACACGGGCTATGCGGCCCAGGCGGTCCGGAAAGCCTTTGGCGACCGGTATCAGTATATCGTTGTGGCGAACCCGCAAGAGTCGCACGCCAAAGGCTATGTTCACCACTCGGGCATGTCGGAGGAGACCCGGCGAGAACTCCTCGGGTTGGGGATGGATATCGTGCTGCATGAGCACTCCTGCTTTTCGCAGAAATCGCCCGCACCCGCCTACTGGGAACACAATCGCGCCCTGGAGGAATCTCTCCGCTCGCGCCTGAAGGTTGACTCGCTGAAGATTGAGGGAGCGCCCCTGTCGGCGATCATCGAGCACACGGCCTGCTGCCTCTTCGATCAGGGCTTCAAGACCGCCGTGGAAATGGCCCTCCTGGCAGGCGCTTCGGCGAAGGCGGATCGAAAAGCCGCGTACATGTCGTTCGCGTTCCCGTCGCGATGGGGTGACATGTGCGATGTGGCGATTGTCTCCAGGCTGGGCACTCCCGCTTCGTTCTTCACAAGTGGCATTGGCATACGCGCGGTCGTATTCAGCAACATGCCGCAGTGAAGCGACACGAGGTGAAAGCCCAAGGCGTTGAATTCTGCGCCGTCCGAAGTTATCCCGGGAACAAACGACACAAGGGCCCTTCGGGCGAGCCATACTGTCGGCGGACTTCTTCAACAGACTCGCATTCCGGGCCTTGACGAGGGTGTGCGGGAAGGCCGGAAAACCTGTCCATCGGTGCGAAGAAGGCTGCCAGAGCGGCTGAATCGAATTTCATGGGGTTTCGGCTTGACTGGTAGGCGCGGACTGCCTATACTTTCGAAATAGCGGGTCGCAGGGGAAATCGGGCGAGTCGGTCGAAGTCAGATACCAACGGACCTTCACTTTCGAAAATGAAAGGAGGGAGGCGCGTAGAGAAGGGGTTCGTAACGCATTTCTAACCCCGGCCTATTGGAGGACGGGGCACATCCAGGGTTTTGTTGTGGGGGAAGCATTCATGAAGCGCGTCCTGACGGTGGTGCTGGCGTTGGCGTTCGTGGGCTACCTCGGCTGCGGCGCGAACGCGGCTGAGATCGTGAAGGAAGGCAGCGAGAAGATTGCCATCATGGGCGCGGCGAACTACGGCGACATGGCCGGCGACGCCGACGCGTATGCCGCGCTCTTTATGGTCGCCGGCGAATACGGCTACATGGTCTGCGACCAGTTCGAACTGGCGGCGAGAGCAACGCTCGCGCTGGCCCAGGCGGGAGTCAGCGGAACCGCGGCGCTCCGGATGCAAGAGTATTCGCTGACTCTGGTCCCGAAATGGCGCATCCCGATGGAAGGCAACATCTCGCCGTACGTCGGCCCGAAGGCGGGCTTGTCGTACGTAACCGCCAGCGGCGCGGCCGCGCTGAAAGTCGGCAATGCAGGCGGCGGCAATACCTTCCATGACGCGGTCTTCGTCTGGGGCGCTGTGCTGGGCGCGGATATCTTCCTCAGCAAGCAGACCTCGCTCTTCGTCGAGTACGACTACACCCAGTTCAAGCTGAGGGGGAGTGACTTGGGCGGCGGGTCCATCCGGATCCGCGACAACGGCATCTCCGCCGGCTTGGCCTATTGGTGGTGAGCAACGGTCGTCTGGAAAGTTGGAAGAGAGAGCGTGGCGCGAATGCGTCACGCTCTCTCTTTTCTTAATCCGGCCACGCAATCCGCTATGGGTGCACACCGTGCGAGTTCAACCTGTCGCCTCACGAATCGCTCCGAGCCTTCTGGCATTGCTGCTTTCGGCCATCCCGGCCTTCGGCGTCGAGAGCACCCCGCCCGCTGAAAAAGTCCCTGAATCCGCCTCCGTCGGGGCGGCGGCGGATAAATCCGCCACAAGTCCGGCGGCCCAGCCGGTCGCAAGCACGACGAATGAGCCCCCGGCAAGTGCGGCTCAGAAGCCCGTCGAAACGCCTCACCGGAAACTTCCCAGCATCGTCTCGATCCACTTCGTCGGCAATGAGCATTTCTCCACCCGCGCCCTGAAGCGGGACTTGGGGACCGAGGCCAAGAAACCAGTGGACTTAAAGGTGCTCTCGGCCGACGTGGACCAGATCGTCCAGCGATATGAGAATGACGGGTTCCTCGAAGCGAAGGTGAACGTCACCAGCGAACCGCTCGCTGGCACCACCGATCAGGAACTCCTCTTCACCATCGTCGAGGGCCCGCGCTATAAGCTGGACAGCATGGAGATCGTCGGAAACGAGTTCTTCTCCACCCTGGAGCTGAGCGCGCTGGCGCAGCCGGAGAAGGACGGCTATTTTTCGAGGAGCGCTTTTCTGGACGGCGCGAAGCGCATCTGGGAGCATTACGGCCAGGTCGGCCGCCTGACGACGGTGGTGCTGCCGCAGATGGCGCCGCAGCCGGGGCCGGGCGAGGCGGCGGTGCGATACATCATCACGGAAGGCCCGCCCGTCACGCTTCAATCGGTCAAGCTGGAATGGGTGAACAAGCGCGTCACGGAGGAATGGCTGGTCCGGCGCGAACTGGAGCGCAAGCTGCACGAGGGCATGGCGCTGACGCTCGAGCCGATCGAGGATGGGATCGGCCGGATCCGAAGATACAAATGGTTCAAGTCGGTGCAGTACCGGGTGGAGCCGGGCACAACGCCCGACCTGGCGATCCTGGTGGTCACCCTCGAGGAAGGAGGGACCTCACGCGTCAGCATCGGTGGCAGCGCTATGAGCTATTCCGGGCTCGGCGCGACTTTGACGTTTCAAGAATCTGATTTCGACATGACTCGCCCGCCGCATTCCTGGCAGGACGTCGAGGACTGGAACATGTTCCGCGGGCGCGGCGAGCGCCTGGTCCTGACGGCCGCGCCCGGACAGAAGTTCACGACCGTCGGCGGCTCCATCGAGCAGCCGCACACCTTCGGGACCGACAACAGCTTCCTGGCCAGCGGCACGTACAACCGCGAAGTGCTGCCCGATTTCAACCTTTGGCAGATCCAGGCGCGGCTGGGCCTGGAGCGGGACCTCTCCGACCACTGGCGCGTGAGCTTCGGCCCGATCGTGGAAGGGACTGAGATGTGGGACCTCAGCCGCCACGACATCCCCGACTACAATGCCGTTACCGGCTACACGCCCGGCTACGGCGCCTGGGGGCGGCTTTCGTATTCCACCACGCCCGACATCCCGATCGTCAACCGCGGCGTGCGCGCCAGCCTGTCCGTCGAGCCGATGTACG
>Ga0209415_10010086_pt1 | contig 16125 bp, 15 predicted proteins | sample PeaSoiSIISIP2007_FD_187696 | JGI IMG/M metagenome (GOLD analysis project Ga0209415, IMG submission 187696) | Peat soil microbial communities from Weissenstadt, Germany - SII-SIP-2007 (SPAdes) (version 2) | ecosystem: Environmental > Terrestrial > Soil > Wetlands > Peat | place: Germany...
ATCTTCGGGCTGAGCCTGGCCATCGAGGAGGTGGCCAAGTACTCGAACACCGCCGCGCTGATGTTGCTGCTCACCCGGTTGCCGACCGGACCGGTGATGATCGCCGGTTCCGAGGAGCAGAAGCAGCGTTATCTCCCCGGTATCGCCGACGGCTCGCTGCGGGCCGCCTTCGGGCTGTCGGAACCTCAGGCCGGGAGCGACGTGATGGGGATGCGGACCCGGGCCACGGCTGACGCCGGGTCACCGGGCGGATGGGTTCTGAACGGCACCAAGTGCTGGATGTCGGGGGTGCGGGAAGCGGACTGGTACACCGTCTTCGCCAAGACCTCGGACCCCGCCAGCCGGACGCACGACTCGGTGACGGCCTTCATCGTGGAACGGGCCTGGCCCGGCGTCGAGGTGGGCCGGATCGACCACAAGATGGGGGTGCGCGGCGTCGACACGGGCGAGCTCGTCCTGTCCGACGTGCACGTGCCGGCCGAGAACGTGATCGGAGAGATCGGGGGCTTCCGGCTGGCCATGCTCGGGCTGAACTCGATGCGGCCGGTGGTGGCCGCCCGGGGGATCGGACTGGCCGAGGGCGCGCTCATGTACGCCACCGAGTACGTCCAGCAGCGGGCCGCTTTCAACCAGACGATCGCTGATTTCCAGGGCATCCAGTGGGAGATCGCCAAGTGCGCCGTCGACATCGAAGCGGCGCGGTTGCTCACGTACCGCGCCGCCTGGTTGGCTGACCAGGGCAAGTTCACGAAGGAATGGGTGCCGTACCTGTCGGTGGCCAAGTACCACGCCACCGAGTTGGCCGTCCGGGCCTCGGGGCTGGCTGTCCAGCTCCTGGGAGCGGCCGGCTACATGGAGGATCACCCGACGGAGCAGTGGTACCGCGACGCCAAGCAACTGACGATCGTCGAGGGGACGAGCCAGGTGCAGCTGGGTCTGATCGCCCGCGGCGTGTTGGACCGGGACCTGTGGTGGGACTGACGTCCGGCACCGTCTTCGCCGAGCTCGGCGGGTGGTCGGGGACCCTCGGTGGTTTGTTCGCCGGTCGGGACCTCACGCGGGAGGAGGCGCGCTCGGTCTTCTGCGAGATCCTGGGCGGTGACGCCACCGCTGCGCAGATCGCATCGTTGGTGACGGCGCTGCGGATGAAGGGCGAGACCATCGACGAGATGGCGGGTTTCGTCCGGGCCATGCTCGACCACGCCGAGCCCCTGGCCGTGTCGGGCGATCTGGTCGACACGTGCGGGACCGGCGGCGACCGGAGCTCGTCGATCAACGTGTCGACGATCGCCGCCTTCGTGGTGGCCGGGGCGGGAGCGCGGGTGTGCAAGCACGGCGGCCGCGCCGCCACATCGGTGGCCGGTTCGGCCGACGTCCTGGAGGCGCTCGGTGTCGTCATCGATCTCGGCCCCGAAGGGGTGGCGCGCTGTATCGAAGAGGCGCGGATGGGTTTCTGCTTCGCACCGCGGTTCCATCCGGCCATGCGCTTCGCCGCGCCCGTGCGCCGCGAGCTCGGGGTGCCCACCGTCTTCAACTACCTGGGGCCACTGGCCAACCCGGGGCGGGCGTGCTTCCAGGTGGTCGGTGTGAGTGATCCGGCGATGGCCGACAAGATGCTCGGGGTACTGGCCATGAACGGCTGTCGTCGGGCCATGGTGGTGCACGGTGCCGACAATCTCGACGAGCTGTCGACGACAGGGCCGACGAAGCTTTTCGAACTGCTCGACCCGGTGGGTGATAACGGGTCGCACGACATCGAGACGCGCCTGCGGACCACCACGATCGATGCCGTCGAGCTGGGGCTGCCCCGGGTCACGCTCGAGGACCTGCGGGGATCGGACCCCGCCGCCAACGCTGTCGTGGTGGGCCGGGTTCTGTCCGGGGAGAAGGGTCCGCACCGGGACATCGTGCTCTTGAACGCCGCCGCCGGGCTGGTGGTGGCAGGGCTGGCCGAGGATTTCCCCACCGGGGTCGAGCAGGCGGCCGCCGTGATCGACGACGGGCGGGCGTCGGCGGTGCTCGAGGCCCTGATCCGCGTCTCACAGGAATGCGCGGAGTCTGCGTGAGGGATCTCGGACGACAGTCGGGATGAAGCGGGGCAGCTCGACGAGCTGACCCAGCCGGAAGACACCGAAGCCGGTGGCGTCCTCGATGAGACGGTGGAGGAGGTCGACGGTCGCCATGACGTCGTCGAGGGCGCGGTGGGCGGGACGGTGCTCGAGCTCGAGCGCGGCGGCCAGGGTCCCCAGCTTGCAGTTGGGGATCTCCTCGGCGGCCAGACGGCGGGCCAGGGCCAGGGTGTCGACGACGAGGTTGTCGAGAGGGGGCCGTTCGTTCTCTTCCAGCGCCGCGTTCAGGAAGGCGAGATCGAACGAGACGTTGTGGCCGACGATGACGGCACCGTGGACGAACTCGACGAAGGCGGGAAGGACGCCCGAGAGCGACGGGGCGTCGCGGACCATGTCGTTCGTGATTCCGGTGAGCGAGCTGATGAAGGGCGGGATGACGTCGCAGGGGTCGACCAGGGTGGCGAAGGTCCCCAGGCAGTCGCCGCCGCGGAACTTGGCCGCCGCGATCTCCGTGAGTGAGCACGTCTGGGGTCCACCCCCGGTCGTCTCCACGTCGACGACGGCGAAGGTGACGTCGTAGAGCGCCACCGAGAGGTCGTCCGACGAGGACGCCGCGGCGAGGACCATTCCAAGAGCGTACGGAGGAGGGTGGACGGTCACGCGGATAGCGTGGGGGTCGTGGCCCCCATCCGTTACCGCTGCGCCGCGTGCGGCAACCTGACGCGCTTCGATGTGATGACGGATCGTCGGACCCGGGCCTTCCATCACTACAGCGTGGGCGGCGCGCTGACGGTGGAGGAGGAAGAGGTGCTCTCCGAGGAGGTGGTCGAGGTGCAGTGCCGGTGGTGCGGACACGGGCGCAGCGTCGAGATCCTCACCGATTCGGTGGACGCACCTGCCGTCGAGGGCCCAGCCGTCGGGGGTCCAGTCGTCGGGGGGCCCGCCCTCTCTGAGTGACACACCCTCCTGGCAGCCTGGTCCCGACGAGAGACGAGCAGACCCGGGGAGGGTTCCGATGGCGACATCACCGAGACCGACCATCTCGATCAGTTGCGACGACTGCGAGCTCCAGCACAGCTCCGCCTGTGACGACTGCGTGGTGTCGTTCGTGCTCGGCCGGGAGGCTGACGACGCCGTGGTCGTCGACGTGGCCGAGGCCCGGGCCATCCGGATGCTCGGTGACGGCGGTCTCGTGCCCGAGCTGCGTCATCCCGGCGCCGCCGTGGACTGGGCCGCCTGCTGAACGGCGCCCCATGGGGCGCCCGCCAGCGCGGCGCGGCGGGCCGTCGGCCGTCGGCGGCGTGCGACCATGGGGAGGTGCGCCGCCACGGGATTTGCCCATGAGCCATCTGCTCGTGACGAACGACTTCCCGCCCAAGGTGGGAGGGATCCAGGCGTATCTGTGGGAGCTGTGGCGACGGCTCGACCCGGCCACGTTCACCGTGCTGACGGCCTCGTCTCACTCCGACGCCGGCGCATTCGATCGTGAACAGGCCAAGGTCGGGATCCGGATCGAGCGGGTGGCGGCGCCCGTGCTGTTGCCCGTTCCGGGCCATGTGCGCCGTATCCGGGCCCTGGCCGACGAGGTGGGCGCGTCGCTCGTCGTTCTCGATCCCGCCCTGCCGCTCGGTCTCGTCGGGCCCCGGCTCGGGCGGCCGTATGCCGTGGTGCTGCACGGGGCCGAGGTGGCGGTGCCGGGCCGGCTGCCCGGAGGACGCCACGCCCTGGCCGCCGTGCTCGGGCAGGCCCGGCTGGTGATCTGTGCCGGGCGCTACCCCGCGGCCGAGGCCCGGCGGGCGGCGCCGGGGATGACGGCGCCGGTGGTGGAGGTGCCCCCCGGGGTGGACCTCGAGCGGTTCCGGCCGCTGTCGGACGAGGAGCGGGCCAAAGCCCGAGCCGTCTGGGACCTGCCCGCCGAGGGACCGCTGGTGGCGAGCATCAGTCGGCTGGTGCCGCGGAAGGGGATGGACGTGCTGATCGGCGCGGCGGCCGGCCTCGCCCCCTCGTTCCCCGGTCTGACGGTGGCGATCGCCGGGGAGGGGCGTGACCGGGCGCGGCTGGCCCGACGAGTCCGGTCGACGGGCGCCCCGGTACGGCTCCTCGGTCGGGTCGACGACGACGAGCTTCCCCGGCTCTACGGGGCGGCCGACGTGTTCGCCATGGCCTGCCGGAACCGGTGGCTCGACCTCGAGCAGGAGGGGTTCGGGATCGTGTTCCTGGAGGCGGCGGCGGCGGGGGTGGCCCAGGTGGCGGGGCGCAGCGGCGGGGCCGACGAGGCCGTGGTCGACGGGGAGACCGGGCTGGTGGTGGACGATCCCGGCGACCCGGGGGCGGTGGCCCATGCCCTGCGGCGATTGCTCGGAGACGACGAGGGGCGGAGGCGGATGGGCGAGGCGGCCCGGTCCCGGGTGGAGCGATCCTTCGGGTACGGGTTCCTCGCACGTAGGCTGGCCGACGCCTTGCAGGACATGGAAGGCTGACTGCCGCCGGCCAGCTGCTCCGGGGTACGAGCGCCGGGGCGCGACAAGGGAGTGAGGGACCGTGGCGGAGATTGCCACCGAACGCATGGTCGTGGCCGCGCCGCCGGAGCAGTGCTTCGCCGTGGTGAGCGATATCGAGCGCTACCCGGAGTGGGCGGCCGACATCAAAGATGTCTCGGTCCAGAGTCGCGACGCCGAGGGTCGTCCGGCCGAGGCCACCTTCCGGGCCGGCGCCTTCGGTCGCAGCACCAGCTACACCTTGTCCTACGACTACTCAGCCGCCCCGACGAAGCTGTCGTGGAAGCAGACGGCCGGGGACCTGACGTCGAAGCTCGACGGGACCTACAGCTTCGAACGGGCCGACGACGGCTCGACCGAGGTGAGCTACACGCTCGAGGTCGAGTTGCGGGTTCCCCTGCCCGGCTTCATCAAGCGGCGGGCCCAGAGCCGGATCATGCACACCGCCCTGGAAGAGCTGAAAGCACGGGTCGAATCCTCGCTGACGACGTGACGGCCGGCGCCGGGCCGACGGAGGTCCCGTGCCCGGACCGCTGACCCTGGGGATCGACGTGGGGGGGACCAAGATCCTGGGCCTGGCCGTGGACGGCGACGGCGAGGTGCTGGCCGAAGCCAAGGTGGCCACGCCACGGGTGGTGCCGGCCGTGGGCGGCGGGACGCAGGGGGGCGAGGCCGTGATCGAGGCCGTGACCGACGTGGCCGAGCAGCTGCGGCGGGCGCTGGGCGACGCCGGCGACCGGGTGGCGGCGGTCGGCGTGGGGGTGCCGGGGATGGTGGACGACGACGGGACTCTGAGCTTCGCCCCCAACCTGCCCGGAGGGGACGGCCTCGACGTGGCCGGCTGGGTGACCGAGCGCCTCGGAGGCCTGAAGGTGGTGGTGGACAACGACGCCACCTGCGCCGTGGTCGGTGAGTGGATCTACGGCGCCGCCGCCGGGGCGACGGACGCCGTGGTGGTGACGCTCGGCACGGGTATCGGCGGGGGGCTGATCGTGAACAACCGGGTCACCCGCGGGGCCCACGGCTTCGCCGGGGAGATCGGCCACATGGTGGTGGACCCCTCGGGGCCGGCCTGTCCGTGCGGCAAGCGGGGGTGCTGGGAGCGGTTCGCCTCGGGCAGTGGCCTCGGACGGCTGGCCCGGGAGGCGGCGCACGCCGGACGGCTCGACGCGGTGCTGAGCCTCGCCGGTGGCGACCCCGAAACGGTGCGGGCCGAGGACGTGACGGCCGCCGCCGCTGCCGGCGATCCGATGGCCCAGGCCGTGCTGGAGGAACTGGGCTGGTGGCTGGCCCTGGGGCTGGCCAATCTGGCCAACCTGCTCGATCCGTCGCTCTTCGTGCTCGGTGGCGGGTTGGTCGACGCGCTCGATCTGGTGCTCGAACCGGTGCGGGTGGCCTTCGACGACCTGGTGGAAGGCCGGCACCGCCGGCCCGAGGTGATGATCGAGCTGGCCGCGCTGGGCGAGCGGGCGGGAGCGATCGGCGCCGGGGTGCTGGCCCGGCGGGACCATAGAGGCAAGCTCGTCCGGCCCGACTGAGACGGGGCCGGACGGATCCGAAGGAGGCGCAGGTGCGGGTGGGGGTGACGCTGCCGACGTTCCGCGACGACGCCGCCGCCCTCGAGGGGGCGCGCCGGGCCGAGGCGCTCGGGCTGGACGGGGTTTTCGTCTTCGACCACATCTGGCCCCTCGGGAACCCCGATCGTCCCGCCCTGTCGGCCTTCCCCGTGCTCGGCGCGGTGGCGTCGGTGACGAGACGGATCTGCTTCGGACCGCTGGTGGCCCGGATCGGGTTGCGGCCCGACGACGTTCTCGTGGCCCAACTGGCCTCGCTGGCCGAGATGGCGCCGGGCCGGCTGATCGCCGGCATGGGGACGGGCGATTCCAAGAGCGTGGCCGAGAACGAGGCCTACGGCGTCCCCCCCGGACCCCCCGACGAACGTCGGCTGGCCCTGCTCCACTGCGCCCGGCGGATGCTCGATCTGGGCGTGCCCGTGTGGGTGGGCGGGGGATCGCGGGCCACCACCGAGCTGGTCGCCGATCTCGGTCCGGGGGCGGCGGTGAATCTGTGGGCCGGACAACCGTCCGCCGTGGCCGCCCTGACCAGTCGCTTCGAGGTCACCTGGGGTGGGCCGGTGGCGACGGAGCCCGCCGAGATCGCCGTGGAGCTGTCGGAGCTGGCCACGGCCGGGGCGACCTGGGCCGTCTGTGGCTGGCCGAAGTCGCTGGAGGCGCTGGCCGAGGTGGCGGAGATGCTGCGCGGGGGCGGAGGCGGCGGATAATCCGGGAAGGAGCGACGGGTCGGCCGCTGTAATCTTGTTCATGGAATTCCGACGGATCAACGGACTGCCCCCGTACGTCTTCGCGCAGATCGACGCGCTGAAGCTCGAGGCCCGTCGAGCCGGTCGTGACGTCATCGACCTCGGCTTCGGCAACCCCGACCTGCCGTCGCCCGCCATCGCCGTGGAGAAGTTGGCCGAGGCCGCCCACAATCCCCGGAACCACCGGTACTCGGCCAGCCGCGGCATCCCCAAGGTGCGCCAAGCCATCGCCGCGCTGTACCTGCGCCGGTTCGGCGTGGAACTCGATCCCGACACCGAGGTTGTCTCCACGATCGGGGCCAAGGAAGGCCTGTCGCACCTGATGCTCGTTCTGCTCGGACCCGGTGACAGCGCCATGGTGCCGTCGCCGTCGTACCCGATCCACATCTACGCGCCGCTCTTCGCCGGGGCCGACGTCCGGCAGGTCCGGTTGGAGGGGACGGGGACGGAGGACAACCCGGCGTCGGAGGTCTTCTTCGACAATTTGGTGGAGTCGTGGGAGTCGGCGTGGCCCAAGCCGCGCGTGATCGTGCTGTCGTTCCCCCACAACCCGACGACGGCGTGCGTGGACCTGGCGTGGATGCAGAGGATCGTCGACTTCGCCCGGGCGCACGAGATCGTGCTCGTCCACGACTTCGCCTATGCCGACATCGCCTTCGACGGCTACAAGCCGCCGTCGATCCTGGAGGTGCCCGGGTCCAAGGACGTGGCCGTCGAGCTCTACTCGTTGACCAAGTCCTTCTCCATGGCCGGCTGGCGGATGGCGTTCCTGGTCGGCAACCGCGAGGTCGTGCAGGCCCTGACCAAGCTGAAGAGCTATCTCGACTACGGCACCTTCCAGCCCATCCAGATCGCCGCCATCGTGGCGATGAACGAGGCGCCCGACTACCCGAAGTGGATCAACGAGACGTACCAGGCCCGGCGCGACGCCCTGTGCGACGGGCTGAACCGGATCGGATGGGAGGTGACGCCGCCCAAAGGGACGATGTTCGTCTGGGCCCCCATCCCCGAGCCCTACCGGGAGATGGGCTCGCTCGAGTTCTCGTCGTTCCTGGTCTCCGAAGCCGAAGTGGCGACGTCACCCGGTGTCGGCTTCGGTCCCGGCGGTGACGGGCATGTGCGCTTCGCGCTGATCGAGAACGAGCAACGGATCGGCCAGGCCGTTCGGAACCTCCGCCGGGTGCTGCCCAAGCTGCAGTAGGGCCTCACCGCCACGAGGGAACGGCGGTCGAGTTCAGCCTGTCACGGCGGCCACGAGGCCTTCGGGGTCCTGCAGGCTGAGGGCCAGGTAGTGGAGCGTGACCGGGATGCCCAGAACGACGGCGCGCGCCGGGGGCTTGATGTCGAGGCCGACGATGCCCGACATGGAACCGTTGACGAGCCACCGGCCGCGCCAGCCGTGGACGCCGATGCCACCGACGGTCCCCGTGACGAGGCCGGCCCCGGTGATGGAGGCGCGCGGGACGCGGGCGCGAAAGGCCCACCCCATCCGGACCTTCATCTCGGTGGCGCCGAGCTCGACGCCCGAGAAGCGCGGTCCCATGCCGAGGACAGTGAGCAGGGGGCGCAGCGCCCCGTAGCGGATGGCGAATGTTTCTGTCTCGAGCACGCGGCCAGTGTTCCACCGCTCGGGGGTCAACCGGCGGCGCGTCCGATCCGCCGCTGGGCGGCGGCGGGCGACAGGATGCCTTCCAGACAGAATGAGGCGGCGAAGCGGGCCGCGTCGGCGGCCGAGCGGCCCTGTTCGAGGACGAGGACCCGGGCCAGGTAGGCGGTCACGCCCAGGATGGCGTGGGTGAGGACGAGGGGATCGTCGCGCCGGATCATGCCGGCGGCGATGCCGGCCTTCACGTGGGGAAGGGCATCGGCGACCGCCTGTTCCTCGCCCTGGCGGATGAGGTCGGCGAACCGTTCCTCGGTGCGGGCGAACTCGAGCAGAACGAAGAGATGGCGATTGTCGTCGAGCCAGGTGACCGATGCTCCGATGCCCGCCTCGATGCGGCGGACAGGGTCGGGTTCGTCGGCCACGGCTTGGCGCTGGGCGCGACGGAGATCGCGCTGGGAGTCGGCCAGGATCTGGCGGAAGAGCTCTTCCTTGGAGGCGAAGTACCAGTAGAAGACGCCCTTGCCCACGCCGAGGCCGTCGACGATGTCGGTGACCGAGGTGGGGTGGTAGCCGTGGGCGGCGAACCGGTGGGCGGCGAAGTCGGTCAACTGCTGGCGCCGCCTCTCCCCCCGAGCGGTCAACCGGCGCGCCACCGCCGTGACGCTACGGGCGGCCGCGCGCCGGGGTCAATGACGGACGGCCGATCGATGTCGCTCTCACCGATCCGCCCGTCGCGCTACCGTGGGGTCCGTGGCCTATTGGGTGCTGAAATGCCTGCTCAGCCCTATCTTCCGGCTCTTGTGGCGAGTGGAGGTCGAGGGTCGGGAACACATCCCCCGCACCGGCGCGGCCATCATCGCCCCCAACCACGTCTCGTTCTGCGACTCGCTCTTCGTTCCCCTCGTCATCCGCCGGCGGGTCACCTTCGTGGCCAAGGCCGAGTACTTCGACTCGTGGAAGACGGCCTGGTTCTTCCGGGCCGCCGGACAGATCCCCATGCGGCGCGACGGGGGCAGCGCCTCCGAGCGGGCCCTGGCCACGGCGCGCGACGTGTTGAACGGGGGAGGGGTCCTCGGGATCTATCCCGAAGGGACACGCTCGCCCGACGGCCGGCTCTACCGCGGCCACACCGGCGTGGCCCGGCTCGCTCTCGGGTGTGGCGTTCCCGTGATCCCCGTCGGCCTGGTGGGGACGACCGACGTGCAGGCCCGGGACTCGAACATGATGCGTCCCTTCCGGCGGGTGACCATCCGGTTCGGCCCGCCGCTCGACCTGACGCGTTTCGAGGGGACGTCCGCGTCCGACCCGCTCACCCTGCGGGCCGTGACCGACGAGTTGATGTTCGAGATCCGTCGGCTGTCGGAGCAGACCTACGTCGACCGCTACGCCAAGCGCCACGGCGTGGTGGGTGGGTCCGACATCGCCGCCGTGGGGGCGGCGGCGGGCACCGACGTCGGACCGGCGTCGCCGCCCCCGGCCGACTCGTCCGAGTCCGCCGCCTGACGGCCGCCGCCCCTAGCCGAAGGTGAAGTCGTAGGCCTGGATGCCGGGGGACGCCTTCAGCGTGACGACGGACGTCTGGTACGCACCTTGGATGAGGGTGTACAGCCGGGGGAGCCCGGACACGGTGATCGTCTTCGTCGGTTCCCCTTTTGCGGCGACGTCGAGGGTGCCCGTACCGCCGAGCACCAGATAGACGTCGTCGGCCTCGAAGGACAATTCGATCTGGGCGGCCGTCCCCGCCGTCACATCCTCCGGTCCCGCCGTCCATGTCCCCCCGAGGGCGAAGTAGTCCTGGGGGAGCGACGACGGGAACTGGTAGCTCGACGGCTTGTCGGGCAGGATCGACGGGTTGGCGATGTTCGGCAGTTCGTACTTGTAGCCCAGGTACGTCTCGCGGGTCAGGAGGTTCATGGGTGTCCGGTCGGGCACCCCGGTCGGAGAGGGAAGACGCACTCCCGGGTGCGCCGCCACGAGAAGCTTCCGGATGAGTGATTCGGTGACCGTGTAGGCGCCTTCACCGACATCCACACTTCGTACCCGGCCGGTGGAGTCGATCAGGTAGTCGGACGGCCAGCCCTGATTGTCGTAGGCGTCCCACGTCTTGTAGTCGTTGTCGACGGCGACGGGGTAGTCGACACCCAACTGGTGCGAGGCGGTGACGACGTTCGACACCACGTGCTCGAAGGCGAACTCGGGGGTGTGCACACCGACCACCTCCAACCCGTCTGCGTGATAGCGGCTGTACCAGGCCTCGACGTGGGGCAGAGATCGCTGGCAATTGATGCAGGAGTAGGTCCAGAAGTCGACGATCACCACCTTGCCCTTGAGCGCGGCCACCGTCAGGGGTCCGTCGCCGGGGGTGTTGAGCCATTTGGTCACCCCTTTGAAGGCGGGGGCCGGTCCGCACTCCTCGAGCGTCGTCCCCGTTCCGGTGGCGCAATTCGACAGCGACTGGGGGACCTCGCCCGTCGCGTCGACCGCCGCCAGCTGTCTCCGGGCGTAGGAGTTCCTTTCGATCGAGTTCTGCAATGCGTTCGTGTAACCGGGTACGGCCGTCTGTAGGCCGTTGGCCCAGTTGAAGGTAAGGACCAGGACCATGAGCAGCAGAACCAACCCACCGATACGACGGGCCAGGTCGGCGTGCGAGCGGAAGCTGGCCACCCGTTCGGTGACACGCTGGCCGGCCAGGGCGATGGCGAGGAGGGGAACGGCCGCCCCGAGGGCGAAGTCGGCCGTCAGGACCACGCTGGTGAACCCCACACGGTGATTGGCACCGACCACGGTGATGGCGGTGAGCACGGGCCCGGCACACGGGACGAAAAGAGCGCCGAGACCAAGACCGAGGACGAAGGGGCCTCTGTTGGTCGTGGCTTGACGCCGGCCGACACGGGCGAAGGGCCGCTCGATGAAGCCTCCCAAGGCTGGGATCAAGAGGCCGACGGCAACGAGGCCGAGGATCGCCAGTCCCGCGTCGCGTAGTAGGTCCTGCGGGAGGTGCAGCGCGCTCAGCACCTCGGACCCGAAGAGGATGGTGACGCTGAAGCTGACGATCAGACCGCCGATGATGGCGAAGGCGCGGCGGCGTTGGGCCCGGTGGATCTCGGTCGCCCCCGTCAGGGACCCCTCATCGACAAGCGCCGGGCCCGTGGTGCTCGCCACCAGGATCACCGGGAGAACGGGGAGGATGCAAGGCGAGATGCCGGCCACGATCCCGGCGACGAAGGCGATCAGGTACAGCAGGAACACGACGAGCTCGTCCTTTCGCCGGGCCGGCGGAGTCTTCGGACCGAGTCATCGTACGGAGAGCGGGCTGAGAAAGGGCATCGGGCGCCCCGCCTGTAGTGTCGGGTCCATGTCGGTGAATGCCGCCGAGACGGGAGCACGGGCCGCCGGCATTCCGCCGCAACTCTCGAAGGCCCAGATCCGGCTGGTCATGGTGGGCCTGCTTCTCGGCCTTCTCCTTGCCTCGCTCGATCAGACGATCGTGGCCACCGCCCTCCCCACCATCGCCAGTGATCTGCACGGCCTCTCCCATCTGACCTGGGTGGTCACCGCCTACCTGTTGGCGTCCACGGCGTCGACGCCTCTGTGGGGGAAGCTCGGCGACCAGTACGGCCGCAAGGTCTTCTTCCAGGCGGCCATCGGCATCTTCATCGTGGGATCGATCCTGGCCGGTCTCAGCCGGGACATGGTCGAGCTGATCGCCTTCCGCGCCATCCAGGGCCTCGGCGCCGGGGGACTGATCGTGGGGGCGATGGCCTCGGTCGGCGACGTGGTCTCACCGCGCGAGCGCGGTCGGTACCAAGGGGTCTTCGGTTCGGTCTTCGCCGTCTCCAGTGTCATCGGTCCCCTGATCGGCGGCTTCTTCGTCGACCATCTCTCCTGGCACTGGATCTTCTATGTGAACGTCCCCATCGGCGTCGTCGCCCTGGTGGTGACGTCGGCGGTGTTGCCGGCCTCGGCCGTCCGCGTCCACCACGTCATCGACTACGTCGGCACGGCCGTTCTGGCCACGGCGGCCACGGGCCTGATCCTCCTCACCAGTCTGGGGGGGAACACCTATCCGTGGTTCTCGGCCCCGATCGTCATCATGGGAGTTGTGTCGGTCGTCCTCATCGTCGCCTTTCTCCGCGTCGAGCGCCGGGCGGCCGAACCCATCATTCCCCTGCCGCTGATGCGGAACCGGACGTTCGCCGCGACCTCGGCCATCGGCTTCGTGATCGGCTTCGCCATGTTCGGCGCCATCACCTTCCTGCCTCTCTACATGCAGGTCGTGAAAGGCGTGAGCCCCACCATTTCGGGGCTCCGGCTGACGCCGCTCATGGGCGGGCTCTTGCTGACCTCCGTGAGCTCGGGCCAGATCATCAGTCGTTGGGGTCGCTACAAGGTGTTCCCTGTCGTCGGCTCGGCCGTCACCACGTTGGGCCTCGTCCTGCTGTCGCGCATCAGCCCGACGACGGGTTCGCTCGAGCTGTCGGTCGGGATGCTCGTGCTGGGCCTCGGGATCGGCATGGTGCTCCCCGTGCTCGTGATCGCCGTCCAGAACGCCGTCGACTACAAGGACTTGGGCACGGCCACCTCGGGGACGACCTTCTTCCGGTCGATCGGCGCATCGTTCGGCGTGGCCATCTTCGGCGCCATCTTCTCCAACACCCTTCTCAGCAACGTCCGGCACGCCCTCGGGTCCGTCCGGCTGCCGGCCGGCCTGTCGATCACCGGTGGGGTGAGCCCGGCCCAGTTGAAGGCGCTGCCCTCTGCCGTCCGTCATGTCCTCGTCACCGGCTACTCGCACTCCCTGCAGAGCGTCTTCCTGGCCGCCGTGCCCGTCGCCCTCGTGGCCTTCGTCCTCACCTGGTTCCTGCCCGAGGTGCCCCTGCGCCGCACCACCGAGGTGACGGACCCGGCCGACACCCTGGCGCCGACGTCCATCCCCCACACGAGCAGCTCGCGCGACGAGATCGCCCGCGCCTTAAGCGTCCTGGCCCGGCGCGAGAACCGGGCCGAGATCTACCGCTGGCTGGCCAACGAGGCAGGACTGGCGATCTCTCCGGCCGCCTGCTGGTTGTTGCTCCGCGTCGACAACCACGAGGACCGGACGGCGGCCGAGTTGGCCGACCATCTCCACGTTCCCGCCGCCGCCGTCTCGAGACTCGGCGACGAGCTCGACCGGTTGAACCTCGTCGACCTCGGTCCGCCCTCCGCCGACGGCCGCCATGACGACGGCCACCCCGAAGACAGTCGGCATCTCGCTCTCACGGTGACGGGCCGGGCCGCGCTCGACCGGCTCAGCGCGGCGCGCCGACGCGGTCTCGAGGACCTCCTCGTCGGCTGGTCGCCGCAGGAGCACGACGAGGTCGTCCAGATGGTGGCCCGCCTGGCGTCGGACCTCATGTCGAACGCGCTGGCCGACCCGGCCATGATGGCTCCACCGGCCGAGTCCGTCTGATTCGCCCTGGTCGTTCAAACTTGGTCGACCGGGGCCCATCGCAGGGAGCGCTCGACGGCGCCGCGCCAGCCGGCATGGGCGCCATCGGCGGCCACCGCCGAGGTCTCCGGCCCGAACGACCTCTCCCGTGTCCACAACGCCGACAAGGCGTCGGTCGATCCCCACACCCCTTCGGCCAGACCGGCCAACCAGGCGGCACCCAGAGCCGTGGTCTCGGCCGTGGCGGGACGCTCGACCGGCACCCGGATCTGGTCGGCCTGCATCTGCAGCAGGAGGTCCATCACCGACGCCCCGCCGTCCACCCGGAGCGCCGTCACGCCGCCGCCCACCTCGCTCATAGCGTCGACGACGTCGCGCACCTGGAAGGCCATCGCCTCCACCACGGCGCGGCTGATGTGGGCGGCGCCGACCCCCCGGGTGAGACCGGTGATCGTGCCCCGGGCGTAGGGATCCCACCAGGGACTGCCGAGCCCGGTGAAGGCGGGCACCACGTAGACGCCCTCGCTCGACTCGACCCGCGCCGCCAACGCGCCGATCTCGGCCGAGTCCGCGATCAGCCCGAGCCCGTCGCGCAACCACTGCACGGCCGCCCCGGTCACGAAGACGGCCCCCTCGAGCGCGTAGGCCACCGGTGACGAGCCGCCGTGCTCGCCCAGGTCCCAGCCCATCGTGGTGAGCAGCCCCTCCGAAGGCGGCGGGCACGCCTCACCGACGTTCATCAAGACAAAGCTGCCGGTCCCATATGTCACCTTGGTCATGCCGATGGAAAAGCAGGCTTGGCCGAACAGTGCCGCCTGCTGGTCGCCGGCCACCCCGCTCACGGGAACCCCGGCGAGCGGTGAGCCGGCGCCGCCCAGATCGCCCCTCACCACACCGAACCGGCCGCACGACGGCCGCACCGTCGGCAGCGCGCCGAGCGGCACGCCGAAGATCTGGCCGAGCTCCTCCGACCACTCGCGCCTGCGGATGTCGTAGAGCAGCGTCCGGCTGGCGTTGGTGGCGTCGGTGACGACGACCCCGCCGTCGGTGCCCCCGGTCAGGTTCCAGATCACCCAGCTGTCGACCGTGCCGAGCACCAGGTCGGCGCTCTCGGCCACCCCGCCGTCGGTCAACAGCCAGTGCATCTTGGTGGCTGAGAAATAGGGGTCGAGCACGAGGCCGGTCTTCTCCCGGACGACCGGCAGATGCCCGGCCGCCCGCAACTCGTCGCACCGGCCGGCCGTCCGCCGGTCCTGCCACACGATCGCCCTCTGTTGCGGCGCCCCCGTCGACCGGTCCCACGCCACCACCGTCTCGCGCTGGTTGGTGATCCCGATCCCTGCGATCGCCTGCCCGGCTGCGGCCCGGCGCCGGGCCACCTCGTCGACCGTCGCGGCCACCGCCTCCCAGATCTCGGTCGGGTCGTGCTCCACCCAGCCGGGCCGGGGAAAGTACTGCGTGATCTCCCGGTACGAGACGTCGTTCACCTCTCCCGCCTCGTCCACCGCCAGGGCCCGCACCCCCGTCGTCCCGGCGTCGATCGCGATCACGCACCCCACGGCGGGCGACCCTAATGACCCTGTTGCACGTGAACCGGCGCACGAGTGCGAACTTTCGCGAACGGCCCGTTACCAGGGCCGACACCGCCCCCGTTCCGTTGACACCGTCGTAACTACAGTGCTGTAATGTCTACCGCATCTCGTGGGTGAGGGGCCCGCCGACCACAACATCTTGTGGTTTGAGGGGTTCCTTCGCGCTTTAGGCTCTGTACCAAGAGGAAGGGTGGATAGATCAATGGCAATTGCCCCCCAGCGGACCGCCATCGACATCAGGCGTCACTTCACCACCGACGGCGTCCACCCGTATGACGAGGTCGCCTGGGAGCGGCGTGACTCGCGGATCACCGACTACCGCGACGGTTCCGTGGCCTTCGAGCAGCTCGGCGTGGAGGTCCCCTCCACCTGGTCGCTCAACGCCACCAACATCCTCGCCCAGAAGTACTTCCGGGGCACCCCGGGGACCGACGAGCGCGAGACCTCGCTCCGCCAGGTCATCGACCGGGTCGTCGACACCGTCACCGACTGGGGCCTGAAGGACGGCTACTTCGCCGACACCGAGGAGGCCCGGGCCTTCTCCGACGAGCTCAAGCACGTCATCGTCCACCAGAAGGCCGCCTTCAACTCGCCCGTCTGGTTCAACATCGG
>Ga0209415_10010087_pt1 | contig 16125 bp, 13 predicted proteins | sample PeaSoiSIISIP2007_FD_187696 | JGI IMG/M metagenome (GOLD analysis project Ga0209415, IMG submission 187696) | Peat soil microbial communities from Weissenstadt, Germany - SII-SIP-2007 (SPAdes) (version 2) | ecosystem: Environmental > Terrestrial > Soil > Wetlands > Peat | place: Germany...
CCAACTCGACCTCGAGGTGTTCCGTGGCGAGGTGTTCGGGCTGCTTGGACGAAACGGCGCGGGCAAATCGACGCTCATCAAAATGCTCACGACGCTGCTGCCGCCCTCGGCGGGGACGGCCCGCATTGCCGGCTTCGACATCGAGGCGCAGGCGGCCCCGAAGTGCGCCGCGTCATCGGCTACGTGCCGCAGGCGCTCTCGGCCGACGGCGATCTAACCGGGTACGAGAACCTGTTGGTGTTCGCACGACTCTACGATGTGCCGCGGCGCGAGCAGCGTTCGCGCATCGAGGCGGCGCTGGCCTTCATGGGATTGGCGCAAGCGGCCCGCGGACTGGTCAAGGAGTATTCAGGGGGCATGATTCGGCGTCTGGAGATCGCGCAATCGACCCTGCACCGGCCCATGGTGCTGTTCCTCGACGAGCCCACCGTCGGGCTCGATCCGGTTGCGCGGCGCGATGTCTGGGGGATGATCGGGCAACTGCGCCAGCGCTTCGGGAGCACGATCGTGCTCACCACGCATTACCTCGAGGAGGCGGCGGCGCTGTGCGATCGAATCGGCATCATGAACCGCGGTCGCCTGGTTACCAGCGGTACGGTGGCCGAGCTGGAAGCCAGCGCCGGGGCCGGCGCGACGCTCGAGGAGGTCTTTGCGAAGTTCGCCGGCACTACGGGCGAGACCGAGGCGGGGGTCGGGACGGCCTACGAGGCAACGTCGGCCACGCGGCGCACCGCCGACCGCACGAGCTAAAGCCATGTCCACCGGCTTGCTCGCCACGCGATGGATGCCGTTTGTGCGCAAGACCCATGCGATCGCCGACATGGAGGTGCGCAAGCTCCTGCACGATCCCACGGAACTGGCGACGCGCGCGATCCAGCCCGCGCTTTGGCTGCTCGTCTTTGGTCAGGTAATGGCGCGCGCGCACATCCTGGAGTCCGGCACCATTCCGTACCTGGATTTTCTGGTTCCGGGAATTCTTGCGCAAAGCGTGCTGTTCGTTTCCATCTTCAACGGTATCTCGGTCATCTGGGAACGCGACCTGGGTATCGTGCACAAATTCCTTGCCAGCCCCACGCCGCGCGCGGCGCTCGTGCTGGGCAAAGGGCTGGCCGGGGGTGTGCGCGCGGTCATCCAGGCGGTCGTGGTCTTGGTGCTGGCTGCCATCCTGGGCGCGAAACTGCAGTGGTCGGTGGTCTCGCTGGCGGGCGTATTGCTCCTGACCTTGCTCGGGGCACTGCTTTTCTCGACCTTTTCTTTGATCATCGCCTGCCTGGTGAAGACGCGGGAGCGCTTCATGGGCGTCGGTCAGGTGCTGACCATGCCCCTGTTCTTCGCCAGCAGCGCGATCTACCCGATCTCGATCATGCCCCATTGGCTGCAGGTAGTGGTGCGCTTTAACCCGCTCACCTACCAGATCGACGGTCTGCGCGCCTTCTTGTTGCCCGACCCGTCCGCTTCGCCTCTGGGGGTCGCCACGGACCTCGCGGTCATGGGCCTGGTGCTCGTGGCCCTCGTCGCCGTCTGTGCGCGAACCTACCCCAATATCGTTCGCTGAACAAAACCGCGGCATCCGGCATGGCGCCGCCGCACGGATGCGGGCCTGCCACGGTATCGCCGAACCCGATCGCCCCCTCCTTAGGCGGGGCGGGCGCCTGCGGCGCCGAAAGCCGCGCAAGTCCCGTCCGCGGCACGCGGCCGCCGTCGCCGCGGGCAGGCCATGACCTGGTCCGGCAGCCACGGCGCACACCGCTCGATTGATTTTGTTCGCTGTGGTTTTTGCCGCGAAACGCCAGCCCGTTCATCGGCCGAACTGCCGCTTCCATCGGCGCGCAGAATTCTCCGGTCGGAGCCCTTGCAGAGCGGGAACATTCTTCCAATCAATGAGTTACCTCGCAGCGCCGAGCGCCGGCGCGTCCGGGCACGCTGCTACCGTATGGGCAAGGGCGCATTGCCCGGGCAGGGGCGCAAGCGGAGCGGCCGGGCCGACAGGTCCGGCACCAATCGATGTTCGAAAATTGCGCGATTTGCGGATGCCGTGTCCACCGCATAGCCAGCACCTATGCGCAGGCTAGTATTGCCGGGCGCAGCCACGCGGCAAGGCACCATTACGTTGCCGAGCGCTTCTTTGGGCGTTCGAAGAGCCGTCGGGGCGTTTCGACCGAGGGCATCTTCCTCAGCTGTCCGTGGAAGCAGGAAGGCGAATTCGGAATCTTCTGCTACGAATGCCACGAGGAGCTGCTGCGCAACCCCGTGCTACTTGCGCAGGACGTGGAGCATTTTGCCGAGCTGGTGAAGTGGCGCGGGCTCGGCGAGAGGCACAAGACGGAAAGCCGGGCGCCGATCGCGGGCCGGGTGGCGCTCCTGCATGAGGTCATCGCCCTGGGAATTTCGGCCGCTCTCAAGCGCGAGGCCAGCCTGGCGCGCAAGCAGGCGATGCGCGAGCTGGTACCGTTTCTCGGCGGTTTCGCCGTTGCTTTGTTGGTGGTGGGATTTCACCCGTGGATCAACGCGTACGCGGCCGGCGATAGCGTTGCGTCCTTCGAGGGCTGGTTGTTTTTCTTGGCCGGGCTGCTTGGCTGTGCGTCTTCGCCGGGCCGACCATTTCGCGCGGCTGGCTTGGGCGCGATCGGCGTTTTGCTGGGCACGGCCGGCGGTGTCATTGTCGGCAGCGTGATGGGCGGCGGTCCCGAGAACGACTTCTTGCCGCTCGAAGTTGCGAGCCACGCCGCCATGGCGGCACCGTGCTTCCTCCTGTCCGCTCTGCTCTGGAAGCTGGGGTCGGCGCCCATTTTCTGGGATGTGAGGGAACTTCGCCGCCTGGCGAACGAGCGAATCGAGGCCAAGCGACAGGCGCTGTTCGAGTCCGCCAGCAGGGAGATCGAGAGCCTAAAGGGCGCCGCCGCGGCGAGCGCCTCTGCCGCGGTGGGCGAATCGATCCAGCGAATCGTCACCATCTGTTCCAATGCGCTTTATGCCCTGGCCGAGGAGGTGCTTTCGCAGTATGACGGGGTCCTGGCGCAGCCGTTGATACCCGGACCGTTTACGGTCGAAGGTTTGACCCGCGCGGTTCCCAACCAGCTCCAGCCGCTTCAGGACGAGTGCATCGGCCACCTGCGGCGCGAGACGAACCTCGCCGGGGTGCCGCACCTGGCGGTCAAGTGCATTGCCATGCTCGAAGCAAGGTGCGAGGCGATCTGCACCGACGCCGCACTGACGCTGCGCGCCAGCGTCGCACAGCGCAACCGGGACCGGTTACGCCATCTCGCCAGTCTGCTCTCCGGCATGTACACAAAGTGGATCGGTAGCGCCAGCGCGTAAGGGGTCTGTTGCTTCCGCCAGCCGGATTCCGCGCGCGCTTGTCCGCGTCTCGCGCGCCGCGCCGTTGCCAGGATTCGGCCCGCAACGCCACGGGCGCCGCCTTGCGCGGTCCGTCGCTGCGCGCGGCGCTATGCTGGCGTGCGGCACACAAGAGTGCCCGCACCCAGGGGCCTCCAAGAGAAATGACCATGACAGCGCCGACCACCATATTGATCACGGGATGCTCCAGCGGCATTGGCGCCGCCTTGGCCGGGGAATTCCACGAGCTCGGTCACCGCGTTTACGCCACCTCCCGGCGTGCGGAGACGATGGCGGCGTTGGCGGCGCGCGGCATCCGCACGCTGGGGCTCGATGTCACGGACCCGGGCAGCATCGCTTCGGCCGTCGAGCGGGTACGGCAGGAAGTGGGCGGCCTGGACATGCTCGTGAACAATGCCGGCTATGCGCTTTTCGGGGCGGCGATGGACCTCGGCGCGGAGGATCTGCGCCGGCAGTTCGACACGAATGTGATCGCCCCCGTCCAGGTTGCGCGCGCCTTCTTGCCGCTGATGCTGCCCCGGCACCGGGGCCGCATCGTCAACGTCGGCAGCGTATCGGGCCTACTCACCACACCCTTTGCCGGGGCGTATTGCGCCAGCAAGGCCGCCCTACATGCGCTCTCCGATGCCATGCGCTTGGAACTGGCCCCTTTCGGCATCGAGGTGATCACCGTCCAGCCCGGCGCGGTTACGTCCAGCCTGGGCCAGACCGGCACCCATCACATCGCGCTGCCCGCCGGTTCCCTCTTCGCACCGCTGGCCCAGAACATCCGGGCGCGGGCCGTCGCCTCGCAAGAGGGTGCAATGGCCACCCGCGACTTTGCCCGCCAGGTGGCAAGCGCCCTGCTGGCCGAGAGCGCGCCCGTGGTGGTGCGCCGGGGACCGCAGAGCTTTCGTTTTCCTTTTCTCAAGCGCTGGCTGCCGGTGCGCGTGCTCGACCGCAGGCTGCGCGCCACGTTTGGCCTGGATCGGCCGCAGCCGGGCCCGCGTTGAGTGCCGCGCGGGGGCCGGATCCCACGTCGACGGCAAGCTGGCAGGAAGGATGCCTCGACGCGCGGGTGCCGACGATCGTCGGAACTCGCACCCGGGAGATGGCGGGTCCGCAAGGCGGCTCCGGACCCCGCGCGGGTCTGCACCAAGACCAGGCGCCGCGGGTCCGATGGCACCACCGCGGCCGTAATTCGTCTGCTGGTGCTGCGGCGGCGACGGCAATTTCCTTTTGCCCGCATACCCCGGAAACGCGTCATCAGGGGCCCGTGCACCGTGCCGAAGTTGCAGTTGTGATGGGCACCGACGACATTACCTTCGAAGACCTCCTGGCCGATGGGCCAGCGGGCGGCGCACCGCCGAGGACCATCGGCGAGCTGTTGGCCGACGGCTTCCCACGCGCGGGCGGAATGGCCGCGCTGGGCGCCATTGCGCAGTTGCCCGACCCGGACTCGAAGTATGCTGCGGTGCAGCATCAATACCTTCAGATCCTTGAGCTGCAACGGCGCGCGGCGTAGCTGAAGGCGCACGGCGTCGCCTTGCTGCCCCGCGGGGCCGGCCAAGCGATGGGCCGGCCCTGTCGTTTCCCGCCGTTTTCCGCCACGGGCCGCTGCCCACGCAGCGCCTGCGGGCGCCTGGCCCGCTTGCGGCGCCCCGATCGGGCCCCGGGGTGGTTGTCCGGGCACGGGTCTGCCGGTAATGTCGGGCCCCGCGCGGGTCGGCGCGAAACCAAGTGTCAGGGATGCCCCGCAGGATTTGCTCAAATCCGAAATCAGCGCCTCGCGCAGCGCCCAACGGCGCGCTCGCGTGCGGGACGCCGTTGGCCAAATCGGGCAGGGCGCGGCGCGGGGCCGGTCGATGAGCGCAGCGACCGCGAATCCGGCCCCGGCGTACCGGGCGATCGCCGATTTGCTGCGCGAACACGCGCGAGCGCGACCCGGCAGCGCGGCGCTGGTGGCCGGCGACACGACGCTTAGCTATGCTGAGCTCGACGCGCTTGCCGACCGCATCGCCGCATCGCTGCAGCGCGACGGCATTGGACCCGGGGAGGCGATCGCGATTTGCGCACCGGCGTCGATCCGCTACGTGGCGCTGTTTCTGGGCGCGCTGCGCGCCGGGGTGGCCGTTGCGCCGCTGTCGCCGTCGGTCACGCCCGACACCCTGGCGTCTATGCGTGCCGATGCGCAGGCGCGCCGCCTGTTCGCCGATGCCGGGGCGCGCGCCGCGCTCGCCGAGCGCGGCGGCGCTGCCGATTTGATTGGCCTGGACGACGCGGCGCCTGGGTCCGCGTTCGATGATTGGTTGCTGCCTCCAGGCACGCGACCCACCGCGGTCGACGTTCCCGCCCAGGCGCCGTTCAACATCATCTACTCCTCCGGCACGACCGGGATCCCCAAGGGCATCGTGCAATCGCACGCCATGCGCTGGGCCCACGTGGCGCGCAGCGCGAACTACGGCTACGGGCCGCACAGCGTCACGCTGCTGGCCACGCCGCTGTACTCGAACACGACCCTGGTGGTGCTCTTTCCGACCCTGGCTTCGGGCGGCGCGGTCGTGCTGTGCCCCAAGTTCGATGCGGCGCACTACCTCGCGCTGGCCGAACGTCACCGCATGACGCATACGATGCTGGTACCGGTGCAGTACCAGCGCATCATGGCCCTGCCGCAGTTCGACACCTACGAGCTCTCGGCGACGCGCTTCAAGTTCTGCACCAGCGCGCCGTTCCATGCGGCCTTGAAGGCCGAGGTGCTGCGGCGCTGGCCCGGCGGCCTGGTCGAGTTCTACGGACTGACCGAAGGCGGCGGCACCTGCATCCTGGCGGCGCACGAGCGCCCCGACAAGCTCCACACCGTGGGCTGCCCTGCGCCGGGCCACGATATCCGCCTGGTCGACGATGCCGACCGCGAACTCCCGCACGGCGCGATCGGCGAGGTGGTGGGCCATTCGGCGGGCATGATGACCGGCTACCACCGCCAGCCGGACAAGTCGCGCGAAGCCGAATGGTTCGATGCGCAGGGCAAGCGCTTCATCCGCACCGGCGACATCGGTCGCTTCGACGCCGACGGATTCCTTACGCTGCTGGACCGGAAGAAGGACATGGTCATCAGCGGCGGCTTCAACATCTATCCGAGCGACCTCGAGGCCGTGCTGCGCCAGCACCCGGGCGTTGCCGACGCGGCGGTGGTCGGCGTTCCTTCGCGCCAGTGGGGCGAGACGCCGATCGCCTTTGTCGTCGCTCGCCCCGGCAACGATGCCACCGAGATGCAACTGCTGCGATGGGTCAATGGCCGCGTCGGCAAGACCCAGCGCCTGGCGGGACTGCGCTTGGTCGAGGAGCTGCCGCGCAGCGCAATTGGCAAGGTGCTCAAGCGCGAATTGCGCGCGCGCCACGTCGCCAGCGGACTCGAGCCTGTGTGAGGCCCCAAGGGCCCGACCGCGACCCGCGCAATGTCCCCCGGCGGCGTGCTTGCCGCGGGCGCCCGGGCGCCGCGGGCCGGGGCCGCTCACGGGTCCTATCCCTCCAGGGCGATCCCCGCCTCTCGGTCGATCTGCTTGCGCAGCTCGGCAAAGCGCGCCTGTACATCCTCTCCGAAGAGCGGGTCGGAAATCGCCGGAACGGCGGCCGCCACGGCGGCCCAGTCCCCCGCGGTCAGCAGTTTCGCGGCGCGCGGCAGGATGTCGCGCTCCTCGGTATCGAGGTGATTGCGGTAGTAGACCAGGTAGGTTGCGGCCGCGGCCTCCAGCGCCGCGCGCGGGGCCATGACGTCGTCCTCGGCTTCGCTAAGGCACTGGGAGAGCTCGTCGCCGGCCGTGGCGATCACGCGGTGCTCCTGGAGCAGTCGGTTGATCACGATTTCGAGCGCGCGCTCGCGCTCGACCAGTCGAGCAAAGGCCACGTCCTCGCGGCGGTGATGAACGCAGTCGGAGAAGCTATGCAGATAAAAGACGATATCGCTCATCAGGTCGTAGTTGGGATGTTCCCCGCGGTGAAACGCGCTCACCTGGGTTTGCAGAAGATCGAGCAGCCGAACCATGTTGACGTGCTCGTCATGCCATACCGCGAGTGGCTCAGCCATGGCCTCATCCTTCGAGAGTGATTCAAGTCTGCAATCGCGAAGCGGCGCTGTCGCGGGAACGGCGTCCTGGTGTACCAGGGCCTTTCGTTGCACTGGCCGCCCTTGCCTTTGCGCTACCCTACCGCAGCCATCCGAGGGCGAGTTTCATTTAGGTCAAGGGTAGCGGCCGCCCGTGGACAGTTTCGGTGGCCCGCGGCGGCCGGCGGCCGCCGACCGTTCTTCGGCGGTCACCCGGAAAATTTGCCCGAGCGGGCCTTGCGCCCGGCTCCGGCGAAGGCGCCGGCACCTCCTGGGGCGCGCCGGCGATGGGCAAAAAAGACAAGGCCCGCCGGGCGGGCGGGCCTTGCTACGGCGCGATGCGAAGGCGCGTTTAAAGGCGCAAGCTGATGGTGCCCCCTCCAACCTTGTCGAGAAGGTCCAGCGACAGTTCGATGATTTGCTGCTCTTCGACCGGTTCGACCGTGGTTTCCGTTACCTCGATTACTTGTTCCATCGCTTTGCTCCGCAGAAAAAGTGAATAGAAATAAAACGCGAATTGCCCTACAGTTAGGCGTACATAGGTCAAATACCGGGTTGGCCAAGGCATCGGCCGCCATGGGGTTTTGCCTGGAGGGAACGTAGATGTTGCATGTGGAAGCGTCAATAACCGAATTTGCGTCTGTATTGCCTTTTGCAGACGCTACGGACTTGGCCGAACGGATGACGCGCCTTGTGGACCGGTTGCGCGCCGCGCCGATGACAATCGAGGGTAAGGCCTTGTTCGATATGGCGGCCGATGCGCTGGCGAGCCTGCCGGAGGAGCCGCTCAGCACCGATCGCGTGATGTGTCTGCTGTTCGTCGCGCGGCACGATATTTATGCGGGTAACGCGTACGCGGGGCTCGAACCCGCAACGCAGGCGGTGGCCATGGCCGAGCGCCTTGGCGATCCGGTACTGCGCGCCAAGGCCCTCAAGGTCCTCGGTGCCGTTTACCTGGAGAGCGGTTCTTACCCCGACACGGTGAGCGCGTTCACCGCGGCCTTGGAGGCGGCGCGGGCAGCGGCCGATCTCACCCAGGAGGGGGACATCCTCTCGAACCTGGGCCTGGCGCACCAGTATGCCGGCCACTACAGTGCCGCCGTTCCCTGCTACGAGCGAGCGGTCGAACTGGCCGATGCGGCCGAACTGGCCGATGCGACCGCATCGGCGTCGGACGTGCGCACCGCGGCCCTTAGCAACATGGCTCTGGCGTGCCTGCATCTGCGCGACTTCGCCTCCGGCCTGAGCGCGGCCGAGCGTGCCATCGAGGGCCTGGCGCATCCTTCCGACGCCCACGAGAGAATGGTTCGCACCATGGTGGAGTGCTATTACACGCGCTTGCTCCTGGAGGTGCGCAACCTGCCGCGTGCGCGAGAGCGAGCCGCCTTCGCGCGGCAGTTCGCCAGCGGCGCCACGGCCCTGGCCCAGCTGTTCGCCGATATGACGCAGGGCCTGGTCGATGTCTACGATCCGGGTACCCGCGACATCGGCCTGTCGCGTCTGCAGCGCGCCGTCAACGAAAGCCGCAAGGGCGCGCCCAGCGCGCTGCGCGATGCGCTGGCCATGATCGTTCGCGGCTACGAAGTCGCGGGCCAGCCCAACGCCGCGCTGGTCTATCTGCACGAGGTCGTGCAGCTCAACGGCGACAGCCGCGTGCGCAAGGTCCTGCAGCGCCACCACCTTCACGTTGCCAAGGTCAGCCGCAATCTGGACCTGAGGGCACAGGCCGCCCTCGACCAGCAGCAGCAGGAACTTCGCTTTCAGCGCCTGTCGATGGATGTGCTGCGCGAGTGCATGCTCGTGCTCGAAAAGAACACCGTTGCCGCCGAGCTGCACGACGACGAGACCGGGGAGCACTGCTACCGGGTCGGTGCGCTGGCCAAGGAGCTGGCGCTCAAAAAGGGCATGGACGCCGAGATGTGCACGCTGATCGACCTGTCGGCGCGCCTGCACGACATCGGCAAGCTGCGCGTCCCGGACTCGATCCTGCTCAAGCCTGGGCGCTTCAGCGCGGAGGAGCGCGCGATCATGACAAAGCACTGCGAGCACGGCTGGGAGCTCATCGGCGAAGGCGGCTTGAAGCAGCTCTTCGTGGCGCAGGAGATCGCGCTCAACCATCACGAGCGCTGGGACGGCGCCGGCTATCCGAACCGCCGCCAGGGCAACATGATTCCGCTGGCCGCGCGCATCACGGCGCTGGCCGACGTATACGACGCGCTGACGCACCGGCGCTGCTATAAGGAGGCCTGGTCGGTAGAAGATGCCCTGCGGCAGATCGCCTCGCTGCGCGGCACGCATTTTGATCCGGAGTTGACCGACCTCTTGCTCGAGCTCGTGCCGCAACTGCGCGCCCGCCATCCCGATCTGGATGCCTACCTGGGTGCGGAGGCGCGTAAGAACGATTTCATCAGCGATCGCGCTCGCGTGGCGCGCGAGCTCAAGCGCGACCTGAAGGACTTCGACGTCCGCCGCTGACCCAGTTTGCCCGTCGCGGCGCGAGCGGCTCGGACATACGGCAACACCTGAGGCAAAGGCGGCGCGCGCGCTGGCCCCGGCGGGGGCAGGGCGGGGCGCCTGCCGGCGGCTTTGGCGGGGCAGCGTACGACGTAAGGGCTAGCCTGAGCGCGCCAAGTGAGCGGGCCGGGCCGGCTGCGCCGCTCGTACGCTTGCCTTGTCGGCCGGACGGCGCGGTCACCGGTACGACGCTTTCGTGGAGGTCGGTTATCGTGGCTCCCGAGCTACCACTGTCGATCTTCAAGGCTCCGCTGCTCAGCCCGCTGGCGGTGTCGGCGCTGCTTTTCTTCGGCGCCCTGTCGCTGGCCGAGTTGGCGGTGCGGGTGGCACGGGTCCCGCGCATCGCCGCGCTGGTCCTGGCGGGGGCGGCCGCCGGCTGGGTCCGCAGCCGAAGCCCCGCCGCCGCGCTCGTGCCGGTGCCCAGCGTGCTGCTCGAGGCACTGGCGATGGTCTTGCTCTTCGAGGTCGGGCAGCGCGTGCCGCTGGAGTGGATCCGGAGCAACCCGTGGATGCTGGTCGCCAGCGTGGGCGAAACCGGGGCCACGTTCTGCGCGATCTTCGCGGTGCTGGCCTACGGTCTGGGCCGCTCCGCGGTCGAGAGCCTGTTCGTCGGCGTGATCTGCATGGCGGCCTCGCCGATCGTCGTCATGAGCGTCACGAAGGATCTGCGGGCACGCGGCCAGGTGTCGGAGCGAGCCTTGCTCTTCAGCACGCTCTCGAGCGTGTACGCCGCGCTGACGATGCAGCTGCTGATCACCGGCTACCTCGCGGCGGCTCACGTGCAGCTGACGCTTGTTCTTCAGCCCTTGTTTCAGCTGGTCGGCGCCTTCCTCCTGGCGGCCGTCACCGCCGGCGTGCTGCGTGTTTTCGCGCTCCTGACGCAGGCGCGCGGCGCGGTGCTCACCGTCGGCATCATTTGCTCCTGCGTGCTGCTGTACGCATACGCCTCGCCCCTGGGCTTGTCGCCCGTACTGGCGGCGCTCTTCCTGGGGCTGCTCGTGCGCGCGACCGACCGCAGCCACAGCCTGCTGTCGCACCAAACGTCTGAAACCGGCGCCGTGCTGACGCTCGCGTATTTCATCTTGCTCGGCGCCTCGCTCAGCTGGTTCCCCACATGGCGGATCGCCGGGATCGCTGCTGCCATCGTCGCCATCCGCCTGCTCGCCAAAGCGGCGGTCAATGCGCTGCTCGCCGTGCCGGCGGCCCTGCGCACCGGCAAAGGGGCCATGGTTGGCCTGTCCCTGAGTCCGCTCTCGAGTCTTGCGCTGATGTTCGCCGCCACCATTGCGCGCCATCCGGGCCTGGAGGAGGCTGGCGAGATCAGCGCCGCCGTGGTGCTGGCCATGGCCATCCTCGGCCCGGTGCTGACGGAGATTGCGTTTCGCCTGGCCCAAGAACCCACGCATCCGCTGCCATGAACGATCTGCTCTGCTTTCGCGCTTCCCGGCCCTTCACGCTCGGTGTCGAGCTGGAGCTCCAGCTGGTCGATCGCCGCGACGGCGATCTGACGCACGGCGCAACGGACCTGCTGCGCATTGCGCGAAGGCGGCACCCGCAGCTCGATATCAAGCTAGAGATCACCGAGAGCATGATCGAGATCGCGACCGAGGTGCGGTTCGACTACGAGGGCATACTGGGTGATTTGCGCGTGCTGCGCGATGTCGTTTGCGAGGCGGCCGAGCGCTTGAACGTCGGTGTCTGCGGTGGCGGGACGCACCCGTTCCAGTCCTGGACGGAGCGCCATATCGCGGACGGGCCCCGCATGCGCCGCATCTCCGATCTCTACGGCTATCTTGCCAAGCAGTTCACGGTGTTCGGCCAGCACGTGCACGTCGGCTGTCCCGACGGCGACGCGGCGATCGCCTTGGCGCATGGCCTGTCGCGCTACGTGCCGCATTTCATCGCGCTGGCGGCGAGTTCGCCCTTTCTCCAGGGCGAGGATACGGCGTTCGATTGCGCGAGAATGAACACCATCTCGTCGTTTCCCCTGAGCGGTCGGATGCCGAGCGTGCGCGACTGGGCGGAGTTCAACTCGTACTTCGACAAGATGCGCTCGACCGGGATCGTCGACAGCATGAAGGATTTTTACTGGGACATCCGCCCGAAGCCCGAATACGGCACCGTGGAGGTGCGGGTCTTCGACACGCCCTTGAGCGTCGAACGGGCCGCCGCGCTGGCGGTGTACGTCCAGTGCCTCGCGCGATTGCTGGCCGCCAGTCCCAGGCCCGACCTCACGCAGGACACGGAACTGGTCTACCGCTTCAACCGTTTCCAGGCGTGCCGCTTCGGCCTGCGGGGCGAACTCGTCGATCCCATCACCCGTGAGCGCCGGCCGCTGCACCAGGACGTGCGCGAAACGATCGCGACCATCCGGCGGCAACTGCGCGGCGTGCCCAGCGAGCCCCTGCAAAGCATCGAGCATTGCCTGGATTCGGGCAACGATGCGGCCTGGCTGCGCGCGCGCTTCGCGCAATCGCGCAACCTCGGGGTCGTCGTAAATGCGCAGACCAGCCTCTTTGCTCGCAGCCGGGCGCACTAGGCAAGACGCCGGCGCGCGCGATGCCCGTTGCGGGCTTGGCGTCCGGAGACGGCGACGCCGAGGGCGCCGCTCGGCGAGGGCCGATGGCGGCTGGGGCGCCGGTCCCGCGTCAGAGCCGGGGACGGCCGGCCTAGAGGTTGCGCAGGAATTCGATCATCGCCGCGCTGACCTCGCCGGGGCGCTCCTGCTGCGTCCAGTGGCCGCAGCCCGGGAGCATGATGCTGGCGCGCAGTTGCGGCACGAATCTCGACAGGCTGGGTAAGAGCCGGTCCATTCCCCGGAAGGAAACGACCAGATCCCGATCGCCAGCGACATACAGTGCGGGGACCCCGACGGTTGCTCCGGCGAACGGCGCTAGCAGTTCCCAATTTCGATCGATGTTGCGATACCAGTTCAGGCCTGCGCGGAATCCGGTGCGCGCAAATTCCTGCGCGAAGAAATCAAGGTCAGCCTCGCCCAGCCACGAAGGCAGCACGCTCGGTGCCGACATGTGCGCGAGAAAGCCGCCTTGGCGCGGCACCATCGCAATCGCGGCGTCCGTGGCGCCGCCGCCCCCGCGCGCCGGCGCATCTCCGGAGGCCGAGAAAAGGATCTTGCGCAGACTCAGGCGCACGTCGCGCTCGAGTTCGGCCTCTGCCACGCCGGGCGCCTGAAAGTAGAGCTGGTAGAACACCGCTTCGTCCGTCTGCGGCATCTTGCTCGTCGGGGGGCTCGACCCGCGGGGGTGAAAGGGCACGCTGAGGCCGATCACGGCGCCGAAACGATCGGGCCGCAGAAGGGCCGCATGCCACGCGACCGGTGCGCCCCAGTCGTGCCCGGCGATGGCCGCCTTTTGTTCGTCCAGCGCGTCGAGCAGCCCGACCATGTCGCCGACCAGATGCAGCAGGGAGTACTGGCCCAGGTCATCGGGTCGGTCGGTCTGGCCGTAGCCGCGCATGTCCGGGGCGACCGCGTGAAAGCCGGCCTGCGCCAGCGCGTGCAGCTGATGGCGCCAGGAGTACCAGGACTCCGGAAAGCCGTGGCAAAGGAGCACCAGCGGTCCTTGGCCCTGTTCCGCGATATGCATGCGGATGCCGTTGGTCTGGATCATGCGGTGGACGGTTTCAGCCATGCCTGCCTCCAACGGCTTCGAGGAAAGCGCCGGCCGCGCGGCGCCGCTACAGACCATGTGGTCTTCTTGCGCGAGGCCCTGCCGTGGTGCGCACGGTCGCCGTGGCGCCGGCGCGACCACTGCCGCGTACACATGCCCCGAGGCCTCGGCGCATAGTAATCCGCCGTCGCACCGCCACGGCGCGCCTGCGTCCAGGGGCGGCCCGGCGCCGATCGCTACGGGCCGACTCCAATACCGGGCCAGGGGCCGCCGGGCCGCGCGCCGGCGCCTCGGCCGCACGCCGGCCGATTGCGCCAAGTCAACCCTGCGTCGATCCGGGGAACCGGGCAACGTTTTCGTCATCTCGGACGTCCAAAATACGCCGTGTCGGCGGAAGGAAGCGCATGCAAAAGACCAAAGCGGTGGCCCGCCTGGGCCAGACGGGATTGCTCCTGCCGGCCTGGGTCAAGGCCGCACTGGCGGCCAACGACCGTCTGAAGGTCTATCTGACGGTCCTGCAGGCCGCGTCCGCGCATGCCTCGCACCCGAATCGGGAACTGGCCGATCTGACGGCCGAGCTGACGGCGGCCGGTCTGAGCGGCGCATGGCTGCACGACCTTGCTGCCGCGGCGAGGCGTATCGAGGAGGAACTGTTCGTCCCCGATCTGCCGCGGCTTCTCAAGTGCCTGGCCGACGACCTGGCCGTCATGGCCCGTCCGGTGCTCCAGACCACGGCGGCCGACGCTGCGGTGCATCCTCGCGTGCAACACTGGCTCGACTGGCTCGGGGCACTGCCGGCGGATCGGCTAAGCAGCGAGCAGCTCGATGCGCTCGCGCGCGGCCGGCGCGGCGACACCGACAGCTTGCACCTGCTGGTGATGGATCTGCACAAGCAGATCAACGGCCTCTGGGGCGAGTTGGCCAGCGAAGTGATCGACGGGGCGCACGTCTGGCAGATCAAGCCCGAGGACCGTCTGCGCGTCGCGGCGTTCATGCGTGGCCTGAACCGGACCGCGTCCCTGAAGTTCGACCATCCGGGCCTGGACACCGCGGCCACGCGCGACGGCGAGCGACTGCTGCTGCAAAACGACATCGGCACCAACGACGCGCACGTGCTGGTGCTGCAGGTGAGCGCCCGCAAGATCACGCTGACCTATTCCGACCTGCATCCGAGCCGCGCGGAATTCTTCCAGTCGCTGCTGGCGCCGCTCGGGGCCCGCTGGTCCAAGTCCGAAGCGCGGACCAGCGAGGAACTCAACGAGGGCGCCGCGTATACCATCGCCACGGCCCAGTTCGACTGTGCGGACGATGGCGCGCTGGACGCTGCGCTGGAGGGGGTCGGATCGCGCATCGTCTTCCTGATCGACTGGAATCGTGCCCGCAAGCGGCTCCAGGCATTTGTCGAGAAGGAGTCCGCCGTTGCCGTGCTGGCCGAGGCCGCACGCCGGGAGGTCGGTCACCGGGCGTGGCTGCAGGTCGGTGGCGAGCGGCTGGTCTTCGCGGCGATGCAGGCGGTGGGCGAGGGCGCGTTTCGGATCGGCGACCGGCTCGACGAGGTTCTGGGCGCGGGCGATGCGCGCAGCTTCCTGGTCGCCGTCCTACAGCTGGCCCGCGATGCCCTGCACAGCGGCCAGCCGCCGGCCCTGGTGGCCGACGAAACACGCATGCTGCTGACCCAGTACGTGCGCCAGCGCACCAGCGAATTCGATCTGCTCGCCGAGCACGCCGCGTATTGCCATGCGCTGGCGCAGGCGGTCAGCGACGGCCTTGCGCACGGCGTCGAAGGGGCGCGCAAGACCGCACAGGAGCTTGCCGCGCGCGCCAAGGCCTGGGAGCGGCGCGCCGATCACCTGGTGATGCAGGCACGCGAGCAGGCCGAACGCCAGCCCCGCTGGCGCCCGTTCGCCAGGCTGCTCGAGCAGGCCGACGACGTCGCCGATGCGCTCGAGGAGGCCGCCTTCCTGATCAGCCTGATCGCCGACCACCACCTGGAAGGCTGGAATGCCGAGGTGCGCAATGTTCTGGCGCGTCTGGCGGCGACCGTGCTGCAGGCGACCCAGGACCATGTGAAGGCGCTGGCCATCGCCCGCACGCTCGGCGCGGACAGCGAGGCGGCCGATAACGACGCGTTCCTCGGCGCGACCTGGCGGGTCCTGAGGGCGGAGCGCCAATGCGACGCCATGCTGCGCGACGCGCGCCGGGTGATTCTCGGCGCGGTGCGCGACGCCCCGTCGCTGATGCTGGCCAACGACCTGGCCATGGCGCTGGAATCGGCGTCCGATCACCTGTTGTCGGCCGGGTACGCGCTGCGCGAGGTCGCCTTCAGTAAGGCCGCGCTGCGATGACCGAACCGGTGCCTCGCGGGCAGGCGCAACGCCCCGCCGGAACGGCGCTCGGCGGCGGCGAGCACCCGGGAGCAGCGGCGGCTGCCGCCTTGCCCCCGTCGATGCGCCGCGAGCCGCGCCGGGGCCTGCGCGCGGCGCCGCGCCGGCCGCCGGAGCCGCCGCCGGCCGCCATGCCCGCCGAGCTCTATCTGATCGGCTG
>Ga0209415_10010089_pt1 | contig 16124 bp, 15 predicted proteins | sample PeaSoiSIISIP2007_FD_187696 | JGI IMG/M metagenome (GOLD analysis project Ga0209415, IMG submission 187696) | Peat soil microbial communities from Weissenstadt, Germany - SII-SIP-2007 (SPAdes) (version 2) | ecosystem: Environmental > Terrestrial > Soil > Wetlands > Peat | place: Germany...
CTATGAACCTCGCCATTCGGGGAATTTTCATCCCCGGTGGCGCATCGGCCTCGATGCGGGGCGTCTCTCCCGCGCTTCGCGGGCTTGGGCCGCGAATCGGACTAAGGCGGCGCGCGAAGCGCGACGGGTGAGGGTCGTGCCGCGCGCACCACCCTCACCCGCGTCGCAAGGGCTCCGCGACCTCTCCCGCGAAGAGCGAGAGAGGTGTACCCAGCACGCGGGCGATGAACCCATCCACCGCGGCGGGATCGATCCAGCGCATCACCGTAACGATCTCATTCCGCGGGTCGATCCACGTGATGTTCCCGCCCGCCCCGACGGCGAAGACGCTGTCCTCCGGCGCGTGCGGATAGCGCAGCCGCCGCGTGTTGAGCCACCACAGCAACCCATAGGTCGGGTTCAGCGCGCACGGCTCCACCGACTGCGCGGTCCACGCCTCCGGCAGCACCTGCACGCCATCCCACCGGCCGCGTTGCAGCATCAGAAGCCCGATGCGGGCCTGATCCTGCGCATGGATCTCGATGCCGCCGCCCCAATGCGTACCACCGGCCACCGATTCGATCATCCGCCCGTCGATCTCGACTGACGAGGTGCGGTAGCCATGCCAGCGCCAGTCGTTCGATGCCCCGATCGGGCGCATGATCCGCTCGGCGAACACTTCTGGTAACGGCCGGCGAAATCGTCGCAGCAGCGCCAGGCCGAGCCGGTTCACCCGCACGTCGTTATATTCCCAGAACGTCCCCGGCGGCCGCAGCTCCCGTCGCTCGCCCTTCGCGGCACCGCGTCCCTCGGTCGCCAGGCTGCGGTTGTGGTCGATCACGTCGGACTTGCCGAATAGCGTGCCCGACCACTCCGAGGTCTGTTGCAGCAGATGCCGCCAGGTGATCGCGCCGTTGTGCGGCCCGTCGAAGCCGCCATCATCAACCGTTCGACGCACCGGCTCGTCCAGATCGCCGATCAGCCCATCGACCACCGCCACGCCGGCCAGCAGGCTCAGATAGCTCTTGGCCACGCTGAAGCTGAAATCGACCTGCCGCGGGTCGCCCCACGACGCGACAGGTTCGCCGTGCCGCAGGATCAGCCCGTTCGGCGCGCCGCGCGCGCGGATCGGCCCGAGAATCGCGTTGTGCGGCGGGCGCTCGAAATAACCGCTTTCGATATGGGCGCGCAGATCGCGTGGCCACGGCGTCTCGTGCGCCTCGGCGAAGCGCACCGCGTCGGCCAGCGGCGCGGCATCGAACGGCATGGTCCGGTCTCCTCGTCAGGCGCCGCGCCGCGGCGGTATTCCGCTGCGCGCGCAAGGCGCGCATACTGCATAGGTTGGGGTGAGACAACCGAGGACAAACCGTGGCCGGGCTCGATCGCGATGCGAAGCGGACGGCGCTGCTCGCCAGCCCGCTGTTCCAGGCGATGCGTCCGGCCGAGCTGGACGGCATCCTCAAACTGTCGATCGAACGCCGCGTGCAGCGCGGCACGACGATTTTCCAGAAGGGCGACACCGGCGATTCGATGATGGCGGTGCTGCGCGGGCGCGTGCGCATCAGCGCGATCTCCAGCGACGGCAAGGAGATCACGCTGAACGTCATCAATCCCGGAGAAGTGTTCGGCGAGATCGCGCTGCTGGATGGCCAGCCGCGCAGTGCCGATGCCAGTGCGATCGAGGACACCACGCTGCTGGTCGTGGAACGGCGGCACCTGGTGCCGTTCCTGCGCGCCAACGACGATCTCTATCTTCGGCTGCTGGCGGTGCTGTGCGACCGGCTGCGGCGCACCAGCATGGCGCTGGAGTCCATCGCCCTGCTCGACCTGCCGGGGCGGTTGGCGCGGCTGCTGCTGAAACTCGCCGGCGACTACGGCCGCCCGGCGCCCGGCGGTGTGCGGATCGACGTGAAGCTGTCGCAGCGCGACCTTGCCACGCTGGTCGCCTCGACGCGCGAGAGCGTCAACAAGCAGCTGCGCGTCTGGCGCGAGGATGGCGTGTTGAGTCTCGATGCCGGCTACGTGGTGCTGCGCCGCCCGGCCGAGCTGCGCGCGCTGGTGGAGTAGCGCGGCATGACGGCACTGGACTCGTTGCGGCTGCAACGCATCATCGATCGGCTGTTGGCACCATGGCAATGGACCACCGGACCGGGCGTGGCCATCGGCGTGGTGCGCGACGATGCGCTGGTGCTGCACCGCGCCGCCGGCATGGCGAATATCGAGCTGGGTGTTCCGATCGGGCCGGGAACGACCTTCCGCATCGCCTCGGTCAGCAAGCAGTTCACCTGCGCCGCGATCCTGCTGCTGGCGGCGGAGGGCAGGCTGCGCGTCGAGGACGACGTGCGCGACCACATCGCGGCGTTCCCCGATCTCGGCCAGCGCATCACGCTGGCGCATCTGATGCACAACACCAGCGGCATCCGTGACATGCTGGAGATCATGCGCCTGGGCGGCGTCGATCTGGGCCAGCCGTGCCGGGCCGAGGACCTGCTGGCGTGCGTCTGCCGCCAGCGCGCGCTGAATTTTGCGCCCGGCACGCGCTATCTCTACAGCAACTCGAACTTCATGCTGCTCGGGCGCATCGTCGAGCAGATCAGCGGGGAGAGCCTGGCCGCGTTCCTCGACCGCCGCATCTTCGCGCCGCTCGGCATGACCATGACGCGCCACACGCCGAGCACCACCGAGCTGGTGCCCGGGTTGGCCACCGGCTATTTCCCAGCGCCGGGCGAATGGCGGCGGGCGCTGCACAATTTCCCGTTGCACGGCGAGGGCGGGCTGGTGTCCTCGGTCGAGGACCTGGCGCTGTGGCATGCGCAGTTCGGGCTGCCGCATCGCTATCACGATGCGTTGGCGACCGAGCTGACGGCGCTGACGCCGTTCGTCAACGGCACGCCCAACACCTATGCGCGCGGGCTACGCATCAAGACCTGGCGCGGCATGGGCACCGTCGGCCATGACGGGCTGTGGCCCGGGTTCAAGACCAGCTTCGTGCGGGTGCCGCAGCACCAGGTGGCGGTGATCTGCATCAGCAACGATGCGACCTCGGACCCGCATGATCTGGCGTACCAGGTGGTCGATGCGCTGTTCGACGGCACGCCATTCGTGCACGCCGTGCCGCCGCTGCCGGACTGGGCGGGCGCGGCCGCGCTGAGTGGGCGATATCTAGATCGCGCCACCGGTGCCACGGTGGATGTCGCGCGGGACGCGAAAGACCGTGTTACTGCCAGCATCAATGGCGTGGCGACGTTCCTGGTGCCCACCGAAGACGGCCGCCTGGCGACCAGCCGCGGCTCGGGCGATTTCATCCTGCGCTGCGACGGCGCCGCGATCGAGGTGGAACGCGACGCCGGGGTCACGGAGACCCTGCATCGCGTCGCGCCCGGCGCGCGCCTGCCGGCGGACCTGACCGGAACCTACGTCAACGCCGATACCGCCGCGACCTGGACCATCACCGCCACTGATACCGGCGCGGAGTTGCGCATCGCCGGCCCGCTGCTGGCCGCGGCCGGCCCGTGGGAGATCGAGCCGATCGAGGGAGACATCATTCGTATCTACACGCCGCTGACGCTGTATCGCGGCTGGCTGGACACGCTTGTGCTGCGCGATGCGTCCGGGCGCATCACCGGCCTGCACGTCGATGGCAGCCGGGTGAAGGGGCTGGTGTTCACGCGGATCGAGTGAGGGAGAACGGCCTCAGTCCGGGGCGATCAATGGCAGCCTCGGAAAATAGGTCCGATAACGGGCTGCATCGCGCGTCAGCAGCCGATACCCGGCAACGGCGGCATGCGCGCCGATAAAGAAGTCCGGCAATGGTGATCGCTTCGTTCCGCCATGCTGCCGGTAGGCGAGAAAGGACTTGCCGGCGAGAAAGGCGGCCTCGTAGGGAATTGCCTCCCGGTCGAACATCGCCTTTGGCAACACCGCATCCAGCTCCTCAATCCGCGAATATCGGACCGATACCTCGGCGTAGACGACCGGATTGATCACCAGACGAAACCGATCGGCCGCCCTCTCGACCGCCGACGCCGACCAGGAGAACCAGCTTGCGTCCTCGGTCATGAGGTCGAGCAGGACGTTGCTGTCGACCAAGACCGCGGTCATTCAGTCGCCACGGGTCAGCGCCATGATGGCATCGGTGCTCATAGCGACATCGCCACGCCCCCGCAGATGGGCAACAAGGCGAGCGCCGCGTCCATCCTTGCGTCGGGCACGAGCACGGACAATCCGCACGACCTTGCCGTCGAATTCGAATTCGACTTCCGTGTGCGGCAGCAGGCCGGCCCGTTCGCGGATGTCGGCCGGGATCGTCACCTGCCCTTTCGATGTGATGCGCATGCCAGATTCCTTACTCCTACATGTAAGAGTAAGACGCCCAAGGCCTGAATGCAAACCCTGACCTGGCTCAGCGCGCGCACTCGACGATCACGGTGCCGACCTTGTCGCCGCGCTCCACCGCCAGATGCGCCGCCGCCGTCTCATACAGCGGGAAGCGCGCCGCCACCGACAGCACCCGACCCGGCGTGGCAACGAAGCGCGCGATGTCGGACTGCGCCCGCTTGCGGGCCGCATGCGGCGAGCCGGGGAGCGACATCGCGTGCAACGTAACGTTCTGCTGCATCAGCTCGCGGATCGGCACCTGCGGCGTGCGGTTGCCGTTCGAGGCATAGACGGCGATGCTGCCATTCGCCCGCACCGCGGCGAGCGTCGCCGCCAGGTTGCCGCCGAAATCGACATCGACCACGTGATCGACGCCGACGCCGCCGGTGATCTCGCGCACCCGCGCGGCGACGTCCTCGCGCCGATAGTCGATGACGTGATCGGCGCCACCCTGGCGCGCGCGCTCGGCCTTCACGGGCGAGCTGGCGGTGGCGATCACCGTCGCGCCGGCCCATTTGGCCAGTTGCACGGCGTAGTGCCCGACCGCGCCGGCGCCACCGGTGATCAGCAGCACGCGTCCCTGCACCGGACCGGCCAGGAAAACGCAGCGATGCGCCGTCATGCAGGGCACGCCGAGCGTCGCACCCTCGGCGAACGACACCTGCGCCGGCAGCTCGGTCACCAGGTCGACATCGAGCGCGATGTATTCCGCCGCGGTGCCCATCCAGCGGCCGTTGCGCTGGCCGTTATACAGCCACACCCGCTTGCCCAGCCAGTGCGCGGGAACCGCCGGCCCGACCTCGTCCACCAGGCCGGCACCGTCGCTGTTGGTGATGACGCGGGGATACTCCATCGCCGGCGGGCCGCGGCGGCGATACGTATCGGACGGGTTCACGCCGGAGGTTTTTAGGCGCACCCGCACCTCGTTGTGCCCGGCATGCGGGGTGGGGATCTCGCCGCAGCTCAGCACCTCGGCGGCGGGACCTTGTCGGTCGTACCAGACGGCGCGCATGCGGGTCCTCCTTATGTCCGTGGCTCAGCATAGCGCCTGCCCGGCGGCCGGACAGCCAGTGGTTCGGCGTTTGTGGTCCGGTGTTTGTGGTCCGGCGCCGCGTGGTCCGGCGTTGCGTGGTCCGGCATTTGCAAGCATCGCAGGGAATCCGCATTCTGACGCGGCAACCATCGGTCGCATGCCCAAATCCTGTGCAGGAGGCGCCGCATGTCTGCTCCCGCCGACCGCGTGTTGGCCCCGGCCGAGCTGCACGCGCTGTCGCGCCGCGCCAACCTGCCGGGCGCGCTGCGGCTGGGCGTGCATGCCGCGCTGCTGCTGGGCACCGGGTGGTGGCTCGCCGTCGCCGGGCCGTGGACCGTGGTGCCGGCGTTCCTGGCGTTCGGCCTGACGCAGGTGGCGCTGTTCGCGCCGGCGCACGAGATGATGCACCAGACCGCCTTCGCCTCGCGCCGCGCCAACGCGATCTGCGGTTGGCTGGCGGCCTGTCCGTCGCTGCTGAACCTGCAATTCTACACCAGATTCCACCTGGCGCATCACCGCCACACGCAGATCCGGGGCGAGGACCCCGAGCTGGACCTGGCGCCGACCGACACGTTTCCGCGCTACGCCTGGCGCGTGCTCGGCGTGCCCTACTGGCGGTTGCGGCTGCTGGTGATCCGCGATTGCTGGCGCGGCGACCTGCGCGCCTATCCCTATGTCAGTGCGGCGGCGGCGCCTGGGGTGATCCGCAGCGTCCGCGCGATGAGCGTGGCGATGGCGGGTGGTGCCGTCGCCGCTTCCCTGCTGTTCGGCTGGCGCGCGCCGTTGCTGTTCTGGATCGGCCCGCAACTGCTCTGCCAGCCGTTCCTGCGCGCCTATGTGCTGGCCGAGCACACCGGCTGCACGCAGGACCGCAATGGCCTGACCAACACCCGCACCACGCTGACCAACGCGGTGGTGCGGCTGCTGATGTGGAACATGCCGTTTCACGCCGAGCACCACCTGTATCCGTCGATCCCGTTCCATCGCCTGGCCGACGCGCGCGCAACGTTGCGAGAGCGGCTGGGGTTCGTGCAGCGTGGCTATGTGCGCTGGCACCTGGGGCTGCTGCGGCAGTTGCGGGTTACCGGATAGGTCGCGGGGTTCAGACCGCGTAGGGGATTCGAAACCCCGGAGTCCGCCGTCCGTCCCGCCGTCCTCGTCGCTACTCCGCCTCCAGCTTGCGCCGTGCCGCCTGCAACGCGGCCTGCTCCGCGGCGCTCATCTCGGGGATTTTCAGGTCCAGCCCATCCAGCGCCTCGATCATCGCGGCCCCCACCACCAGCCGGGTGAACCACTTGTTGTCCGCCGGCACCACGAACCACGGTGCGTGCGGCGCGGCCGTCGCGGCGATCGCCTCCTGATACGCCGCCTGGTAGTCATCCCAGTAGGCTCGCTCGGCCAGGTCGGCTTGGCTGAACTTCCAGTTCTTGCCGGGTTCTTCCAGTCGCTCCAGAAACCGGTGCTTCTGCTCCTGCTTCGAGAGGTTGAGGAAGAACTTCAGCACCACGGTGCCCTGTCGCGCGAGGAACTTCTCAAACGAAGCGATCGCCTCCAGCCGGTGGTCCCAGATCTTCTTGCCGATCAGCTCCGGCGGCAGGTGCTGCTTCTCCAGGATCTCCGGGTGGACCCGCACGACCAGAACTTCCTCGTAATGGCTGCGGTTGAAGATGCCGATGTGCCCGCGCGCCGGCAGCGCGCGCACCGCGCGCCACAGGAAGTCATGCGCCAGCGACTCCGGGCCGGGTGCCTTGAAGCTGGTCACCTGTACGCCCTGCGGATTCACCCCCGACATCACGTGCTTGATCGTGCCATCCTTGCCGGCGCCATCGATCGCCTGCAACACGCACAGCATCGCCCAGCGGTCCTGCGCGTAGAGCTTCTCCTGCAGCGCCGCCAGCCGCTCCACGCTGGTGCGCAGCAGCACGTCCGCCTGTGGCTTGCTCAGCAGGTGCCCAGCTGTGTCGGTCGGATCGTGCTGCTTCAGCTTGAAGCCCTTGCCCTGCGTGACGCGGTAGGGATCGAGCAGCGCGCGCACCTGCTTGCGCGAAATGTTCAGCGTGGCCGCGACATCGGTGGTGGCATCCGTCATGCGCGGGACTATGCCGCGTCAGTGGCTGTCCGGAAAGTCCGGCAGACGGAAGCGCACCGCGACCGCGCAGTGGTCGGACAGCCGCTCCTTCCATTCATCGCCGGTTTCGCGAAACACCTGCACGCTGAGCGTCGCCGGCTCCATCCATTGCGCCGCGGCCCCGCCGGCCAGGATGTGGTCGATGAACCGCTCGCGGCCCCAGCAGGGGCTGGAGCTGCCCTCGGTGGCGCGGGCCAGCGGCGCCGCCGCGCGCAGTGCGGCGATCACCTGGTCTTTGCCGTCCATCCAGCGATTGAAGTCGCCCAGCACGACGAACGCCACCCCCTCGGTCTTGCGCGCCGCGATCCAGGCCTGCAGCGGCGGCAGTTGCGCGGCCAGCGTCTTGCAGGCGGGGCGGTGGCTGCTGGTCAGCTTGTCCCGCTCGCACCCGGTCTTCAGGTGCACCGCGAGAACGCGCAATGGCCCGGCCGCCAGGTGCAGCGTGATGTCGGCGCCGCTGCGCAGGTGCGCCGGCGGCGGACCCGGCAGCGCCAGCGCGGTATCGTCCGGATTGACGTCGTAGGTCAGGCCGCGGCGCACCACCAGCCCGACGCGCTGCACCACATGGTCGCCGGTCATGTGGATCGAGTAGCGCTCGGGCGGAAACACCCGCGCGGCAATGGCGCGGCCGTCGACCTCCTGGATGGCGATCACGTCGGCGTCGAGCTGCGCGGCGTAGCGGGTCAGCGTGGCGATGTCCTCCGGGCGCTTCGGGTGCGCATCCTGCGGCAACGCGCGGTCGCCGTCCGGGCGATCGGTGAGCCATTCCAGGTTCCAGGTGGCGATCTTCAGCTCCGCTCCGCGCGCCGGCAGCGTCAGGCAGGCCAGCAGCAGCACGAGCAGGAGCCGCGTCACAGCAGGGTGCCGGCTGGTGCGTCGATCGAGACAATGGGCGTCGATTGCATCGCGGTCTCCTGCATCGCGGTCTCCTCCAGGTCGCGCGCGCCGCAATCGGCCAGGAACCGGGCGATGGCGGCGAAATCGGCCGGATCGCGCGTCCGGTCGGCTGCGTCGCCATGCGGCACCCAGATCATCGTCTCGTAGCGCGCGCGAGTTAACAAAACGCGATAGGTGTTCACCTGATAGGCGATCGCGGCCTCGTGGCGCATGACCTGCCAGCGCGTGCCGACGAAGCCGCGCGCCAGCCACGCCGCGCGGCCCGGTTGGCGGATCAGGTCGTTGCCCCAGCACAGGCCGACATGGTCGAGCTCCAGCCCCTGGCAGGCGAACTGCGTTGCAGGCAGCTCCAGCGCGTCGGAGGCGCGTACGTCCGGCCAGCGATCGAGGAACCAGTGCGCCATCGCATCGGCGTCGAGATGCGGGAAGTTGGGCCACACGCCGTCGGCGCGCAGCCGCTTGGCCCCGGCGCTGCACACCAGTCCAGCGCGGCGTTGCCCGCGCGCAAGCTGGCGCAGCGCCGCGCGCATCGCGGGCAGCGAGCGGGTCAGTAGGAACGGCACCCCGCCGGCATCGGACGCGATCGTCGCGGCTTCCGCAGTGTCACCGCGCAGCACGGCATCGACCCACGGCGCGGCAGCGGCGGAGCGGACCGAACGGACCGGCACGTCCAAATGCAGCCGCGGATCGATCGTCATCGCCGCGGGTGCGGTGGCGAACAGGCGCTGCCGCGGGTCCGCCGCCGCGAGCACGCCGTCGGGCGCATGCACGCACCATTCGGGCCGTTGCAGCAGCGCCTCGCCCCAGGCGGCGAGCCCGGCCTCGCCGGTGTTAATCTCCTGCCCGGTGCCGACCAGCGCCACGATCGCCGCCCAGTCGGGATGCCGGCGCATGATGTCGAGGAACATCGCCGCCTCGCTCTGCGCGTGACCGAACTTGCGCGCACCGAACGCGGCGTCCCAGGCGCGCTGCGCCTCGTCGAACACGATGACGTGCTCGTGCGGCGGATCGGTGCGCGCGCGGTTGTCGCGCAGGAAGCCGATCAGCGGCTGGATCGCGCTTTCGGTCTGCTGGCGCGCCATGCGCATGCTGCGCCCCTGATCGCGCGCGTCACGCGCCAGCGCCTCGCGCATCACGTGCACCAGCGGCAGGTTGCCGGTCAGGAACGCCGCGCCGATGTCGGCGCCGAACACGATGTTCAGGCCGCACAGCGTCTTGCCGGCGCCGGGAATGCCGGTGACGAACAGCACCAGATGTTGTTGGCCCGCGCGGGCCTGCGCGATCGCGTCGGCAATCGCGTCGCTGGTGCGCGTCAGGTTGCCGACGTCGGCGCGCGCCGCGGCGATCTCCACCACGCCGTGCCGGCGGTACAACATGGTGGCGGCTTCGACGATGGTCGGCACCGGTCGGTACGGCGCCGCTTCCCAGGCGGACGCAGCGACCGGTCGCTCGGGTTTGGGAATGCGCGCAATGATCTCGTGCACCAACGCGGGCAGCGTGCGCGAGGTCGCATCCAGCACCGGGGTGACGCCGTGCCACAGCAACGGCCAGGCGGTCGCGCGCGGCTGGCCCTGCGTCGCCACCAGGATCGGCACCACCGGATGGGCGCGGCTCTCGGCGTGGAAGTCGAGCAGATCGAGCGCGTAGTCCTCGACCTGCTCGCGCGCCAGCCGGGTCTGATCGGCGGTCTTGAACTCCAGCACGAGGATGGCACGGTCGCTCAGCAGCACCGCGTCGATCCGCTTGCCCAGGCGCAACAGCGGATATTCCAGCAGCACGCGCCAATCGCCGGGCAGGCCGCGCGCGGTCGCCTGTAGCAGCCCGACCTGTTCACGCCATGCGGTGAGCTGCGCCGCATGGTTCAGGTGATGCGTCTCCACCAGCCGAACCGCGAGGCGCTGGACGACCGCTTCGGGCGCCTCGGCCAGCAGCGTCGTCAGGTCACCAGACCACCATGCGCGCATGTCCCGGCCCGCACCTCCCACCAGACCATGGCACAACCTTCGGTTGTTGGCGATCGGGCAACGTCCCGCGCGGTATCCGAAACGGCGCGGTGGCCGCTTCCTTGTTCCTATCATGCAAACAGACCGCGCCCCGACCCGGCGACCACTCCGGGCCATTTTCAGCCATGGCGGTGCGGCCCCGGCCGCTGGCTAACTCTGTGACAAGAACACTTGCTTGATTGCTTGCGGCAGATCGAGCGCTGTTCATATCACAGCGTGTCTCGGCCACCCTGGAGCAACGATGTGCGAATGCCGCAGAGCCTTGCCCCCGGGATTTTTAGCGACGCCGATTCGGGTCGGACTCTCAGGATTTCGGCTCCCCCGTCATCCGGGCAAAGGTCATGCTGTCCTTGTTCGCCCGCATCAGCATCGTGAAGCCCGGAATGATCTCGAGGCCGAGACCCAACGGCAGCCCGGTGTCGGGATCCGGCTGGATTTTTCCGTAGCCCTGGCCGGAAACCTTCTCCCACTTTCCGGCCGGCTTCTTGACCTCGAGATTGACCACGGTCGCCTTGAACACCAGCCGAACGATCGCCTCCTTGGGCGAGGACGGCTTGGTCAGGCTCGGGCAGCCGGCGATCATCCGCCAGCCGTTCGCCAATGCCCAGGTGGTCAGCGCATCCTTGTCCATGTGAGGTGCTCCCGTGGTGCAACCCGTGGGGTGTCGCCCATGGGGTATACCCGTGGTACGCGGCGGCGCCGCGCATGGCAAACCGCGTGACCGCACGGCCTGCGCCACCACCGCGACCCACATGCCGCCGGTCGATCCGCGCCACGCCAACCGCGCGCGCTACGCCAGCCGCAAGATCGCCGCCCCCGCGGCGATCGCCAGAGCACCGCCCCAGCCCCAGCGCCCCGGCCGCTCGCCCAGCAGCAGCCGCGCCAACACCACGCCGAACAGGATCGCCGTCTCGCGCAACGCCGCCACCGGCGCGACCGGCGCCCGCGTCATCGCCCACAGCACCAGCCCATAGGATCCGATCGCGCAGCCGGCCCCGCCCAGGCCGCGCAGCGCCTCCCGCAACGTCGGCCGGCGCGGCGCCGCGTGTCGGTGCAGCCACAGCAGCGTCGGCACCGCCGTCAGCGGAAACAGCCACAGCACGTAGGCCAGCGGCGCGCCGGACAGCCGCGCGCCCACCGCGTCGTTCAGCGTGTACGCGGCGATCACCATGGCGTTCGCCAGCGCCAGCCGCACCGCCGCCCGCTCCCCCGGCACGCCGCGCCGCCGCGCCAGCGCGCCAACTCCGGCACAGATCGTCGCGATGCCGATCCAGGCGGCCAGCGGCAGCGCCTCGCCGATCAGCCCCCAGGCGGCGATCGCGGCGAGCATCGGCGCGACGCCGCGCATCAGCGGGTAAGCCAGCGCCACGCCGCCGCGCGCATAGGCCTCGGCGATCAGCACGAAATACACCGCGTTCAGCCCCGCCGAGGTCGCCAGATAGCGCCAGGTCGCCACCGGCGGCAGCGCCAGGAACGGCAGCACGACACACGCCAGCACGGCACCGCCGGCCACCACCAGCGCGGTCTCCCGCCGCCGGTCCGCCCCGGCGCGCACCACAATATTCCAGCCGGCATGCAGCAGCGCGGCGAACAGCACGGCGGCGATGACGGGTGGCGTCAGCAGCATGCGGCAACAATCGGCGCCACGCGCTGCGCTGCCCAGACGGATGACAGCGCGCGGTTGTCGTGCGGCGGTTGTCGGAGGGGGGTTGCCGTGGCGCGGTTGCCGCGCCGTGCCGCGCGGTTCAGTCGGTCTCGCCGGCCTTGCGGAACGGCGATTGTTCCGCCAGCGCCGCCATCTCGGCGCGCATCTGCGGCCGTTCGTCCTCCAGGAATCCCGCCACCGCGCGGCGCAATCCGGTATGCGCGATCCAGTGCGCCGAATAGGTCGGCTTAGGCAGATAGCCGCGCTGGATCTTGTGGCGCCCCTGCGCCCCCGCCTCCACCCGGCGCAGCCCATGCGCGATCGCCCAGTCGATGGCGCGGTAGTAGCAAAGCTCGAAATGCAGGAACGGCCAGTCGCCGCGGCAACCCCAGTTGCGGCCGTACAGCGCCTCCGCCCCGGCGATGTTCAGCGCGCCCGCCACCGGTTTTCCCCCGTTCGTCGCCAGCATCAGCACGACCCGCTCGCCCAGCCGCTCCGACAGCAGCGAGAAGAAGCGCCGCGTCAGGTAGGCCCCGCCCCATTTGCGGTCCACCGTCGAGGTGTAGAACCGATAGAACGCGTCCCAGTGCGCCTCCGTCAGCTCGTCGCCGGACAGCGCGTGAAACGTCAGCCCGGCGGCGTTCGCGTCGCGCCGTTCGCGTCGCAACACCTTCCGCTTGCGCGACGACAGCGCGCCGAGGAAATCCTCAAAACTCGTGTAGCCGCGGTTCTCCCAGTGGAACTGCATGCCCAGGCGCTGCAGCCAGCCGGCCTCGCCCAGTCCCTGCCATTCCGCCTCGGTACAGAACGTGACATGCACCGAGGACAGGTCGAGCGACCGGCACGCCTGCTCGAACGCCGAGGCGAACGCCGCGACCGGGACCCCCGAGCCCGGCCGGCGCAGCAGCCGCGGCCCCGGCACCGGGGAGAACGGCACCGCCACCTGCAGCTTCGGATAGTAGCTGCCGCCGCCGCGCTGCAATGCGTTCGCCCAGCCATGGTCGAACACGTATTCGCCATAGCTGTGCGACTTGGCGTACATCGGCGCCACCGCCGCCACCCGCCCGTCCTCAGCCCGCAGCACCACGTGCTGCGCCAGCCAGCCCTCGCGCGCATCCGCCGACCCGCTGTCCTCCAGCGCGCTGAGGAAGGCATGGCTGACGAACGGGTTCGCGGTGCCGGCGCAGGAATCCCACTCGGCCGCCGGGATCTCGGCGATCGCGCCGTGCAGCGAGAGCGTCAGGGAGGCGGAACCATCAGGCATGTGCAGGCCAGGGAGCTGGGATGGGGCCGCATTGTGTCACCGCTTGGCGTCGGAAGGGTAGTGCCTTGCGCCATGGCGCGGCGCATGGACAGGCCACCCGATTGTGGGCAAACAGACCGCAAGCCGCCATTTTCGCCGGACACCGCCATGCCGCAGACCGATACCGGCCGCTCCGAGGACCTGCTGGCCGAGCTCGCCGAATGGGTGCGGATCGAGTCGCCGACCACGCACGCAGCCGCGGTCAACCAGGTGATGGACCTGGCCGAGGCCGAGCTCGCCCGCGCCGGTGCCGCGATCGCCCGCATTCCCGGCCGCGACGGCTTTGGCGACAACCTGATCGCGCGCACGACCGGCCCGCCCGGGGCGCCTTCCGGCGACGACGACCGCCACATCCTGGTGGCGGGCCATCTCGACACGGTGTGGGACGTCGGCACCTTGGAAACCATGCCGTTCCGCGTCGACGGCGAGAAGGCGCACGGCCCGGGCATCCACGACATGAAGGCCGGCAGCTTCCTGGCGTTTCACGCGGTGCGCTCGATCCTGCGCCAAGGCGTGGCGACGCGTCGCCCGATCGTGCTGCTGCTGACGCCGGACGAGGAGGTGGGCAGCCCGACCTCACGCGAATGGATCGAGCGGGAGGCGGCGGGGGCGGCCTATGTGCTGATCCCCGAGCCCGCCGGCCCGGGCGGCGCGGCAGTGACCGCGCGCAAGGGCGTCGGCCGCTTCACGCTGCGTATCGAGGGCAAGGGCGCGCATTCCGGCGGCGCGTTCCAGGACGGCGCCTCGGCGATCGTGGAGCTGGCGCACCAGGTGCTGAAGCTGCATGGCATGGTGGACCTGGACAGCGGCATCACGCTGAACGCCGCCCCGGTTTGGGGTGGTTCGCGGCCGAACGTGATTTCGCCTGATGCCGGCTGCGAGATCGACCTGCGGGTCAACTCGGTCGCGGACGGCGCGCGCATGGAGCGGGCGATCCTGGCGCTGCAAGCGGCGACGCCCGGCTGCCGCATCACCGTGGCTGGCGGCATGAATCGCCCGCCCTTCGCGGAGGATCACGGCATCCTTCGGTTGTACGAGAAGGCGCGGGCGATCGCCGCCGATGTGGGGATCGACCTGCCGAAGCAGCACCGCGGCGGCGGCTCCGACGGCAACTTCACCGCGGCGCTGGGCATCCCGACGCTGGACGGGCTGGGCTGCCTGGGTGCCGGCGCGCATGCCAGCCACGAGCACATATTGTGGCGCCATCTCGGGCAGCGGGCCGCGCTGCTGGCGGGACTGCTGGAGACACTGGAGTAGAGCGCGTTCATCGCGACTTGACCGCGTACACCTCTCCCGCCCTTCGCGGGAGAGGTCGCGGAGCACTTGCGACGCGGGTGAGGGCGGTGCACGCGGCACCACCCTCACCCTCGTCGCTTCGCGCCTCGACCTCTCCCGCGAAGAGCGGGAGAGGTGAATAAAGGCCCGCTCACGCCCCCACCCGCTCGGCCAGGCGCATGAACACCGGGATGGCGGCTTCCAGCTCCGGCAGGCGCACCTGCTCCGTCGGCGTGTGCGCCTGTGCAATGTCGCCGGGGCCAAGCACCACGCAGGGCGCCAGTGCCTGCAGCACGGAGGCGTCGGTGCCATAGGGCGCGGTGCGCGGCGCCACACCCACCGTGTCGGCGCACAGCCGCACCAGCGGATGATCCGCCGGCAGCTCGGGCGGGAAGCCCTCGCGCGCCTCGGTCACCGTGATCCCGGCGCGCGCCGCCGCGTCGTGCACGGCCGTGAGCACCGGCGTCGGATCCACCCTGGCGGAATAACGGAATTTTATGCGCACGGTCGCCTTTGGGACCGTAACGTTCACCGCGGCCCCATGGTTGTCGACCACCAGGTTGAAGTCGCTGAACACCGGCTCGTAGTCGGCGTCCTGCAGCGCCGGATCGGCACGTAGGCGTTCATATATCGCCTGCATATCGACCAGGAACGGGATCAGCGCCCAGTTGGCATTGGTGCCGCGCCCGGTGGAGCTGTGTGCCTGCACCCCCGTCGCCACGCAGGTGAACGCGATATGGCTGCGATGCCCGCGCACCGGCACCATGCCGGTCGGCTCCACCACCAGGATCAGCCGGGGGTTCGCCGCGCGTGCTAGCGCCGAGTGCTGCACGATGCGCCGCGCGCCGGCCTTGGTGGTCTCCTCGTCGGTGGTGATCAGCAGGCTGACCGGCACGGTTTCGGGCAGCGCACGGGACGCCAGGATCGCGGCGGCGAGCGGGCCCTTCATGTCGGTGGAGCCCAGGCCGTGCAGCGTCCGGTCGGCATCGGTGCGGCCGGACCACGGGTCGTCCTGCCAGCCGGTGTCCGGCACGGTGTCCATGTGCCCGGAGAACGCGATGCCGCCGGCCCCGCTGGCGCCCCGGCCGGCGCGATGCGCGACCAGCACCCGCTTGGTCACGCCGGCGTCGTCCAGATAGTCCAGCCGCTCGATCTCGAAGCCGGCGAGCTCGGCCTCGATCCGCGCCGCGACGGGCAGGTTCGAGACGAAGCTGCGGCTGTCGATGGCGACAAGGTCGCGGGTCAGCGCGGCGAGGTGGTCGTTCATGGGCAGGATCGTAAAGGAGGTTCAGGCGGACCGGAACCACGTACGCCTCTCCCGCGCCTCGCGGGAGAGGTCGAGGCGCGAAGCGACGAGGGTGAGGGTGGTGCACGCGGCGCGACCCTCACCCGGCATCGCTTCGCTAGCCGACCTGCTATGAAAATAGAAATCCCATCCTATGAACCTCGCCATTCGGGGAATTTTCATCCCCGGTGGCGCATCG
>Ga0209415_10010091_pt1 | contig 16124 bp, 15 predicted proteins | sample PeaSoiSIISIP2007_FD_187696 | JGI IMG/M metagenome (GOLD analysis project Ga0209415, IMG submission 187696) | Peat soil microbial communities from Weissenstadt, Germany - SII-SIP-2007 (SPAdes) (version 2) | ecosystem: Environmental > Terrestrial > Soil > Wetlands > Peat | place: Germany...
CCGCAACGGCAGCCAGAGCCGAGTCGCCGGAACCCACCGCCGAAAGGGACCATGAAGGTAAGACCGTCGGTCAAGCCGATGTGCGAGAAGTGCAAGATCATCCGCCGCCACGGCGTGGTGCTCGTGATCTGCCAGAACAAGCGTCACAAGCAGCGCCAGGGATGATCGATTAGATGGCGCGCATCGCTGGAGTCAACCTGCCGCTCAACAAGCGGTCGGAAATCGGTCTCACCTACATCTACGGCATCGGCCGCTCGAGCGCTGCGCGCGTGCTGGGAGAGGTCGGGATCAACCCCGACACCTACGTGCGCGACCTCACCGAGGACGAGGTCGTCAAGCTGCGTGACCTGATCGACGAGAACCTGACGGTCGAGGGCGACCTGCGGCGCGAGCGCGTCCAGGACATCAAGCGCCTGCAGGAGATCGGCTGCTACCGCGGCCTGCGCCACCGCCGCGGCCTGCCGGTGCGCGGGCAGAAGACCAAGACCAACGCGCGCACGCGCAAGGGCCCCAAGCGCATGCAGGTGGCCGGCAAGAAGAAGGCGGGCAAGAAGTAATGCCGGCTGCCCCCAAACGCGCGCGCGGCCGGCGCAAGCCGAAAAAGAACATCCCCGTCGGCCAGGCGCACATCAAGACCTCTTTCAACAACACGATCGTCTCGCTGACCGACACCCAGGGCAACGTGATCGCCTGGGAGTCCGCAGGCGGGGCCGGCTTCAAGGGCTCGCGCAAGTCGACCCCGTTCGCCGCCCAGGTCACCGCCGACGCGGCCGCCCGCAAGGGCCTGGAGCAGGGCCTGCAGAAGGTTGAGGTGTTCGTCAAGGGACCCGGCTCCGGACGCGAGACGGCGATCCGCTCGCTGCAGGCGGCCGGTCTCGACGTCACCGGCGTCAAGGACGTCACGCCGCAGGCCCACAACGGCTGCCGCCCCCGCAAGCGGCGGAGGGTCTGAGATGGCACGCGACACGAGCCCGCAGTGCAAGCAGTGCCGTCGCGAGGGCCAGAAGCTGTTCCTCAAGGGCGAGCGCTGCCTGACGGACAAGTGTGGCGTGGAGCGTCGCTCCTACCCGCCCGGCGAGCACGGACGCGGACGCATGAAACAGAGCGAGTACCGCGTGCAGCTGCGCGAGAAGCAGAAGGCGCGCCGCTACTACGGCGTGCTCGAGCGGCAGTTCCATGGCTACTACGTCAAGGCCTCGCGCCAGCCCGGGATCACGGGCGAGAACCTGCTCGCGCTGCTGGAGTGCCGCCTGGACAACGTGCTGGTGCGCCTCGGCTTCGCCGCCTCGCGCCGTCAGGCGCGCCAGCTGATCCGCCACGGCCACTGGACGGTCAACGGCCGGCGGGTGGACATCCCCAGCTACCAGGTGCGCGCGGGCGACGTGATCGCGATCAAGGCGGACACGTCGGCCACCCAGGTGGTCAGGGACGCGACCGAGCTCACGGGGCAGATACCCGCGTGGCTGCAGGCCGATCACGAGTCGCTCACCGCCAAGGTGCTGCGCAAGCCGGAGCGCCGCGAGGTCGCAGCGCCGGTGCAGGAGCAGCTCATCGTCGAGCTGTACTCGAAGTAATAGGACCTTTGCCCGCGCCAGGCCCAACCGGGCTGGGGCGCTTGTAGGCCGGCGTCCCAGCGAGGCCGGTGCGACACCAAAACGACGTTAGGACTCTCATGCTCGACTTCCAAATCCCCCGGATCACAAGCGAGTCGGTGGAGCAGAACCGCGGCACGTTCACGATCGAGCCGCTCGACCGTGGGTTCGGCTACACCTTCGGCAACTCGCTGCGGCGAGTGCTTCTCTCCTCCCTCGCCGGCGCGGCCGTGACCAGCGTACGCATCGAGGGCGTCGCGCACGAGTTCTCCACGATCGGGGGCGTCAAGGAGGACGTGACCGACATCGTGCTCAACCTCAAGGGCGTGGTCTGCCGGATGCACTCCGACGCCAGCGAGGTCGAGGCACCGCTGGTCGTGACCGGCCCGGGCGAGATCACCGCCAAGGACATCGACCTGCCCGCGGGCGTTGAGATCCTCAACCCCGACCTGCACATCGCCACGCTCGAGAAGAAAACCAAGCTCGAGCTGTACATGACGATCGGCCGCGGCCGCGGCTACCGTCCGGCCGAGGAGAACAAGTCCGCCGACCAGCCGATCGGGGTGATCCCGATCGACTCGATCTTCTCGCCCGTACGGCGTGTGGCCTACGCCGTGGAGCAGGCGCGCGTGGGTCAGAAGACGGACTTCGACAAGCTCACCCTGGACATCGAGACCGACGGCTCGATCGACCCCCAGGCGGCGCTGCGCGAGGCCGCCGAGCTGCTGATCTCACAGCTCGCGATCTTCACCGACGCGGATCGCATCCAGGAGCTGCGCGCCACGCCGGGTGGCCAGCTCGACGGCCACGGCCTGGCCGTCGGCGCGGGCGCGCCGGCTGCGCTGCAGGGCGAGGAGTTCGGCATCCTGATCGAGGAGCTCGAGCTCGGCGTGCGCTCCTACAACTGCCTCAAGCGTGCGGGCATCCAGACGGTCGGCGATCTCATCTCGAAGTCCGAGGCCGAGCTCAACGCGATCCCCAACTTCGGCAAAAAGTCGATCGACGAGGTCATCGAAACGCTGCACGCGCGAGGGCTGAACCTACGTCAGGACTGAGCGGGCCGAGCAGGAGTGCGTATCACGATGGTGATACGCACCTCCCTGGGATGGACCCGGCGAGCGACGCGCTGACCTAGAATCCGCGACGGCCCCGCACCGAAACCGAAACCTAAACTGCCATGAGACACCAGAAGACACGCAACAAGCTGAGCCGCGACTCGGCGCACCGCAGGGCGCTGCTGATGAACCTCAGCAAGGAGATCATCGAGCACGAGCGCATCAAAACCACCGAGGCCAAGGCCAAGGCGGTCAAACCGGAGATCGAGAAGCTGATCACGCTCGCCAAGCGCGGTGACCTGCACGCCCGGCGTCAGGCGCTCTCGACGCTCTCCCAGGACAAGTTCGCAGTCCACAAGCTGTTCGTCGAGGTGGCCCCGCGCTACGCCGACCGGCCCGGTGGCTACACGCGCATCCTCAAGCTCGGCCCGCGCAGGAGCGACGCGACCGAGATGGTCTTCATCGAGCTCGTCTGAGCACCTGCGGGCGCGCCGGCGCTCGCCGCGTCCGGATGGTCACGAAGCTCACGATCGAGTACGACGGCAGCGGCTTCGCGGGCTGGGCGCGCCAGCCGTGTGAGCGCACCGTCCAGGAGGAGCTCGAGCGCGCGCTGCGCACCGTGCTCGGGGAGTCCGGCCAGGATGGCCGGCCGCTGAAGCTGACCGTCGCCGGGCGCACCGACCGCGGCGTGCACGCGTGGGGGCAGGTGGCCAGCTACACCCACGAGGCGGTCGACCCGCTGCGCTTGAACGGGCTGCTCGCCGACGACCTCGCGGTGCTCGCAGCCGAGCCCGCCGGGCCGGGCTTCGACGCGCGCCGGGACGCCACCAGCAGGACCTACTGCTACCGCGTGCTGGCGCGGCGCAGCCGCAGCGTGTTCGAGCGCGACCGCGCCTTCTGGTGGACGGGGAACGTGGACCGCGAGGCGCTGGACGCCTGCGCGGAGGCGATCGTGGGCAAGCACGACTTCACCGCCTTCACGCCGCGCGAAACCGAGCATTCCTATTTCCGCTGTGACGTGCTCTCCGCGCAGTGGCGCCAGCAGGGCGAGTTGCTGGAGTTCTGGATCGAGGCCGACATGTTCCTGCGCCACATGAACCGCGCGCTCGTCGGCACGATGCTCGACGTGGCCGGCGGGCGCATGAGCTTCGAGCAGTTCGCCGGACTGCTGGAGGGCCGCCCCCGCACGGAGGCGGGCCGCACGGCGCCCGCGCACGGGCTCGCGCTGGCGCGCGTCAGCTATGGCGACGGCGCCTCCCGGACAGCTCAGGGTTCGGCGTAGCCTTCGCAGTACTCGCGGTGTTCGCTCGCGTGCGATGAGAGGTCCTCGGTGCCGAGCACGCGTCCGGCAGCGTCACGGATGATCAGGCGCAGCGGGATCTGCGCGAATGCGCCGTAGGCGAGCACGCCGCCAGCGTGCAGGCGGGACGGGATCGCAACCGTCGCCAGCGCGACTTCGCCGGCGGCCGTGACCGCTGTCACCGAGGCGCCGGGCCGCTTCAGCAGGCCATAGACGACGGCCCATTCCCGGGGCGGGCATTCCTCACCGAGCTCGACGGCGTAGGTCTTTTCGATCGGCGACCCGCCGATCGTCTCTTCACCACGGCCAAGGCTGTTGAAGGGCCCGGAGTTCAGATCGAGGCTGAAGCCGCCTGCCACCGGAGCGGGCGGCTTTACGCCTTCGATCGTGAACGACGTGCCGGCCGGCGTCCTGGCGTGCACCAGCGCGACGAACTGCGGTTCGGCGAGGACCGATGCCGGGCAGTGGCGAACCCCGTGAACGTCGACCATCTGCACGACGCCGCCGCCCGCGTCGAGCTCGGTCAGCGACAGCGGCCGCGAAGAACGGCGATCGAGCGCCTGCACGTAGAGGGCTGCGGGGCCGCCGTGCTTGGCCGGGATCTCGATCACGCGCGAGGTGATCGAGCGTCCGTCGGCTAGCCGCAGGCGGACGCTGCGCACGCGCGGATCGACCGCTAGCGTGATCGTCTCCAGGCCGGCTTCGCATCCCAGCTGCGGCCGTCGCGCCGCGGCGCGACCGGCGACACAGAAGCTCGACCCGGAGCTGCCGAGGACCGATTGGCCTTCCGGCCCGGTGTGCTTGACCGTGTATTCGACGGACACTTCGAGCCGGCAGCCCGCCTGCATCGACTGCGAAGACGATTCCTTGCTCACGCTGAACGTCGCGCCCGAGCTGGTCGTGCCTCTGCCGAGGATCGTCGGCGGGTGGGCGATCGCCGCCGGTTCCTTGATGCCGAGCGCGGCCCGGAGGTGTCTGACGAGCCTCGTCAGCGGCGCGTAGGTGGCGGCCACGGATTGTTCGACCAGTCGCTCGGTCTGCTTGATCAGTGCGAGCTCGGCCGGCCCCTCGTAGCGCCTGAGCAGCTCTTCGACCGACGGCCCTTCGCCGGGGACTTCGCGCTCGGCTTCCAACTTGGCCTGCAGTTCGCGCGTGCGCGGCGAGAGCTTGCGAAAGCCGCTCTGCGCCCAGGCCCGAAGGTCGGCGCAGACTTCGGGCGCGTTCGGGGACGGCAGAGCCTCGCCGGCTTCGGCGCGTTCTGTGGCGACGGCGGCGGCGACCCGCGGGTCGCTCCAGCGCAGCGGCGCCACGGCCGTCGCGAAGGCCGCCGCGGCGACCTTCTCGCCCGGTTCGGCGGCGGCGAACTCGGACCGGTCGAGCTCGACCTGGATCGCGAGCCGCTGGCGACGCCGCCGGGCGGATTCGCCCGCTGCGCGTGGGTTCCCGGACCCCAGCGGCGACAATCCGAACCCTTCGGGCTCGCCGGCGAGAACCTTCGCGCATTCGTGTTCGAGCGTCGAGGCGAACGCGCCGAAGGAGGCGCCGCCGGCTCGCTCGGCGGCGAGGGTCGCGTCGACGTATTCGTAGCGCGCCTGCAGGTAGGCGTGGGTCGCCGCCCGGTCGGCGGCGCTCGTCGCTGCGCCTGCGGGGGACGCCCAGACACACGCGAGCGCGACCGCGATCGCTGCCGCGAGCCCCAGCCGCCGCGCGGCCTGCGCCACCCGTCGCCCCCCGATTCCGCCCATTGGAAGCAGCATATCTTCACGCCCGCGGACCGAACCGCCCCCTATGCTGGACTGCAGAGATGCTGAACGTGCTGCTCACCAACGACGACGGGATCGAGGCCGAGGGCCTGCAGGCGATGCGCGCGGCGCTGAGCGAAGTGGACGGCGTACGCCTCGCGGTGATCGCCCCCGACGGCAACCGCTCGGCGATGGCGCGCTCGATCACCACGCGCCGGCCGCTCGTGGTCGCCGAGGTGCCCTTCTCCGACGGCACGACCGGGTATGCGACGGACGGCACGCCGGTTGACTGCGTGCGCCTGGCGAGCCTCGGCCTGGTCGAGGGCTTCGCCGCCGAGCTGGTCGTGTCGGGGATCAACCACGGGGCGAACCTGGGCGATGACATCACCTACTCGGGCACGGTCGCCGCGGCGCTCGAGGGCGTGGTGCTCGGCCTGCCCGCGATCGCGGTCTCCCAGCAGTCCCGCGCGGGCGCGCTGGACTATCGCTTCGACGGCGGCTTCGGCTTCGAGACCGCGGCGGCGTTCGTGGCGCGGCTCGTCGAGCGCATCGAGGACGTGCCGCTGCCGGCGCGGACGCTGCTCAACGTCAACGTGCCGTCCGGCGCGCCCAGCGGGGTGGAGGTGACGAGCCTCGGCAAGCGCATCTACCGGGACGAGCTGAAGCTCGAGCGCGAGGAAGAGAATCGCCGGCGCTACTGGATCTACGGCGCTGACCCCGGCTACCACGACGAGCCGGGCACAGACCTGGCGGCGGTGGCGGCGGGGCGCATCGCTGTGACCCCGATCCACTTCGACCTGACCGACCGTCCGAGCCTCGAGGCGCTGCGGCGCTTCGATCTGGAGGAGCTGCTCGCCCCACCGATCGGAGATCGGCCGGCGCGCGACGCGAGCACGTGAGCGCGGAGCGCGAGCGCGCGCAGGAGCTGCGCGCCCTGCTCGAGCACCACGCGCACCGCTACTACGTCCTCGACGACCCCGAGATCGGCGACGACGAGTACGACAGGTTGCTCGACGAGCTGCGCGAGCTCGAGCGCCGCCACCCCGAGCTGGCAAGTCCGGACTCGCCCACCCAGCGGGTCGGCGGCGAGCCGGTGGGCCGCCTGGAGAAGGTCGAGCACCTCGAGCCGATGCTCTCGCTCGGCAACGTGCGCTCGGAGGAGGAGCTGCGTGCGTGGGTGGAGCGGATGCGCAACCACCTCGCGCGCGAGGGGATCGTGGACCCGGAGTTCTCGTTCGTGGTGGAGCCGAAGATCGACGGGCTGGCGATCAGCCTTGTCTACCGCGACGGCGTGCTCGTGCGCGGGGCCACGCGCGGCAACGGCGAGGTGGGCGAGGACGTCACCCACAACCTGCGCACGATCGGGGCGATTCCGCTGCACGTCGCCGACGCGCCGCCGCTGCTTGAGGTGCGCGGCGAGGTCTACATGTCGCTCGCGGACTTCACCGCTCTTAACGAGCGCCGCGCCGAAGCGGGCGAGTCGACGTTCATGAACCCCCGCAACTCGGCCGCCGGCACGATCCGCCAGCTCGATCCCGCCGACGCGGCCAAACGGCCGCTGTCGATCTGGTGCTACCAGGTGGGCGTGACCGAGGGGCTCTCCTTCCGCGCACACTCGCAGGCGCTTTCGTGGCTGCGCGAGCACGGCTTTCGCGTCAACCGGGGCATCACGCTGCTCGGCAGCGCCGACGAGGTGATCGCACAGTGCCAGGAGTGGGAGCGGCGCCGCGGCGAGCTCGACTTCGAGATCGACGGCGCGGTGGTCAAGGTCGACGACCTGGAGCTGCAGCGCCGCCTTGGCTCCGTCGGACGCGACCCGCGCTGGGCGGTCGCCTGGAAGTTCCCGCCGACGACCGCGGTGACGCGCCTGGCGAAGGTGATGTGGAACGTCGGCAAGTTCGGCGACCTGCGTCCCTACGCGGTGCTCGAGCCGGTGGCGGTGGGTGGCGTGACGATCAAGCTGGCCACGCTCCACAACGAGGAGGACATCCTGCGCAAGGACATCCGCGCGGGCGAGGAGGTGATCGTGGTGCGCGCAGGCGACGTGATCCCCCAGGTAGTCTCGCCGGCGCCGCACGTGGTCGAGCGCCGCAAGCGCCCGGCGCAGCCGCTGCCCCCGGCACGGTGTCCCTTCTGCGGCACCGAGACCGTCAAGCCGCCCGACGCCGTCTTTACGAAGTGTCCCAATCGCGACTGCCCGGCGCGCTCCTGGCAGCTGCTCAAGCACTTCGTCTCGCGCGGCGCGATGGACATCGAGGGCCTCGGCGAGAAGCAGGTCGCGCTCCTGCAGCAGCGCGGCTTGGTGGCCACGGCCGCCGACTTCTATCGCCTGCGCGAGGAGCAGCTGGTCGAGCTCGAGGGCTTCGGCGAGCTGTCCGCGCGCAACCTGCTGGCGGCGATCGAGGCGTCCAAGCAGCGGCCGTTCGCGCGGGTGCTGTTCGCGCTCGGGATCGAGGAGGTGGGGGAGGTGACCGGCCGCAACCTCGCGCAGGGGTTGCGCGAGATCGACGCGCTGCTCGCCGCATCCGAGCAGGAGATCGCGCAGATCCCGGGCATCGGCGAGAAGATGGCCGCTTCGATCGTCGCCCAGCTCCACGACGAGCGCATGCTCGCCCTGATCGAGAACCTGCGGCAGATCGGCCTGCGCCTGCGCGAAGAGGGGCCGCCGCCCTCGCAGGGACCGCTGGCGGGCAAGACGCTGGTGCTCACCGGCAGCATGCCGCAGTGGTCACGGGAGATGGCCACCGAGCGCATTCTCGCGGCCGGCGGTCGCGTGAGCGGCTCGGTTTCCAAGCGCACCGACTATGTGATCGCGGGCGAGAGCCCGGGCTCCAAGCTTGAGAAAGCGGAGCGGCTCGGCGTGACGGTGCTCGACGAAGCGGGGCTGCGGGCGCTGCTAGGCGAGCCCCCTGCGACGGCCTAGCCTTCGCCTTCGCCTTCGGGTTCTGGCGCCGTTTCGATCGCGGCCTGTTCTTCGTGTTCGCGCGCTTCCTGGTGTTCTTCCCGGGTCTGGGGAGCGTGTTCGCGAAGTTCCTTAGCTTCGGCTTCGTCGTCTTCCTGTTTGAGCTGGTCGGTGAGGGGGCCGAGGACGCCGCTCTTGGCCACCGCGACGGCCAGCGTCGGTTCGCTGTTGCCGCAGCCCGAGAGCGTGGGCACGACCAGCAGCGCCAGCAGGGCCATCAGGCAGGTGCGCTTGCGCAGCGGAGGCATGGAACCCTCTTCGGCCGCAAGCGCGGGTCGCTTGAAGGACGACAGCGCTTAGCTGGACGAGCGTCCGCGCTAGGGTGCGATGCTCGCGTCGGCGAGCGAGATCGCGATGTGGTCCTGGAAGGTGTGGGCGGCTTCGATCGAGATGCCGTCCGTGAAGATCGCGAACGCGAGCGTGTGGCCGTTGGCCGATTGGCAGTAGCCGGCCAGGTTCGAGACGCCGGTGAGCGTGCCGGTCTTGCCCTGGCAGCGGCCCGCCGCACCGCTGTGGCGCATGCGCAGCGCGAGCGTGCCGCTGCGCCCGGCTACCGCCATGTGTTCGCGCAGGACGCTCCCGAGCGGCGTGCCGGCGAGCCCGACGAGCAGGTGCACGATCTGCGCGGGCGAGGTTCGGTCGGCGGGCGAGAGCCCCGAGCCGTCGACGATGCGCGGGCGCAGGCCGAGTAGCGAGGCGATCGTGTGCAGCACCACCGCGGCACCCGCGGCGGTGCTGCCGCCCGCGCCGAAGCGGGCGCCGAGATCCTTGATGAGCGTCTCGGCGAAGAAGTTGTCCGACGGCGGCAGCATCAGGCCGAGCAGTTCGGCGAGCGTCGGCGAGGACACCGCTGCGAGCGTCACCGCGCCCGGCGGCGTGGTGGCCGTGCCGAACGCTCCGCCGATGCTCACGCCGGCGGACTTCAGGCCTGCCCACAGCTCCTTTGCGGCGTAGTCGGCGGGGGCGTGTGGCCCGGTCTGCGGGCCCACCGTGCCGCGGTTGAAGGCCAGGCCGCTGAGCGTCCCTTCGAGGAAGGGGTCCGGCGCATAGCCGCTGGAGGGCTCGCCGCGCAGCGAGTCCAGGAACGACTCGTCGCCGAGGACCGACCCGGTGATGCGATGGATGCCCGCGCTGCCTACGAGCGCGCTCACCAGGCGCGAGACGCTCGCTCCCACGCCGCCGTAGACCGAGCGGATGAACGAGCTGCTGCCGAACGTCGGATCGCCGCCGCCGCGCAGGTAGAGGTTGCCTTCCCAGGTGCCGCCTGCCAGCAGCTGCCCGACGCCGAAGACGGTCGTCTGCAACGTCCCCGAGGGCCCCATCAACGCCAGCGCGGTCGTGGCGGTGTAGAGCTTCTCCACCGACGCGGGCGGGCGCATCGAGCCCGCGCGCTCGGAGAACAGCGCCTGCTTGGCAGTTATGTCGTAGACGTAGGCGCCGTCATGGGGGCCCGCGAGGGCGAGCTGTGCGGCGATATCGGCCTGCAGCGTGGCCGTTCCCGCGGCGGCCGCGGGGGCCGCCGGGGCCGCCAGGCATGCCCCCAGCGAGAGTCCGCAGAGCAGAATCGCCAGCTTCGCCGGGAGGTTCAGGGCCACGCCCACGTAGAATGTCTATCGATGGGCAAGGTTGTCAAGCTGGAACCGGTCCTCAAGGCGCAGTCGTCGAGCAAGGCGCGCGTCCCGCGCATGGCGCCGCGCGGCGTGGGCCGGCCGGCCTCGATCGAGCGCCGCCAGCGGGCCCGTCCCGACAAGACCGCGCTGGTGTTGGGCGGGGGCGGCTTCACGGGCGGCGTCTATGAGATCGGCGCCCTGCGCGCGCTGGACCTGCTCGCGGTCAACAGCACGGTCAACAACTTCGACATCTACGTGGGCACCTCGGCGGGGGCGTTCATCGCCGCCCTCTGCGCCAACGGCGTGACCCCCGAGGAGATGATGCGGGTCGTCACCCGCCAGGGCAGGGTGCCCTTCAAAGACATCGACATCGGCGACCTGCTGCGCCCCAACCTGCTGGAGTTCGCCCGCAAGGGCGCGCTGCTGCCGTTCCGCGCCGCCGCGCTGGCTCGCCAGATCGTCTCCCAGCCGGGCGGCACCTCGCTGATGGACCTGTTCATGGGGCTGGCCGACAACCTGCCCTCGGGCCTGTACACGGGCGCGGGGATCGAGACCTACCTGCGCCAGGTGCTCAGCGAGCCCGGCCGCACCGACGACTTCGCCGAACTGCCCTGCGAGCTCTACCTGACCGCCACCGACCTCGACACCTGCGAGCGAGTGGTCTTCGGTGTGGATGGCTCCGAGGACGTTCCGATCTCCACCGCGGTGCGCGCGTCGGGCGCGCTGCCGATGGTCTACACGCCCGTGCGCATCAACGATCGCGAGCTGATCGACGGCGGCATGGTCTCGACCACGAACCTCGACATCGCGGTTGAGGCCGGCGCCAAGCTCGTCGTCGTGATCAACCCGATCGTGCCGTTCATCAACGACTTCTCCACGACCGTGAACACGCTGCGCGGCCCGCGCGCACGCAGGGTCTCCGATATGGGCTTTGCCCAGATCGGCTACCAGGCGTTCAAGCTGGTGGCCCACCAGCGCCTGCACGAACTGGCCAAGACCTGGGAGGAGCGCTACCCGGGCGTGGACATCGTGCTGATCGAGCCCGAGCCGGCCGACGAACTGATGTTCCAGACCTCGATGATGAGCTTCACCTCGCGTGTGGAGATCGCCCGCCACGGGTTCGAGTCGGTGACCAAGCAGCTCGCCGGCGAGTACGGCCGCTTCCAGGCGGTCGCCGAGCGCCACGGCATCGACATCTCGCCCAAACGCGTGCACAAGGTGGTCGAACACTTCGACGAGGAGGCCGAGGTGGTGAGCGCGTGGCGCAAGATCCTCGAGGGCACCACCGGGGCGCTGCTGCGCCAGGCGGGATCCGGAGGCTGAGCGCCGGCGCGCCGGCTAGAGGGCCTTCTCGACGGCGGTGAGCAGGCGGTCGGACGCCCATTTGGAGCGTAGGCTTATGCGTATGTGACGTGGCTCGCCGAGCGCGTCGCCGGCGGCCACGAGCACGCCGGCGCGTGCGAGTCTTGCGGCGAGCTCGCTGCCGTGCAGGGCGGGGTGGGCGGCCCACAGGAAGTTGGCCTGGCTGTCGGTGACGTCGAAGCCGTGCTCGCGCAGCGCGGCGGTCACGCGCGGGCGCTCCTGCCAGATCGTCTGTACGCGTTTCTCGATCAGCTCTGAGCAGCTGTGCAGGGCCTCCAGCGCGCCGGCCTGGGAGAGCTCTGAGACGCCGAGGTCGGGCTCGAGCTCGGCCAGCAGCTCGGCCGCGCCTGGACCGCCGATCGCATAGCCGATGCGAAGCCCGGCCAGGCCCCAGGCCTTGGAGAAGGTTCTGAACACCAGCAGCCGCGGATGGTGCTCGAGCAGCGCCAGCGAGGCGTTTGCGGGCTGGGCGTCTGCGAACTCGATCAGCGCCTCGTCGAGCAGCACCACCACCTCTGCCGGCAGTCCCTCGAGCAGGCGCTGCAGCTCGCTGAGCGCGAGCAGCTCGCCGGTGGGGTCGTTGGGGCTTGCGAGCGCGATCACGCGCACGTCGGGGTCGGCGCGTGCCTCGGCCAGCAGCGCGTCGACCCCTGCCGAGATCCGCACCGCGCGGCCGTGTGCGCGGCGCGCCATGATCGGGTAGAGCGGGTAGGAGGGCCAGGGCGTCAGCAGCTTCTGGCCCGGCGCGATCACCGCGCGCGTGGCCGCGGCCAGCAGCTCGGCCGCACCGTTGCCGAGGATCAGCCGCTCCGGGTCAACGCCGTGGCGCTCGGCGAGCTGGCTGCGCAGCTCGGTCGCGCTGAGATGCGGGTAGCGGTGCAGGCCGCGGCGCGCGACGTAGGTGATCCGGTTGACGATCCGCGGATGCGGCAGCTCCGGCCAGGTCGTGTGCGAGAGGTCGAGCGCGTCCACCCGCGCGAGCGCTTTACGTTTGCGCTCGGCCGCCTGCGCGCGCAGGCCCTCGTTGACCTCCTCCTCAGACATCCCTTCGAACTGGCGGTAGTAGTCGAGCAGACCCACGGTATGGCTCGTTCTAGCAGCGAGGATCGCCGGCGCGCCGCGGCGCGGGCGCCGAGCCGCGGTCCCTGCGGCTGCTCACAGGCCTGAGCGGCCGCCCGAGAAGCTGTTCGAGCCGGGTCCGTGGATGACCAGGAACCAGATCACGAAGATGGCCGCGCCGACGATCGCGGTGGCCGCGAAGACCCGTCCCAGCGCACCCAGGCGCTGGTCGTGGCCGGCGGCGCGGCGGACGAGGATCCAGGCGTGGTCGAGCCGGCGCAGGATCGTCAGCGCGCCGAACAGCAGCCCAAACAGCGCGGCGAAGGACACCAGCAGGCCGAGGCTGACGCTCCCGGAGAGATAGTTGGCCTGCGAGCCGAGCCACAGGCACAGCAGCGGGATCGGGCCCCAGCACAGCAGGCTGATGAACGCGATCGCGACAAGCAGCAGGCTCGCCAGCGAGCCGTCCACGCGCTGGCGCCGCTCGCCTCCGCGCTCGGGCAACGCGCGAAAGCGAACCGGCGCCGTGCCCGGCCGGCGCCCGACGAACAGCCCGCCGTTGTCTGATGGGTCGCTGCGCATCTACCGCTATGTTCGCAGGCCCACGCCCGAAGGCGGTCAGCCAGCGTAGAGCGCGTCGAAGATGTCCGCGTATTTCGTGTTGACCACGTTGCGCTTGACCTTCAGCGTCGGCGTCAGCTCGCCGGTCGCCTGCGAGAGGTCGTGGTCGAGGATCACGAACTTCTTGACCTGCTCGACCTGAGCGTATTTGGTGTTGGCGCGGTCGATCTCCCGCTGGATCAGGGCGTGCACCGCCGGATCCTCGGCGAGCGAGGGGATGTCCTCCGGCAGGCCGTGCTCGCGCGCGTAGACCGGCATCTCTTCCTCGTCGAGCGTGATCAGCATGACCGGGTAGGGACGCTGATCCCCGTGCATCACCGCCTGGGAGATCCAGCGGCACTGCTTGAGGTCGTTCTCGATGTTCGCCGGCGTGAGGTTCTTGCCGCCGGCCGTGATGATGATGTCCTTCTTGCGGCCGGTGATCGACAGGTACCCGTCCCCGTCGATCGAGCCAAGGTCACCGGTGTGCAACCAGCCGCCCTCCACCGCGCCGAAGCTCGTGGACGCCTGGTTGTGGTAGCCGTCGAAGATGTTCGGTCCTTTGATCAGGATCTCGCCATCCTCGGCGATGCGCAGCTCCACGCCGGGAAGCGCGCGCCCGACGGTGCCGAAGCGGTGGTTCTCGAGCGTCGAGACGGTCGCCGCGGTGGCGGTCTCGGTCATGCCGTAGCCCTCGAACACCGGGATGCCGCAGGCGTAGAAGAACTCGAGGATCTCGTGCGCGATCGGCGCCGCGCCGCTGGTGGCGTGGCGCACGTTGCCGCCGAAGACCGCGCGCACGTTCTGGAAGAGCTGTTCGTCGGCTTGGTTGAACTGCTCCTGCATCTCCGCCGGGATCTCTTCCCCGCGGACCATCATGTCGCGCACCTTCACGCCGAGCTCGATCGCCTGGCGCGCCCGCACCTGCTCCTCCGGCGCCTGTGCCTCGATCGCGCCGTGGGCGATCGTGTAGATCTTCTCGAAGACCCGCGGCACGGACGGCAGGTAGGTCGGTTTGACCTCCAGCAGCTCGGGGATGATCTGCTTGGTGTCGCCTCCGAAGTAGGCCAGCGTGCTGCCCAGCGCGAAGGCTGCGAGCTGCACGAGCAGGGCGTAGGAGTGCGCCAGCGGCAGGTAGAGGTAGATGACCTCCTCCTCGGTGATCTCGCGCACCTCGGAGATCATCTCGATGATCGCGCAGTAGTTGCGGTGGGTGAGCACGCAGCCCTTTGGCGGGCCGGTGGTGCCGGAGGTGTAGATGAAGGTGAACGGATCCTCCGGGCGCACGCCGCTGCGGCGGGCCTCGAGCTCCTCGGGAGAGCGCTTGCGGCCGCGCTCGCGCAGCTGCTCCACCGTGATCGCGCCGAGCGCGGCGATCGGGGCCGAGGCGCCGTTGCCCTGCTCGGCCTGCGGCGGGTCGATCACGATGATCGAGCGCAGGTTGGGGAGGCGGTCGCGGATCTCGGCGATCTTGGCGAGCTGCTCTTCGTTCTCGCAGACCACCGCGCAGGCGTCCGAATCCGAGAGCACCCAGTGACACTCCTCGGGGGAGTTGGTCTGATAGATCGGTACGACCACCGTGCCGGCCGTGGTGGCGGCCATGTCCACGTAGCTCCACTCCGGGCGTGTGTTGGCCAGGATCGACACCCGCTCGCCGGCCTGGATGCCGAGGTCGATAAGCCCAAGGCCGATCTCGGTGACGATCTCCGAGAGCTGCGCGTAGCTGACCTCCTGCCAGGCTCCGTCGCGCTTGAAACGCACGGCGGTGCGCTCGGCGTGGCCACCGACCGTGCGCGGGAGCAGGTCCGCGATCGTCTGCGTACCCGTCGTCGATGCCGTGGCAGTGGCCTCCATCAGGTCTCCCTCCCTCGAGAGTCAGGCGAATGGACACCTGATCTTAGACGCTCGCCGACAAACCGGACAGGCCCGCGCGCGTGCCCGCACGCGCGAGCGCGCGCGAGCATCACACCGGGTTGGGCACGTCCAGGAAGACATGGCGCAGCGCGAAGCGCTCGGCCAGCTGCTCACCCAGGCGGCGGACGCCGAAGGTCTCGGTGGCGTAGTGGCCCGCCGCGATCAGGTGCAACCCCGTCTCGCGGGCGAGCGCCATCGTGCGCTCGGCCGGCTCGCCGGTGAGCAGCGCCTGTGCGCCCGCGGCTGCGGCCGCCGGCAGGTAGTCCGCGCCGGCGCCCGAGACGATCGCCAGCCGCTCCACGCGAGCGGGCCCTGACTCGAACACGAGCGGCTCGCGCGCGGTCGCAACGGCCACCTTCCCGAATAGCTCCTCCGCGAACATGCCGCCGTCGGGAAGGCTCGCCAGACACCCGATCGGCTCGCCGTGGTGCGCGGCAAACGGGGTCGTCTCCCGCGCTCCCAGCGCGGCCGCGAGCAGCGCGTTGTTGCCGATCTCGGGGTGGGCGTCGAGCGGCAGGTGGTAAGCGGCGAGCGCCATGTCCGCGCCGAACAGGACCTTCAGCCGGCGCCCGAGCAGCTCGTCGATCGACCGCACGCCCGAGCCCCAGAACAGGCCGTGGTGGACGAGCACCAACTGCGCGCCCTCGGCCGCCGCGCGCTCGAACAGCTCCGCCTGCGCCGAGACGCCCGACGCGATCGTCGCCACCTCCCGCGGTCCGGGCACCTGTAGCCCGTTGACGCAGTAGTCCTCGAAGCGCCCCGGATCGAGCAGCTCGTCTGCCGCGCGGATGATCTCGCTGAGCGGTGCGGGCACAGGGCGACGATATCGGTGTGGAATACTCTCAGGCGCGTCGGGGCGTGGCGCAGCCTGGTAGCGCGCACCGTTCGGGTCGGTGAGGTCCCCGGTTCGAATCCGGGCGCCCCGATT
>Ga0209415_10010092_pt1 | contig 16123 bp, 14 predicted proteins | sample PeaSoiSIISIP2007_FD_187696 | JGI IMG/M metagenome (GOLD analysis project Ga0209415, IMG submission 187696) | Peat soil microbial communities from Weissenstadt, Germany - SII-SIP-2007 (SPAdes) (version 2) | ecosystem: Environmental > Terrestrial > Soil > Wetlands > Peat | place: Germany...
GGAGCACCCTGCATGACAATTCTTCCGTCCAGCATAAAGGCGGCGCGATCCGCCAGGCGCTTGATCAAGCCGAGGTCGTGCGACACCAAAAGCACCGTGATGTTCTTTCTGCGAAGTTCCTCGAACTTCTGAACGCACCGGCTAGCGAAGATCGCGTCGCCGACGGCGAGCGCTTCGTCGACAATCAAGACCTCGGGATCGACGTGAATGGCGGTGGAAAACGCCAGGCGAACGTACATGCCGCTGGAATACTCTTTTACCGGCCGATCGATAAATTGACCGATTTCAGCAAAGGCCTCGATGCGCGGAAACGCTTCGTCCAATTCCTTGCGCGACAGTCCCAGGATCTCGCCATTGAGATACACATTTTCGCGACCGCTGAATTCAGGATTGAACCCGGCGCCTAGTTCCAAAAGCGCCGCAACGCGACCGGAACTGAGAACCCGTCCGGAAGTCGGCTGCAGGATGCCACTGATGACTTGCAGTAACGTGCTCTTTCCCGATCCGTTCGGTCCAAGCAGCGCGAATACTTCGCTCTTTTCGACGCGCAGGTTGATGTCGCGCAGAGCCCAGAACTCCGCCTTCTTTTTTCTGGATAATGCTAAAGCGCCAAGGACACGATCGAAGGGACGGTGGTAAAGATGGTAAACCTTGGATACGTTTTGGACGGAAACCACAACCGATATTCACTGTACCGCGAACGTGCAGAGCGCCGCTCGGGTCAGCCGAGTTGAGTGCTCCTGCGCATACCGCGCGTGAGCGGCAGTGAGTAGCCGATCAAGCATATCTGGTCCAGCGCGAAGAGGACGACCGAATCGAACCCTTGTCCCTCGGCGAGCCTTACTTCCTTGAGCCACGCTGTGGATGAATCACTAACGCCTAGCAGATGACCCCGTTGCGAGGGCGTGAAACCCAGGCTGTTTACCGAGTTCATCGATACAAGACTCATGTCCAAATTGCGGTCGTAAGTGTAAGTGAAGGCCTCCGTCTTAAGGCAAGTCAGATTGGCAGGAGTCCAGTCGTTTGTTGGATAGTTGATGACCTGTGTAAGGGGAAAATTGTTGACATCGGGAGGATAGAGAACTTCAAAGCGGCAGGTCGGATAGGTGGCGCGAACGAAAGAGCGGATCTGCGCAGTGAAGCTGCCAATCAAGCTTGGCAGGAAAGCAGCCTCTTGCGGAATCGTTGTAGGATCTACCGTATTGCTCGTGATGACGGTCATGGCGCGGCCAAACTTCGTTTGAAAAGTGTTGGTCGTGTAAGCATCGTAGAACGGCATACCGGAAACAGCGCCCGATTTTGCCGTCACATTGGGAAAGTACCACCACTGCACTTCGCCGAATTGCAAATACGGCGTCAGCCCAGCGGCATTCATTACCGTGGCCATATCCAAGTGTACTTGTTGCCAAAACGCCGAACTGATAGGCGAGAAGTTCGTCTGCAACGAGGGAGTGGTGAGCAACGCCGCGGTTTGGTCAGGGTAACGCTGCGCGATACCAGCGGCCACCGATGGATCGCCGTTGCCGAGTTCCATACTAAACGACGCAGTCGCGTCAAGTCCATAGCCCTTGAGCGCCTGAAAGTAGCTTAGGCTCCAGTCGCGGACGGCGCGGTTCAGACGTGGCATTGCTTCCAGATCGGTGTACCAGTTACCATCCACGCCGCCTGAGAAGCTAGTAACTCCGGAGGCTGTGGTACCAGATACCGTGATCGTCAGGTTCGTTGTGTTCGCACTGGTCGCGATAGTAATCATGTTGCCATCAGTGCCCATGGACCGCGAATAGATGGTGACCTGGCTTCCGCTGGCTTGGGCCCAGACCGCCGTATAGCCGCCGTTGATCAAAAGGGAAAAGGCTGTCGCTAGAGTCCCAGTAGTGTCGCCGATGAGATTCAAATGCTCAATTGTGGTGTCCGTCGACGACGGCTGACCATATGTGCCCAGAATGATCTGTGTAACGAGATTTGGGTCCGGTGATCCGGAAAACGTCACCGTTGCGGACGCGTATTGCTGGCCGACGCAGGTCAGCTCATAGAACCACAGAGCACCTACGTAGTGGTTCGCACGAGCTCGGAAACCGAGGGAATAAATCATCCAAGCGGTACGTTCCGGCGCTAGCACAAGGGAGTGCTCCGTATCCCAGTCCGTGGCAGCAGCTAGCTTAATCTCAGTTGTCTCGGTGGGCAGAACTGTTGCCACGATGGCGATCTCGATAAAATCAAGGTAGAAGTACGTTCCGCTGCCGCCATCGTGAGTTACCGTCACGGTATGCGTTCCCGGGCCGAGGTTACCAAGCAGGCTCCTGATTAGAACGTCTTCACCAGCGACGTCTAAGTTTACTGTGAAGGGGCTCCCCGCATCGACAACAATCGAAATCAACGTACCATCGGCCAGGAGCCTGGTTCCTAAGTACAGGGAGTGGTCTTGAGAAGACGTGTAAGTGCAGCCAACACTCGACTGGGGTACGTTCGTAGAGTGAATCGTTCCGCCCGAAAAGTTTCCACCAGCGCTGGCCCAGACACCCGTATATTGCAGCTGATTCGAAACGTCTTCGATGCGCTGGCTGCCTGGACCAGCGATCGAGTAGGGCCGCCCACTGCCGGTAACTGTCCAGTTCGACACTACCACTTGAAATTCGGAGCGAACGAAAGCCCCAGCTTGCAGGTCCGCTGAATATGTCCATCGGAGTTTCCGGATTGCGTTGGCAGGAACCAGTCCGGCCAACGGGTTTGTAGGATCCATGGCATGGAGCACGGGATCCATTAGCGATGCGAACGGCAGAGTGAGTTGCCACTGGGATGGCGACGTTCCACCTGAAAACTGTTTCGAGAACGCATCCCATTGTTCTGTCTGACTGCCTGAAACGTAACTGTACACGCCAACTCGATTTCCGTTCGCTCCCGTGGTGTTAACGGTGACAGGCTGACGGCCCGCACCCAAGTATGTAATTGTAATCGTCGCGCCGGTGGCAGACGCGTCCATTGTTGGCGACGAGGTGTGGATCACGTTTGCAATGTTCTGAATCGCCACCTCCAGCGGGTCGCCCGCGTTCATCAGGTACCAATAATGCTCCGACGGAAATGCGAGTCCGACGTAATCGCCGGAAGTGACGGTCCCACCCAGCGTAAACTGGACAGTGGCCGACAGATAACTTCCGGCGATCGGAGTCGCGTAACTCTTCAACGGGATCTTGTAGATTTGTTCCCCGCTCCCGTTGTTCGCCCAGATTCGAAGAGTGGGCCAGTCAACCGTAGGATACAAATCGGAATCCAATGGAATGCAGTTTTCCCGTGTCTCCTGATAACTTAACGTCAATCCGCTAAGATCGCCGTCGGGCAAATAACGAAACGCGGGATGCTCAAATACGTTGTCCCGATTCCACTCGATCACCGCCCAATCAAACTGCTGCCGCCATGTGCCTGATACCGTATAGCCTGTTGGACTGCTGGCACTCAGTGCCGCGACAGCCGATGGTTCGAAAAAATAACATTGCAAATCCCGATCCGGTTGCAGCTTTTGCAAAGTCTCGGGCATACTAAGAATGTTTATAGTCGAATTGTTACAGTTAAATTGCTACCCGGCGCGGTGTTAGCCGTCTGCACCACGGAGGTAATGTTCAGCCCAATCATCGCCTGAGCTTGCAACGGCCCCAGGGTAAAGCCATCGACGACATTCGAAACTGTGGCATCCGCGGCGATTGTAAGTTCGCAATAAACCTGGCCGTTCTGGGTCACCTGCAAGGTTACCGGTCCTCCCGAAGGCGCATCCTGCACGACGGCATAAACGTCTCGAACGGAACACGTTGTGTCAACCAAAAGCGGAGGCGCCGCGTTGGTCTGAATCGCCAAAGGCCCTTCCACCTGAATTGTCAGTTGGCCGCCCAAGAGAGTTCGTAGACCCAAATCCGTCGTGCTTGTAAATGATTCCACGGCGACGCTACTGTTGCCCCGCGAGTTAGTCATGAACAGCTCCGCGGCGGAGATCCGAACGTCGGGAATCGTGATCGGAAATGCATAGCTCCCGCTCGCCGGGCTTCCAAAGAAGTCCTGTGCGAACGGCAGGATGAAAATCTTCTCTTCAAGAATGTATACTCCCGTCTGAGCGGTGTGGGCTGCCGCAGCAGTGCCATGCGACGCGCGAGTGATTGGAATGTTTGTGCTGTTCGTCACCGTTTGCTGGACGACCATGACCTCCTGATCAATTTGCACCAGGTCGCCGCTGGATGCCGAGACTTCGGTAGCCACGCTAAACGAAGTATCCGTAGTGCCCATCGCGGCGCTGAGCAGAATTGTCGAAGGTCCTTGCAATTCATCCCAATAGGCCAGCGTCAAGGTGCCCGCACTAATGGATCGCGTATTGGTCAAATCACTGAAGGCGATCCCGAGCACCTCAACACTGCCGGCCCCAATTGCGTAGAGGCCGAACACGGGCACTCCCGGAACATCTGTGTCGAGAGCTTGGCCGGTCGCGCCCAGGATTGTCCACCGAGTGAGGGGCGACAATTCATAAGCGCACTCTTCGTCCACGACGTTCGCAGCGCGCCCAGAAATATGGATCGTCACTCCCTCGCGATTCGGCACCGCAAACGAAACCGGCGACGCGTTGCTCGAAGCGCCAAACTGCCACGTAGATTGGGCTATCACGAAAGAACTAGTGGTATCCGGCTGGATGCTCCAGGGTGTCGTCACCGTAAGCGTACTAGCCGTATTGGACGCTATGGTCCGTTCTTGCCCGGCTCCTGTCCCCCCACCGATTCGTATGGTGGCGCCGTTGTAAAGGTTCACCACCATATTTAATGAGCTGTTACCAATCGTAGTCGCCGAGTTGATATTAACTTGCTCGGGAGGTTGGAGCTCCAAACGCCAATAGAAATTGGCGTGATCGAAATTGTAATCCGGCGGGCCTTGTAACGACGCAGTTAGCCCCGAATCGACAAACTGGCCGGCGATTGCAACACTGCTTGCTATCCGCAAGAGCTGCGTAGGATTAGGACCGCGATAGACATCAAAGAATCTGGCCTCTGACGAAAAACTTAGACTTGGAAGAGTTACCTGGTTTGTGTTCGTTCCGGCCGGGACGTTCGCCATTGCAATAAATGAGAGGCCACCTTCGGCCCCATTCGCATCTACTGCGCTGACTGCGTAATATAGTGTCTTGCCGCCGGCCAGCGTTCCACCGGTGTTACTCACCTGTGCGTTGAGTCCCATCAGCGGTACCATCAGAGGTATGCCCGCCGCGCTTGCTTCCGGCTTTGCCGGAACGGAAAAAGAAACGGACAGATTCTCTGTGACGCTGCCATCCGTACTCGTCGTTGAGCTTTCTGAAACACCAAACTCCTCTACGCCGTTGCTGTCCAACACGCTACCCACCAGAGGCCTCGGCAAGCCAACCTCGAAGTCCGCCTGTCGCCCCAAGAACGCCGCACCCGAGTTGACTGCGGTATACCAAGCGTCGTCCTGGATTTGCGCAGTGATCACAGCCGTAAGAAAGTTGATTCCGGGAGATAGCTTGACGATTCGGAACGGCTGCCGGCTAAACCCCTCCCGCGCATAGGTCAGCGTGATGATGTCGCCTGGCTTTAAGCCTATTCCTTTGACGCTAGTCTCAAATTCGACGTACGTGTTGCCATAGACTGACTTATATAACTGAAGCGCTACCGCCCGGTTCGCTTGATCGAAATTCGGGAGGCCGAGCGCCGTTAGCGAACTTGTAACATCCTGCCCGGTTATCACAACGTCATCAATATCCACTAACGATAGACTGTCTTGTTGATAGTCATTAAACTCATCTTGAAACTCGACCGTATAATGGTTCGGAGTGTTGGCCGTGCTCGATGACGTTACTGTGAGCGATGACGCGCCGTTCGGATTGCGCAGGATTCCTGAAAAAGCGCTGTCGCCAAATTCGTACGCAGGCCATCCGCCGTTCAACGTTTCTGTGCTATTACTTCCAGCCGGCATTGTTGGCTGTTGGTTCGCCAGAGTATCTTCCCCATTTAACTGAATCAGGCCGTTCGAATCGAAACTCAGGTAAAGCGCCGAGCCGTTGCGAATGCCGCGAACGACGTCGCCTGCGCTCCGGCGCCCTGTCAGCAAAAGGTTGCATTGATACCGAGGAATCGTTGTGCTGTTCCCGTTCACATCCACCGTGGGGATAAGCGCGTCGCATCTTTGGGCCACCGCCGCAAAGCTTGGAAGGTCCAGGAGCGCCGAGCTCCAGCCGCTCCGCAACAGCGCGTCCAGCATCACCCAGGCAGGGTTGTTGGTGAATACCGTGTCTTGGTAGTTACCACTGGAGTCAAACCGCGCCAGTTTTAGGCCTTGAATCAGAACATGGATGTCGGGAAGCGAAGTTCCATTGGAAATCCAATTCGGTACAACAACTGACAGAAAGGCCATGCTTCCATAAGGATCGCCTAGTGGATGTCCTGAAGAATCGCTAAAGTCGGGATTGAAGCTACCGTTCCTGGCTCCATAACTAATGACGTTGTACCAGCCCGTCGCCGTCATATTGGTTCCGTTCACACCGACCGGGATTTCGGTGTTGTTTACGACCACCGTAATGACACCACTGATTTGGCCAACTCCGAGCAGAACCTCGAAGTGCGTAAGATTTCCATCGTTCCTCGCCAATACAATTGGTGGCTGACACCACCCAGTCCCGTAAATAACTGGAACGAAGTCGTTATAAAGCGCTTGGTTCGCCAGAGGCGTGGATAGTTGCGATACTTTCGATCCATAACTACGCACAATAATCGAAGCCGGAACGAATTCAATTCCCCCGAACCTCCGGGTTGCGTTGTTCTGATTGTCTGTATCGAACATTCCCCGTTGCTGGCATTGCCCGCGTGAATAGTCGCAGGACGTATAGGGCGTGCTACCATTCATGTTCCCCACACCCCCAGCTTGATCCGCCGAATATCCACATCGATAATAGGGCGAAAAGGCGCCTTCCGTGCCGCCGTTGATCGCCTCTAGCCGCTGCGCAGCAGTACTGGGAAAGTTCCACGGACACCGCTTTTGAATGCGGACTTCGGGCAAGTATACTCGCTGTAAGTTCAGCCGGTTTGTGAAGCTAAGACGCAGGGTCGATTCAGTAGATTGATCCGGCGGGTTTGCTATTCCACGAAATACTATCTGGCTGTCCGACGCCACTACTTGGTTCTTCAAGTCATAGAACAAAAATGTGACCGCCAGTCCAGATCCTTTCCAGCCGGTGTTGCGTTCAATAGAGGATAGAAACGCGTCCGCGTTGGCAAGTGTGATGGAGACTGTCGACACACCGTCGGTCGCGGTTTCCGGACTGGAGTTCAGTTCGAACAGATTGTGCTTGAGCACCCGGCTGAGGTACTGGTTGCCATTGACAGTGACGTTATGAGTGCTCCAACTCTGCACATCTCCGGTTGGCAGCGTACAATCGAACAGAAACAGCGGCGTTCCGGGTACTTCCAGCTCTTTCAGAATGTTAATCGGTGTCATTCCGCGATAGGCTCTCTAGTTCCGGTGTCAGGTTCAACTCAGACTGCTGATTAAGTCGAGTTCGCAGGAGTTCTGGTTTGGTGCGTTCGCCGTAAAGGCGAGCAGGTCGGACGCAAACCGCGTGTTGGAATAGACGCCGCCGCGATCGATGGTCTTCTTGTACAGTCCCGCCTCAGGCTGTGCCTCCACTTGAGCTCCGAATACATCCACTTGTCCGCCAGCCGGCACCTGCACTCCGAAACTGACGCCGTCTTGAAGAACTGAAAGCCTTCCAGACGCGAGGGTTCGCGTCCACGACGCGCTGGCGATTACCGGCGTTAATGACGTCTGTCCGGCCGCAGCCACAGCCAACTGAATTGTTGTTGGGACATTGCTCCTGACATACACGCTATAGCAGTACAGGAACGAACTTGGTGCGGTTGTGTTCTGAACGATCTGCTGTGTGGCTTGCCCGGTATTCGTGAGTTGCATTGCGTCGCTGCTTCCAAGCGGATCCTGCATGGCGCCCGCCACTTGCAATAGCGGATCCGCCGTCCACACAGCCTGCGTCCAATCCTCGCTCCACATCAATAGGTTGTCGGTCGGATCTAAGAAGGTAAATGTGTTGAGTTGACCTTCGGCGGCTTCGAACAGGCCTTCGATGGAGGACCGTTCGCCGTCAGTGAGGCTCGAATATCGAAGCTGCCATCGCACCTTTTGCGCGCCCGTATCGGCCATTCGGATCGTGAAGCCACTAGCGAGTTGATTGGCAACCGTTCGCATATTGGAACTTCGTGTTACCGGGAATTGGGAGACGGCTCCGCTAATAAGCTGCGGATAGTAAAGCATGTCAGCTCCTGTTCTCCAGCACAGTTAGCGAAGTTTCTCCATTCCATTCACCTGCCAACAAGGCGGCTATGTCGTCGCTTTCCAGACTGCAGCTTGGATAACTCGTTCCGTCCGTGGGATCCGTGAACGCGAAGTTTTCAGCTCGGCCAGCCATCGCCCGAAAAAATTCTTGAAATTGATGCAGTTCAGCTTGATCAAGCAAACTAAGCCGGATCACCCAACGGTGAAGTGGCGCCTGGTAGCTACGAAAGCGTTGTTCAGACCCGTCGAAGAACTGCAAGGCCACAGTCGAAAACTCAACACCCCGTTGGGCGGGGTACTGCATCACCGCGCCAGTCTTCAAGGTCGGAAACGTGCTCATATCTAAAGGTCGGAAATCACATCATTCAAAGAACTGGAGTTCAAGATTGCCTGTTTCACCGCCATCGCTATGTCGTCGCTGTGATCCAAGAACGATTGGCTGTCCATCGCGCTCACTTGGATAGTGACCTGTGGTGATGTGCTCGCGGATTGTGCTCGCGGCTGGCCTGCTTGTCCATAACTAACTGGCACTACTTGCCCAGGCATGCTCGTCGTCAGTCCTGCCTGTGATTGCACGGGTGCTGGCAACATAAACGGAGCTGGTGCCGCAACGGTCTGACTGCCCCCGCCGAACAGACTCAGGAGGCCACCCAGCAAGGGCGACAGGCTGCTCAGCCCCCCACCTAAGAAGCTCGACGCAGCGCTCTCCACCGTGCTGCCAATCGAGGATCCGCTGCTTGTCTTCGATGTAGTGTTCTGCGTAACCGCCTGCGTATTGTCCTGCAGCGCGCTGATTTGTGATTGTTGAATGGAGGTGAGACTGGTGATTTGAGTCGTCAGAGCCGTCAACCCCTCCGTGACGTCAGAGTTGCCGCTTTGAAGAACACCACCGACGCTGGAACCGCTCGCTGCGCCCCCAGCACCGCCGCCCGTGGAGGCGGCCAGTTGCCCGAGTAAGTCACTTCGCGACGCGCTCCCAGCGCTGCTCGCTGGCAGGAGATCCTCCCACTCACTTCTAGCCATCGGTTTTTTCCGCCCTCAGTTCGTTCTCCAAGATAAAGATCGCCTCCACTAGGCGCGCAGGCAAGTCGTAAAAGCTTTGGGCGCCTAGAAGTTTCCAAGCATGAAACTCGTCTAGCAGCGCGACGCTCTCGGACGTTATGTATGACGTCGGACAGGTAGCGAGCGTCGTCCGTCCCCGCGCCCAAACGATCGGAGAGCTCACAACGTCGTTATTGACCAGCCAGCCGCATCTCCGATTTCTCTCCAGGCCGCTCTTTCTACACACGTCGCAGCTCCATGCGGCCTTGTTTCCAAGTTGAAACTGGAATGCGACGATTAGTTTTTTCTCTCAGGCTCGCTCAAGCCGCACTGTGCTTTGATCGCGTCGACTACCTCGCGTGTTAATTCTTCCGGACCCTTTTCCAACAGCCGCTCTGTGGTGGCAGTCTCGCCATCGATGATCAATCCCTCGATGCTCAATAGCCCCCACTGTAAGTACATCGCGTCGATTTCCTGCGCCAGGATGTTAGCTTCAATTTTCTCGTGCATCTCGGTCCCAGCTTCCAGGAACTCCGCCTTTCGGCTGAGCTCGCGGACTCGCCGGCTCAATTCCATGCGCCGCCCGAATGAGATGCGATGGATCGCGAACCTCACCCCCGGTGCAGCCTTGGAATCAATAGATACAATGCTCTCGTACTGCAACGTACCGTTCCGGGGAACGGTCCTCTCATCGCTAACACTACCGACGAGCTGTTTACGCAAACGCGACATAAATCTCATCGTTCACACTTCCCTGCGCTCGGCAGCTTTGAAATTGCCACTGTTGCCGCTTATCGGCGTCGTCAAACGCCGGCACCTCCGGCACCACGCCCTGCATATACATGCCAAATAGCTCACCCTGCTGCTGGCCAAGTTGCATCATCACGCTAATGGGTGATCTTTGGCGTGCAGCCTGATAGAGAGCTGACGTCGCTGTATCGTCCATCTGGTAAAGGCTGAAATTGAACGACACTGTTCGTTGTCCAGGAGAAATCACGCTCGGCAATATGGTCCCGAATTCTCGCGCCCGCAGCTCCAAATTGTTTGTGAAAGTGACTTCTGCTTTGGTTAATGTAAAAAAACGTGCCGGCGAGCTGCCAAGCCAAACCTGCCCCAGGTTTCCCGGAATGATTGAGTAGTTGATCGGCGCGACGCTCGGTTCCGCTGGAAAGCTCGACAATTGAAATTGGCCGCTTCCGAAGCTGGCGGAGTCCACCAAGTCTTGTGCCTGCCCGTTGAAATCAAACTCATGGAAATCACCGTTGACGCTGATCGACAACGTGTCCACAGCCAACCCCCCCAGCACTCGCTGCACTGCCGTAGTAGGGCTCCAGTAGTCATACAGCGTAAGGCTCGAAAGGTTTTCGGCTGGTTGATACATCGCGGTCGGCCCTGTTTGCGAGTTTGCGGTCGGAGTGACAGAAAACGGAGCATTCAGCTGAATGGTGTTGGCGTTCACCACTACCGTCACAAAGCGGATTTCGCCTCCGCTTGATATTGCTGCCCCAGGGGCTAAGCCGTGCGGCGCCGTAAATGCAAGAGCCCCGGAGCCGCTTGCACTCGCAACCGTCAGCCCTGCCGATTGAGTCGGCGACCCGCCCAAACACGCCTGAAATAACGGCCCGTGCGGCGGCAGCGCGGTAGGATCGGCCCAGTTCGCCATATACGTCTTCAAACCAAAACTGGTTTGTTTCCGCAATCCGCTCGGATTCCCCACGAACGTTCGCGACCCTGTCTTGTCCGCACGTTGGACCTTCTCGATCTGTTGCTTCGTCGTCAACTTCACTGCGGGAATCCGGTTACTCGCGCTGATCATTGCTGCAGCGCCGTAGCTTTGCTCCAGAGCTACGTAGAACCGATTGTCATTGGAAAGGATGTAGGACATAGGAAGTCTAAATTACGAGCCCGCTAGCCTGCGCTGATCTCCAGAACAAATGAGATTTTCGCGATTTGTAAAAAGTTGCGCCCACCGTGCTTTACTCCCCCAAACGTCACCTCATATCCACCGTCGAAGAACACGCCGTCTCCCCAGTCGCCGCGGCTGTTGTCCAGGACCTGCGTGATGGCGTCGACATAGGCCTGTAAGTTCGTTTCTATCTGGTCCAACCGGTCTTGCGACACACGCGCTTCCACCACCATTTGAGCGTCGCCGGAAAATGTCCGAAACTTCTCCCGAAGTTCATTGACAACCTTGTTGCAGTACACGTAAACCAACGGGTACTTAGTCGTCGTGCTATGCTCCGACAACTCCGCCGCTACATTCTGCGCGATAATTTGCGGCGGCGCTATCCTCGGCAGTGTCATTCCTTGCTGAAGCACCAGGGCCTCTACGGCTGCCGGGAGCCCGCCATCGGCGGCCAGCATTCCCAGTACTTTCTGCGTGCTCGATCCTGCAATTCGCAGCATACTCAGCCTCTTTCGATCACGCGATGATCCACCGCGAACCAGGTAGGCAGCTGGCCGGTTGGCAGCTGATTTCCTGCAATCAACCCGGAGGTCATTGTCCAACTGCTGCTTGTTCCCAGCGGACCTTGGTTTTGAAGGCTCAAGGTGGCGGGTGACGTACCGACATACACGTTCCAGCTCGTCACGTTTTGTGGCGCCACGCTAACGGTAACGACAAGTTGCTGGCCGTTGGAGGTCCCCAATTGAACGAACTCGCTCGGGGCGCCTTCTTTGCCCGCCCCATTCACCCACGTCACCGCCACGTAGAATATGCCGCCGGCCGCGGCCCCAGCCACGCTGGAAAGAAGCGGGGCCGCAGCTTTCGGAAGAGGATCGGCTACCAAGCCAACTCCAATCTGGAAGTAAGTCTCCGCGCTGGCCTTCGCGAGTTCTTCATATTCGGTCCACTTAGCTTGGTACCGATCGTTAAGCTGATTGTTGTATGCGTCCCGGTAGACCAGTGAAAGAGTTCTGTGGACGTGCCACTGCCGCAGGGGATCTGTGACCACGACATTCGTCACGTTTCGCAAACGCAGAAAGCTCGATGAATCGTCCCACAGCCAGTTGCTCTGCCGGTGCGGACGCCGAAGAAGAAACAGCAATACTTCGTTCGCAACGTCCTGCTGGGCGAGCATGATCTTCGCCCCTAAATCGATACTCTCGGCGCTGGCGAGGTTCAAAATCGAGTTCTCGCATCGTTGGAGATCCGCGGTGTCGCTGATGGGGCCGTCATTAAACAGGGCCATCGTTGCTCTCGGCTCCCTACCGCTTCTCCGCTCGCATTGCACTCTTCATGGCTCGCAGATCGGCGTCCGAGATCACATTCACCTGAACCTTTTCCGCCATCTGTCGCTGTTGCGCTTCTTCCAGCGCCTTTCGCGCTTCAGCCCGAAACTGGGCCGATTCCTCCGGCGTCGCTAAGTGAGCATGCCCTTCTAAGATAAGGCGCGCTGCAATCGTTTTCGATACCTCAGTAAGTTGTCCGGCGCGGCCTCCATCAGGTGTCTCGTGACTTACCACCACGACATGAGGGGCCCCAATCTCCTGCTCGATTTTCCGCAACTTTTGGAAAAACACACGTAGATCCATCCCACTCCCTTCTTAACCGCGGACAGACGTTTTCTTACGTCCGCCCGCGTTGGCTCTTCACTCCCCTGCCGCTTAGCTGTTCACTTGCACGCCAAATGAGTTTCGAAGAACTGCCGTTCCGTACAACACATCCACGGTGAATTGTTGCCCCAGCGTATTCGGCTGGTAGCTCATTACGACGCGGATTCCAAAGTTGCCCATCTCCGCGTACTCCGCGATCGCGCCCGTCCCGGGCAGTGGTTGCGGCAGTCTGCGAATGACCAGCCCAATCGCGTCCCTCGCGAAAGCGAGATTGTGGGTATTCACTGGCGCGCTGCCCGTCTTCGGTACTAGCTGCGACCGGAAGACGAAGAAGTCCTTAATCTTGCCCACCGCGCCATCCACCAGGGCCCGTAAACCCGCGTCACCAGCCGAATAATATTCACTGAAACGAGGAATCTGTCTCATGGCCGAGTAACTCGTCGGATCGACCACCAGATATTTACTTGCAACCCCCGGCACTTTCGCTTGGAACAGCGCCGTCTCCGCTTGGTCCACAGTTGCTTCTGTGAGCGCGATACCTGCCGTGCCCACCGCTGTATTTGAGCTGAACTGCGAGTAGAGGCTTAATATGTCCGACTCGATCCTTTCAGCGATTGCCACCACGGCTGGTTGCATGTACAGCTTAAGAAGGTCCGGCACTGCCAGCACCTTCGTGACATCCGGAATCTGAAACGTCGCCTCGGCGTGCGTGTTGAGCACAATCTGCGCGTTGCCCAAGTTCGGATTTTGCGTCTGCACCGTGCCGCCCTCCGCGATGTTGTTAGCCACCAGGGTCGGAGGAATCGGCACGTTCACGGTGTCGCCCGCGTTAGCCAGCGTTGGTTCATAGTCACGATTGACTAAGTTGCCCATCACCAGGTTGCTAACCAGTGCCGGCAAGGCGTCCACTGCGACAAGCTTCACGATTGCATTTGCTACATTTGCGGATGTAATTGTTGGCATCTACTTGACCTCGTTTATTGTTCTCGAACCTACACCGGGCCATGCGTTCCTTCGGCCGCTCCCGGCGCCCCCTTCACATGCCTCGCAGTGCTTGACTTGCCACTCTCGAGACCTCTTGGCGAACCTTCTCCAGTTCTTCCGGACTCATGCCCGGCCGAATCTTGTCCAGATCAAATGCGCCCGTGTTCATTACAGCTTTGGAGCCCGATCCCACCCCCGATCCGCCAGTGATGCGCGCGGGTAACAACTCGGGATTCTCCTGTACGAATTGCTTTAGATAATCCCGCAGAGGGACTTCGCCCGGGCCATCTCGCGCGATTAACTGCCCATCGTCCTTCCGATGAACGTCATCTTTCACCGCGCGATAGGCCAGATCCACCTTCGCTACCCCCAGCCGCTGTAACTCCGCGCGTATCGACGAGCTCCGCTCCGCCTCTTCCGCCATTTGCCGGCTGCGAGTATTTTCTTGAACCAAATCGTTAACCCGCTTCTCCAAGTCCTCGCGCCGCTTGCGTTCATCAAGCAGTTCTGCCTTATACGCTGGCTCGGCCTTCACTTGCTCGCCGTGGACAAATTCCTCAATGACCCCGCGTATCAAAGAACGCAATTCGGTTCCCTCTGTTTTGGCTTCTTCCATATACCTCCCTAAATGACTTCGTCAGAACATGCCCTTCAAGGTTGTTCTTGATCGATTTCGCGTCCAATCCGGTCCTTCATCTCTTGCCGGACGTCGCACAGGAATTGAAATGCAAGCTTTTTGAACACTTGCTTCTTAAGGGTCGGAGAGTTGATGCCCAAGCTCAACAACCGCTGAGCGTCTTCCAATACGGTCCCAAAATCACCGATGTCGAATTCATCCATTCCCGACACATCGATGCTCAAGCCGTCCTCACGTGCCGCCTCAACCGCCCGAAGCACGCGCTTCATGGAATCTTTCACTGCATCACCGTAGGCGCGCAACACTTCCTGCGTAATTGCATAATCACGCTGCTTACTTACCCCCGATTGCGTGGCGTTTCCCGATACGGCCCCGCCGGCGTGAGTTACATAGCACACGCGGTAAATCTCTTCTTGCAATCTCGTCAGGTTATCTGCTGCAATCTGGTAAACAGTCCCTTGAGGCTCCGTCCATCCAAACCGGTCTTGCGGGCCAAGCTGAATGTAGTAGGACTCGCCCATCACCTGATCCCAGTCGCGTTCCGAATACACCACTGGCATCGCGAACAATCCCATGGTCAGCGCCCATCCCAGGGCGTTCGACTTGTTGAAGTGTTCCAGTTGCAGCGAAGCCGCCTTGTTCAACAGCCACAACCCCTCCGAGACTCGCACTTCCACCAGCGGTACCCGCGACTGCTTCGCCAGCCCGTGGCGCCCTTCGGCCACGACATCAATACGCGCCGCCCTGCTACCCTCTTCTACCTGCTCATAGATTCGATAGTTCTCTTTGTCGTAGTAGACCCAGCGCGTTTGCTTCCACCAACCGGCATCGTCCAGCTTGTCCTTACGCAAACTCTGCGTCCGCAATACTACCCACTGATATTGTCCGTGTTCGTCATAACTCCAATTAATCAATTCATCGGCGGCGTAACTCACTAAGTAAGCACGCGAAGCCCCCCGTTCATCTTCTTCGGCCCGAGTACCCACCGGTTCTGTAAGCCGGGGGAAATCTATCAGCACATAGCTCTTTCCGCAAACCAGCGCTTCCACAAACTGCCGGCGGAAAAACTCCGACAGATTCGTACCCTTGAGGTCGCAGTCTTCTGTAAAGTCGCCGAAAAACTTCTTGGCCCGTTCGTTATTTCCCTCGAAATTTAGACCTGGCTCCCTGCGGAAGAGGGTCGCTGTGTACCAATCCACAATCGACCCGACGTAATTCTCGTAAAAGCTCCGGCTCAACCTTTCCACAAAGACGTCTCCGGGCTCCTTTTGACGCCGTACTAGGTACTGATCAGCACTCGCGATAAACTGCGCGCCCCCTGCGTAAAGATCTCTATACTGCCTCCACATGGCCCGCTTCGCTGCGTATTCGGGATGCTCGTGCGTGATATTCAGACCAACGTTGCCAATGTTCATCAATCTATTCTTCCGTCATCAAATGAGCCTTCGGCCCTGCTCGCCGAACATCACTCGGGGCTGATACTCCTGCCAAATCAAATAACCCAACGCATCCGATAAGTGCGTTCTCTTGGGATCACGCTCTTTATCGATCACGCTCGTTTCAGGCTTGAACGTTACCTCT
>Ga0209415_10010095_pt1 | contig 16121 bp, 14 predicted proteins | sample PeaSoiSIISIP2007_FD_187696 | JGI IMG/M metagenome (GOLD analysis project Ga0209415, IMG submission 187696) | Peat soil microbial communities from Weissenstadt, Germany - SII-SIP-2007 (SPAdes) (version 2) | ecosystem: Environmental > Terrestrial > Soil > Wetlands > Peat | place: Germany...
GATACAATCTCTCGGCCCGCTGCTTGGCCGCGAGATAGCGAACGATCGTGTTCGATTCCCACAGCACGAGCCCGTCGTCCTCGATGGTCGGAACCAGCCCGTTGGGATTGAGGGCGAGATAGGCGGGCTCGCGGTTGCCGCCGAATTGGCCGCCGATATCGACGCGTTCATAGGCCAGGCCGAGTTCGTCGGCGCACCACAGCACCTTCATCACGTTCGACGAGCCGGTCCGGCCCCAGATCTTTAGCATCTCCCGCCTCCTCCCGAGCTGCCGCGGCAGAGTGACAGGCGCGCGCCCATGGTGTCGAGAAGGACCGCACTTGCGGATCGTCTCCGTTCCTTATATGTTCTTGGTCCATCGGCCGCTTGCTACCGGATCTTCTGCGGTGGTGTGGCATGCTCCGCAAACTGATGACTGCGGCGATCACGATCGGTTATCTGGGGCTCGGCGGGTGCGCCGGCACGGGCGACGCGACCCGGATTCAGGGAATCGTCGACGATCAGTTCGGCACCCAAGTCGAGATCGACGGCGCCTTCATCTGGTCGAACCCGCTGGGAGGGCCGACGCGGCAATGGTACCTGTCGACCTTCGTCGACAAGAAGACGCGCGCGGTTGCCCAGTATCTTCATTTCTACGACCGGCATGACCCGCCGGCCAGCCATTTTGATTTCGCCGCCGACGACATCGCGCGCGAGCTACGAGTCGAGAAGATTACGTCGGGCCGCGAATGCCGCGGGCGCGGTTGCGAGGAAGACGACGAGATTCTCGTCGACCTGGACAGCGACACGCTGCTCAGCCGGATCTATTCCGGTTACGCAGTGAAGGTGAGCGCGCGGGATGGAACCGCCTATGTCCTCGAGATCACCCCGACCATGATCCAGCTTCAGTTCGCGGCATTGGACAAGGTGCTGGCCTCGCCGGCGGTGGCGGCGGCACCGCCGGGGACGTAATCGCGGACTATGACGGCAGACCGACCGCGACCGTTCGCGACCTGGAAGCAGCGGTCGTCGCGGGCGGAAAAGGGCGAGCCATTCCCGTCGGCATCGATCGCTGGGCGCCTGGCGGGCGAATCGTCGTCCGGGCGGCGATGTGGACGCGCCATACGACCGCCCGCCCTAGACCTTCCGCATCATCGCCGCGACGAAGAACCCGTCGGTGCCGTGGCGCGCCGGCGTGAGGCGCAGAAAATCGCCCGCGGCGGGGCAGTCGCCGGGCATCGATTCGACCCAGGCCTGGCGTATCGGCACGACCGTAAAATCGGGATGGGCGGCGGCGAACTTCGCCACCTGTTCCTCGTTCTCGGCCGCGAGCAGCGAGCAGGTGGCATAGACCAGCCGCCCGCCCTTCTTCACCAGCCGCGCCGCGGAGGCCAGGATCGCCGCCTGGCGCTCCACCAGTCGGTCGAGATCGGCCGGCGCCAGCCGCCAGCGGGCGTCGGGATTGCGCCGCCAGGTGCCGCTGCCGGTGCAGGGCGCGTCGACGAGGACGCGGTCGAACGATGCCAGCCGGCGCTTGATCCAGGGGTCGGTCTCGCCGGTGAGCACATGGCGCGCCGTGTTGAACACGCCGGCACGGCGCAGGCGCTCGGCGGCGCGCTCGCTGCGCTTCTTGTCGATGTCGAGCGCGGCGAGACGCCCCTTGTTCTGCATCGCCGCCGCCAAGGCCAAGGTCTTGCCGCCCGCGCCGGCGCAATAGTCGACCACCGCCTCGCCCGGCTTGGCGCCGACCAGAAGGGCCGCGATCTGCGAACCCTCGTCCTGGACCTCGACCAGGCCGGCGCGGAAACTGTCCTGGGCGCCGAGCGCGGTGCGCGCCGGCAGCCTGAGCCCGATCGGCGAAAGGCGCGTCGGCTCGGCGGCGAGCCCTTCGGCGGCGAGCGCCGCACGCGCCTCGGCCCGCGTCGCCTTGAGCGTATTGACGCGCAGATCGACCGGGGCCGGATCGGATAGCGCCGCCATCTCGCGCTCGAGTTCCGGCCCGAATACGGATTCGAGTTGCGCCGTCATCCATTCGGGAAATTCGCACCTCACCCAGACCGGCATGCCGCGGTGGACGAGCGCGAAGCCCGCGAGCTTCTGGATCAGCGCGCGCTCGTCGCCCGAGAGCTTTTCCGCCGCGTGCTCGCGCCCGGTGAACAGCGCATCGATTTCGGCGAGAGACATGCCCGATTCGAGCACCAGATCGGCGATCAGGCGGCGACGCGCATCGGTGGGCGCCGCTTTTCCGGAGAGCCACCAGTCGAGCCGGGCGCGGCGGCGCAGGAGACTCCACAGTTGCAGCGAGATGGCGCGCCGGTCCGACGAGCCGATATAGCGCCGCGCGCGGAAATAAGCCGAGGCGACGGTGTCGGCTGGCGCGTTGGCGAACTCGATCGAATTCGCCAGTTCGAGCACGGCGGCGAAACGCGCCGCGGGGGTCATTGGTTTTCTGCCTGGCCGACGTGGCGCGCTCGATAAGGAAACGTCGCCTAGTCCCCCACCCGGTAGTTCGGCGCCTCGCGGACGATGGACACGTCGTGCACATGGCTTTCGCGCAGGCCCGCATGGGTGATGCGGCGGAAGCGGCAATTGCTCTGCATCTCGGCGATGGTGCGGTTGCCGGTGTAGCCCATGCCGGCGCGCAATCCGCCGACGAGCTGGTGGATCACGGCGCCTACCGGACCCTTGTAGGGAACCCGCGCCTCGATGCCTTCCGGCACCAGCTTGAGGGCCTCGGTCACCTCCTGCTGAAAATAGCGGTCGGCCGAGCCGCGCGCCATGGCGCCGATCGAGCCCATGCCGCGATAGTATTTGTAGGAGCGGCCCTGATAGAGGAACACTTCGCCCGGCGCTTCCTCGGTACCGGCGAACAGCGAGCCGATCATCACCGCCGACGCTCCCGCCGCGACCGCCTTGGCGATGTCTCCCGAGAATTTGATGCCGCCATCGGCGATCACCGGCACGCCCGCCGCGCGCGCCGCCTCGGCGGCCTCGAGCACGGCGGTGAGTTGCGGCACGCCGACGCCGGCCACCACGCGCGTGGTGCAGATGGTGCCCGGCCCGATGCCGACCTTGACCGCGTCGGCGCCGGCGTCGATCAGCGCCTTGGCGCCGTCGCCGGTGGCGACGTTGCCGGCCATGACCTGGGCGTAGTTGGAGAGCTTCTTGATCGCGCGCACGGCGGCCAGCACCGACTGGGAATGGCCGTGCGCCGTGTCCACCACCACCACGTCGACGCCCGCTTCGAGCAGCGCCTCGGCGCGGGCGAGTCCGTCATCGCCGACCCCGGTGGCGGCGCCGACGCGCAGTCTGCCCTTCTCGTCCTTGCAGGCATGCGGATAGGCCTGGGCCTTCTCCATGTCCTTGACCGTGATCAGGCCGATGCAGCGATAGTCCTCGTCGACCACGAGCAGCTTCTCGATGCGGTATTGGTGCAGAAGCCTGCGCGCCTCTTCGGCCGGCACCCCTTCGCGCACGGTGACGAGGCGGTCCTTGGTCATCAACGCGGCCACTTTTTCCGTGGGATCGGTGGCGAAGCGCACATCGCGGTTGGTGAGGATGCCGACCAGCTTGCCCGCCCGCTTGTCGCCGGCGCCGTTTTCGACCACCGGAATGCCCGAGATCTTGCGGTCGGCCATCAGCTTGCGCGCGTCGGCCAGGGTCTGCTCGGGGTGGATGGTGAGCGGATTGACCACCATGCCCGACTCGAAGCGCTTGACCCGGCGCACCTCCTCGGCCTGGGCGGCGGCGTCAAGATTCTTGTGGATGATGCCCAGGCCGCCCGCCTGGGCAAGCGCGATCGCCAGGCGGTTCTCGGTAACCGTGTCCATGGCCGAGGAAATCAGCGGAATCGCCAGCTCGATACCACGGGTGAGCCGGGTGCGCGTGTCGGTCTGGGCGGGGAGAACTTCCGAGGCGGCCGGAACCAGGAGCACATCGTCGAATGTGAGCGCTTCCTCGATCCGCATGCCAGCCTCCGGGGGTCAACCTGAGTTGGCGACGCTAATTACACCGAAAGCGCGGCGCTCACAAGCGATGCATGAGTGATAGGCTCCCCCTGTACCCACCTCACCCGCTCGCACGCTCGCTCCCTCTCCGCCCTTTAGGGCGGAGAGGGTTGGGGTGAGGTGGGCATCAGGCTATAGTCATATCGACATCGCCACCGAGGTATCCTCCGTGAATCTCGAATTCCTGCATTGCAGGGGCGCGGGCCCGAGAGGCGGCCGGCGCGCCAAGGCCGCGCGCGGCACGGTGCTGTTCGTGCACGGCGCCTATTGTGGCGCCTGGATCTGGGCCGACAATTTCCTGCCCTATTTCTGCTCGCAGGGCTGGGACAGCCACGCGGTCAGCTTGCGCGGCCATGGCGCCAGCGAGGGCGCGCTGGCCTGGGCGTCGCTCGCCGACTATGTCGACGATGTCGAGGCGGCGGTGACGCGCATCGGCGCGCCGCTGGTGCTGGTGGGTCATTCGCTGGGCGGGCTGGTGGCGCAGCATTATCTGGCGCGGCCGGGCAGGGCGGCGGACCTGCGGGCGCTGGCGCTGATCGCGACCGTGCCGCCCAGCGGGCTCGCCTCCTCGGTCATGCACATGTCGCTGATCGCGCCCGATCTCCTGTGGCAGCTCGGCTTGTTGCAAACCTTCGGTCCCGAGGCCGTGTCGCCGCACGTGATCCAACGCGCGTTCCTGTCGCCGGAGAGCTCGATCGATGCGGTGCACAGGATGCTGCCCAAGATGCAGCAGGAGTCGAACCGTCTGGCGGGCGAGATGATGGCCCCCAGCCAGCCGCCGCCGCCGCCCGCTTCCGAGCGGCCGCCGATCCTGGTGCTGGGCGGCGACGCGGATGCCTTCCTGCCGGTCGCGGCGTTCCGCGAGACCGCCACCTATTGGGGCGCCGACCTTTCCATCCTGCGGGGCGCGCCGCACGGCATCATGGCGGATACCGTGTGGTGGCAGCCGGCCGCTGACTCGATCCTGGAGTGGCTGGAGGAGAAGGTCTAAGGGAGCGACCGCCTACAACTCCCCCGCCTTCTGGCGCGCGGCGAAATGGGCGATGGTTTTCTCCAAGCCCCGCTCGAGCTGGATTTTCGGCTCCCAGCCGAGCTTGGACTTGGCCAGCGCGATGTTCGGCTGGCGCTGCAGCGGATCGTCCTCGGGCAGCGGCTTGAACACCAGCTTCGACTTCGCTCCGGTCATGGCGATGACCATTTCCGCCAGCTCGCGGATGGTCATCTCGCGCGGATTGCCGAGATTGACCGGCCCGGTCAGATCGCCGTTCATCAGCCGGATCAGCCCGTCGATCAGATCGTCGACATAGCAGAACGAGCGCGTTTGCTTGCCCTCGCCGTAGATGGTGATCGGTTCGCCCTTGAGCGCCTGGACGATGAAGTTGCTCACCACGCGGCCGTCGTTCGGGTGCATGCGCGGCCCATAGGTGTTGAAGATGCGCGCCACGCGGATCGCCACCTTGTGCTGGCGGTAATAGTCGAAGAACAGCGTCTCGGCGCAGCGCTTGCCCTCGTCGTAGCAGGCGCGCGGTCCGATCGGGTTGACGTTGCCGCGATACTCCTCGGTCTGCGGATGCACGGTGGGATCGCCGTACACCTCGGAGGTCGAGGCCTGCAGGATGCGCGCCCTGGTGCGCTTGGCCAGGCCGAGCATGTTGATGGCGCCGTGCACCGAGGTCTTGGTGGTCTGCACCGGATCGAACTGATAGTGGATCGGCGAGGCCGGGCAGGCCAGATTGTAGATCTGATCGACCTCGACGTAGAGCGGGAAGGTTACGTCGTGGCGCATCAGCTCGAAGCCGGGATTGCCCATCAGATGGGCGACGTTGTTGCGCCGTCCGGTGAAGAAATTGTCGACGCACAGAACCTCGTTGCCCTCGCCCGCCAGGCGCTCGCACAGATGCGAGCCGAGAAACCCGGCGCCGCCGGTCACCAGGATCCGCTTCTTCGTCGCCACGACTTGGCCCCCCATGGTTGGCGCGCGCCTCGACGGTAGCCGCCGGGTGCGATCTTAGCAAGGCGAGGGGGCGGGTCTGGGCGGTGTGGCGGCCTGATTCTCGATCCGGCGCCTGCTCCGTCGCACTGGCGCAACCGCGCTCCGGGCGCTATACCCTGAGCCGCCGCGCCGTCCGGCCCGGACCAGAACCAACCGCCATTCTTCGGAGGACGTCATGCCCATTTCCATGTACCAAGCCGCGGTGCCCGCCGTGCTCAAAATGATGGGCAACCTGTCTTCGATCCTCGACAAGGCCCAAGCCTATTGCGCCGCGCGCAAGATCGAGGAACGCGTGCTGCTCGACGCGCGCCTGTTCCCCGACATGTTCCCGCTCGTGCGCCAGGTGCAGATCGTGTCCGACACCGCCAAGGGGCTTGCGGCGCGGCTGGCCGGTCAGGAACCGCCCAGCTACCCGGACACCGAGACCAGCATCCCCGAACTCAAGGCGCGCATCGCCAAGACGGTGGAATTCGTCAAATCGCTCCACCCCTCGCAATTCGACGGAGCCGAGACGCGCACGGTGACGCTCACCTTCGGCGGCGGGCGCAAGGTGGAGTTCGCCGGCCAGGACTTCCTGTTCAACAATGCGCTGCCCAATTTCTATTTCCACCTGACCACCGCCTACGACCTTCTGCGCCACGCGGGCCTGGAGATCGGCAAGCGCGACTACCTCGGCACCTGAGCGCGGCCCGGCAAGTGGCGCGCGTGCGGCAGATGCGATTTCCGCTGAACCGGGGCGGAGTCGCCTTCCTGCACGATTTGGTGATGGCCGCCATTTCGCTGCCGCTGTCCCTGTGGCTGCGGCTGGGCGACAGCATGCCCGCGCTCCAAGGCGAGGGCGGCCTGTTGGAGATGACGCTGCTGTTCGTCGCGGTGGCGGGAGCGGTCTATCTCAGCCAGCGGCTCTATCGCGGCATCTGGCGCTACGCCTCGGTGAGCGATCTGGTGGCGCTGGTGCGGGCCGCCACCCTGGTGATCCTGGCCTTCGTGCCGGTGCTGTTCCTGCTCACCCGGCTCGAGGATTTTCCGCGCTCGGTCCTGGTGATCAATTGGTTCGTGCTGGTCGCGCTGCTTGGCGGTCCGCGCTTCCTCTACCGGATGGCCAAGGATCGCGGCCGTGGCCTGGCGGCGAGCGGCGACACGATGCGCCGCGTGCCGGTGCTGCTGGCCGGCGACGGCGACGGCGCCGAACTGTTCATCCGCGCCATGCGTGGCGCCCACGCCGGCTACCGGCCGGTGGGCATGCTCTCCGCCGAGCCCGCCCGGGTGGGCCGCATGATGCATGGCATCGAGGTCCTCGGCACCTTCGCCGAGCTGGGCCGGGTGGCGGACGCGCTCGGCGCTCGCGGCATGGCGCCCGAGCGGGTGGTGCTGACCGAAGCGCATATGGACGGCGCCCTGGTGCGCCGCCTGCTGGACGCGGCCGACGCGCACGGCATGACGCTCGCCCGCATCCCCGGTCCCAACGAACTGAAGAGCGCGCATAGCGAACGATTCGAGGTGGCGCCGGTCGCGGTCGAGGATCTGCTCGGCCGGCCGCAGACCGTGCTCGACCGTGCCGCCATGCGCGCGCTGATCAAGGGCCGGCGCATCCTGGTGACCGGCGCGGGCGGCAGCATCGGCTCCGAACTCGCGCGTCAGATCGCCGAGTCCGAGCCTGCCAGGCTCGATCTGCTCGACAACGGCGAATTCGCGCTTTACGCCATCGACCAGGAAATCGCCCAGCGCTACCCGCACCTGCCGCGCGAGGCGCTGATCGGCGACGTGCGCGAGCGCGCGCGCGTGGCCGAGGCGATGGAACGCACCGCGCCGGAACTCGTGTTCCACGCCGCCGCGCTCAAGCATGTGCCCCTGGTCGAGGCCAACCCGCTCGAGGGCGCGCTCACCAACGCGGTCGGCACGCGCATCGTCGCCGACGCCTGCCTGGCGCAGGGTGTGCGCCTGATGGTCTTGATCTCGACCGACAAGGCGGTCAACCCGTCGAGCGTCATGGGCGCCGCCAAGCGCGCCGCCGAGACCTATTGCCAGGCGCTCGACGCCGAGGCGCGCGGTCCGCGCTTTCTCACGGTGCGCTTCGGCAACGTCCTCGGGTCGACCGGCTCGGTGGTGCCGCTGTTCACCGGCCAGCTCGCCGCCGGCGGCCCGCTCACCGTCACCCATCCCGAGGTGGCACGCTATTTCATGACCGTGCGCGAGGCGGTCGAGCTGGTGCTGCAGGCGTCGGCCCTGGGACTGTCCGACGAATCGTGGCGCGGCCGGGTGTTCGTGCTCGACATGGGCGAGCCGGTGCGCATCGTCGACCTGGCGCGGCAGATGATCCGCCTCGCCGGGCGGCGGCCCGATGTGGATGTGAAGATCGAGTTCACCGGGCTGCGACCCGGAGAAAAATTGTTCGAGGAGATTTTCCATGGCGCCGAACCTCCGGTGCCCACGGGGCGAACCGGCATCCTCGCCGCCCCGGCGCGCCACTTCGACCGCGACGAAGTCGCACGCCGGCTCGACGCGCTCGAGGAACGCTGCCGCGCCCGGGACCTTCCCGGCGCGATGGCCGCGCTCAAATCGCTGGTGCCGGAATACGCGCCGGCGGCGCCGGCACAGCTTCGTCGCGACCCGCCGCAGCGATGAATTGCGAGCGGATTTTCCACAGGAATCGCGCGTCTGCCTTCCGGTGGCAACTCGTGCTATAGCGTTCCGGCCATCCATTCCCCGCAGGATTGCCGATGTCCGAGCCGATCGTCCGCCGCGCGCTGATCTCCGTTTCGGACAAGACGGGGCTGGTGGAATTCGCCCGCTTCCTCGCCGGGCGCCGGGTCGAGATTCTGTCCACCGGCGGCACGGCCAAGGCGCTGCGCGACGCGGGAATCGCGGTGCGCGAAGTTTCCGACCACACCGGCTTTCCCGAGATCATGGACGGGCGCGTGAAGACGCTGCACCCCAAGATTCACGGCGGCATCCTGGCGGTGCGCGGCGACGACGCCCATGAGCGCGCGATGCGCGAACAGGGTATCGCGCCGATCGATCTCGTGGCGGTCAACCTCTACCCGTTCGAGGCGACCGTGGCCAAGGGCGCCGATTTCGCCACCTCGATCGAGAACATCGATATCGGCGGGCCGGCCCTGATCCGCGCCGCCGCCAAGAACCACGAGCATGTGGCGGTGGTGGTCGAGCCCGAGGACTACGCGGCGGTGACGGCGGAGATGGCGCGGCTCGACGGCGCCACCAGCCTGGCCTTGCGCCGGCGCCTGGCCGCCGCCGCCATCGCCCGCACCGGCTCGTACGATGCCGCCATCGCCACCTGGTTCGCCTCACAACTCGGCGTTGCCTTTCCCCTCCGCCTGGCGATCGGCGCCCGGCTCGGCCAGCTCCTGCGTTACGGCGAGAACCCGCACCAGCAGGCGGCGCTCTACGTCTCGGGCGAGGCGCGGCCCGGGGTCGTCACCGCGCGCCAGCTCCAGGGCAAGGAGCTCTCCTTCAACAACATCAACGACACCGACGCCGCCTACGAGCTGGTGGCGGAATTCACCGAGCCGGCGGTCGCCATCGTCAAGCACGCCAACCCATGCGGCGTGGCCACCGGCGCCGATCTCGTCGAGGCCTACAAGAAGGCGCTGGCCTGCGACCCGGTGAGCGCGTTCGGCGGCATCGTCGCGCTCAACCGCCCGCTCGACGGTTCCACCGCCGCCGAGATCGCCAAACTGTTCACCGAAGTGGTGATCGCGCCCGAGGCCGACGAGGCGGCCCGCGCCGCCTTCGCCGCCAAGAAGAATCTGCGCCTGCTGGTGACCGGAGGCCTGCCCGATCGGGCGCGCGCCACGATGACGCTGCGCTCGGTGGCCGGCGGCTACCTGCTGCAGGGCCGCGACACGGAACGCGCGCTGGCGGCGAGCCTGCGCATCGTCACCAAGCGCGCGCCGAGCGATGCCGAGCTGGCCGACCTGCTGTTCGGCTTCACCGTGTGCAAGCATGTGAAGTCGAACGCCATCGTCTTCGCCAAGAGCGGCGCCACGGTGGGCATCGGGGCGGGGCAGATGAGCCGCGTCGATTCGGCACGCATCGCCGCCTGGAAGGCGCGCGAGGCGGCCGAGGCGGCGGGTCTCAAGGAATCGCCGACGGTGGGCGCCGCGGTCGCCTCCGACGCCTTCTTTCCCTTCGCCGACGGGCTGATCGCCGCCGCCGAGGCGGGCGCCACCGCGGCGATCCAACCGGGCGGCTCGCTGCGCGACGAAGAGGTGATCGCAGCGGCCGACCAGCGCGGTATGGCCATGGTGTTCACCGGCCAGCGCCATTTCCGCCACTGATCGCGGACGCGCGGGGCGCGCCGACGCGCCGCCACAGGTTTTCCGCCGCCGCCGCCACGGTCTCGACGGCGAGATTGCCCATCAGGGTCGGGTTGGCATGCCAGTCGTAGCCGGGATAGCCGGTTTCGTGCGGCCGGTAGGGTTCGGGAGTGCGCACGACCGCGGCGCGCGCGCCCCACGGTCCGTAGCGCCAGTCGGGACTGGGGCCGAACAAGCCTAGGGTCGGCGCGCCTGCCGCCGCCGCAAGATGCATCAGCCCTGAATCGTTGCCGATGAACAGCGCGCAACGGCCGAGGATCGCATACAGGTCGAGCAAGTCGGGGGCGCCGACCAGATCGATGCGCCGCGCCGCGGGCACCGAATCGAGCACCGGCTCGGCGACGGATCGCTCGGCGGCGGCGGCGGCCACCAGCAAGCGCGCGCCCGGCAGGATGCCTTTCGGACCGGTGAGTCGACGCACCGTTTCGGCGAAGCGTTCGGCCGGCCATTGCTTGCCGCCCCAGTTGGCGGCCGGCGCCACCGCCAGAATGGGCGGTCCGTCGTCGAGACGGGCGGCGCGGGCGGCACGTTCGGCCGAGACCCACAGGCGCGGCTCGGGCGGCGGATCGAGGCGCAACTGGCGCGCCAACTCGATCACGCGATGCTCGTGTCGGTGCTCGCGGCCGCTCATCAGACGCCGCCGCGCCAGCAACGTCCACGGCAGGAACGATCCGCGCAGATCGGCGACCACGTCCCAATGCGCGGCGACGCAGGCTGCCCACAGGTCCAACCAATGCAGCCCGCGCCGATGCCGACGGATGACGATCGTGCGTTCGAGTCCCGGCAGATCGACGAACAGGGGCGCGGGCAGCGCGCCGCAGGCGACGGTGACGCGCGCACCAGGATGCTCGTCGACCATCCGCGCCAGCACGCCCGAGGAGAGGACCGCGTCGCCGAGCCGGTTGCCGGTGACGAACAGAAGCGAAGGCGGGCGGGCGCTCACGGCGCGAAGCTGCCGAGGGCGAGTCGGGCTGTCAAGGCGCGGATCCTTGGCCTACAGTGCCAAAGGGCGGGCACCGGGAGCGGAACCGGCTTGACCAAGATCGTTTTCTTCGTCGCCGAGGACTGGTACTTCCTTTCGCATCGGCGCGGATTGGCCAAGGCCTGCCGCGACGCCGGCTGGGAGGTGGTGGTGGCGACCCGCGTCACCACGCACGCCGCCGAGATCGAAGCGGCGGGCTTCGCGCTCGAATCGATTGCGCTCGAACGCGGCGGCACCGATCCCTGGCGCGATCTGCAAAGCCTGATCGCGATCGTGCGGATGCTGCGCCGGCAGCGACCCGACATCGTGCATCTGGTCGGTTTGAAGCCGCTGCTGTACGGCAGCCTGGCGGCGCTGCTCACCGGCGTGCCGCATGTGGTGGGCGCCATCGCCGGCATGGGCTCGTTGCTTTCGGGCGCGGCCAAGGGCACCGGGATGCTGCGTGCCCTGGTCGTGGCGGCGTTGCGGCCCCTGATCGGGCGCAGCCGCGTGCGCGTGATCGTGCAGAACGACGACGACCGCGCGCTCCTGCTCGACCGCCACTTGGCGCCGGCCGGACGGATCGTGACGATCCGCGGCTCGGGCGTCGACCTCGCCGCGTTTCCGGCGCTGCCCGCGCCCGCGGCGCCACCGGTGGTTTTCGCCCTGGTGGCGCGCATGCTGGTCGACAAGGGCGTGCCCGAGGCGGTTGAGGCGGTGGGTATCGCCCGCGCGCGCGGCGCGCCGGCCATCTTGCGTCTGGTGGGTGCCCCCGACCCGCAAAACCCGATGACCATCGACGAGGCGCGGCTGCGCGAATTCGCCGCCAGACCGGGCGTGGAGTGGCTGGGCCCGCGCGACGACATCGTCGCGGTATGGCGCGACGCGCATGTGGCGGTGCTGCCCTCGTGGCGCGAAGGCATGCCCAAGGCGCTGCTCGAGGCGCTGGCCTGCGCGCGCCCGGTGCTCACCACCGACACGACCGGCTGTCGCGACGTGATCGAGGACGGCGTCGAGGGGTTGCTGGTGCGGTTGCGCGATCCGCCCGCCTTGGCCGCGGCGATGGTCAGGCTGGCGGGCGACGCGGCGCTGCGCGCGCGCATGGGGGCGGCGGCGCGGCGCCGCGCCGAGGAGCGTTTCGACGAGCGGCGCACGATCGCTGCGCATCTCGATCTCTACCGCGCGCTGCTGGGCGGCGCTCAGGATCCGACGGCGAGGCGGTAGCCGCGGGCTTCGCTCGCCAGCGCCGGCGCGCCCGAGACCGCGGCGAGCTTGCGCCGCAGCCGGTAGATGTGCGTTTCGAGCGTGTGCGTGGTCACCGCTACGGCATAGCCCCAGACGCGGGCGAGCAGCTCGTGGCGCGGCACCGCGCGTCCCGCCGCTTCGTGCAGGTAGGCGAGGATCGCCGCCTCCTTCTCGGTGAGGCGCACGGAATTGCCCTTCGCGTCCGCCAGCTCGCGCGTCACCGGATGAAAGCGGGCCGTGCCCAGCTCCAGCGCGAACGGCCGGTCGACGCGCAGAACCGAGACCAGGGCGCGCGCCAGCTCGGCCAGTCGCACCGGCTTGGTGAGCGTGTCGATCCCCGCATCGCTCAGCACGCGCGCTTCGCCCGCATCGGCGGCCAGCGCCAGCACGCCGCCGCCGGACGCGCGCCACGCCTGACACAGTTTCGCCTGGCTCATGTCGGGGGTCGCGCCGGCCGCGAGCAGAAGGTCGCAACGCGCCGCCGCGGCCAGCGCTTCGGCCGCCGTGTCCGCCCGTTCGACCCGGTAGCCCAGGCCGGTCAGACGGTCGGCCAGGGCCGCGCGCGGCGAACCGTCGGCGTCGACCAGAAGGAGCCGCTTCGTCAGCAAATCGCCCTTTCAGCCCCCGCCCGGCCGGACGGCCGTTACCCCTGCCGCATGCTAGCGCACGCTGCGCGCCGGTGGAACGGCGGCCAGCCCGCCGGCAGAAGCTGCCGGGACAGGCCGGTGCGCCATCTTGCGCGGATTCGACCGCGAGCTGGTTAAAGCATTGAAAATGCGGGTATCTTCCGCTGGCACGGGGATTGCTGATTGAATGCCGTAGGGATTCAATTGGGATTTGTCGGTTATGTCCTACGCTGCGCCCGCGATGGTGGCTCATTATTCCTCGGCGACGCACCACTTCGCCTATACGCCTGCACCTGTGGCCGGCGCCGCCAGTGGGTCGACGGGTTCCGGCGGGGCGCCTGCCTTCGACAAGGGGGACTCGCCTTCCTTCTCGGACCTGCTCGACATTCTCAACCCGCTGCAGCATATCCCCATCGTCAACACGATCTATCGGCAACTCACCGGCGACCATGAGGGCGCCGTGGCCGATCTGGTCGGCGGCGCGCTGTATGGCGGACCGATCGGGCTGGTCGCCGCGATGGCGGATGTCGGCGTGCAAAGCTCCACCGGCAAGGACATCGGCGAGAACGTGGTCGCAATGTTCGGCGGTCGCTCGGATCGGCCGAAAGCCACCGTGACCGCCAGCGCGAACGCCGCGCCGCAGGCCGATGCGAATGCGGCCAAGCCGCTGGTCGCCGCGTCGCAGACCGACTCGAGCGCGGCCAAGCCGCTGGTCGCCGCCGCCGGGGCGCAGGGGCCGCTCACCGCCGCCCCAGGAGCGACATCGCCGGAGCCGTTGACGCCGCCGCACGCGCTCGCCGACATGATTCACGCCGGACCGATGCCGCAGGCTGCGCCGGTACCCGCCGCCGCTTCGTCCGCGTCCGGTTCGGCCGCCGCCGTGGCGACCGGAGCCTCCTTTGCCGCCGGACCGGTCGCGGTCGGCAATTACCTGGTGTTCGGCGCGGGACCGGCCGCTTCCGATGCCGGCACGTCGGCACCGGTCGCTTCGAGCGCCGGCGGCCAATCGGTCGGCACCAACGGACCCAAGCAATTCACGGTCTATGGCGGCGGCGCGGCGCCGGCGGCAACGCTTCCGCCGGTGGCCGGACAGCCGATCCCGCCGGCCAAGGTTGCGGGCGCCGGTCTGCGCGTCTTCCCGGTGCCGGCGCGCAACGGACCGGCGGTCACGCCGGTCGTTCTGCCGCCTCCGACCACCGGTCCGGGCGCGCTGCCCGGCGGCAAGTCGATGGCGCTCAATCCGCTGGCGCAGGCGGTGGCCGCGGATCCGTCGCAGAACTTCACCAGCGCCTACACTCAGGCTCTCGACAAGTATCGCGATGCCTTGCGCCGGGCCAATGCGACGGCGCAGCCCGCCACCGATGTCGCCCCGGTCGACTCCGAAGACGAGACGACGGACGACGGGGCCAGCACCGCGCTGCATTGAGGCCGGCCGATGGCCGACCTGGTGGTGACCGCCGACGGTTGGCTTGCCGCCGGAGGCTTGCGTTTCCGCTGCGCCCTGGGACGCTCGGGAATCACCCGGGCCAAACGGGAGGGCGACGGCGCCACCCCCTCGGGGCGCCTGCCGCTGCGCGAGGTTCTGTACCGTCCCGACCGCGTCGCGGCGCCGCGCACCCGCCTGCCCCGTTCGGCGCTGGCGCCCGCGGACGGCTGGTGCGACGACCCTTCCCATCCGGACTACAACCGCCGCGTCCGGCTGCCGCATCCGGCCCGCTGCGAGTCGCTGTGGCGCTCCGACGGGCTCTACGACCTGCTCGCGGTGCTCGGCCACAACGACGCGCCGCCGGTGCCTGGGCTGGGCAGCGCCATCTTCCTGCACGTCGCCGACGACGGATTTGGCCCGACCGAAGGCTGCATCGCGTTGGCGCGGCCCGATCTCGAGACCGTGCTCGCCGCCGCCGCACCGGGCGATGCCGTCATGGTGATCCCGCCGTGAATTAGCCCTAGGCATTGGCGCATTGTTTCCCTAATGTTTCCCCGGTTCGGGAACGTGGGGGTTGCATGCGGCCAGGTTGGATCGTAGGCGCCGCCGTCGCAGCGTCGATGGCGGCCGCTATTGCGGCGCGCGCCGACGAAGCGTACGGCGCGAACTATGGCTTGCACGATCCGACCTATCTGGTGATCGGCGCCGGAAGCTGGGAAGTGGCGCGCGGCAATCTTAGCACCGGCGAGGCCGATCTGACGCTGCGCCCGGCGCACCACTGGTGGCTGCTCAAGCCCGAGCTCGGCCTGGTGGTCGCCGGCGACGGCGACGTGCTCGCCTTCGCCGGTCCGCTGTTCGAATACTATCTGACGCCCGCGCTGGTCGGCACCGTGAGCACTTCGGTGGGCACCTGGGCGGGGGGCGGATTCAATCTCGGATCGCGCGTCGAATTCCATTCCGGCGCCGAGCTGGCGTGGCGTTTCGCCGACGAATCGCGGCTGGGATTCGGTTTCTATCACACGTCCAATGCCGACCTCACCAAGCGCAATCCCGGCTCGGAATCGGCGCTGCTCGAATACTCGCTGCCGATTCGCATCGGCCCGTAGCGAAGCGCGTTCCGTTCGGAGCGCGCCCCCCCGACTCTCACCCGACAAAAAAATAGCCCCGGTTCCGCAAGGAGAGAACCGGGGCCGACAGGGGTTAGAGGGGAAGGCTAGAAGCGGACCGACCGCTAGAAGAACACCTCCGCCCGGGCCGCGACGGCGTCGATATTGACGCCCTTCGGGGTCAAGGCGTTGGCGGCATAGAAGTCCGTGATGTCGGTGTTGATGTAGTCGAGCATGAACTTCACGTTCTGATACGGGTAGTAGTTGATCCCGAAGTCGATGCCGGTCTGTACGCCGCCATTGACGCCGCCCGTCAGATCGGCCGTCGTGCCATAGGTGAAGTGGCTGTTGAGGTTCACGTAGCTGTAACGCGCGCCGAATTCGATCGCGCCCCAGCCGCTGCCGCTCATCGACAGCGGATGGTCGGGGATCACGCCGGTG
>Ga0209415_10010097_pt1 | contig 16120 bp, 21 predicted proteins | sample PeaSoiSIISIP2007_FD_187696 | JGI IMG/M metagenome (GOLD analysis project Ga0209415, IMG submission 187696) | Peat soil microbial communities from Weissenstadt, Germany - SII-SIP-2007 (SPAdes) (version 2) | ecosystem: Environmental > Terrestrial > Soil > Wetlands > Peat | place: Germany...
CCTTCGCCCTTCACAACCGCACCAGCGCGCGCCATTGTGCGCGGCGGCAACGAGAGGAACCATCCGGGGATGCGGGTCGCCATCATCAAGGAACGGCGCGCCGACGAACGGCGCGTGGCGGCATCCCCCGACAGCGTCAAGCAGATGGTCGCCCTCGGCCTCGAGCCGGTTGTCGAAAGCCGCGCCGGGGCCGAGGCCGGCGTCCCCGATGCCGCCTATAGTGCGGCGGGGGCCGCGATCGTCGGCGACGCGGCGGCCGCGCTCGCCGACGCTGATATCGTCCTCAAGGTCCAGCGCCCGCTATCGGGCGGCGCCGACGGGACCGATGAGCTGAAGCTCTTGAAGCGCGGCGCGGTGCTGATCGGTCTCTTGGCGCCGTTGCAGAACCCGGCCGAGATCGCGGCCTATGCCAAGGCAGGGATTGCCGCTTTTGCGATGGAGCTGATCCCGCGCATCACCCGGGCGCAGACGATGGACGTCTTGTCCTCGCAGGCCAATCTTGCCGGCTACAAGGCGGTGCTCGACGCCGCCGGCGAATTCGGCCGCGCCTTTCCGATGATGATGACCGCGGCCGGCACGATCAAGGCGGCGCGCGTCCTCATAATGGGCGCCGGGGTCGCCGGCCTCCAGGCGATCGCGACGGCGCGCCGCTTGGGCGCCATCGTCAGCGCCACCGATGTGCGCGCCGCCGCCAAGGAGCAGGTCGAAAGCCTCGGCGCGAGCTTCATCACCGTCGACGAGGAGGCCGCGCGCGGCGCCGAGACCGCGGGCGGCTATGCGCGCGAGATGGGCGAGGATTATCAGCGCCGCCAGCGCGAGAAGATCACTGAGACATTGCGCCGGACCGACATCGTCATCTGCACCGCGCTGGTGCCGGGCCGGCGCGCGCCGGTGCTGCTGACCGAGGCCATGGTCGCCGGCATGATGCCGGGCTCGGTCATCGTCGATCTTGCGGTCGAGGCCGGCGGCAATGTCGAGGGCAGCCGGCCGGGCGAAATCGCGACGACGGCGAATGGGGTCAGGATCGTCGGTCACGTGAACGTGCCGTCGCGCATCGCCGCCGATGCCAGCCAGCTCTATGCCCGCAACCTGCTGGCCTTTCTCGCGCTTCTCGTCGATAAGGAGGGCAAGTTGCGGATCGACACCTCCGATGAAATCGTCAAGGCCGCGCTGCTGACCTTCGACGGCGCGGTTGTCAACCCGGCCCTCGCGCCGGAGCCGGCGGCGGCGCCAGTCTCCCCTGGCGCCATCCCCGGCGCCACCAGCTGACGGAGAACGCATGGCGGATCCCGCATCGCTCGCGCAACGCGCCGGCGAGCTTGCCGGCGATGCCGGCGCCCTCGCGCGAAAGCTCGACGCCTTGTCGCAGCAGCTCACGATGGCGACCCAACAGGGCGCCCATGCCGGCACGCCGTTCGTCTTTGAGCTGACGGTGTTCGTGCTCGCCGTCTTCGTCGGCTACTACGTGGTGTGGCGGGTGACGCCGGCATTGCATTCGCCCTTGATGAGCGTCACCAACGCGGTATCGAGCGTGATCATCGTCGGCGCGCTGATCGCCGCCGGGCCCTCGGGGCTCAGCTTCGCCAAGATCATGGGGTTCGTCGCGGTGACCCTGGCGGCGGTCAACATCTTCGGCGGCTTTATCGTGACCCAGCGGATGCTGCAAATGTTCCAGCGCAAGAAATAGCGGAGCGCCAAACTCAACCCATGAGCGACAGCTTCTCGGCCCTCCTGTATCTCGTCGCCTCGGTCTGCTTCATCATGGCCCTGCGCGGCCTCTCCTCGCCCGAAACGGCGCGGGCCGGCAACATCTACGGCATCGCCGGGATGGCGATCGCCATCCTGACGACGCTGGTGACCCCGCAGATCGTCAGCTTCTGGCTGATCATCGTCGGCCTCCTGATCGGCGGCGCGATCGGCACCTATATCGCCCGGCAGATCCAGATGACGGCGCTGCCGCAGCTGGTCGCCGCGTTCCACAGCCTCGTCGGCCTCGCCGCGGTCTGCGTCGCCAGCGCCGCTTTCGCCGCGCCCGAAGCCTACGGGATCGGCATCCGCGGCGAGATCCACGGGTCGAGCCTCGTCGAAATGGCGATCGGGCTGACGATCGGCGCCATTACCTTTACCGGATCGATCGTCGCCTTCGCCAAACTGCAGGGTCTGGTCTCCGGCCGACCCCTCGTCTTTCCCGGTCAGCATCTGGTCAATGCCGGGCTCGGTATCCTCCTCATTCTCTTGATCGCCCTCTTCGTGATGACCGAGGCGCCCGGCATCTTTGCGTTATTGGTGGCGCTCTCGCTTGCCTTCGGCTTCCTGTTGATCCTGCCGATCGGCGGGGCCGACATGCCGGTCGTCATTTCGATGCTGAACTCCTATTCGGGGTGGGCCGCCTGCGGCATCGGCTTCACGCTGTCGAACAGCCTCCTCATCATCACCGGCGCCCTCGTCGGCTCCTCGGGCGCGATCCTCAGCTACATCATGTGCAAGGGGATGAACCGCTCGATCGTCAATGTGATCCTCGGTGGGTTCGGCACCGAGAGCGGCACCGCGCCCACCGGTCCCGGGGCCGGCGACAAGCTCGTCAAGTCGGGTAGCGCGGAAGACGCCGCCTTCATCCTCAAGAACGCCGGCTCGGTCATCATCGTGCCGGGCTACGGCATGGCCGTCGCGCAGGCCCAGCACGCGCTGCGCGAAATGGCCGATCTCTTGAAGAAGGAAGGCGTGCAGCACGTGCGTTACGCGATCCATCCCGTAGCCGGGCGCATGCCCGGGCACATGAACGTGCTCCTCGCCGAGGCCAACGTTTCCTATGACGACGTTTTCGAGCTCGATGCGATCAACCATGATTTCGCCTCGACCGACGTCGCCTTCGTGATCGGCGCCAACGACATCACCAACCCGGCGGCGAAGACCGATCATTCCTCGCCGATCTACGGGATGCCGATCCTCGACGTCGAACGCGCCAAGACCGTGCTCTTCGTCAAGCGCTCGATGGCCTCGGGCTACGCCGGCGTCGAGAACGAACTCTTCTACCGCGACAACACGATGATGCTGTTCGGCGACGCCAAAAAGATGTGCGAAGAAATCATCAAGGCGCTGGAATAGCGGCGTCCGCTCAGCGCTTTCTGCGCGTTACGGTGCGATAATCATCATGCGGGGTGAGCGACGATCGCGCAGAGGCTGGATCGGAACGGCCTTGGCTCTTCCAATCGTGCTGATCGCGGCGCAAACCGCGTCGGCAGATTGCGATCCTTCCTTAGGCCAGGATGAACTGGCCCATTGCTGGCGAATGACCCCTCGCATTGAGATGGTTAACGCGTTTCGCGCACGCTGCCGCGCTGACTACGCCTGCCTACGTTTGAACAACGGCGGCGAGGATAAGATCGCGCGCTGCATGAACTACGGCAACGCAGCTGTGCTAACGTGGAGAATGACGCGCGGGGTAAAGGATCTCGATCGAGAGGCCCAGATCGAGCGGCTCATTGATGTGCAAGCAACCCTGCAACGCGAGGGCGTCGACGCGCGCATGGCGGGGGCCGAGGCGTTCGGCGACGGGCTCTATGGATCTAACCAGGAGCAGGTTGAGAACTTCGCCACCAACATGTGCCTTGCCGGCAAGCGGTTTTAGCAGGACGACGAGCACGCGGCCTTAGGGCGACGAGGGAGTAAACTATATAATCCCCATCGATAAACCGTTTTACGGCCTCGATGGTCTGGGCCCGCAAATTCGGGGGCAAGTCCCGCAACGCCTCGTCGAACCCCGGCGCGGTCTTGACGCGCCGGGGTTTCATCCCCCGGCAATCGTGCGGAGATACCGCTCCATGTCATCGGCATCGGCGAGGATTGGGCTGCCTGCTTCGCCGGACGCAGCCCGGCGATCCGAGGCGAGCTTCAGCAGGCGAATTCTGAGGTTCTGGTGTAGCTCGAGCCAGGTCTGTCCGATATCGAGCGCCTCCTCGGCCGACCGCCGCACGGACCGAGCGAAACCGGTGGACGGATGCTCCCGAGCCAACTTTTGTTCGATCTGCTTGATCTGCGGAACAAGAGCACTGGCGGCCTGGCGTTCGTTGTCTAAAATTATCGCCGCCGCTTCTTCCAGCTCCTCGGGAGGCGCATTGGTCTGCCCGGCTTTCCGATACAACTCTTCAAACCGATCGCTTTGCGCCTTGAGGACCGCCCGTCCCTTGGCAACCGAGGCAGCAATTACGGCGAGGCGACCAAACGGATCGCCCCGTGGCCGATATTCGTCAGTGAAAACGCCTCTAGGGAAGGCGGACGGAGGTATTCCGATACGGCGAGTGGATCGAGCATGCCCTTAGATGACGCCGGGTGCGCGTATCCGCAAGCGGCTCAGTACCCCTCGCGCTCCATCCGCTTGCGCAGGAGCTTCCGGTAGCGGCGCACCGCTTCGGCCTTTTCGCGGGCGCGCCGCTCGGAGGGCTTTTCGTAGCTGCGCCGCAGCTTCATCTCGCGGAACATCCCTTCGCGCTGCATCTTCTTTTTGAGGACTCGGAGCGCCTGATCGACATTGTTTTCGCGAACGACGACTTGCACGGCTGCGTCTCTCTGCAGTTGGGTGGACCTCATCGGGCCGCGATGGCGGCCTTTCTCCGATCAACACTTAGCATTCCCGGGAGGCCCTGTGAAGGATGCCGGTGCGGCTTTACCCGGGCCCCGCGCGATTCCATAGTGGCGGCATGGCTCTGTTGAAGATCGCCCGCATGGGGCATCCGGTGCTGCGCGCGGTGGCCGCCGCGATCCCGGACGCAACCGCACCCTGGGTGCGCCAGCTCGTCGACGACATGATCGAGACGATGGAGGATGCCGGCGGCACTGGGCTTGCCGCGCCTCAGGTGCACAAGCCTCACCGCCTCGTCGTCTTCCGCGTCGGCCCCGAGCGGTTGACCGACTTGCCCGGCGATACCGAAGTTGATCTGACGGTGCTGATCAACCCGGTCATCGAACCCATTGGGTCCGAGCGCGCGCTCGGCTGGGAGGGGTGCCTGTCGGTGCCCGGGCTGCGCGGCGTCGTCCCCCGCGATCTCTATATCCGCTATCGCGGCCAGGGTCTCGACGGCGCCACGATCGAGCGCGAGGTCGCCGGGTTTCACGCCCGCGTCGTCCAGCACGAATGCGACCACCTCAACGGCATCCTCTATCCGCAGCGCATGGAGGACCACCGCCTCCTCGTCTTTGTCGAGGAGCTGCAGCGCCATCCGATTGATCTCGCGGCGTTCCTTGCCGGCGAGACGGAGCCATGAAGAGCCCCTTCGCCGAGAGGGAGCGCGAGCGGCTGCTCGCGGCGATTCTGCCCGATGTCGCCTTCGACGGCTGGAGCCGGCATGCCCTGCGCAACGCCGCCCGCCGCACCGAGATCCCGGCCGGCGAGGCGCTGGCGCTGTTTCCGCGCGGCGCCACCGACCTGATCGCGGCGTTCAGCCGGTGGGCCGATTTCCGGATGCTCGAGCGGCTGGCGGCGGCGTCGCCGCTTCCCGACAGCCTGTCGCGGCGGGTGGCCCTGGCGCTCAGACTGCGTTTTGAATTACTGGCGCCGTGGCGCGAGGCGGTGCGGCGCGGCCTTGCGGTCCTGGCGATGCCGCAAAACGCGCCGCTCGCCGTGCGCCTGCTCTACGACACGGTCGACACGGTGTGGCACGGGGTCGGCGACGCATCGACCGATTTCAGCTTTTATACCAAGCGCGCCACCCTCGCCGGGATCATCGCGGCCGCGACCCTCTTCTGGCTCGACGACCGCTCGCCCGAGGGCGCCGATACCGCGGCCTTTATCGACCGCCGGCTCGCCGACCTGCACCGCCTGACCGGCCTGCGCGAACGCCTGGCGAGCGCCGCGGCAAACCTGCCCAACCCCCTGCGTGTGTTGCGCCCGTCACGCTGATTGCGGCGTCAAGTCTGCGGATGCTCGGGGATGGCCTCGGCCTGGGCGCGCCGCCACTCGTCGACCGCGGCGGCCGCGGCGGGATCGCTGAGACCGAGGATGGCGGCGGCAAACAGCGCCGCATTGACGGCGCCGGCGCGGCCGATCGCAAAGGTGGCGACCGGTACGCCGGCCGGCATCTGGACGATCGACAGCAGGCTGTCGAGGCCGCGCAGGGCCTGGCTCTCGATCGGCACCCCGAGCACCGGCAGCGGGGTCAGCGCGGCGGTCACGCCCGGCAGGTGGGCGGCGCCGCCGGCCCCGGCGATGATCGCCTTGATGCCACGGGCCTGCGCGCTTCGCGCATACTCGGACAGTCGATCGGGCGTGCGGTGGGCCGAGGCGACGCGAGTCTCGTAGCCGATGCCGAGCCGGTCGAGCGCCCGGGCGGCATGTTGCATCGTCTCCCAATCGGATTGACTGCCCATGATGATGCCGATCACACACGCCGCCTCGGTCATGTCCTGCCTTTCGGTTCGGGTCCCACCGCGGTCCAATTATAGAAGCGGTGTTCGGCCCCACAAGCGGGCGCCATGGGCGCCCGGTGGGTGTGACGCGCTGCCGCATGGCGCGGCGAATTTGTTTCAGCAAAGCCTCCCGACTCGACTATAGACTTACGTGGGAACGCCACCTCGCGACCCGGACAGGGAAATCGCTGGACATGCCACCGCGTGGTTCAAATCGGGCCGCCGCCACTGGTCGGAATCGGCGCCGCTCGGCGCGCGACGACGCGGCAAGCGGCGATGCAGGCTCGGCTCTGGGGATCGCGCCTCTATCGGAGGCTGCGTTGACCCCGGAACTGCGCGAGGGGGTGGCCCGGCTGGCGGCGGAGCGCGATCGGCTGCGCGACGAACTCGCCAAGGCGCGCGGCCGGATCGCCGCGCTCGAGCGCCTGGCCGATGAAGATCCGCTGACCACGGTCGCCAACCGGCGCGCCTTCGTGCGCCAGCTGACCCGCACGATCGCCTTCGCCCACCGTTACGGCGTGCCGGCGAGCATCGTCTATTTCGACCTCAACAACATGAAGCAGATCAACGACAGGCACGGTCACCCGATCGGCGACGCGGCGCTGCGCCATCTCGCCGCGGTGCTGCGCGAGAATATCCGCTCGAGCGACATTGTGGGGCGCCTCGGCGGCGATGAGTTCGGCGTCATCCTCGCGCAAACCGACGAGGCGCAGGCCCACAGCAAGGCCGCCGCGCTGGCCAAGGCCATCGCCGAAACGCCGCTGCGGCAGGGCGATCTGACGATCGCCATATCGACCGCCTACGGCGTCCATGTGTTTTCCGGGACCGACAATCCCCAGCACGCGATCGAGGCGGCCGATCGGGCGATGTATCAGCAAAAGCGTGCAACCGAGCATTCCGGACCCTGATCGGCGACGGCGGCCGATCAGGCGATGATGTCGGGCAACAGCTCGCTCTCGATTTTCAAGATCTGGTCTTTGAGCAGCAGCTTGCGCTTCTTCAATCGTTGCAGTTGCAGCTGATCGAAAGGCCGGCGGCCGGCAATGTCCGCAATCACGTCGTCGAGGTCGCGATGCTCAGACTTCAGGGCCGCAAGCTTGGCCTTCAGGGCTTCGACGTTGAGATCCATCGCCAGCGCGCGTTGTCCGAGCATAATGACAACAAGGGCGGCACAAAGAGCGGCGCCACCGGTTTCATATAGCACGAATCGCACGTGTTTCATCGGGCGGTGGAATGCGACAGTCGGGTCCTGAACCGACGTCGGGCGGCGAGGCGTTCTGGCGGTTCTCGCTCGCCCTCTATGCCCGGCCCGGGGTTGCCGAGGCATTGTTGGCGCTGCAGGACCGCGCGGCCCAGGACCGCGCGGCCTTCAAGGTCAATCTGATCCTGTTCGGCCTCTGGCTCGGGGCGAGCCAGGGCCGCCAGCTTGCCGAAGGAGAACTTGCCCCGGTCGCAACTGCGATCGCCCCGCTCGCGAGCCGGGCGATCGCGCCGCTGCGCCGCCTACGCCGGCAGCTCACCCCCGGGACGGCCCGCAAGGGCCGGCCGCCCGGGGGCGCTTCCGACCCCGATCTCCAGGCGCTGCGCCGGCGCGTCGCCGGGCTCGAGATCGAAGCCGAACGGCGGATACAGTACCGGCTGGCGGCGTGGGTCGCCGGCGCCTCTGGCGTGTATCCGCCAGGCGACCGGCTCGCGATCGCACAGGCTAATCTTGCCCTCACTCTCGGCGGCGAGGCGGGCTCACCCGAGGCCGGCGTCTTGCGCGCGGCGCTCGGCGCCCTGACCCGGCGCACCTGACCGTCTGAATTCAGCGCGGTTTGGCGCGCCCCGGGTTTTTCGGCAGCGCCGGCTCCCCCCAGCGTCGCACCGTTCCGGCGTCGAGCCCGAAGAGGTCGAGGATGCGCCCCAAGGTCTGGTCGATCATCTCCGCAAGCGACTGCGGCTTGGCATAGAAGGCCGGGACCGGCGGGGCGATCACCGCACCCATTTCGGAGAGCGCCGTCATCGTCCGCAAATGGCCGGTGTGGAGCGGGGTTTCGCGCACCATGAGGACGAGGCGGCGGCGTTCCTTCAAGGTGACGTCGGCGGCGCGCGTCAACAGCGTCGTCGTCGCCCCGGTGGCGATCTCGGCCATGCTGCGCACCGAGCACGGCGCCACAATCATGCCGACTGTCGGGAACGAGCCCGAGGAGATCGGCGCCGCCAGATCGCCGATCCCGTGCACGACATCGGCGCGGGCGCGCAGATCGGCGGGCTTCAGATCGGTTTCGAGGGCGAGGGTAACCTCGGCCGACCGGCTCATCACTAGGTGGGTCTCGACCGCCAGCGGCCGCACCAGCTCGAGAAGCCGCGCGCCGTAGATCGCTCCCGAAGCGCCGCTGATGCCGATGACGAGGCGCGACGGCCCCGGTTTGTCTCGCATGGCGGCCCCTCTTTGGCTTTGCCGCTCCGATCTCCGCCCCGCTCGACCGGCATCGCTTTCCGCTCGCAACGAACCGGATGCACCCTCTGGCCGGCAGGCCGCTCCGGGGTTACCATCGTCAGCTGCCAGCGTCTACGAGGAGGATCAGACATGTCGGTGCAGGATCGCATCGAGGCGCTCCGAGAGAAGCATGCTTTGCTCGACCGCGCCATCGATGAAGAAACTCATCGCCCTCTGCCGAACCAGGAGGCGATCTACGATCTGAAGCGCCAGAAGCTCCGCATCAAGGACGAGCTCGCTCAACTGGAGAAGCCCTAAGCGCGCCAAACTTGAGGCCGCGCCCTAAAGCCGGAGAGGCACCCCTCCCCGGCTTTTTGTTGGCCGATGCTTATTCCGGGAAATCGTTGCGCACGACGACCCCGACAGTCTTGCCGTCATCGATCACGGGCAGATGGCGAACGCGCAGTTCCCGCATCAAGCGCACCACCTCGATCGCCGGGTGTTGCGGGGGAATCGTCTCGGGGTTGTTGGTCATGACTTCGGCGAGGGTCGTCGCAACCGGGTCCCTTCCGGCAGCCAGGACGCGGCTGATGGCATCGCGCTCGGTAAAGATGCCGACCAGATTGGCATTGCCTTCGGTTACCAGTACCGCGCGGACATGGCGAGCGTGCATCTGCTGCGCCGCCTCCATCACGCTGGTGCGCGGCGGCAGCATCAGCGGGTTCGGCTGGCGGACAATCTGAGCCTCGGCGTCTACGGTCATCGCTCCCTCCTCATTCCCCCTCCTTCGCCCGCTCGCGCAGCACGAATTTCTGGATCTTCCCGGTCGAGGTCTTTGGCAAGGGGCCAAAGACAACCTGGCGCGGCGCCTTGAAATGGGCGAGGTGCTGGCGGCAAAAGGCGATGATCTCGGCGGCGTCGGCGGCCGCGCCCTCTTTCAGGGTCACGAAGGCGCACGGGGTCTCGCCCCAATTCGGGTCGGGGCGGGCGACGATTGCTGCTTCCATCACCGCCGGGTGGCGGTAGAGCACGTCTTCGACCTCGATCGTCGAGATGTTCTCACCCCCTGAGATGATGATGTCCTTCGAGCGGTCCTTCACTTCGATATAGCCGTCGGCGTGGGTGACGGCGAGGTCGCCGGTGTGGAACCAGCCACCGGCAAAGGCCTCCCCGGTCGCCGCCGGGTTCTTCAGATAGCCCTTCATGACGATGTTGCCGCGCATGAAGACTTCGCCCATCGTCACGCCGTCGGCGGGCACCGGGGCGAGGCTGTCGGGGTCGGCGACCATCAGCCCCTCCAAGACCGGGTATTGGACGCCCTGGCGCGCCCTGAGACGCGCCCGCTCGTCGGCGGACAACCCGTCCCATTCGTCGTGCCAGGCGCAAATGACCGCCGGGCCGTAGACTTCGGTCAGGCCATAGACATGGGCGATCTGAAAGCCGAGCCCCTCCATGCCGCCGATCACCGCGGCCGGCGGCGCCGCGCCCGCGGTCATCATCGCGACCGGGCGGAGGAGGGGCCGGATGCGGGCGTTGAGCAGCAGGTTCATGACAATGGGCGCACCGCACAGATGCGTTACGCCGTGGCGCTCGATCGCCTCGTAGATCGCCCGCGCCTCGACTCGGCGCAGGCACACGTGCGTCCCGGCGAGCGCCGTCACCGTCCACGGAAAGCACCAGCCGTTGCAGTGGAACATCGGCAGCGTCCACAGATAGACCGGGTGCTGCGGCATGCTCCACACCAGGATGTTGCCGAGCGCGTTCAGATAGGCGCCGCGATGATGGTAGACGACGCCCTTCGGGTTGCCGGTGGTGCCCGAGGTGTAGTTGAGCGAGATCGCGTCCCACTCGTCCGCTGGCGTGAGCTCGGCGAAATCCGGGACGCCCGCGGCGAGGAATCCCTCGTAATCGAGGGCGCCCAGGTGCTCGCCGCCGGGACCCGCCGGATCGGCGATGTCGATCACCAGCGGCTTCTCGTCGAGGAGCGCAAGAGCGCGGCCGATTGTGGGCGAGAATTCGGTGTCGGTGATCAACACCTTCGCCTCGCCGTGCTTCAAAATGAAGGCGATCGTCTCGGCATCGAGCCGGATGTTGAGCGCGTTCAAGACGGCGCCGGCCATCGGCACGCCGAAATGCGCCTCGAAGGCTTCGGGTACATTGGGCGCCATCAGCGCCACGGTGTCGCCGCGCTTCACCCCGTGCGCTGCCAGCGCGCTCGCCAGACGGCGGCAGCGCTCGAGGCTCTGGCGCCAGCTATAGCGGCGGGTCCCATGGATGACCGCGGTACGCTCGGGATAGACCGCAGCCGAGCGCAAGAGAAACCCGATCGGCGACAACGCGACGAAATTCGCCGGGTTCTTGCCGAGGCCGGTGTCGTAGCGGTTGGGGGAGCGGTCGCTCATCACAGTTCGGCCATCACAGTTCGGCCATCACAGTTCGGCGGCCTTCGCGTGGGCGGCGAGCAACGCCGGCAGACGGGCCGGATCGCCGCGCGCCATGCCGCATTCGGTGGCGATGCCGTCGACTTGGGCATGGCGCCGCGCGACGGTCAGCCGAAGGGCATTTCCGGCTGCGTCGTCATGGTGGATGAGGCCGAGATAAAGCTCGGTCTCGGGCCGCAGCTTCAGCCCTGCGAGCGGCGCGAAATAGGCATCGTCGGTGCGCGGTTTGGGCACCGGCAGGTGGAAGAACTGGATCGGACGGCGCACCCCGGCCGCGACGCGGTTGACGATCTCGACCATGATCCCGGCATCCTTCGGCTGCACGCAGTGCTCGTCGGCCGGGCTGCCGTAACAGAGGTGATAGCCGAGCTCGATTCCCGTGGGCACAGCGTCACCAATCTCGGTCAGGACGGCGATCGTCTCGGTGGGGAAATCAATCGGCCCCGGCTCGTAATAGCCCTCCCAGGCGAGCACCTCCTGGCATACGTCCCATTGCACGGCGATGCGATTGTGGGGGAGCGCCGCGGCGATCGCGGCAACCTCACCGATGAAATGCCGCGTCAGGGCCGGCAACAGGCCCGGGCGGTCGGCAGGCACCATGTTGTTGTAGACGGGCGCGATCGGCGTCGGCAGCGAGATCTGGAACTTGACGCCGGGCGGGATCGCTCCGGAGTACTGCAAACGGTCGAAAATCTGCCACGACTGGATCGCCATCTCGGCATAGCCGGTCTTGAAGGTCGCCGGATCGGGCACGATCCCGGGCTTGAGGCGCAGTCGCGGGATTTCGCGCAGCACCTTCCCGTCCCATTGGGTGAATTTGAACGGCGGCACATCGGCGACCTCGATCGCCGGGTTGTCGGCCAGGACGCCCTGGAGAAACCGGATCCAGGTTTTGCGGATGCCGGTTTCGCCATCGGGCAGGCGCTTCAGGTGCGGCCCGGTCGCCGCCGACAGCGTGCGGAACACCGTTTCGGCATCGGGCAAGGGAATGCTGCCGACATAATGAACGATCGGTCTCTGTTGCTGGCCGGCGCTCATGGCTCCCTCCGGTGGACGGGCGTTTCCGTCATCTTCCTCCGACCCGCCGGGGGTGTCGAGCCGCTTCGGCCGTTGATCGCACTCCACCCTAGGCGCAGAGTACGCCTAAGGGGTCGCGGCCAGGGAGGGGCATTTTGAGCGCGCAGCGGGTCGAACGCCGGCTCGCGGCCATTCTCGCGGCCGATGTCGCGGGATACAGCCGGCTGATGGGGCTGGACGAGGTCGGCACTCTGGCGCGCCTCAACGCGCTGCGTCGCGAAGTAATCGATCCGCAGGTCAGGGAGCACAAGGGCCGGATCGTCAAGACCACCGGCGACGGGCTTTTGATCGAGTTTCCCAGCGTCGTCGAAGCGGTCGCCTGCGCGCTCGCCGCGCAGCAGGGTATGACGTCGCGCAATAAGGCTACCCCGCAGGACCAACGCATCGAATTCCGCATCGGCATCAATTCCGGCGACGTCATCGTCGAGGACGGCGACATCCACGGCGACGGCGTCAACATCGCCGCGCGGCTCGAAGCGTTGGCGCAGCCCGGCGCGATCTGCGTCTCCGCGATTGTCCAGAGCCAGGTCGAGGGCCGGCTCCAGTGCGCCTTCGAGGATCTGGGCGAGCAGACCCTCAAAAACATCGCCCGCCGGGTGCGCGTCTACCGGGTTGGACCGACCCTCACCCACCCCGTCCCCGCGGGTCAAGCCCACGGGCTTGCGGCTAACGCCGCGCCGGGGTCCCCCCTCTCCAGCAATGCGGGAGAGGGTGCCGGAGGGCGCAGCCCAGAGGCGGGCGAGGGTGGCCCGGCGCTGGCGTTGCCCGACAAGCCGTCGATTGCGGTGCTGCCGTTCCAGAACATGTCCGGTGACCCCGAGCAGGAATATTTCGCCGACGGCATGGTCGAGGAAATCATCACCGCGCTGTCCCGCATCCGCTGGCTCTTTGTCATCGCGCGCAATTCGAGCTTCACCTACAAGGGGCAGGCGGTCGATGTGAAGCACGTCGGCCGCGAACTTGGGGTGCGCTATGTGCTGGAAGGCTCGGTGCGCAGGGGCGGCAACCGGGTGCGAATTACCGCCCAGTTGATCGATGCGATAGCCGGCACTCATGTCTGGGCCGACCGCTACGACGGCGACCTCAGCGACATCTTTGCCGTCCAGGACGAGATTACCGCGAGCGTCGCCGGCGTCATCGAACCCGCGTTGGCCGAGGCCGAGCAGCAGCGCGTGCTGCGCAAGCCGCCGGGAAGCCTCGACGCTTGGGAGGCGTACCAGCGCGGCCTTTGGCACTTCAACAAATACGCACCGGAGGAGAACCAAATCGCTCTCGGCTTTTTCCGCCAGGCGATCGGGCTCGATCCGAACTTTGCCCCCGGCCATTATGGGTATGCGCTGGCACTCCAATGGGACATCTGGCACTTCTCCGAGCGCCCCTTCTCGGAGGTTCAAGGCACTCCGCGCGACGAGGCGCGCATTGCCGTCGCGCTCGACGACAAGGATGCGATGGCGCACGCCGTCCTGGCGCACATGAGGATGTGGGGCAGCGAATGGGAAGCGGCGATTTCAGAGGCCCGCACCGCGCTCGCGCTCAACCCGAACAGCGCATTTGTGATTAGCATGCTCGGATGCGTGCTTGGCTATGGCGGGTATCACGATGAAGCGCTCGATCGGCTGTGGCAAGCGATGCGCGCCAGCCCGCATGACCCGCTAACCTGGCTTTGGACGGTGTGGAGCGGAACTATACAGTTTTACTCGCGCAGATTCGATGCGGCGCTGGAGACGCTCAATGAGCTTGTTCGCCTGCGTCCGGAATGGGGCCCTGGCTATGAAATGCTCGCCGGGTCCTTGGCCCTTCTGGGGCGTCTGAACGAAGCCCGCGAGGTTCTGGAGCGTGCCGGGTCGCAGCTTCGAGACCTGCGTTATCAGCAAAGACCGCCCTGGTTGCGGCCGCAAGACTATGCGTTGCGGATCGAGGGCCTGCGGCTGGCAGCCGGAGAGACTGGAGAAGAGCAATGACCAGCTATGGCGAGGCGGAATGAACCGGGCGTCGGCTGCCGCATCGCGGTCACACAAGCTGCACCGGGCCGGGGTATTGCGCGACCAGCGGGTCGGCGGTTAAGAGCGTGATGCCCTCGACGACGCTCTGCGCCACCAGCATCCGGTCGAACGGATCCTTGTGCAGCGGCGGCAGGCCGGCAACGGCGACAGCATGCTCACCGCTGATCGACAGCTCCACATAGCCGTTGTCGCGCAGACCGCGCCGCAACACGCGCGCATCGGCCTGAAAATCGGCGCGTCCGAGGCGCTGCTTGATTGCGACTTCCCACAGGCTGACGACACTGAACGACAACTCGTTACCCGGGTCATCGAAGAGACGCCGCGCCTCTGCAGATAGCCGGTCCAGCGGGCCGGCGGCCCACAGCAGCAGGTGGGTATCAAGCAGCAGTCTCACTTTTCGCCGTAGAACATCTTTTCGATATCGTCGGCGAACATCGTGTCAAAATCGTCCGGGACCTTGATCTGCCCTTCGAGAAACCCGAGCCTCTTGACTGCGCCGGCAACAGGCGTATCGAGCGGCACCACCTTGACCAGCGGCTTGCCGGCTTTGGCGATGACGAACGGCTCGCCCTTGGCGGCGCGGTCGACCAGCCGCGACAGGTGCGTCTTGGCTTCATGGATGTTGACGGTGCGCATCGATCTGTATTCGACTAAACTAACTAAACTTAGTCAATAGGGCGCCCGAGCGCAAGCGCTGCTGGTACGGTGGCTTTCGAGCACCCGGCTCACCGCCTGCTGGAACGCGCTCGACCGCCATGTCGCCGCCGGGCGCGGAGACAGAACCGCGCTCACGGAGGCTGGGTAACGGAATATTTTGGGGCTGCCTCCCGCTTACGTCTCTGCCGGCTCGCTCTCTTCGGTGCCGGCTTCGGCGTCGGCCGGGCGGGCCTTGCCGCGCGTCGCGCGGGCGATCGCGGCGTCGAGCTCCTCCATCGTGCACAATTCCAGCCCGACCGGGTGGCGCGGCTTGATGTTGGTGCTGTTCCAATGGGTGCGCTCGCGCACCGCCGCAATCGTCGGCTTGGTCGTGCCGATCAGCTTGGAAATTTGCGCATCGGAGAGTTCAGGATGGTTGCGCACCAGATAGGCGATCGCGTCGGGCTTGTCCTGGCGCTTCGAAATCGGGGTGTAGCGCGGCCCCCGATGGCGGACGAATTGCTGCGGGATCGCCTGGGCCGAAAGTTTGAGGCGCGCGGCGGGGTCGGCCTGGCAGCGCGCGATCTCTTCGGCGGTGGTCTGGCCGTTGGCGACGGGATCGAGCCCCTGCATCTGGATGGCGACCTCGCCATCGGCGATCGCCTGCACCTCGAGCGGGTGCAGCCCGCAGAAATCGGCGATCTGTTCGAAGGTGAGCGAGGTGTTCTCGACCAGCCATACGGCGGTCGCTTTCGGCATCAACGGAGCGAGCATGGCAACTTTCCCGAATGAGCCCGCGCTAACATGCGGCTTTGGCTCAGGATATAATGGGCGCAGCCGGCCGATGGAAGGCAAGAGACGGGATGAAGGGGATGAGCATGGACGAGGAGGATCTGGCGCCGCAGCGGCAGACGCCGAAACTCAAGGATTTGAGCCTGATGGGCATCGCCGAGCTCGAGGCGTACATCGCCCGGCTCGATGGCGAGATCGCCCGCGCGCGGGTCGAGATCGCCGCCCGGCAACAGCAGCGCAGCGGCGCGGAAGCGCTGTTCAAACGCTAGAATTCACAGTGCTGTTAGCTGAATCTTAACTATACCGCCGCTAGCCTCATCACGGCCACTCCAGGGCAGGCCGCTGAC
>Ga0209415_10010098_pt1 | contig 16118 bp, 12 predicted proteins | sample PeaSoiSIISIP2007_FD_187696 | JGI IMG/M metagenome (GOLD analysis project Ga0209415, IMG submission 187696) | Peat soil microbial communities from Weissenstadt, Germany - SII-SIP-2007 (SPAdes) (version 2) | ecosystem: Environmental > Terrestrial > Soil > Wetlands > Peat | place: Germany...
TAGCCGTGGCCGTCCGGGGTAACCGCCATGGCGATGATGTGGTCGCGGAGGTGGTCGTCCGTCGCCGAGCCGTAGAAGTGGGCGTCGCCGTAGGTGAAGACGCCGCCACCGGACGCGGCGAGCCAGTAGCCCAAGCCGGCAGGCGTGGCCGCCATGGCAACGATCGGACTGCTGAGATCTCGACCGCTGGCCGAGCCGTGGAATTTCGCGCCGCCAAAGCTGAAGACGCCGCCCCTGCTGCACGCCAACCAGTAGCCCTTGCCGTCGGCGGTCGCGACGATCGCGGCGACGTGATCCTTGAGCGGTTCAGTGATCGAACCGTGGAACCTGGCGCGACCGAAGGTGAACACCCCCCCGTTAGCAGTCGCAATCCAGTAGCCCAGTCCGCTCGGGCCGCCGGCGATGCCGATCACTCCCGAACCGAGGCTTCTCTTTGCGACCGCGCCGAAGTAGGGCGCCCTGCCGAACGGGATCGGCTCTCCGGCGACATCGGGGACGGCTCGTGAGGCGCTGACCAGTTGTGAAGTGGAACCGCCCGCAGAGTGTACGGCGAGCCCGACGGGCGGTCGCCCAGTGGCGCCCACCACCGAACTGACGGACAGAGCAGAGGCGGTCATCACGGCAACCCGGACGAGGTAGGGCCGACCGGCCCGCCCCCGCGTGCTTGACCCGGCCGCTTGGGTGTACACCACGTCCGCAGAGGTTACGCGCCGCGATTCAAGTTGCGCGACCCGAGCACTCTCTGTCGGTTCGCGCCCTTCCCCTGCGGCATGTGCACGGCGAGCCCTCAACTGCCGGCGTAGATCTCCTCGATCACCTCGCGGTGGTGGTCGTACACGACGGCTCGCTTGACTTTCATCGTCGGGGTGAGCTCCCCGTCCTCTGCGGTCAGGACGTGGGCCAGCACCCGGAACTTGCGGATGCTCTCGGCGTGTGACCGCTTGGCGTTGACCTCGTCGATGGCGGCCTGGATCTCGGCGAGGAGGTCGGGATCGGCGGCGAGTGCTTCGAGGTCACCGAGCTTGTTGCGCTCCTGCGCCCAGCGAGTGAGCTCTTCCGGGTCGAGCGTGACCAGGGCGGCAAGGTATCTGCGGCCTTCTCCTACGACGATCGCCTCGGAGATGAGCGGCTGGTTCTGCAGGTCGATCTCGATGCCCTGGGGCGCAATGTTCTTGCCGGCCGCGGTGATGATGAGGTCCTTCTTGCGACCGATGATGCGCAGAGACCCGTCAGAGTCGAACGCTCCGGTGTCGCCGGTGTGCATCCAGCCCTCCTCGTCGATCAGCTCAGCGGTGGCCTCCGGGTCATTCAGGTAGCCCAGGCACACGTTGCCGCCTTTGAGAAGGACCTCCTCGTCGTCGGCGATCCTCACGCGCATCCCGGGCAACGCGGTTCCGACGGTGCCGATCCGATTGTGGTCGGGTCGAGTCGCGGTCGTCGGCCCGCAGCCCTCGGTCTGGCCATAGATCTGGAGCAGCGGCAACCCGATGGCGTGGAACCAGCGGATGAGGTCGGGGTGCGTGGGTGCCGCCGCAGTGACCAGCACCTTGGCTCGGTCCAAGCCGAGCGTCTGGCGGATGGTTGCACCGAGCGTCGCGTCCAAGCTCCGGTAGACGGCGACCGCTGACCGGTGCAGGGGAGTGCCGTCCTGCTCAGCGGTCACGCTCCGAAGCCCGAGGGAGATGTAGTGCTCCAAAGCTGCGCGGACCGGAGACGCCTGGGTGCGTATGTGGCCTTCGATCCCTTCGCGCAGCTTCTCCCACACCCGGGGCACCGCCAGGAAGACAGTCGGCCGGCACGCCGGGAGGTCTTCCGCGACTGTGGCAAGGCTCCGCGCGAACCAGGTCTCGCCGCCCACGCCTATCGGCAAGAAGTCACTCATCATTCGCTCGGCGATGTGGCTGAGCGGAAGAAACGACAGGAGCCGGTCGCCCTCGCCGATGTTGTAGACGGGGGTGACCTTGCGCAGCGTCCACATGATGTTGGCGTGGCTGATCATGGTCCCTTTGGGGGGGCCGGTCGTGCCGCTCGTGTAGACGATCGTCGCAAGGTCATCGGGCTGTACCTGGCGCGAGCGCTCTTCGATGGCGTCCGGATCGCGGGTGAGCCGGTCGGCGCCCCAGGCACGGAATTCCTCGAAGCCGATGACGAACGAGTCGCCGGACCGCCAGGCACCATCCGCGAGGACCACCCGCTCGAGGGCGGGCAGTTGGTCGCGAATCTCAGTGAGCTTGCCTAGCTGGGCGTGGGAGTCCACGAAGCAGACCTTGACCTCGGCGTGGCCAAGGATGTAAGCGACTTGGGACGGTGAGCTCGTCGGGTAGACAGGCACGGTCACACTCCCGTTGAGGAGCGCTCCCAGGTCCGCGAGGTGCCATTCCACCCGGTTGGCTGACAGGATCGCGACTCGCTGGCCGGGACCGACGCCAAGCTCGGCCAGACCACCGGCGATCTGGCGGGCCGCCAGCAGGTAGTCGGCCCAGGTGAGGACCTCCCACTCGGTTGGACGCTCGGCTGAGCAGTGTCGCATCGCCGGGCGGTCGGGATGCCGCACTCCATTCGCGATCAGCGCGTCGACGATCGTGCTGCCCTGCTCGGCCGGTACCCCGACCGACCTCTTCTCGATCCCCGCAGAATCGCCTCTGTGGCGTCGAACACCTGTCAGTTCCATACCTCGATCATGATGTTTTGGCTGGTGGGCGGGTAGAGCCGGATGGCTCTTTCACCCGCCGGGACGGGCCTTCATCCCTGACGAGGCGAGACGGGCAGCTCGCTGGTTGCCCGGCTGGGCTTGATTGTCAGGGCTCGCCACGCAATCGGCGGAGCGAGTCACAACTCGACGGCGGCCGGTCGTCATCGTCGGAAGTGATGCGCGAGACCCATCGTGCACGGGCTCAAGACGTGCGGCGGGACGATGTGTGGATGCGCGAACACGCCGAGCGCAAGAGCCGGAACGGCAACGCCGAGTGGCACGGCACCCACGGCCCACTGGCTCGCCCGAATCCAGGCGATGTGCCGTCGATGCGCCCAAGGTCGGGCGCGGGTCTCGTTCGCCGTGGGCGCCTGTCCCCCGAACCCGAGCAACGTGAGGACCTCGCTCGCCCGGTCCGGACTCGGAGCAAGCGCCCGAACGCTCATCTGACGCCTGAGCGTGGCGACTCCGGCCTGGAACTCCCGGCACGCTTGGCACCGGGCCAGGTGGCCGCTCGTCACGCTGCGAGGAACCAGCGGCTCCTCGCCGTCGACGAGCGCAGAGATCGCTTCGCGAGCTACGTGGCAGCCTATGACGGTGCTCGCGGGTCGCATGGCCTGCGAGCGATCGGTCGTGCGATCGGGCCTGCCCTCGAACCGGTTGAGCCTAGACATGTGGCTTTGCCCGTCTTCGGAGGGTCGTGCCGTCGCCAGCCCAAGGCGCGACGGCTCTCGGCGTGAGCTCAGACGCAGCATCCTCGCGTGTACTCATGATCGTCAGCTCGAGGACCCGAGCTGGATTGCCACCCTGACGGCTTGCTCCTTCGCCCAGCGACGCGAGCTGCTGGCGAGGCGCCAGTCCGTGAACGAAGTGTCGTGCACCGCGAGGGCATCCACCTTGCCGGCCGCCCCGAAGACGACCGTGGACGTGCCTGCGGGCGGGCTTGGCAGGGTGCTCCATGGCTCGCCCGGGCCGGTCAGGACGAGGAGAGTGCTCAGACCCTCCGGGCCAGAGGTCAGGACGAACAGTCCTCGCGGCCCAGCCGTGCCGAAGGACAGAGCTTGCTGAGAGACGGCGAGAGGATGGACGCGCGAAACGTGCCACTGCACTGCGGCACCGTTCGTCCAGGCTGCGAAGAGGCTCGTGCCGTGCGGGGTGGAGAGGCCGAGCAGGGCATACAGCCCGTCTGTCGTCGGCTGAAGCCCGAGTACCTTGACACTTGCCTTGTCGGATGCGCCGGAAAGCGCCGGTCCGACAAGGCGCCATGCACCCGAACGGTGTGCGTACATGCCGACCGTGCCGGGCAAGCGGCAGCTTGCTCCGATGAGAGCCTGCCCGGCGACGAAGCCTACTGCGGTCATCGCGACGAGCCCGCAGGAGCGTCCCGCCGGTGAGGCCGCCAGCTCGCTAGCCGTCGTCAGCTCGTGCCAGTCCGACAAGCCTCCTGTGCTCTCGAGCACCTCTCCGCCCTGGTGGGCGTTCACGAGGGCAAGCGCGTGGCCGCCTGGGCCCGTCGCAAGGGCATCTGGCTGCTTGGCGAGGGGGCTCAACGGGGGGACGGCAAGCCAAGTGCGGCCCGCGTCGGTCGTGACAAGGAGGGGGGAGTAATCGAGGAGGTTGGCCGGACGGATGCCGACGACCAACGACTCGCCGTTCGGTGTCGCGACGAGAAGGCCGCCGTTGGTGGCAACCGCAAGGGCCGAGGCCTCGTCGGACCAGCGCGAGGCGCCTGTCGGACGAAAGAAGAGCTGCCAGAAGGTGTTGAGCGGTTGATCCAGCAGCCCCATCGGGACGACTGCCCAGGTGCCGGCGGACGTCACGATCGATGTTGCGAGCGAGGTCGCCATCTGCGGCTGACTGACGGGCGGGGCCGATGTCGGGACGGACGCGGCGCCGCAGCCGGAGATGGCGACAGCGCCGATCGCCAGTGCTCCGAGCGCGCGGCCGGAGCCACACCGTCCGCGAGGCTGCCGGGGTCGGAACCCCGATTTTTCCTTCACGGCCCGAGCACGCTCTGGAGGTCGTTGGCAAGGATGACCGCGAAGGATGACTTCGACGCCGCTGTTCCAGGTCCTGGGTCGGTGTCGAGGACGTAGCGGGTGTGCCCGTTCGGCCCGATGACGTAGGCGATGTCGCTGTGGGCGATCATCGCTCCGCCTGGCGCGTAGGCGACCAACACACCGAAGGAATTCCAGATGCGGTGGAGCTCGGAGACCGAGCCGGTGAGAAACTCCCAGTTCGCGAGTTGCTGGAGGCCCTCCTGGCGGTCGAAGGCGACCATGTAGACCGGCGACCTGTACACGGGATTGGCGACGACGGCGATGAGCTCGACGCGCTGAGCAGCAGAGCCGAGCAACTGGTCCGCCTCGCGGAACTCCTGGGCGATAAGGGGGCAATCGGAAACGCAAACGGGATCGAGGAAGGTGAGAGCGACCGCCTTGCCGTGCAGGCTCTGAAGCGATACGGTCGCCCCGCTCTGGTCGACGAGCCGGAACGGCGGGGCGGGAACGTTAACGGCATCCGCCGTGCCGTCGATCGCCTCGGCGATGATCGGGTCGGCGTTCGGGTTCGTTGAAGCCACCGCCATCGGGGCCGCACCGACGAGAGTGATCCCGATCGCACCCACCGCCGCCAGCGACCGAAACGCGTAGGAGGGCCTCGCTGTCAGCCGTTCCCACAACGAGCCGGCCGGCAGGGTGGCCGTGATCGGCACCGGCGCGTCGACGGTGACAGGAGCCCTTGTCATCGCGAGATAGCCGGCGGAAAAGACGAGCGCCATCGGAATCATGCTGTTCGGGTCGGTGCCGACGCCGCCGAGGAAACCGAAGTCCTCGATGAGCACCCAATCTGCAAGGCAAAGAACGATCCCGGCGACGACGGCGGCGCGAACCACCGTCAGCTGTCCGCTCAAGAACGCGGCCCCGAGGGCTGCGAGGCAGATCACCAGAAAGAGGTTCACCGCCCATCCGTGTGCCGCGTCGAATGCGCCGAAGCTCGTCACCCACGAAGCGAGGACGCTCGGCTGGGGAGTCTGGGCCATTTGCTGCACCATCGCCGTGAGCGTTCCCGGGGTGGAGCCGTGGTGCAGCTGGCCTTGCCAGAAGCCTCGGCCCGGCCATGCCTGCAGCACGGCCATGCCAACGAAGAACAGACCCATCACCGAGAGGATTGCCCGTCCGAGCCGCGGACTGGTCCATGTCTTGTCGGGGAGAGCGATGAGGACACCGGCCAGGCTGTAGAAGAGGACCGCACCGGGGGCGCCAAAAGCCCACGAGAGGCCTGGAGCGAAGATGCCTCCGAAGCTCTCGCCCAAGATCCAGACGAGGATTCCCCAGCCGGCGCTCGCGAGTCCCGCCAGCCGAGACCAGTTTCCCCGGGGGGCAGCGAGGAGCCAAAGGCCGATACCGACCTGGATCCATACGGCCGAGGCCGGGGCCGTGATCGGGTGGTTGCTCCAGATCGTCGCCCCGGCGTTCACGAGATGCTGCACCCAGGCCGGTGATGTCGCCGCGGTCGGTTCGATCACTTGGGTCGTCATGCCGAGCGGCATCGAGGCCTGGCCTTGGAGAATACCGTCGAAGATCCAGATGAGCCCGAACGAGATCCGGAGCAGGCGCCGGGCGACTGGCTCCGGATACGGCCACGGTTCGACGGAGACCTGTCCCGCCGCTGCCCTTCGGAGCTGGATGCTGCGGAGCACGTTCCATGCGACGGCGAGGACTCCGAGCAGGACGAGGGCGATGAGGGCCTCGTGCACCAGGAGCGACTTGAACGCCGCGAGGATCGTCGGGTTGTTCGTCTGGAGGCCTGAGCTCATGCCTGGCACGACGGCTGCCGCTCCTTCTCACGTGCGTCGGCGAGCCCGGTTCTGCCCTGCTGGCAACTCGCAACAATCCATCCGTACATAGAGGTAGTGCCCATCGCGAGGCAAGAAGTTCCGGGAGGATCGCGGGAGATCCGGCTCGCCAAGTCCGGCGTCATGGCGGTACGGTCGAGCCGGTGGACGAGCTGACCGGCCTCCTCAAGAGGGCGCAACACGGTGACGAGCGGGCACTGGCGGCTTTCGTCGGTGCGACGCAGGCGTCCATCCGGCGGTTCTGCGGCCATCTCGTCGGTCCGGACGACGCTGACGACGCCACCCAGGAGACGTTCCTGGCGGTATGGCGGGCACTTCCTTCGTTTCGAGGCGATGCATCCGCGAGGACGTGGCTCTTCGTCATCGCTCGACGGAGTGCCGATCGGGTTGCCCGACGACGCAAGCGGTGGCTCGAGCTGGCCGATGCGACGCCCGGTCCGGCGCACCGTTCGCACCCCGAGACCGCGACAGAGGTTGACGACCTGCTTGCAGGGTTGGACTTGGATCGCAGGATCGCCCTCGTGCTCACCCAGGTCATCGGGCTGTCTTATGCGGAGACCGCCGCCGTTTGCGAGTGCCCCATCGGGACCATCAGGTCGCGCGTCGCACGTGCGAGGGAGGAACTCATCGAGCAGCTGGCGGCGCGTCAGAAGGCCGAGGAGCTCGGCTCGTCCTGATCTCGATCGAGTACCTCGAAAATCGAGTACCTCGAAAACAGAACCCCGCCGGCGGTCAGGTGTAATTCTCGCAGTCCGTGCCCGAGGTGCAGTCGGCGTAGTCGCGCGACACGACCGAAATGACGCCACTGATGATTCTCGCGTCGGACGTGATGATCCCGAGCTCGCGGTTGGCATACGTCGAAGCGTCCGAGAAGTTGATGCTCCCGACGTACATCCTCTGCGTGCTCAACCCGGCGTCGGAAATCGTCGTCTTCGCATGGATGTACAGGTCCGACGAGCCGTCCGCGTAGAGATGCACGTGCCCTCCGGCTTTGACGATCGAGGCCCAGGCGCTGTCATAATCGCTGTCTGCGGTCATGATGATCTCGACCTTCACGCCGCGTTTGGCTGCGGCCACGATCGCGTTCGTGATCGCGAAGTCGGCCATCTCCTCGTTCTCGATCGACAACGTGTGTCTTGCCGCGTTGATCACCGCGAGCATCTGAGCCTGCGAGCCTGGGCTCCAGACGAGGTCGGTGCCGTTCGAGGGCTTGATCGGCTTGTGTGCGAGATCAGCGCCGAAGACAGCTTCGATCGCCGAGACATCGGCCCTGATGGTGTCCCAGACGCCGAAGTCGCGAGTCGTGGTGTAGTACTCGTCGTCAAGATTCGCCGATAGGACGAGCGACTCGGCTCCGTCGACGGTGATGGTCTTCTGGTGAGTCGCCTCATAGCTGATAGCAGCCCAGACCACGGCCACGCCGCCCGCCTTGAGGGCGTCGAAGGCAGGCAGGTTGCGGCTCCGCTCGCGGTTGGTGTCGAGGATGACCCGTACTTTCACGCCGCGCTTCTGATCTGCGATGAGGTCCTTCACCATGGTCGGGTCGATGAGCTCGTACATCGTGAGGTCGACTGTTTTCCTAGCCGACAGCACGAACGTGTAGATCGGCTTGATGCCGGCGGCCGACCCGAGCTTGGAAGGCTCGACGAGCACACCGGTCAGGCCCACGTTGGCATGGACATGGAGAACGTCCGCCGATCCCGTCGGCACGGCTCCCGCAGGCATCGCCAATGGCAGGAGGGCTGCAGCAGCGGACACCAGGATGCCGGCAAGTAGACGGAGAGCTCCACGAGACATACCTGACCACCCCCCGTTTCCGGCCGGCACTCGAGGCGGCGTGAGCACGAAGCCTACCCGGCCGGTCCCGCGCGAGCACCGCGAACCGGAGTCGAGTGCGAGCTCATGAGCAAACGCCGTCTCCCTCGTCCGGGCCTGAGGCTCTCATCGGGCTGGCCCGAGGCCCGAGGCGCGTGGGTGCTCCGAATTGGTCGTCTGGCATGCTTGGGACTCGACGACGGCGGCCAGTCGAGAGCTAACGTTCGTGAACAGGAGGGGCGTGAAACTTCTCACGAGTGTTCAAGGCGGAGAAACCTCCGCGTGCGCCGCGATGGCATCGCTCGCGCGCAGACGTGGCTCTGGAGGGCTCTGTGCCCGAAGCTGATCCCTTCTCGCTGCCGCTCGAGTGGGTGCCGGAGGACAGCCGAGCTCTGTTCGACTCGATCAGGAAGTGGGCTGACGAGAAGGTGATCCCGGTCCGCCGCAGCATCGACGAGGACTGGGAGCACCACGAGCTGTGCCGCCCGCTGCTCGAGTTTCTCTGCGTCGATCTCGGGTATCAGTGGGCGGCATGGCCCTCGGAGTACGGCGGAGGAGGGCTCAACGCCGTTACCTCGGCGATGTGCCTCGAAGAGATGGCACGCGCCGATGCCGGTCTCGCGACGGCAGCGAGTTGCTCGGTGTGGGCCATGTCGCCGATCATGCCGCCGCGGGAGAACCGCTCCTTGATGGAGCTGTTCACACCGAAGTTCCTCCAGACCGACCGCTGGTACGTGGGCTCGGCCGCGATCACCGACGGCCGGAGCGGGTCGGATGTGGAGAACCTGGACGGGACCCAGGGCCGCTACATCGCGACGACCGCCAAGCGGGACGGTGACGAGTGGGTGGTGAATGGACACAAGCTGTGGCCCACGAACTCCGGAGGGCTGGCTGACGTGTTCTCCGTCTTCTGCACGACCGATCCCGACGCCGGCCAAGACGGGTTCGCGATCGTGTACGTACCGGCCGACTCCCCGGGAGTCACGCAGGGCAAGCCGTACAAGAAGGCCGGGATGTCAGGCGACTGGAACAGCGATGTCTGGTTCGAGAACGTCCGTGTCCCCCTCGAATTCCGGGCGCATGGCCCGGGTGAGGACGCCGAGGCGGCGAGGGCCTTCATCACATCCGGCAACGTCGGCACTGCCGCTCAAAGCATCGGAGTCATGCGCAACACGTACGAACTGGTGCGGAGTTGGTGTGACACGAGGGTGGTGGCCGGCAAGGTGCTCAAGGAGCACTCGATCACTGCTGGCGTGTTGGCCGACATCGTCACGGCCATCGAGACGAGTCGGTCAGAGACCTACCTGAAGGCGAGGATGCTCGACCGCCCCGACCTCTACGGTCCGCGCCACAGCGCGGAGATGCTGGCACGGACGAGAGTGACGAAGCTCTACGTCACCGACCAGTTGACGAGCGTCGTGAACAAGGCGATGGACCTTATGGGAGCCTTCGGGTACGCACGTGAGGGCGACCTGGAGAAGCATTGGCGTGACTCCAAGATCATGAGCCTGTGGATGGGAGGTCGGGCCCTGCCCCAACTCGACATCGCCAGGTGGTATTTCGACGCCCACACCTACTGAGGAGCAAGCGCGGGCTCTCATGCGCCTCCTCCGTCCCAATCCACCACTCGAATGCGGGCGTTAGCAAGATCGGTGATGTAGATCGCGCTTCCCGTGCCGCCATCACCGATCGTCACGGCCGCGAGCCCCGCCGGATTGGCGAACTCGGCGACAGCAGGTGACCCCCCGTCCCCTTCCCAACCGTAGGTCCCATTGCCTGCCAGCAAGTAGATGTGGTCTGGCTTCATCGTCTGTCCGTAGTAGGTCCCGGCGCTCGCCGCCACCACGCGTACGACGTCGTTATGGGCGTCGGTGAACACGAGGTTGCCAGCCTCGTCGACCACCACGTCGTCAGGGTTGTTCAGCTCCGCTCTGGTGGCCAAGCCGCCGTTTCCGGAGTAGCCGGCCCTCCCGGAGCCCGCGATCGAGTAGATGTAGCCGGCGGTCATTTCGCGGCCGTAGAAGGTGCCGGTGGAGCCGGCCACGACCAGGATCCGTTGGTTGCAGGCGGCCGTGAATATGACGTTGCCGTGCCGGTCCACGACCGTGCCTAGTGGACAACCGATCCTGGCCGACCTGGCGGGCCCGCCAATACCCGAGTACCCGATGGTCCCCTCACCCGCGATCGAGTAGATGTAGCCGGCAGTCATTGCGCGGCCGTAGAAGGTGCCGGTGGAGTCGGCCACGACCAGGATCCGTTGGTTGCAGGCGTCGGTGATTACGACGTTGCCGTGCCGGTCCACGACCGCGCCCAGTGGACAACCGATGGTGGCCGACCTGGCGGGTCCGCCGATGCCCGAGTACCCGACCATCCCGCTACCAGCAATCGAGTAGATGTAACCAGCGGCCATGTGACGGCCGTAGTAGGTGCCGGACGTGTTCGCGACCACGAGCACTCGTGAGGCGCCCTCGTCGGTGACGATCAGATTGTGATGGGCGTCGAGGGCAACGCCAGCAACCTTCTTGAACTCGGCGGAGCTGGCTGGTCCACCTTCACCCGAGTCGCCGAGTGCGCCATTCCCGGCGACGGTGAAGATGTCACCCGCGGTCATGGACTGGCCGAAGAACCGGCCCCGGTGGTTGGGGACCATACGGACTCGGAGGTTGTCAGTGTCGTCGAAGAAGATGTCGCCTGCGGAGTCCGACGTGATACCCGAGGGCGCACTGATTTCCGACGAGGAGGCGAGCCCACCGTCCCCCCCGAAGCTCTCGGTGTCGTCGCCGGCGATCGTGTAAATGTCACCGGCGGTCATCACCTGGCCGTAGAAGTTGCCCGAGGTGACCGCGACGACACGGATGTCGTCGCCGTCGTCGATGACGAGGTTGCCCTTGGAGTCAACGGCTGCGCTGTCGGTGTAGCCCAGCTCAGCAGAGGTGGCCGGCCCGCGGTCACCCGCATCACCGAGCGTGCCGTCCCCCGCGACGCTGTAGATGTCTCCCGCGGTCATCGCCTTGCCGTAGTAGTTGCCGGTGGCCCCGGCCACCACTCGGACCCTGCCGTTGTTGCTGTCGTTGATCACGATGTTGCCAGAGCCGTCCAGAGACGCCCCGCCGTATTCGTTATCGAGCTCACTGGCGATGGCCTTGCCGCCGTCGCCTGAGTGCCCGGCTTTGCCATTGCCGGCGACGGCGTAGATGTCGCCTTTCTTCATGGCCCGGCCGTAGAAGGTCCCGTTCGACCCGGCCACGACCCTCACGCGATCGTTCCCGGCATCGGAGATCACGAGGTTGCCTGACTTGTCGACGACGGCGCTGAGGGGATCGTTCAGCTCGGCGGCGACTGCTTTACCGCCGTTGCCGGAGTCCCCGGCCTTGCCGTCCCCGGCGATCGTGTAGATGTCACCAGCGGTCATCGGCCGGCCGTAGAACGTGCCCGTGGTCTCGGCCAGCACCCGGACTCGATCGTTTCTTGAGTCTGCGATGAGCACGTTGCCGTGGGCGTCGACAGCCAGCTGAGCGGGGAGGTCCAGCTCGGCCGAGGATGCCTTGCCGCCGTCGCCGGAGTGCCCGGCCTTGCCATCGCCGGCGATCGCGTAGATGTCTCCCGCGAGCATCGGCGTCCCGTAGAAGGTTCCGGACCTAGTCGCGATGACCCGGACAAGGTCGTTGGCCGTGTCGGCGACCAGGACGTTCCCGTGGCGGTCCAGAGCGACGCCGTCGGGGTTGTAGGTCCCCGAGTGCGTGGCGGGGATTCCGTCGGTGTAGCCGGTGAGGCCGGTGCCGGCAAGCGTGTAGATGTCCCCGGCGGTCATCGGCCTCCCGTAGAAGTTTCCTGAGGTGGCAGCGAGCACTCGCTCGGTGTCGTCGTAGGTGTCGGCGATCAAGACGTTGCCCTGCGCATCCACTGCAACCTGGCTCGGGAAGTTGAATGACGCCGAGGTTGCGGCGACGGCATTGCCCGCCGAGCCATCGCCAACGGCAGTCGCGACGTACCAGCCACTGTCTGACTGTGCCGACGCTGCCGACGCGGATCGGGTGCCACCCGCCATCATGCTCGCGACGGCCGCAGCGACGAAGGCGAGCTTGATTCGCCGGCGCCCGTCGTCGCGCCGAGGTCGACGGTTGGCGAACCCACGTCTCGGACCCATCGCCTCTCCCGCTCGTACCGCCCCGTGCGCGCCGAAGGCGCGCAAGATTTCGTGTGGCGGTCCAGCACGAGTCTGACCGGACTGCGGCGAGACTTCCAGAATCCGGCCGCAACGGTGCAGGGGGCCTGTTGCGAGGTGACGCGCTACTGGCGAGGCGACGCGCTACTGGCGAGGCGGAAGCCGGGCGTGGGCAGCGATCGCTCCGAGGCAGCTTGGCGGACTCGGCCATTTCCTCGAGTTGGTCGAACTGATGCCGGCAACGGCCTTGCAATCCGCCTCCGCACATGCAATTGATCGAAATGAGTCCATTTGCCAGGATGGCGCCGGGCGCGGTGCCGGGCGCGGTGCCGGGTGCGCCGGACGACTGATCGCAGTGGTGTCGGCACTCGGTGTCGCGCTGTTGGGCCTTTGGGGAGGAGCGTCGAGCTCAGCTCAAACACTCGCCGCCTCCATCTTCGGAGCACGGCGTTCAGCGGCTAACAGCTCAACGGTAAGGCTCTGACCTCGCTGAGCACGACGATCGTGGTCCCGACGGCTTTATGCACGGCGGCAGGAGAAGCCTTCGAGATCGCCATGGCCCTCTCGGCCAGGACAGCAAGATCACGATCCAGCAGGACTCGAGTGCCGCGCTTGTGACGCTCGTCGACGAGTCGACCAAGAAGTCGATCCGTAACGACGTCCGGGTGTCGCTCAGCAAATTCCAGTCGTCCTTCGCCCAATTCGGGACGCAACCTCTTGACATCGGCAGTACTCAGGTCGCGGTCCCGAAGTTCTCCGGCAACGAGTACAAGAGCGTGACGATCGAAGGGAAGTTGCTCGCGATCGAGCACCCCGTTGCTTATGAGCTCATCTAGCACGGCGAGGTGTCGGTGCAGCCGACCGGCATCGCCTCCAAGGAGAACTTCTACCTGGTCTTCAAGTCGAACTGAGCGAGCTCAGGGACCCGACGCTGCAAGGTTGCGGTCTGGCCCCTCGTCTACGTCGCCCTTGCAGACGTGGTGATCCACGGGCTCTCCGCCGCGTTTGGCGACGAGGCCAGCGGTCACCTGAGGACGTCGTCACCTCGGCTCGGGCGTTATCCCGGCTCGTCGAAGCATCCGGCGCAGGTCGACCAGTTGTTGTTCTTCGACATCGCGACCACCTGTGTCGAAGGTTTCCGTCTCGGGGCCGAGAGTGACCGTGAGTCGGCCGTCGTGTCCTCTGGTCACGTCGGCGACGCTCTCGAGCAGCGACACAACGTCGTGCCACTCGATGTTGTGACTGGCAGGGTGGCGGAAGATCTTTTCCACTGTTGCCTGATGATGCGCGTCGAGCTTCGGGCTCTCTGCCATTTCATTCAGTCTCCTTGGCCGCTCAGAATAACCGTGAGATTGTTGAAGCCTGCATGTCAAATATGTTCGCACCCGCAGGAGGTGAGCAGACCGCGGAAGCGTCCCAGCCGATGAGGCCGGCGGCCCGGCGGGAGATGCACCTGAGCTCGGCAATCAGCGCCGCATGGCAGCTCGCGTGACGGAAGCTCCAGACGACGCCGCGACGTCCCCAGACGCCGCCGAGCCTTCCCCGAACGCCGCCGGGCCTTCCCCGAACGCCGCTTCTTCGACGAGCGGCGCCGGCCGTCCTTCGAGCAACGTCGCACGGGACGCGGATCCGCTAACGGGCCGGTCAGCCCCACCGGGCCCATCATTGACGTGGAGAACCGCCGTCAAACGCTTCCTCGCCGTCGTCGTCGCCGGAGTGACCATCTATCTCGTACTGCCGAAGATAATCGCAGTTCTGGGGGCATGGCCGCGTCTGTCGACGCTCAACCCGATCTGGTTCGCCATCGCTTTCGCGGCGGAGGCCATCCACTTCTTCTGTACTTTCGCCCTACAGCGTTTGGCCTTGCAGACCACCGACTGGTTTGATGTCATCACGTCGGTGCTGGCGGGCAACGCCATCACCAATGTGATGCCCGGCGCAGACGCCGCCGGTGCCGCCGTCCAATACCGCATGCTCTCCACCGCGGGAATCGATGCGGACACAGCTGTCAGTGGTCTCACGGCCTTCTCGCTGTTGCAGGTCGGCGGGCTGCTTGCGCTGCCGATCTTTGCCCTTCCGGCGATTCTTGGCGGCTCGCCCGTCAGCCCCGGCCTCGTCAACACAGCCATCGTGGGTGCCGTTGGATTCGTGCTTTTCGCCGCTTTCAGCCTGGTCGTCCTGGCCACCGACCGTCCTTTGGCGGCCCTCGGCAGGCTCATCGAAGAGCTCTGGAACCGGATCCGCCGCCAGCATCCGCCGCTGACGGGGTTCGACAACCGTCTGTTGCGCGACCGCAACGCCATCAGGTCGGCGCTTGGCGCGAGTTGGCGGGAGGCAGTGCTTCTCTGCGCTGCACGGACAGGATTCGATTACGGCTGCCTGCTAGCGGCGCTGCGGGCAACGGGAAGCCATCCCAGCCCGTCGCTCGTCCTACTGGCCTATGCGGTCTCGGGTGTGATCGGCCTCGTGCCCGTGACGCCGGGGGGCCTCGGCATTGTGGAGGCGAGCATGAGCGGAATGCTCGTCTTAGCCGGCGTCAGCGCGGGCAGGGCCTTCCTGGCCACCCTCGCCTACCGGGTCGCGTCCTACTGGCTTCCCCTGCTAGCCGGCCCGGTGGCTTATTGGATGTTCCGCCGGCGACACGGGTCGCGGGAACCCGCTCCCGCGAAGCCGGCGAGTTGAGGTGCTCTTCAACCGGCGGTCTGCAACAGAGAACGGCCACGCAAGCGATGTGGTCCCCGACCGCATGAGGATGAGGCCCGCAGGCCGGAAACTTCTCCTCCGGCACCGACTGGGGCTCGATCACGATTGCAGCGTCAATACGACCTTGCGCAGCGAGGTATCCGAGCCGATCGACGCCCCCTCTTCGTCCGCGACACACGCGACCAGCAGGGGCCCTCGCAGGTGCTTTCGGGAGCTGGCGAGCGCTTGGAGCGTCAACCCAGGTCTCGTTGGTCAGTCGCCAGTCACGCCGTCGATGCACTCCCGGATGAGGTCGGCGTGGCCGTTGTGGCGGGCGTACTCCTCGATCATGTGCTGGTAGATCCAGCGGATATTGCGCATCCGCTCAGGATGGTGGCCGCGGCTCGGGACGATATCGTCGAGCTCTTTGCCCCGCACGGCGGCCCTCGCCGCCTGGATCTCTCGTCGGAACGTCTCGAGGTCGGCCTCCGGGTCTGCGTCGTCGAGGTCCTCGAAGTCGGCGCTCTCGTTGTCGTCTGTGCAGTACTCGAATCGGATGTCTTCGCCGGCAGCGTGCATGCGGAACCACCAGCGTTCGACCTCGACCATGTGCCGGACCAGTCCGAGCAACGAGAGGCCCGACGGCGGTACCGGGCGTGACTTGAGCTGGCCGGCCTCGAGGCCGGCGCACTTCAGCTGCAGGGTCTCGCGGTGGTAGTTCAGCCACTGCTCGAGCGACTCGCGCTCGTCACTCGTGCGGTCGGGTTCCGTTCGGTCAACGGTCGGTGCACTCCAGGCAGTGGTCATGTGCCGCACCCTATCGCCCGTCCGACCGGCGAGGGCTGTGGCACCGGCGAGGGCTGTGGCACCGGCGAGGGCTGTGGCACCGGCGAGGGCTGTGGCACCGG
>Ga0209415_10010100_pt1 | contig 16117 bp, 15 predicted proteins | sample PeaSoiSIISIP2007_FD_187696 | JGI IMG/M metagenome (GOLD analysis project Ga0209415, IMG submission 187696) | Peat soil microbial communities from Weissenstadt, Germany - SII-SIP-2007 (SPAdes) (version 2) | ecosystem: Environmental > Terrestrial > Soil > Wetlands > Peat | place: Germany...
CAGGTGGAAGAGATCGCCAAGATCAAGATGCCGGATCTGAACTGCTTCACGGTAGAAGCGGCGATGAACTCGGTGAAAGGCACGGCGCGATCGATGGGCGTCGACGTCGTCTAAAGACGCGAACGCCGGCAGCGGCGTGAGATGCAAAGCGCTATAGCAACGGCCTAGTGATTGAGGTCGATGCCGAGCTTTTTCAGCTCTTCCGCGTAGTAGCGGCGGTGGAGGAGATCCCACTCTTCGGTGCCTTCGGAGATTTCGCGCTTTTGCGTGCGGATCTTGGTGCGCGCGGCGCGGTCGACCTTCTCCTCGGTGTGCAGCAGCTCCGTCATCACCTTGACCAGTTCCAGGCGCACGTCGTTGGGATCGCGCTTGAGGCGGAATTCGCGGCTTTTGCGCAACGCGGTGACGATCTTGTGGGAGATGTCGTTGATCTTGTCGCGCGACAGCTTCATCTGGTCGCCGGTGTCGCGGCCGGAGGCGCGGATGACTTTGCGTTGCGTGATCAGCGTGTTCTTGATGCGGCGGAACATCTCCTGGTAGCTGACGCCTTCGCGGCGCATGTACTCGCTGTATTCGCTGAGCATGTCGCGCACTTCGTCGTTGAGCCGATCTTCGACGGCCAAGTCCTCCTCAATGACGGTGGCGATGAATTCGGCCGCGACCTGGGAGTCGGTGGTCTCGATCCACTGCGGAGTCAATTTGCGGATAATCTGGCGCGAAATATAATCGACGAATTCTCGAGCGAGCAACATTTCCTCGATCTTAGTCTAACAAGAACGCGCCCTTGAGATACGAGCATCAGTTCGGAGGATCGGGGCTCGAGCCGCCGCGATGGTCGCGAAGAAAATCGTCGTCGATGGGTTTGCGGCCGCGAAAGCCCTCTTCTGTGCCGTGCCAGAAGCCGATGCGATCCTCGCCGAGCTTCCAGCACAGGCATACTTCGCGGCCGTGATAAAGACACAGAAAATCGATGAGGCCGATGTCCAGGTCCTTGACCAGGGCGCCGGACTGCTCCACTTGATCCACGGCTTCTTTGAGCGCGGCGGCGCTGGTGTCGCGGCGGGCTCGGAGGGCGAGATAAGATCCACGGTCGATGCGGGCTCCGCCGGAAGTTCGGATATGCTGCACGGTACAGGTGAGTTCGTGCTCGGCTTTCCGATACTCTGCCTTGTGGAACAGGGCGTCGCGAAGGGCGCGCTCCACTTGGGGCAGCAGACGCTCGCATTCGGACACGGTAAAGTAGCGGGGCACGATCTAAACTAATAATAGAGAAAAATGAGCGAATCCGATTTTCCCTTACCACCACCGACGTTCGAGTTTTTGATTTTTTCGCTGAAGATGCAGGCGGAGATGCGGCTGGGACTCTTGCGCGCGCCGGATGAACCCAAGGAAGCGCCGGATCTGACCGGCGCGAGACACGCCATCGACATGCTGGCGATGCTTCAGGAAAAGACGCGCGGCAATCTGGCGGTGGAAGAGCAGCGCATGATCGAGAACTCGCTGACCGAGCTTCGCTTCCGCTACATTCAGGTGACCGAAGAGGTACTCAAATCGAGCGCGAAAGCGGAATGAGCGGGCCCGCGATTCATATCACGGTGCTGGGGTCCGGGACCAGCTCCGGGGTGCCGACGATCGGGTGTCCGTGTGCGGTGTGCGCATCGGCGGACCCGCGGGACCGGCGGCTGCGGCCGTCGATTCTGATCCGGTATGGCGATAAAAACGTCGTGGTCGATACGGCGCCGGACTTTCGGGAGCAGGCGCTGCGGGCGCGAATCGAACGGGTGGACGCGATTCTGTACACGCACGCGCATGCCGATCATATTCTGGGTCTGGACGACGTGCGGCCGTTCAATTATCGCCAGCGAGCCGCAATTCCGATCTATGGGTTAGAGGAGACGCTGGCGTCGATCCAGCGGGTGTTTCGATATGCGTTCAACGACGGGCCGACGGAATCGACGGTTCCGAAACTGGAGATGCATACGCTGGATGGCGAGCCGTTTGAGCTCTTCGGCCTGCAGTTTACTCCGATCCGGCTGCCGCATGGAAAAACGTCGGTCGTCCTGGGGTTCCGGTTTGGTTCGGCGGCGTATTTGACCGATCACAGCGATCTTCCCGAAGCGGCGAAGGCGAAATTGCAGGGACTGGACGTTTTATTTCTGGATGCACTGCGGCATCGGCCTCATCCGACGCATTCGACCGTCGAGCGGAGTCTGGAGTGGGTGAAGGAATTGAAGCCGGGGCGAGCGTATTTCACGCACATCTGTCACGATCTGCCGCATAAGACGACCGAGGCGTCGCTGCCGGAGAATGTGCATCTTGCGTATGACGGGCTGGAGATTGAGGTGTGATCAGTGTTGCTCGGAGCGTCGCAGAGGCAGCTCAATTCGGTCCGTCGGGCGTGACGATCGGAAACTTCGATGGCGTGCATGCGGGACATCAACATTTATTCCGCGAGCTGGTACAGGCGTCGCAAGAGCGGAGAGTTCGGCCGACAGTGTTGACGTTCCATCCGCATCCGGCCGCGGTGGTCGCGCCGGAGCGAGCGCCCCGGCTGCTGACGACCGGCGAAGAGCGCTGCGAGTTGATGGGAGCCGAAGGGATTGAACGGGTCCTGATCCTGCCGTTCACTATGGACGTCGCGCGGCTGAACCCGGCGGAGTTCGTGGAACAGATCCTGGTGCGGACGCTGGGCGCGAAAATCGTGCTGGTGGGCGAGAATTTCCGGTTCGGCCACAAGCAGGCGGGCGATACTCGGATGCTGGCGGAACTGGGACAGAAGTATGGATTTGAGACGCGCATCGTCGATGCAGTGAAGTGCCGCCGGCGGGTGGTGTCGTCGAGCGAAGTTCGGCGCGCGATTGAAGCGGGCAATGTCGCGCTGGCGTGCAGGCTGTTGAATCGTCCCTATGGTATTTCGGGCGAGGTGGTGGAGGGGCGTGGCGTGGGATCGAAGCAGACCGTGCCGACGCTGAATCTGCGAACGAACGCGCAGATTCTTCCTCGCAATGGAGTCTATATCACGCGGACCAGCGGGGATGGGCGGAGATGGAACTCGATCACGAACATCGGGTATCGGCCGACGTTCGGGGATAATGACGCGCTGAGCATCGAGACATTTTTGCTGGAGCCGCTGAGCGGGGAGGCTCCGAAGACGATTCGCGTCGAGTTTCTGCGGCGTGTTCGCGACGAGAAGAAATTCGAGGATGCGGATCAATTGAAGGCGCAGATCCTGCGCGATGTGGGTCGCGCGCAGACGTATTTCCGGCGGCGGAAACGATTCAGCATGGCAGTACAATAGGAGCCAGCATGCCAACTATCGAAGAACTTCTGGGCGAGAAAGCCCAATATCTGCTGGGGTTCAACCAGCCGAAGATTTCCCGGGACCGCTTGCATCTGCCGGGGCCCGAGTGGGTGGACAAATCGTTTGCGGGGTCCGACCGCAATAACCGGGTACTGGTGAGTCTGGAAAGAATCAATCGTCATGGAAGGCTCGCCGGGACGGGCTACATGTCGATTCTTCCTGTGGATCAGGGGATCGAGCATTCGGCGGGCGCGAGCTTCGCGAAAAATCCGGATTATTTCGATTCGGAGAATATCGTGAAACTGGCAATCGAGGGGAGCTGCAACGCGGTGGCGTCGACGTTCGGCGTGCTGGGATCGGTGTCGCGGAAATATGCGCACAAGATTCCGTTCATCGTGAAGATCAATCACAATGAGCTGCTTACGTATCCGAATAAATTCGATCAGGTGATGTTCGGAACCGTGAAGCAGGCTGTGGATATGGGCGCGGCAGCGGTGGGCGCGACGATTTATTTCGGGTCGGAAGAGAGCACGCGGCAGATCGTGGAAGTGAGCACGGCGTTCGCGGCCGCGCACGAAGCGGGACTCGCGACCGTGTTGTGGTGCTATTTGCGCAATCCGGCGTTCAAGAAAGACAAGGACTATCATGTCTCGGCGGATTTGACGGGTCAGGCGAATCACCTGGGTGTGACCATTCAGGCGGACATCATCAAGCAGAAGCTGCCCGAAAATAACGGGGGATACACCGCGTTGAACATCGGCGATTCTTCGTACGGGAAATTCGACAAGCGCATCTATACGGAGCTGGCGAGCGATCATCCGATTGATTTATGCCGGTACCAGGTGGCCAATTGCTACATGGGCCGGATCGGGCTGATCAACAGCGGCGGCGCGTCGGGTCAGCATGATCTTTCGGATGCAGTGACTACCGCGGTGATCAACAAACGCGCCGGGGGGATGGGATTAATTTCGGGCCGGAAGGCGTTTCAGCGTCCGATGAAAGACGGCGTCGCGCTGCTGAACGCGATTCAGGATGTGTATCTGAGTCCCGCGGTCACGGTTGCGTAGCGGCGAATTTAACGCCCTCCCAGCGCGCGACGACGGCGGACGCGAGACAGTTTCCCAGCACGTTCACGGAAGTGCGGGCCATATCGAGCAGGGCGTCGATGCCCAGCAGGAGCGCCACTCCTTCCACCGGTAAATTGAAACTCGCGACCGTGGCGGCCAGGATCACCAGTGCGGATCGCGGGATTCCGGCTACGCCTTTGCTGGTCAGCATCAGAGTCAGCATCATGACCAGCTGCGTTCCAAACGACATGGGAACGTCGGCGGCCTGCGCAATGAACACCGACGCGAGCGAGAGATACAGCGTGGTTCCGACCAGATTGAAGCTGTAGCCAGTCGGCAACACGAACGCGACAATATGTTTCGGAACGCCAAAGGCTTCCATGTTTTCGAGCGCCAGCGGCAGGGCGGCTTCGCTCGAAGCGGTGGAGAAGGCGATGAGAAATGGCTCGCGCGCGTATTCGATAAATCGGCGGATGGGGATTCGGGCGATGACGGCGGAGGCTCCGAAAACGGTGACGACGACGATGGCCTGCGCGACGTAGAGAGTCGCCACCAGCTTGCCGAGATTCAGCAGGACGCCGATGCCTTTTTGGCCGATGGTAGCGGCGATGGCTCCGAAGACGCCGAAGGGCGCGAAGAGCATCACGTAGTTGGTGAAGCGGAACATCACTTCGGCGAGCGAATCGCAAAACGCGACTACGGGCGCTGCTTTGGCTCCGATGGTCGCGCAGGCTGCTCCGAAGGCGAATGCGAAAACTACGATTTGCAACACGTCGCCGCGGGCCATCGCGTCGATGATGCTGGTGGGAAAAATGTGTTCGATCATCTGGGAGACAGTGTTGGCTTGCGCGAGTCCCGCGGCCGGAGCCTTGGCGAGCTGCACGCCGACACCCGGCTTCACCAGGTTCACCGCGGCCAGACCGATGAACAGCGCAATGGTGGTGACAACCTCGAAGTACAGAATGGCTTTGCCGCCGATGCGGCCCATGGTCTTGATGCTTCCGGTTCCGGCGATACCGACCACCAGCGTTCCGAACAAGAGTGGAGCAATGATGGATTTAATCATGCGCAGGAAAATCGTACCGAGCAGGGCCATTTTCTGGGCGGGTTCGGGGAAGAACGCGCCGAAAGCGACGCCCGCGACCAGCGCGATCAGGATCCAGGCGGTGAGCGACGGTTTTTTCACCGGCCGCCCCATTTGAGTTTTTCGCGCAGCACGTCGAAGAACATCATGTCGGGCGGCTGAATCAAGCTGATGGAATGCTGAGAACGGCGACAGACCACTCTGTCACCGGTGCGAAGGAGTTCGCCCAACTGGCCGTCGATGGTGAGGTACGTTGCCTGATCGTCGCTGCGATTGATCACCTCGATGACGCTTGAATCGTCTAGCACAACCGGCCGATTCGTCAGCGTGTGGGGACAAATCGGAGTCACGGTGAGCGCGGCGACGCTGGGGAACACGATGGGTCCGCCGGCGGAGAGCGAATACGCCGTGGAGCCGGTGGGCGTGGCGACGATCAAGCCGTCGGCGCGATAGACGCACACGAAATGCCCGTCGATCTGAACTTCGAGATCGATCATGCGGGCGATCTCGAACTTGGTGAGCACCATGTCGTTTAGAGCGTCGTAGCGGGCCAGGCGGTCGCTGCCGCGCCACAGCTCGCATTCGAGCATGCGGCGATGAGCGATGCGGAAATCGCCGCGGAGGGCGCGCTCGAGCTGCGGATAAATTTCATCGACAGTGATGGCGGTGAGGAATCCAAGGCCGCCGAGGTTTACGGCGAACAGGGGGATGCCAGTGCCGCTGACGGCGCGCGCGGCGGAGAGCAGAGTGCCGTCGCCTCCGAGAACGATGACCAGGCCGGCGCCGGCCGCGATTTCCTCCCGAGCCATGCCATCGGAGCGGCCGGCGTACTGCGCGGTTTCGGTATCCAGGCGGATGGCGAGGCCGCGGGCCATGAGCCACGCGATCAGTTCCGGCACCAGGCGGGCGGCCAGATCGCTTCTGGGTTTGGAAATGATCCCGACGGCGTTAATGGTGGGCATAGAGCAGGAACTCCCGGTTGCCCTCGGCGCCGAGGATGGGACTTTCGATGATCTCCGCGTGGAAGCCGACGGCCTCGACGGCCGCGCGGACGCGATCGCATGCGGCGCGGTGCAATTCGGGATCGCGGACGATGCCGCCGCGGCCGACTTCGTCGCGGCCTACTTCGAATTGCGGTTTGACCAGGATGACCATGCGAGCGTCCGGGGCGAGTAACGGGACGATCGCGGGGATCAGAAGCGTGGTCGAGATGAAGCTGGCATCGCAGACGGCGAGATTGAACTTTTGGGGATAATCGGCGGGCTGAAGATAACGGGCGTTGACACCTTCCAAAACGGTAACGCGCGGATCGTTGCGAAGTTTCCAGTCGAGCTGGCCGTGGCCGACGTCGATGGCCGAGACTCGGACTGCACCGCGTTGCAGCAAGCAGTCTGTGAATCCGCCGGTGGATGCGCCGACGTCGAGACAGATCAAACCGCGGACATCGATGGAAAAATGATCCAGCGCGGCCGCGAGCTTCACTCCGCCGCGGCTGACATACGGCATGCGTCCCAGCACTTCGATCTCACTATCGGCGGCGATGCTGTGGCCGGGTTTGTCGCTTTTCTGGCCGCCGACCAGGACTTGGCCCGCGAGAATGAGGGCTCGCGCTTTTTCGCGAGAATCGGCCAGGCCGCGCTCGACCAGCAACTGATCCACGCGGATTTTCTGGGGGTTCTTCATCAAAGTGACGCTCATGTGGTGCGCCGGACGATGAAATCCGCCAGCTCCCGCAGGCGCATGCCGCGATCGTCGAAGGGCTGGAGTGCCAGATGGGCGCTGATGCGTTCTTCCTCCGCCATTTCGCGAGACCGCTCAATCCCGTAGACGGCCGGAAACGTGATTTTATTCTGCTGGACGTCCTTACCCGCGGTTTTGCCGAGGGCTTCGGAAGATTGTTCGACGTCGAGAACATCGTCGACGATCTGGAACGCGAGGCCGATGTGTTCGCCGAAGCGGGTGAGCGCATCGAGCGAGTCGGCATCGGCGCCGGCGTAAATTGCTCCCATGCGAACGCTGGCGCGCAGGAGAGCCCCGGTCTTGGCGCGATGAATGGAGTCGAGAAGCTCAGCGGTGGGAAATTTTCCTTCGCCTTCCAGGTCGTTGACCTGGCCACCGATCATGCCGCCTACGGTGCCGGATGCGACGGCGAGCTCACGCACCAGTGCGATGCGGCGTTCAGCGTCGACGTTTTCAAGCTTGGCGAGGACCTCAAACGCGAGGGTGAGCAAAGCATCGCCGGCGAGGATCGCCATCGCGTCGCCGAAAACTTTATGACAGGTGGGACGGCCGCGGCGCAAATCGTCGTTATCGAGGGCGGGCAGATCGTCGTGAATCAGAGAATAGGTGTGAATCAATTCGAGCACGCAGGCGGCCGATTCGACGCCCACGGGCGCGTCCGAGACGGCTTCGGCGGAGGCGATGGCCAGCAGCGGACGGACTCGCTTGCCGCCGGCGAACAGGCTGTAGCGCATGGCGCGATGAATGATGGAAGGATTTTCGGTTTCCGGCGGGACCCAGCGGTCGAGCGTATCGTCGACGCGCCTCTGGTGGGAAGCGATGTAGTCGGCAAGGTTCATTTGTCGATGCGGAAGGGCTGTGCCTGCACTTCGCCAGCGCGGCGCATGAGAATCTCGACGCGCGTTTCGGCCTCTTCGAGCTGCTTGCGGCAGGTCTCGCTGAGCTTCATGCCGCGCTCGAACAGCTCCAGCGCTCGCTCCAGCGGGAGCTCGCCGGTTTCCATTTCCTTCACGATGGTCTCCAGTTGCTGAAGACCGGCCTCAAAACTCAACGGCGCCTCGTCCGGCATCCTTAGATTATGCCTTGTTGGAGAAACCCGTGGGTCACCGATACGGTCCAATGGCGGCCGGAAGCCCGGCTCGCGCAGCCCGCGAACCCGCCTGCGCCGCCTCTGCGGTGCGGAGAGTGCTAATCCAGTGCTGACCGAATCTCATCGTGCCCCATCTTAAGCGCCCATGACCGCGGACGTGCCCACGGCTCGCCATCGTTCTCGTCCGGGTCCGCTCCGCGTTCGAGAAGCAACCTGACAAGCTGGGTCCGCCCCCAACGGCACGCCCAACCCAGCGGAGTGCTTTTGAGGATCTCGTCGCGCTGGTCCACGCGTGCGCCTGCGTCGAGAGCCGTGCGCCCAAACGCCACTACTTCGTCGTCTGTGATCCAATCGCCCATCGCCGCGATTTCGTGCAGAATGGTCCGTCCAAACGAGCCCGTGACGTTCACATCGCATGCTTGAAGAATGAGGCGGAAACACGCCAGATAGCCTTCCCGGTCGAAATCCTTGTTGCCCGCATACAGCCACGGAATATGATGCCAGAAGGAGAGTGGCGATGCGAGCATGCGAAACCAGCGCGGGTCGTCGCGAGCCCAATCGATATGCCCGAGCGACATACGCACGATCTCGCTGGCGCCTCCGTCGGCGCCGAAGCGAAGCAACTCTTCCGCAAGCGGCTTGTCCGCCGGCTTCAGGCCTTTCGGCAATACGCCGAGTTCGTCGTCAACCAGCATTTGCCGCACGAGGCCGGTCTGGCGATAGAGGGCTGCCGTGTCGCCTGTCACCACGCCACCACGGCTCCGCAGCAATTCCACCATATCCCACTGTTGGTGGCTGAATGCGCTATGCACGGGCGATCCGCTCGAGTCGACATGCACGTTCGGATTCGCGCCACGATCGAGTAGTAACTCGGCCATCTTCCGGCGGCCCAAAGCCGCGCAATTCCACAAAGGATAACCCTGCGAGTATGCGGTCCAGTCGCCTTCTCCCGACGAGACCCGCTCATCTGGATCGAAGCCAAGGTCGAGAAGGAATTCAAAAACCTCAATCCGGTCGCTCTGCACCGCGACCGTAAGCAGGCCCCCGCCTTCCCAGCGAACTTGATTTGATAGTTTGCCTTCCAGGTGCCGCGCGCGCAGCCATTCCACGTCACCGTTCGCAACGGCGTCACCGTTCGCAACGGCGTTACGGTCGATGTCGTCACCGAACACTGGCTCGGCCGTCACCACCGGCTTCTTTTCGAGCGCTCCTCTGCGACCCTCTTCTTCCTCGATAATGGCGACGATCTCGTGGTACCCGCGCTCGTGTGCCAGGGTCCAGGCCGACGTCGCGTCCCGATGTGGATCAATACCCGCACGCGCGTCTGCGCCGTTCTGCATCAGCAGCCGTACGATTTCCGGCCACCGGTTCATCACTGCGTGATGGATCGCGCGATGCTCGTCTCCGTACGACAAGGTCATATTAGCCAGCTCGGGTCGCGCCTTCAACATAGTTCGTATCGGCGCAATGTCACCGGCGCTTACCGCCTCTACCAGGCGTCTGATCGTCACGCCATCGACGTAAGCCTTCAGTTTGGGCCAGCTCTCAAACCCGTAGCTGCGTGCCACCACCAGCTGGGCATCGTGCAACGCGAACGTCGCGGTGTCCGCCCTATCGTAGTGAGCGTTGATCTCCGCGGCCGCGGTGGCATCACCCTTCGCAAAAGCGTTCAGCAGTTCCTTCGCCTGACGCTTAAGCTGTTCGAGGTCCGGATGTTCCCTCATCCCGCGGTTTGGTAGTTTTTGCTTCACATGAGCTCCTTTCCTTAAGGCCCGGTGTCCGCTAGCTCGGGCAGAAAAGAGTTCATTCCTCAGACCGTCGAAGGTTGCTATTCAGTGGGACGCAGTCCCTTTCCGCGGACCCGGAGGCGTTCTGAACCAGCCAGGACGTAGCATAGCATGACGGCGTCACCGGCCTCAAAACTCAACGGCGACTCGTGCAGCCCGCGAACCCGATGCGGATAGCGCGCTTTAAACTATTGCTGTTCGTGGCCAGTTGCCTTTCGAACGAGTTTGCCCGCTCCGGTAACCGCTGCGGCGTCACCGCGGGTCGATCGGTAGGCGTTCGGCGGAGCGCTACTGTTGAACAGCGAGAACCACATTGCCCGGCGATTGCACGCTGTTCACCGATGCCAGTATCGGGAAATCCCCGTCCGGCATCGACTCCGGGATCTGAATCGCGATCTGATAGACCGCCGGATAACTACTCAACACCGCGCCGAGCACCGGAACTGAAGTTCCGCCAAGCGTAACGCTGACTGGATTCTGCGTCGGCGGCGCCACCAAAGTTGGAACCTGCCCGGCAGGCACAACCGGATTGGTCGGCCCAAAGCCGGTGCCCCAGAGAATAATCACGTCACCTGGCTTCGCTGGAACTGTGGTCAGTCCGGGAATAGTCCCGTTCTTGACCGCGAAGCTGGAGTCCAGATGGGTAGCGACTGGCTGATTCCCCGGCCACGGAAAGAAGGCCGGACTGTACAGTTGCGAATTCGCCGCAAATGGAGCGCTCGAGCCGAAATCCGTCGTCACGACCACCGCCGCCGGACCAATTCCCACATCCGGAGCCTGGACGTTGATCAGTCCAGGCGTGATGGCATAGATATAAGCCAGCTTGCCTCCGATCGTGACCTTCACATCATCCAGTTGTGTTGGAAGTTGCCCGTTAAAGATCGCCGTGCTCCAATCATCATAGGGAAGGGGTGTGAAGTTCGATCCATAGATGGAAACGAAAGCTCCGGAAGCAATACCGGACTGGCCGCCCGCGGCATTGACGACGCCCGTCACGACGGGAGTTCCTAGCGGATTCGGCGCGTGGGGCAGATAACCCTTTACCTTGCCTACAGCCAGATAATGGGCGAGGCCGGTAGGATATTGCCCCGCTTGAACAGCCGCCGCTGCATCTGGGTAATGCCTCAAGTAATAGAACTCGTTGAAGCCAGGCGCGCCTAGTGAGGCAGGATCCACGAAGTTCGGCCCGGTGCCGATCGCTCCGTTGGCAACCACTTTATATAGGTTGAGTCCTGTCGCCGGGCAATACTCCACCCCACATCCACCGACCGATTCGAAGACGATGCCTTCAATCCGTTGGCGATTTACGACCGTCGGTATGAATGCACCCAGACTCCACTGGTGACCATTAGAGGGCGTCGTCGTGACAGCCGCAAGGAGTTGGGCCCCGTCTACAACCTGAAAGGCGCCCGTGCCGTCATTGAGAAATACCGTCGTGCCCCACTGCCCACCGGTCTGCGCGCCGTAAGCTTTGGTCGTATACAACCCGACGATGTCAACAAATCCGTCGTTGTTGATGTCAATGGGCATTAACGAGAAATAGTGAATCCTACCAAGGTCTTGTGCAGTCGACCCCGACGTTATGTCTGTGAAGCTCCGCTTGCCTTGGTTAAGCAGAACCTGAATGCCCATATCGGCGAAGACAATTCCCCCGTTCTCAAAGATGTTTTGATATCCTGGCTCATTCATGTCCGTGATTGCGCCAGGTTGATAGGTGATTGACTGCTCTTCAGCCGCAAAGATATCCGGATAGCCGTCGTTGTTCAGGTCCGTGACGACTACAGGCCCGAGGTCGGTGCACTTTACGACTGGTGCATCTGAAGTAGCGCAGTGGCCGAACAATCCGTCGGGTAATTGCAACACGTCGGTCGATGCATATCCGTTCGAGTCACCAAACAAGATCCGGGAATTCGGGACGCCCGGTATAGGTGCTGCACCTAAGAGCAGATCCTGCTTGCCATCTTTATCGAAATCTTCGATAACCATCCAGTCGTTAAGTCCCAGATTGGTCGGATTCGTCCACAAGGAAGGAGCAATCCAATTTCTTTGCGCATCAAATCCGTTGCCGTTCCATCGAAGCAGGGCCGTATTGGCCCCTTGTTGGTCGTCGGGCAGAACAATCTCGACCCGGCCGTCCCCAACCAAGTCTCCCACTGCAAGAGAATATGAGCGCGTTGTCTGGAGGTCGGCAGGCACCAGCGACGAGACATTTTTATACTGGCCGCCACCCATGTTGAGCGCGATGCCAATGCCGGAACCCATTGGCGTAGGGGTCCCGTCTGAACCAGCATCGGCAAACAGAATGTCTTCAAGGCCGTCGTTGTTGATATCGGCGAATAGCGTCGTGGGAGAGTGCTTAACCGTCGGGGCTCCGAACGGGAAAAAATCGGAGGTGGCGACGCGCATCCCGGAACTAGCCTCGATCACGATTGGCTCTAGGGGAGTCTCGCTTGGTGGGGGGGGGGCTGTGAGCGTCAAGATTATCTCCGGGTAGCCGTCGCCATCGAGATCCTTTGCTACTGTGCTTCGAACATTGGCGCTCGCCGGCGTCAACAGTGCGAGGCCGTCCGTGAGCTGGAAGCTTAGAGGGCCCGCTGACACGACCGTTGGACCCTCTGCGTTTTCCGAGGCAAATAGGCTGCCAGCGCTATCGGTGATCCCAATGTCGTCAACGGCAATCGCGCCTGTCCCGCCCACACTAAACCCGACTTGGACATCCGAATAAGGTCCAAGGTTACTTGTCTGCGTAGCCGTTCCGGAGGTCCCAGGAGAACCGTTAATTACGGAGGTCGGCAGAAACATTCCATGAGACTGTGCGCTCGACGAAAAGAACCCGAACTGAAAACCGGCCGAACCGGGTGTGAGAATCCGATAACTGAGCGTGATCGTGTATGTCTTGTTGGGCTGGAATTGAATGAAGGTCGGATTGGTCCACAAGAAGAAGTGGACCATCCCCGAATCGGGGCCTGAAAACGAGCCCTTAATGGAGTTCTTGCCGGAAATCACTTCACTTAGCGCAGAGGTGATACTCCCGGCCGAATCCAAAAGCCACCCTTTTCCAAGAACTGCAATCTGGGCGTACGCGGGACACACCGCGAGTAGTAGCAAGCCCTTCGCCACCAAGGACACCGACTTCTTGTACGCGATCATTTGAGGCTCCAAAGTCCTTCCTAAGCTACATGCTCGTGTTATTCTGCCACTGGCCTATCCTTGGGATCAACCGACGCCCCGGCGACACCGGGATAGATGGCGCGACGCTGCCGGTCCACCGCCGATAGTGACAGATAGTTCCGGAAAAGCCAATTTCTCCGCGAATCGGTAATGAGACGGAAACGGCGTTCTGGGACAGAGCTCGTGAGTAGTCGCCCAGCGTTTACCGATTCCGTGGCTCCCGGCGTGGTCACCGAGTTCCTGGATTACAGGCTTGCGGGTACAGCGACGTTCAGGCTGGCGGCGAGTTTCGAAAGCTGATCCCAGATGCCGCGCGAAACCGGGATGCCATCGCGGCGGCGGATGGCTTCGGCACGCCACTCCGGTTCGCCCGCGACCAGCACTTCGTTGAAGCCATGCGCGGGCGGCGAGCTTTTCAGCGTATCGCGAAGACGCGTCATGCGCGCGACGAACTCCGGCATCGGCATGAAGCGTTCGACGTCGATGGCGAGGAACAGATGGCTGGCCCGCATATCTTTCGTGGTGTTGCGAATTCCACCAACTTCGGTCAGCAGGGCTCCGCCGGAGAGCACGGCGCACAGGATCTCGACCATGACGGCGAGGCCGCTGCCTTTGTAGCCGCCGAGCGGCATGGGAAGACCGTCGATGGCGGTTTGGGGATCGGTGGTGGGATTGCCTTCCGCGTCCATCGCCCATCCTCCGGGGATGCTGGATTCTCCGCTCAACATGGCTTTGTAGATCTTATTGAGAGCGACGGTGGTGGTGGCCATATCGAGCAGAAACGTGCCGGGTCCGGGAACCGACATGCAGATCGGGTTGGTGCCGAGCATTCGCTCGCGGCCCTGCCACGGGGCGACCAAGGCCGTCGCGTTGCACATCACGATGCCGATTAACCCGGCGCTCGATAGCCTTTGTGCCCACCATGCGCAGGCTCCGAAATGAGTGGAATTTCGCGCCACCACCATGCCGACGCCGCCCGCCTTCGAGAGACGAACCGCATGATCGCAGCACAGACCGGAGATGAGCTGCCCGATGCCGTTGCACCCGTCGTAGACCAGGCAGCATCCATTCTCGCTGGCGACGCGGCCGGCCGTGTGCAGGTCGACGTTTCCCGCGCGGATCTGCTCGCAGTACCAGATCAGGAGCTGTACGCCGTGCGAATCGACGCCGCGAAGATTGGCGGCGACCAGAGAATCGGCTACGATCCCGGCGGTGTGCGGAGGCACTCCCGCGGCTTCGAGGATGGCGGCCGCGAAAGCGCTGAGCGGCGCGTCGTGGATGACAATGAAATCGTCGGGCATAGGGGGATTTGGGGAAGCGGCGCTCAGACGGCAGGATCCTTGGCGCGGCTCGCGACCAGCATCGACTCCAGGATCTGATCGCCCACGTCTTTCACCGCTCCCGGAGAATGCGACAGGAAAAGCGTGCTGCTCTTGCCGCTCTCGCCGATCGACTTCAGGGTATCGAAGTACTGAGTCACCATGACGAGCTGCATCACTTCTTTCGCCGAGGCTCCCTCAACTACTTTTTGGAACTGCTCGATGGAGGCTTGCAGGCCTTCGATGATGGCCTTGCGTTGATTCGCGATGCCCTGTCCTTGCAGCGCCTTGCTTTCCGCTTCGGCTTCGGCTTTCTTGACCACCAGAATCTTCTCGGCTTCGCCGCGGGCGTTGGCGGCGACCTGCTCACGCTGCGCGGCGTTGATGTCGTTCATGGCCGACTTCACCTTTTCGTCGGGAACGATGTCGGTAACCAGAACGTTGACGATCTCGTATCCGAAGGCGAACATGTCAGCGTCCAGTTCCTTTTTCACCGCAGCCGCGATGCTGGACTGGCTGGCGAATACCTCATCTAACGTCATTCCAGGCACGTGGCCGAGGATCACCTGCTCGACGTAAGATTTGATCTGCGCGGTCGGGTCGGCCAGTTTGTAAAAGGCATCGTAAACTTTTTCGGGGCGAACGCGGTTCTGCACGGAAATCGGGATGGTCACGAAGACGTTGTCTTTGGTTTTGGTTTCCATGGTCAGCGTGATCTGATTCACGCGCAGGCTCATGGTGCCGGCCACGGATTCGAACAGCGGGCTTTTCCAGTTCAAGCCGGCCTCGGCGACGTGCAGAAATTTTCCGAATCTGGTGATGACCGCGACTTGCGCCGTGTTCACCGTGAAGAAGCTCGCCAGCACCAGGTACAGCACAAAGATGAACACGATCGCGAACAGAATAAAGAATACGGCTTCCATGCGTTTCTCCCGGGAAACTCTACTATACGGCATGAAAGACGCTTCCGAGTACCGCTAGTCACACCGGGTGGAGTACTGGCCAATTCGTTGAGTCTGGGCGGAGAAGTTTAACCGTCGGTTACATGTCTATGGTCAGGCTCGCGATTCATAATGATGGCGTCATGAGTCAACAATGTCGCCAGTGCAAAACGGTGTCGCTTGACTTGGCTCCTTATTGTGATGCATGCGGATGCGAGCTCTCCACCCGCAGGCACGAATTGTCCGGCTGGCAATACGCCGTCTGGTGTTTGATTGCAGGATTGGCGCCGTGGCTGTTCGAACATTTCATTCTCGGCTGGTTCTGAAGGTGGAGTACGGGGGCGCTACCCGAATTGGTACCGAAGGGCGATTGCACGGCTTGTGAGTAAGTGCGATTCTGCTTCACGAGAGCAGGACACGGCTTTCCAAACAAGCGGCAATAGCCACTCCCAGAGCCGATAAACCGGCTCTCATCACCTTTTTAGATCGTTCGTGAGCAACGCCGTCCCGTGATAAACTGATGTGTTGCACGTCAGATTGCCGGGCGCGTAGCTCAGTTGGTTAGAGCGCCTGCTTCACACGCAGGAGGTCACAGGTTCGAGTCCTGTCGCGCCCAC
>Ga0209415_10010101_pt1 | contig 16116 bp, 11 predicted proteins | sample PeaSoiSIISIP2007_FD_187696 | JGI IMG/M metagenome (GOLD analysis project Ga0209415, IMG submission 187696) | Peat soil microbial communities from Weissenstadt, Germany - SII-SIP-2007 (SPAdes) (version 2) | ecosystem: Environmental > Terrestrial > Soil > Wetlands > Peat | place: Germany...
AAATCACCAATGGGAAGACCCAAGACGGCACAGGACAGTTCGCCTACCTCGTCGAGGCATGCGACCCCTGCGAAGCGGACAAGTACGCCTACCCTATCCAGGGCATCGCGGTCTCCGACTTTCTGACGCCACACTTCTACGATCCGATGGTGACACCCGGAACACGCTACAGCTTCACCGGCGCGATCCAAGCACCGCGGCAAATCTTACCGGGCGGTTACATCTCGTGGGGTAAACCAGGAAACCGATGAGTTTCAGCAGCTCTTGTACGTGGATGGTCCGCCCAAAATAGTTAACCTCGGCCCGGCCCAGGGTGCCAGTCTGCGCGTGTTGTCGGATAGCAGCATCCGCAAGTCCACAGGAAAGACCACGGTCCGCGCGGACAACAAGGCGCTGAACACTGCGTTGCTCGAGCGCTGCAGGGCGAAGCGAGCCCATCTGGAGACCATCTCAAAGGTTAGGGGCAAGCTTTATTGACTCGGCCACAACGTGTCCCGTCGCCCGGGATTGGCGAGCGACTTCTGGACCATCCACGTCGTCCTGTGACGCGGTAGACGGAGTGGGTCGTCGGCATCTCGCGCTCAGCTTGATACGGCGTGAGGGATCGCGACTCAGACTTGCAAAGCATGGTGCCGCCGGTCACGCCCGTGTGCCCGGCGGCACGAGCGCATCGATGCGCGCCAGGTGCTCGTCCGGGATGCACACCGGAAGGGCTGCGAGGGCGCCATCGAGATGGCGCATCAGCCGGGGCCCGACGATCGCTGCCGTCACTGCCGGATGACGGAGCGTCCACGCAGTGGCGTAGGCGGCGAGTGGAGCGTCCACCGCTTCGGCCATGCGGATGAGCTCTTCGACGACCGCCAGGCGGCGTTGGCCGCGCTCGCTGGCCATGTCGAAGTTATCGCGCACGAACATGCCGAACTCCGTTTCGTTGGTGGCGCGCGAATCCTGCGGCGGCGGCTGCCCTTGGCGGTAGCGCCCGGCAAGCCACCCGCCTTCGAGCGGGCTCCACACGATGGCGCCGAAGCCGAAGCGCTCGCACACCGGGAAAACGTCGCGTTCGACGTCGCGCGAGAAGATCGAGTACGGCGGCTGCGTCGAGATGAAGCGTTCGTAGCCGCGGCGCTCGCTGATCCACAGCGATTCGACCATGCGCCAGCCGCTGAACTGCAGGTCGACGGGATCGGCGGCGTGTCCGGTCGAAACGCCGATGTATCGGAGCTTGCCTTGGTGCACCAGATCGGTGAGCGTGCCGAGGGTTTCCTCCAGCGGCGTATCGCGATCGTTGCGATGCAGCTGGTACAGGTCGATCCAGTCCGTACCCAGGCGGCGCAGGCTCTCCTCAACCTGGAGGAAGATGTGACGGCGTGACGTCCCGCGATCGTTCGCGCCGCCCATGCCGGGCATGAAGACTTTGGTGGCGACGACCACGGAGTCGCGGCGGCCGCGTAGCGCCTTGCCGACGATCTCTTCCGACTCACCCCAGCAGTAGCGGTTGGCCGTATCGATGCAGTTGATGCCTTCATCGAGCGCCCGGTGAATGATGCGCTCGCAGTCGGCGTGATCGGTATTGCCCCAACGCCCGAACATCATCGTCCCGAGACAGAGCCGCGACACCTTCAACCCGCTGTTTCCTAGTCGGCGGTATTCCATGGCCGCGTTCTACCGTACTGCGCAGCGGGCGCAAGCACCCCGCGCTATTCGATCCGCAGGCTGCGCAGCGCGTGCGCCGGCAGGCTGAACGAAATTCGGCCGTCGGCGGAGAAAACCGCGAAGTCCGCCGGCGTCTCATCGAGGCGCACGCCGGCGACGCGGGAGAACGGGCAGTTGACGCGAATCCCTGCTTCGAGCGACGCATCGGTCGGATTGAGCACGCGCAGGATGAGACCCATCCCGTCGTCCGCCGGCTTCAGCGCACTCAGCAGCACATCGTGCGGCTCGATGGTGATGAGTGCGCCCTCGGGTTGCAGCAGCGGAACCTCACCTGCGGCTACTCCCCAGAGCCCGAGCTCGGCGTCGCGCACCGCACGCGGATCACGACCGACGAACAACGAGAGCTGCGCCGCGATGGTTCCCAGGCACTGCGCACCGGGTGTTTCCATTACCGGTCCGGCGAGCTGCGGCCGTGTCGTCACATCCATGAGCGCCAGCCAGCCGACGGCACGCACGAACGTAGTGGCGATGACGCCGCCGGCCGTCACCTCCGATTCGGGCAAGCCGGGCGCAGCGACGGTGAGCCCGTTGACACTGACGAAGCCGTGTTGTGGAAACGTCAGCGGCGCGGGATGCACCCACTGCCTGTCATCAGGCCGGGCCGTCGTGCGGCGCACCACGTCGAAGGTGGTCGCGGCTTCAAACTCGGTCACCGGCTTCCCGGTCGGAAAGAGCAGCCGCAGGCGATGGTCCTTGGCGCTGTTGTCAACGGAGACGCGGAGATCAACCCGTTCGACGCCGGGGGCGACGCGTGCTTCGGTTTCCAGGACCAGCAGCACGCGCTGTTCGCTGCGGCGCATCCGACCCGCAGCGAGCGCTGCGGGTACGCTGAACGTACGCCGCACGGTGAGATGTTGGATGCCGCCGGCGTGCACCCGCCGGCGCACCGCCACGTGCGTCAGGGCGATTGCGCCATCGTTCACCGGATCATAGTCATAGGTGTCGCCGCGGTCGCCAACATCCTCAACACTGCACAGACCGGTGTAGACGCCGTGACTTGTCCGCAGCTCGAAGGTACCGTCGTCGGTGGCACGCACCCAAACGTCGCCACAAGCGATCTCGCGACCGTCGTCTTCCTGATCCACCTCCGCGGCCGACGGGACCACTTTGAAACGCCGCCAGCCAAACGCGGGAACGTCCTTCGCGACGAACTCGAGGCTGTATGCGGCCAACTCGGGCGCCAAACGCAACCGACCCGGAGCGCGGTCGGCAACCAGGCGGGCCGGCTGACCATCGACGCTGAAGCCGCGCGTCGCAGCAGCCGTTTGCAACCAGGAATGAAAGGACATCTCGCGCTCGGTTTCGCCGCGGAACTCGAATAGGCTCACGGGCTCAAGGGCGAAGCGTACGACGTCGGTGCGCGGATGCGGCGACGGGTTGAAGACGGCGAGGTCGAACGCTTCCGCCAACGGCAGGCGGCGCTCGGGGCCGAGCCCAGCCAGACGTTCGAGGACGCGTCGTGTGGTTTCCTGCGCCAGCTCTTCGGCGGTATCGTAACGCGCCTGCATTTGCTCGTGCACGCGATCGTGTGAGCAACCGCAGATTGAATCGTGCGCCTGATTCTGTAGCAATGCCCGCCACGCCAGGCGCAGCGCCGGCCGCTCATCGGGCGCGCCGAACAGGCGCCCGATTGCGCTCCACGGCTCGCCCCACCCTTCGAGGAGCATCTCGCAGCGGCGGTTGCGCAGCTTGAGCGGTAGGCGCGTCGACCACACACCGGGGAGCAGGTTGCTGACGCGCGCCCCGCAGAGCTCGCCGCGAAAGCGGGGCGCGGCGCGCGACAGCTGGTCCCCGAAGTCCTCGAGCAGCGCGCGCTGCACCGTCCAGCCCGTCGCCCGGGCCAGCGAGGCGGCGACGGCGCCGACGTGTGCGTCGGGCAGCGCATGGTCGATACCATTCATGAGCAAGACGCAGTCGTTTGTCGTTCGTGTCGCCAAGCTGCGCGCCAAGCCGGCGAGAAACTCGGCGGCCGCATCGGGATTGCGGGGCAAGCCGCAGGCGGCGAAGTAGCCTTCGCTGAGGTGATGGACGAGGACGGCGCTGCCGTCCGGCGCTTCCCAGAAATACTCGGCGGGTAGCGTGTCGATCTCGTTGCCGTTGCCGCGCCAGTAGATGAACGGCTCCATCCCGAAGCCATGGAACAGCTGCGGGAACTGCGCCGGATGTCCGAAGGAGTCGGGCGTGTACGCCACGCGCGAAACGGCACCGATCGCACTGCCGGCGCCGGCGCGGCGGCCCTCGAGCAGATTGCGGATGTGCGCTTCGCCCGACGGCAGGAGCGAGTCCGGCTGGACGTACCATGGACCGATCGCCAAACGACCGGCGCGGCACGCGTCGGCGAGCGCCGCGCGCTGGTGAGGACGGATCTCGAGATAGTCTTCGAGCACGATCGTCTGTCCGTCGAGCAAGAAGTGGAAATCAGCATCCTGCTCGATCAATTCGAGGACCCGGTCGATGGTGTCGACAAGCCGCGCACGGAACGTCTGGAAGGTCCGGTACCACTCGCGATCCCAGTGGGTGTGCGAGACGATGATGCACTTCATGCGCGACTCATTCGCATCGTCATTGCTCTATCGCAGCCGATCTGTCCGCGCCAGCGGCGTGCGAGGGCTCAGAGCCTGTGATCAAATCGGCAACCCGCCTCACACAAACGGATACCTCGGTGGATGCTCGCAGCAACCAACGGGAGCGGGCCCGAATGATAGAATGCGGCACGGCCCCGGCGGACCGTGCCGCTTCTCATTACGATGCAGCGAGAGCGCCGGTCGCGACTGCTGGTGGTGTCGGCGGCTCGGGCGTCGGCTTTGGGGTTTTTGCCGCCGCGTGTTTCGGCCGATCAAAGAGTGCCGCATACAATGTCGGCGCGCCATCGTCCGCGGCGGCGCGGGCGCCGCGTTTGAGCGCGCCCAAATCGGCATCCCAGGTTGGCGCCAGCGCATCGCGGCTGTTGCGCGCCGCGAGTGCGGCGGCGCGTAAGGCGTCGAGGCGCGCCCGCCCCTGTTCCAGACCGTGCACCAGTTTGTCAACGCCCGGCAGCACCTGCAATGTGGCTTTGCCGGTCGTTTTGCTGCGCCGCATGGCGGCGATCAGATCCGACAGCGGTTTCACCGCCGCCTCCGGGCTGAGCCGGAGCAGCGCCGCCGGTGTGCTGCCGCCGATTGCGCCGAACGGCTTGCGCAGCGGTTGCCCGTCGGCAACCTGTGCGCGCGCCAGCATATCGACGACGTCGGCATGATCGGCGTGCAGCTGCGCCTGGGTCTTCGCGACGTCGGCGTCCGCCTGCTGCACCTTGGCGTCAGAGTTGACATAGGCTTGATGCGTACGCTCGAACGCTGCCAAGCGATCCTTGATGAGTTCGTGTCCACCGTCCGCGCGGCGGCCAAGATGGCGGCACCGACCTTCAAGCGCGTACTGGCAGACTTCCCCACGTGAATTGTTGGCATACAGCCTCCTTTCTGCAGATGATGACAGTGTAAGAGTGCTGCCATACTAGATGGATCGCGTGCTACCGCCCGGCTATCGCAGATCGGCGGCGAGGCCGACGTTTATGTGCAGTTCCCTGTCAAAATAATACCTCATAGGTATCTGTTCACCACGGTGCCCGCTTGCATCGACGCCACTGCAAATGACGAGAAATTGTGCTTTCTCGCGTGGTACGCAGACTCGTTCCGGAGTACACTGGCGTCACGCACGGTGATTATACCTGCGCGCGCCCGGAACATCGACAAAACACGCTGTCGGGCGGCCGTAGCGCGCAGTACCGCCTCTCCGCGGAATTTTCGAGGCCCGAACCGCGCGCTTTCGGGGCCGAAAATCGTACGGAGCGAAAAACCAAACGTGTACCAACGCGTCGCTGGAATTTTGGCGAAGTATACTGCCCAATTCGCGGGCACACAATTGTGCGGCCGCCGTGGACCACGCGGTATCGGTTGGTGTGCGGAATTTTCCAGGGCTTGAACCGCGCGGTTTGGGATGCCGACAATTTGCGGAGTGAAAACAACCAGCATGCACCACGGCGTCTCAAAAATTTTCGCGCGGGGCACTGCCCAGTCACGGGCGCTGATATCCCGCCCGATCACGCTGGCATCGCTATACGCAAAGACGCGGAAATGCTTCGCCCTTCCTCCGCGACGCTATGATGTACGAATCGGCGCGGTGTGGCCAGAGCAGGTTCATCCGACCGCCGCGCTGTATGATCGCCACGGCACACCCATGCGCCAGTACGCGCTGCGCGAACCGCGCCACGTGCCATACCGGAAAACCCGCGGTGAAGGCGTAGCCGGCGCGCGGCAGATAGACGCAGCGCAATCCCAAAACCCGGAGGCGAACCTAGGAGGGCGTTTGGCTTCCCCTCCTTACCAAGGAGGGGCCAGGGGAGGTTGCCTGCGCCGCACCGCCGCCACGATCGCGGCCACCACCGCCTCGATCTGCTCGAAGATCTCCTTGTTCGTAAATCGAATCACTTCGATGCCGAACTTCGCCAGACAGTTGGTGCGTTCACAATCATACGCCAGGCCGTGAGCGCTGAAGTGGGAGTCGCCGTCGACCTCGATCGCCAGCTTGCAGCGCGGCGCGTAGAAATCGACCACGAACGCGTCTACGCCGTACTGCCGGCGGAACTTCACGCCGAGTTGACTACCGCGCAGGCGCCACCACAGTCGCCGTTCCGCCTCCGTGGGGTTGTTCCGCAGGGTTCGCCGCTGCTCTCGTTGAGAAGTCCGATTGTAATGGAGGGTCAGGGACCTCCCCTTAACACAGCCGGAAATGCCTCGCCCCTACGTCGCGGGCCTGGCACGCGCCACCGCTTGCCACGATTCTGAACCGCCGCGGATATCCGCGTTGCCCGAGAAGGCGCTGCGTGCGGCGCCGCTACAGAATGGAATTGGTGCGGTGAACGAGTGGGCGGGTAAGCGAGAAGTGCGTGCGTGCGTGCGTGCGTGCGTGCGTGCGTGCGTGCGTGAAAGAATCACGCCAACGCGTCTGCCAGCAATCTTCAAGGGGCCGCGCAACAGACAGTCGTCCGTACCTTCGAGCACGTGCGCTTCTCCCTTTTCCCCTGCCCCGACTCGCTATCCCGGCACCGCCGCCTGGGGCGCCGGTTCCGAAACCGGATGATCTTTCCGGCTATCCCCGAGCTTCGTAGCCTGTGCGCTCGCCTCAGCGTGCACGCTTCAGAGCACAGGGCGACTCACGTGTCAAGAAATTTCGTTGTGTTGGGCAGAATTTTTGTGCTTTGGAAGCCCGAACCGAGATTCACCCAGCGGTCCCATCTGGCGTCAGATGGACGCGGTGCCTTGGACCGGCGCGAGCCCAGGACAAAGGAGCGCGAGGGAAAGACCACGGCGTCTGAGTGGTCTTTCCCTCGCTGGGGTGCAGGGGTGAAACCCCGCGCTCTGAAAGCACGGTTCGTGGACTTGCATACAGCTGAGTGCGGCGCCGGCAGCCGGCCTCGACTATCGCGCTTGCAATGATGCAATTCTCCGCTGGCTCAGAGCGAGGAGGACACCACGCGGTGGTTTCCTCCTCGCGCTCCACTTCCCGCGCGACTGCGTCGAGCCATCGCGCCGGTGCGCTGTGCGCGCGCTCGGTCGGAGCGTCCCGCGGGTGAAGGCATCGGAGCAGCTTCGTCCGATCCGGGCTGCCCGGTGGCATGCCATTCGTACCCAGCGGGTGCAGCATACTCACGCGTTCATTGACCGGCGCGCGCCTCTCACCTCAGCGGCACGGCCGTGTAGCCGAGGTGCCACAGGACGACGTAGAGGACGGCGACCGCAACCGCCAAGAGCAACGCCACGGCATCGGTGAGACGGAACGGGAAGTGCTCGAAGGCGGTGCGTGAACGCTGTGACTGAAAGCCGCGGGCTTCGAGCGCCATGGCCATGCCGTCGGCGCGGCGCAACGCCCCCATGAACACTGGGACGATCACTGGCACGTAGCGGCGCATGCGCTGCACGAGGGTGCCCTCGTCGAAGTTGAAGCCGCGGCAGCGCTGCGCTTGCACCACGGTCACCGCCGCGTCGAGAAACACCGGCACCAGGCGGAATGCCAGCGTCATCGTAAAGCCGAGCTTGTACGGCATCCCGACGCGCGTCAGCGCATAGGCGAATTCCTCGATCTTGGTAGTCGACAGAAAGAGCACGCCGACGCCCAGGAACGTATCGAGCTTGATGGCCATGCCGAGCGCGAACCGCAATCCCGCGGCGCTGACGCCGATTGGACCGTAGGCCAGCAACGGAACGCCGCCGCGGTAGAAGAGCGTCCAAATCACGAAGGTCATGATGAACACAACGACGAACAGGACGCGCAACCGGCGCACGTTGGGCAGCGCCCCGGCGTGACCAATGAGCAGCGCGATGCCCGCGGCCACGGGCAACATCACCGCTGGCTGTTGACTGACGAACGCCGCGACAAAGAAGCACAGCATGCCGAGCACTTTCACGATCGGATTGAGGCGATGCACGAACGTCGCGCGGTCGATGTAGAGGAATAGCGGCATGGTTAGGATCGGGACTGGGGACTCGGGGCTGGGGACTGGTGAAATGCGGCGACGAATTCGTCGACCGAAATCGGGGTGAACCCGAAGCGGCGCCCGAGGCGGGTAATGTCCGGAGCGCGAAAATGTGCCTGCTGTAGCAATGCTTCCTCTGCGAGCAGCGCGCGCAGCGGACCGTCGAACAGCAGCCGTCCTTCGCTCATGAGCACGCCGCGCTGGGCGTACTCAGCGACCACCCACGGGCTGTGGGTGATCATCAGGAGGGTCAGGCCTTGTGCGTGCAAGCGTCGAAGCAGGTCCATCATGCGCAGCTGCTCGGCAAAATCCAATCCGGTGGTCGGCTCATCGAGGATGAGCAGCCGCGGCCGCAAGGTCAGAAGCGAGGCGACCGCGAGGCGTTGGCGGTGACCTTTGCTCCACAAGAATGGATCGTCCTGCTCGAGACCGGTGAGCCCGACCGCCTCGAGCGCATCGCGCACGCGTGCCGCAACCTCGGCCGCGGAATGACCGAAATTGCGCGGCCCGAACGCGACTTCATCGTACACGCTGGCCGCGAAGATCTGATGATCGGGATTTTGGAAGACGTAGCCGACGTCCGCCGCAACGTGATTGATCGGCAACGTGCCCATGTCGATGCCGCGCAACCAGACCCGTCCGGCGCTCGGATGGAGCAAACCGTTGAGGTGCTTCGCCAGCGTTGTCTTCCCAGAGCCGTTCTGTCCGATCAACGCAACAAACTCGCCGCTGCGGATCGTTAGCGATACGCCGTCGAGCGCGGCGGCACCGCTCTCGTAGTAGAAGTGCAGGTCGTCGGCGTGGACGAGGACTGGCGGCGTGAAGTTGGGAGCTGAGGATGAAGGCGCGGTTTGCCGGGCCAGTCCCCAATCCCCGGTCCCCAGTCCCCTTCTTACGGCCGTCTCCGCTTCATCGACCGAGCGTGGCACCGGGGTCAAGCGCAGCCGCGCCGCGAGACGACTCAGGTCCGGCGGCCGGACGCCGTGCTGCTGCAGAAACTCGACGCGCGAAAGCACCCGCTGCGGCAGGTCGTCGGCGACGATGCGTCCCTGGCTCATGACGATGAGGCGATCCGCGGCTGCGGCGGCCGCGGTCTCGTGCTCGATCACCACCAGCGTGTATCCCTGACGTCGCATCGCGGCCAACACCTGAAAGATCTCCAGCTTGCCAATCGGGTCGAGGTCGGTCGTCGGCTCGTCGAACACCAGGATGTGCGGCTGCAGGGCGAGCATGGCCGCGATCGCAAGGCGTTGCTTCTCGCCGCCCGACAGGGTGGCCGGGTCGCGGTGCGCGAAGCCGCGCAATCCGACCGCTTCGAGAACGCGCGGCACGCGGCGCTTCATTTCATCAGCGGGCACGCCGAGCTGCTCCATGCCGAAGACGACTTCCTGGATGACGTTGGTCGCAAACAGCTGCGCCTCGAAGTCCTGCGACACGAGCCCGACGGTGCCGGCCAGGTCGGCGACACCCTCGTCACGCAGCGGGCGGCCGAGGAGCGCGATCTCGCCGCTCAGCGTGCCGGACTGAAACGCCGGCACGGTGCGGTTCAGGCACTTGGCGAGCGTCGTCTTGCCGGCGCCGGATGCGCCCATGACCACGACCATTTCACCGCGAGCGATGCTCAGTGAAATCCCGTCGAGGGCCAGCCCGGCTTGGCCCGGATAGCGGAAGGAGAGCTGCGCGAGGCGGATCGCCTCGCCGGTGGATGCGCCGCTCACACGAGCGTCCTGAGTCTCAAGTTCGATGAATAAACCCCGAGAACAACAAGGTGCTTCGCAGACATCTCACCCCCTCACCCTGGCCCTCTCGCCTTGGGAGAGGGGACCTTCTTGCTCCCTCTCCTTCCAGGAGAGGGTTGGGTGAGGTGATGAAATATTCCGCGCACTTCTGACTCAGGATGCTACAGCAGCGTTACGCCGAGAAGCAGCAACGCGATCGCCGGCGCCAGACCGAAGCCGACCGCCGCGGCGTGCGTCGAGCTGGCCGTCGCGGCGACGGGCAGGAACGGCAGGGTCATGTGGCCCGTCGACAGCAGGTTGCCGAGGACCATCCCGCCGACGGTTGCGGTCACGACGATCGCCAAGCCGAGGCGCCGGCGTACGCGGGTCGTACGTGGGTACGACGACGGCTGGCGCATGATGTCGCGGTAAAGCAGTTGGCCGCGTTTCACGCGCGGGTAGATCACCGCCAGCAAGAACGGCGCGAGCACCACCGCCACCAGGGCATTGTTGATCAGGATGATGTTGCCGAGCAGGGAGAACGGCAAGAAGCCGAGCAGGTTGATGCCCCAGCCGATGGTGAGCGCGCACGTCGCGCTGGCAAGCACGACGACACCGACGAAGGCGATCCACATGCCCGGGGTGCGCGGCACGGGGTCAGCATCCGTGATCGCTTGCCACGCCTTGTAGGGAATCAGGCCGTACAAGAAATTGCCCGCGAAGCCGAACAGATCGCCCGGTCCGATGCCGCCGAAGAAGTCGCCGATGAGGTTGCCGATTGCGGCGCCCCACGCGCCAGCCGGTCCGAAGAGAAACGAGCACACCACGGGAACCGCATTGGCGGGCCGAAACTCAGTCACTCCCGGGATAATCGGCAAAACCTTGAACGGGATCAGGATCGCCGCATAGAGCGACGCGCTCATGGCGGTCAGCACCACCATGCGCGTGTTGCCCCACATGTCGATCACGTCGCGCACGCGGCTCACAGACGCCGCTTCGGAGAGCGCGTGCCGTCGGACTCGCCGCGGCGTTCCGCTTCCTGCGCCTCGGATTCAGCGACTAACGCAGCATCGCAGATGCGACAGGTACCGCTGGGCGGCATGACGGCAAACGCTTCACCGCACTTCGGACACACGTAACGCATGGGCCGTGACTCGAACCGCTCCTACAGTAGCGTGCGGGCCGCGGCGCGCAACTCGTCGCGGAAATCCGGATGGGCGATCTCGCTCAGCGCCTGCGCGCGGCCGACGTCCGTCAACATCCCAAGGTTCGCGACGCCGTGCTCGGTGATGACATACTGGACGTGATGCCGCGGCGTGGTGACGGGCGTGCCCAACGGCAGGCTCGCGACGATCGTCGAGACGGTCTTGCCCTCGACCCTGGCGGTGGAGTGCAAGCAAACGATGCTCTTGCCGGCCGTGCTGTCGTGCGCGCCGATGACGAAGAGCTCGTGGCCGCCCACACCCGAGTACTGGCGCGGGCCGAGCGTGTCGGCCATGACTTGACCGGAGAGGTCCACCGCCAACGCGCCGTTGATGCTCACCATGCGCCGATTGAGACGGATGATGGCGGGGTCGTTGACTTGCGCCACCGGCAACATGCGGACCTCCGGATTGCCGTGCATCCATTGGTAGAGCTGCTTGCTGCCGGCGGCGAACGTGGCCACGGAAAACCCGTCGTACACGCCCTTGTGATTGGTGATCTTGCCGGCTTGGTGCAGGCGCATGATGCCGTCGACCATCATCTCCGTGTGGATCCCGAAGTCCGCCTTGCCGCCGGCCGCCAGCAGCTGCGCGACGATGTTGGGGATCGCACCGATGCCGATCTGCAGCGTCGCGCCGTTCTCGATGAGCTGCTCGACGTGCTGGGCGATGGACTTGTCCTCTTCGGTGACCGGCTGCTCGGGCAGCTCGACCACGGGCAGATCCGACTCGACCACGCAATCGAGCTCGGAGATGTGAATGCGGTGGCCGCCGAAGCGGCCGAGCCCAAGGACCGTCGGCAGGTTGCGGTTCACTTCGCCGATGGCCAAGCGGTGCGGATCGCGCGCCGCCTGCATGAAGGCATTGAATGACGCGCCCGCATGCAATCCGAAGCTGAGGAAGCCGTGCGTGTCCATCGGCGCCAGCGCCGACACGATCACCCGCGGCGCGGCGAGCAGGGCATACCGTTCCCATCCAAGGAAATCGGCAGGCAGGTACTGCACCTGCGCACCCATCGACTTCAGCAGCCGTTCAACGGGACCGTAGAAACCGCTGATGAGTTGCACGCCCGATTGCTGCAACACGGGATACGGCTGGATCAACAGACCGCTGAACATGGTGAGCTTGCGGAAGTCATTGCGCTCGCCGAGCGCGGTGAGGAACGCGGCCGGCTGCCCAGTGGCAATCGGCGCCGCCATCGAATCCTCGGGCTGGATCAGATCAACCGCCTCGCGCAGCGACCGCAGTTTGCTGCGGTACAACGTTGCGGGGTCACCATGGGTGCTGCGGGCGGTCATCGAAATAGTCCTGAGTGCTGAGTCCTGAGTCCTGAGTGTTTACCACCAGCCGATTTGGGCCGTGCTCACCCATTCTTCGTCGCGGCTAAGCTGCCGTGTCATGAACCCGCGTAGCGTCCGGCGCATTTCCGTCAGCACGTCCTGATCAACCGACGCCGTATCTTCGCACGCTCCGAGCAACCTGACCAGAGCCGCCTTCAGCTCGGCGTTTGCGGCCGACAGGGCGCGCAACGGGCGCGGCCCGCCGGTCTCTTCGGTGGCAAGGGTCACGGCCGTCGTGTCGAGCAGCGCGCTCAAGCTGGCGGACGGCGCACGGCAGCGGCGGCCGACGTCGAGAGCCGCCGCAAGCGTGGCCCGGAGATCGCCGTGTTCCTGCGCCATGTAGATGTGCGCGTGATCCCAGCGCGCCGCCATGTGCTCGCACAGGAACAGTGTGTACCCGAGCTGTTCGCGGGCAAAGCCGCTGTTGAGCGCCGGCAGAATCTCTTCGGTCAAGGTGCGTTTGATACCGTGGATCAAGTCGCCGATGTCGGGATGCATGCAGGCCTCACAGTTCCAGTTGTTCCATCAGATCGCGCAAGAGACGCGGCACGAGAAACCCGACGAGGGGCATCGAGGCCTCGTGGGTCTTGCCGTCGCAGAACGTGCGCACGCCGGTGAGCGCGATCACCGCCATCTTCACCGTGCCGAGCACCTCGTAGAAGAAGACGCGGGCGGCGTCGACGGGAATACCGCCGGCGCGGGTGTAGCGGGTCAAGAAGTCAGCGCGCGTCGTCAGACCGACCACCAGCCCGCGTCCGCTCCAGAACTTCATGCACGCCCAGCCGAGGTCTTCCATCGGATCGCCGAGATGGACCATTTCCCAATCGAGCATCGCCGTGATCGTGCCGTCGTCGGTGAACAGATAGTTGCCGGAGCGGTAGTCGCCGTGCACCAGCGTAATGCGGTCGGCCACCGGCAGGTGCGCCGACAACCAGATGAACGCCTCTTCCAGGATCGGATGCGGCTCGATGCACTCCTGCAGATAGATACGACGCCAGTGTCCCACCTGGTTGCGTGCGGTGTCGGTACCGAGCGCGGGCACGCCGAGGAACTCGAAGGCGTGCGCCCGCCAGTCGAGCGAATGGATCCGCGCCAAGATGTCCACGAATTGCTCGGCCACCCGCGCTTGCATCGCTGGCGGATAGCCCGCAGGGAACGTACCGACCGGCGCCTGGCCCGGCAATTTCTCCATGATGAAAAAGGGGCGCTCGAGCCATTTGCCCTCGAGCTCGAGCCAGTACATGCGCGGGACGGGAATGCCGCTGTCGTACAGCGCCTGCAGGACGCGAAACTCGCGGGCGCGATCCGACTCGAGCAAACTGCGCGTCGGATCGCGACGTAGGATGAACTCGCGGCTGACCGCGTGACCGTTCTCCGCCCAGCGTGCCGTGAAGGCCCACGTTTCACGCGACGCGCCGCCGGACTTGCGCTCCAACTCGGTGACCACCACGTCGCGGGCCGCGGGCATTTGGGCACGCAGGTAGCTCGCCAGCTGCTCGGTCATATCCATGCGCAATGTTCCTCACACCCTCAACGTATACCCAAGTGCACCGCAAACCATCGCACCATCTCGCGCGGTTCGAAGATCGGTTGCACGCGCGGTCCCAGCCAGGCACAGCCGCCCGCCAAAGCGGCGCCGGCGACGACGTCGACCACATAGTGATAGTGGAGATAGACGGTGGAGAATATGATCGCCGTCACAATTGGAGCAAACACCGCGAACGCCGCCTGGGAGATCTGCCACGCGAAATACAGGCAGAGCAAGGCTATGGCGGTATGCCCGCTGGGAAACGCGTCGGTCCGCGTGCGTTCCACGAAATCGACGAACAGCCGCAGCCCGTGACCGAACGTGCCCCCGCCGATGATCGCCGCCTCGGCGTCGAACGGAACGCGCGGTCCGAGCGTGGGAAACATGAAGTATCCAGCATACGACGCGTAGAACGTCAGCACGACCGAGAATACCAGCCGCCGAAACGCGTCGGGCGTCTCACGACGGTAGAGGATCACCCCCAACGCCACCGGCACCAAGTAGTAGCTGACGTAGGCGAGGTAGCTCAGATCGGTGAGCCAGGGTGGGCGTCCGAGGACGTCACGCCAGCGCGCCGCGAGCATCGGGAAGAAGCGCTCGTCGAGCGCCGCAAACGTAGGGTCCCACTGTGCCGGACTGGCACATTCAATGATCGGCCCGAGGGTGTTGAAGAGCACGGGAAGGACGACGGCCGGAGAGAAATCGTGCATCACGCGCCACAGGACATGGCGATGCGAGAGCCAGGAGGACAGCGCGATGAACAGCAGCAAGCTGGCGAGGACACCGATGAGCCACAGCGCTTCCTCGCCCAACTGCCGTCGAAAGAAGGCCACGAACGCAGCGAGCACAAGAATGGCCGCCCCGTTGAGCACGTCCGCAGCGTTGATGCGCTCTCCATCGCCACCCCGCTCCAGCTCCACCGGACCGCTCATTGGTTGCGATACTAGCAAGGCCGTGGACGCAAAATCAAAGCGCGGTCGGCGACGGATTTTTCCAAGAGACCCTGGCGGGATGACCTTGAAGGGGCGGAAGCGGTGTGGTACGCAGCCTTACTTGTCGCGCCATTCCCACACTGAGCCTGTGGGTCGCTGACGGCAGGGCGCATCGTGGTCCCCGGTAGCTCAGTCGGTAGAGCGTTCGGCTGTTAACCGAATTGTCGCTGGTTCGAGTCCGGCCCGGGGAGCTGTGAAATCAGGGAGTTAGCTGACTGGCTGGCTCCCTGATTTCGTTCTGGGACCTATTCGGGACCTATTTCCCCCCGAAAGTGACTCGCGCCGAAGCCGTTGGCTGGGTTCATCCGCGATAGCCAGCACGAGCGGGGAAGCGGGTTCAGATCAACCAACGCGCCGCAATAGGGCTGAGCGGCTCAGCCGCTTCGCAGTCGTCGCCAGCGGGCGCGCTCGGCGCTCGCCACGCTCTTGCCCGTTGACCGTCGCAGCGTCGGCGCGCGGCACACGGGCAATTCGTCGGAAGCGACACGCCAGCGCGGCACGCGCGCCACGGTCGCAAGCCCGCACCGCGCGGCAGACGTGGGTTGCAGGTCGGCCGGCGTCTGCGCGGAACGGATGCGATTCGAGGCGGGACCCGGAACACAGAACGGCCGGCCCGGATGCCTTAGGCGGCCCATCCGAAGCACGGTGGGGCCACGCAGCGGGTACGGGTTCAACCGGGATGCAACAATGCGCAGCTGTTCCAAGTTCGGCCCGGATAGCGCTGACGCGCTGTACGCCGCGTATACCGCGGTCGCTTGTGACCCCTCGGATTTGACTGCACATGTGCTACAAGGCTCCCATGGCGCGACCGGGAGGCTTTCTGCGCGCCTTGGCGCAAGCGCAGCGCGCAGCGGAGAGCCGTGCGCGCGCCCAAGTGCGTGCCGAATCTCAAGCCAGGCGGGCCGCCCTCAAACTTCAACGCAGCGCCGAGCGGGCGCAACGCCAAGATGAGAAGGAGCGGGCGCGGCTGTATCTCGAATCGCGCGAAGACGAAGCCAGCGCGGAGAATGGGGAATTGGAGCAAGCGCTCGGGAGGCTTATTGAGCGTTGCATAACTAATAGAAAGATCCTCCGTCCCGTGCTACAAGTGGTGTATGAGGCCTGTGGGGACGGCG
>Ga0209415_10010102_pt1 | contig 16115 bp, 12 predicted proteins | sample PeaSoiSIISIP2007_FD_187696 | JGI IMG/M metagenome (GOLD analysis project Ga0209415, IMG submission 187696) | Peat soil microbial communities from Weissenstadt, Germany - SII-SIP-2007 (SPAdes) (version 2) | ecosystem: Environmental > Terrestrial > Soil > Wetlands > Peat | place: Germany...
GATCACATCGGCATCGGAGAACCCATCAACGGCGACCGCATTTACAACGGAGCCATGGACAACGGCTCCGGCAGCGCCCTCGTCCTCGATATGGCTGCCAGCTTCAAGAAGAATCCGGAAAAGCTGCGCCGGTCGATCCTCTTAGTCTTGGTGACCGGGGAAGAAAAGGGCCTGCTCGGCTCAAAGTACTTTGCCGCTCATCCCACGGTCGCGCCCAAGTCCATCATCGCCGACGTCAACGTGGACATGTTTCTACCCATCGTGCCCTTGAAATTTCTCACCGTGCTCGGACTCGACGACAGTGATCTAGGCGATCGCGCCCGCGAGATTGCGCAGTCGCTGGGCGTGAAGGTTCAGCCCGACCCCGAGCCGCTGCGCAATCTTTTCGTCCGCAGCGACCAGTACAACTTCATCCGCCACGGCATACCCTCGGTAATTATGGCCGTTGCTCCCGAGCCGGATTCGCCCGAACAGAAGAAGCTATTCAAAGACTGGCTGACCCAGCGCTATCACGCGCCCTCCGATGACGTAAATCAACCAGTCAACCTCGCCTCCGCCGCGAAATACGAGGAGATAGTCAGAGCCTTGCTCATCAGCATCGCCAACGATGACCATCGTCCCGAGTGGAAGCCAGATAGTTTCTTCCGGCGCTATGCGCAGTAGAATTTGGATGCGGTTTCGTATCAGGGCATCGCTTTAGCTATACCGAAAAGTCTTCAAATCAGACGCCCCTTTAGGGGCTGGGCATCGAACGAAGACGCGGCCAGCCGCGTCTCTACATGGGAGAGAACACTTGAACGAATATCTTTTGTCCGTGCTGCTCGGGATTGTCGAAGGTCTAACGGAGTTTTTGCCGGTCAGTTCGACCGCGCATCTCCGTCTTTCAGAACTACTACTTCACGTGTCGCTTTCGAGCGGCTATTGGAAGATGTACTCGATCGTCATCCAATTAGGCGCGATCCTGGTGTTGCCAATCTATTTCCGGAGCCACATCGCCAAGCTTTTTTCCACGTTTCCCGAAGGCGAACAAAAGGACTGCACGATCCTGACTCACCCCTTGAGCCTGGTCATGATCGCCTTCGTCGTCACCGCGATCCCGTCTTTCCTGCTGACGAAAGTGATCGGCAAGAATCTTGAGAGTCTCTACGTGATGGGCACGGCGCTGCTCATCGGCGGCATCGTCATGTGGATCATCGATGCCATGAAAGCGCCTTGGGAAAAGGCCGGGCAGGGTGCGGCCGGGTCACCCATTCACACCTGGAAAATGGATGACATTCATGGTGGCCAAGCCGTCTGGATCGGCGCCTGCCAGATTCTTTCCGCCGTCTTCCCCGGCACTTCGCGTTCCATGTCTACGATTGCCGCCGGACAACTGGTGGGAATGTCGCGCGCCGCCGCGCTCGAGTTCTCCTTCTTTCTGTCCATGCCAACCATGACGGTGGCCACCCTCTACACGCTCTTCAAGTCGATCCACGGCGGCAAGGATGAAAATCCCATCGGCGTCGCCCAAATCACGTCTCACGAGTGGGTCATCCTTGCCATCGGCTTTGTTGTCTCCTTCATAGTCGCCTACGGAGCCGTTGCCTGGTTCATGGGCTACGTCCGCAAGCGCGGGTTCGCGCCGTTTGCCATGTATCGCATTGTGATTGGAATCGCCGTGTTGGCCTGGGCTGCGGGAATGATTGGACGCTAGCAGCGCCTGCCACGATTTTGTCATCCTGATCCTGAGCGCAGCCGAAGGGGAAGGACCTGCTTTTTCTCTCGCGTGGCCGCATATGGGGAACCAAGCATCAAAGAGAAGATGAACGGATTGGAGACACGAATGGCCGCCGGGAATTTATTCATGTCCCACCGCTCCAAATCGGGAGTCATGATCATCTTTGCTGTGGCCGTCCTCGCTTGCGTCTTGCCGGGCGTAGGCCAGACTCAGCCAACATTCGTCCCTGCTCCGGAACAGCATACGCCGGACCCGGGCATCGCCTCAGCCGGCGGGCAACTGCCGGATCAGCAATCGACGGGAAGCATCAGCGGCACGGTAGTCGATGAAAGTGGCGCCGTTGTCGCCGGAGCCCGGGTGAAACTGACGCGGGAAGGTCAATCCCCCATTCAAGAGACGCTATCGGGCAACGGCGGGCAGTTCTCCTTTGCCAACCTCGCTCCCGGGCCCTTCCAGCTCACAATTACCTCGGCGGGCTTCGCAACGCAAACATCTTCTGGAATCCTGCATTCGGGGGAGAACTATATCGTTCCGAAGGACGCGTTGGCAGTTGCTACCGCGGTCACTGATGTGGAGGTCGGACTCACACAAACCGAAGTGGCGCAGGAAGAGGTCAAAATTGAAGAGAAGCAGCGTGTGCTTGGCGTTATTCCAAATTTCTACGTCACCTACGACCCCAATGCAGTTCCCCTCAACACGAAGCAGAAGTTCGGGCTTGCCTGGAAGACGACGGTGGATCCAGTCAGCCTGGTATTAACCGGAGGCGTTGCGGGAGTAGAACAGGCGCTGAATGATTTCAGCGGGTATGGGCAAGGAGCACAAGGGTACGCCAAGCGCTACGGTGCCGGTTATGCCGACCTGGTTACAGGAACGTTCATCGGAGCCGCCATCCTGCCGTCGCTTCTGAAGCAAGACCCGCGTTATTTCTACAAGGGAACCGGCAGCAAGCGCTCGCGGACCTTGTATGCCATCGCCAATGCGGTGATTTGCAAGGGCGACAACGGACGCTGGCAGCCGAACTACTCGAATATCCTCGGAAGCTTCGCCGCCGGGGGCATCTCCAATCTGTACTATCCGGCGAGCGATCGCGAAGGAGCGGAATTAACTTTCGAAACCGGGCTCATCGGGATTGGCACAACCGCCGCCGCCAATATCCTCCAGGAATTTGTCGTCCGGAAGTTCACACCGAAGTCGCACCACCACGAACCGGCCACACCGTAAGCGCAGTTCGGCCAGAACTCACTTGGTTGGCGTCAATGAGAGGCCTGATTTCGACATTAATCTTCCGGTTAACCCCTCCCACACCCTAACGTGATGCAGAGGCGAGTCTCCGCTCTTCTACCGCACAATGCCGCGAAACTCTTCGTCCATCCACAGTTTGAACGCTTCCAGGTTCTGCGGTCGCCCGAGGAAGTTGCGAATCAGTTCCGTGCCGGGTTTTGAGCCCCCCGGCTCTAGAACAGCCTTGCGATAACGCATGGCTGCTTCTCCGCCCAACAGATTGCCCTTGTCGAACTGGCTGAAGAAATCCACAGCGATGACTTTGTCGAGCACGTAGGTGTAGTAATTCGAAGTGTAGCCCATCAGGTGCGTGAAGCCGGCATAGAAGCGATTGCCATCCACGAACGGATAAGGGTAAAAGCGCGTGTAATCGGTACGCAGCATGGCATCAAGATCGATCGCGTCGGGCGACCGGTCGTGCAGATCGAGCGAATAGGTTGAGAAGAAAAGCTGTCCCTGCACCCATCCGGCGCGGCCAAAAGCACTGGCTCGGTTCATGCGATCGATCAGGTCGAGGGGGAGCACTTCGTTCGTCTGGTAATGCTTCGCAAACGAACGGAGGATTCCGGGATCGTGGAAGAATTCTTCCAGCATCTGCGACGGCGCCTCGACAAAGTCGGTCTCGGTCGAAAACCCGGTGATGCCGCTCCACGCTTGCTGTCCGCCCAGGATGTTGTGCATCAGGTGTCCGAACTCGTGGAAGAAGGTGACCACATCGGCATACTGCAACAGGCCCGGATCGCCCGGCTTCCCTCCGCCAAAGTTGCAGATCAGCACCCCCTCGGGCAACTGTCGGCCTTTGATGCCGGGCACGACTGGAGTTGAGCTGAACCATTTGTCCTTGCCCTCGCGGGGGTGCATGTCGAGGTAAAAGCGGCCGATCAGTTGGTCGCCGTCAAAGACATTCCAAGCGGACACGGAGGGATCCCAGACGAAGACGTCCGGTGCGGGTCTGAATGCCACATGAAAGAGCTTCGCCGCCGTGTCGAGGACTCCCTGCTGCACCTGATCGTAGGTGAAATACGGCCGCACGGATTGAGAGTCGAAGTTAAAGCTCGCCTTCGCGTATTGGTCTGCCCAATAAGAGCTGCTGTATGCTGAAATGGCCGTGATCCTTGACTGCTTCTGGCGGGCGAACGCAAGCAGCATGTCGTATTCGCGGCGCGATGCCGGGCGGGAGGCGGCATCCACTTCGTTCAAAAATGCCTTCATGTTCGCCGCCGAACCGATCATCTGGTCGGCCGTCGCGAGATCGGCAAAGCTTGCGTAACCGAGAATTTTGGCCACTTCATACCGCGTCTTGAGCACGTCGAGCAGGATTTCCTTGTTCGCCGGGTAGGCTCGCGTGGTGTACGCCAGATACATCCGCTTGCGCAGATCGTCGCTGGTAGCATAGGTCATCACCGGGGTAAAGTCGGTCTGGTCAGTGCTCAGAGTGATCGATCCGTCGGCCGCCGGTTGGTGAGCAGAGATGAAGTCCCCAGGGAGCCCGGCCAACTCCGCCTTGTCCTTCACTACCACGTGGTTCGGATTTTCCTGAACGTTCCGGCCGAAGTTGAGCGCCGCCTCCGTGATGTGGTCCAGCCGCTTCTTGATCTCGGCCCGGGTGGCGGCATCTTTGTCCACGCCAGCTAGGCGGTACTCCAGCAGCGTTCGTTCCATATAGTGCCGAGTGGCAGGATCGGCTGCCGAGAGGTCAACCGCGGCGAGCGCACGGTACACATCCTGATTCAAGTAGAGGACGGTATTGGCCTGCTGGATCTGTTGCGCGAGGGCTTGGCCCGCATCCCGCACGTCCTTCTGCGGGGCCACTGCATACATGAGGTACGCCTCCGAACCCGCTACTCCCAACTCGTTCTGGGCGTTGTCGAAGGGCCGCAGCGTGTTCTCGATCGTGCGTGGGCTTTTCACTGCCAGCAATTCGTCCACATATTTTTGTTCCTGGGCAAGATGCTCGCCCACCCATTTTTCTGCCGCGGGACGATCCAGTTTTCCCGCCCAAATGTGAAGCGGATCGCGCTGAGCAAAACTACGCGACTGTATGGAAATCAGGAACAAGCCAAACCAAAGGAAACTCAGAAACGAGTGGTGAACCGCCAGGAATCGATGAGAAAGCGACATCGGAATCTCCGTGAAGAAGTTATGGCTCGCGAAACAATGCTCGGCCAATGACGACGGATTATAGCGTTTCTCGGACAATCGGCGAAACATCCCGACAGCGCTCACGACCCACGCGCGTCCGCCCGTACCCAATTCGCCACCCTGCTCCCTTTCCGCATTGTAGGAACTTCTGATTCTTGTCATACTTGTAATGCTCTGGCCACGATACGGGGTTGCGGGTATCATTTACCTAACGCCCGTCGCTGCCAAATGACATTCTTTAGGAAGGTTTTTACGCCCACTCGGAACCGGCGTCTGAACGAGCTCGTCGGCATCCTATTGTGTGTCTCCGCGCTCCTCCTTTTCCTCGCGCTGGCGTCCTATTCGCCGCTTGATCCCTCACTGAACAGCGCCTCCATCCTCACCGGATCGCACGCCGCCCGCAACTGGATCGGCATCTTCGGAGCCTATCTTTCCGACCTCATCCTGCAAGTCTTGGGAGTCGGATCGTTCCTGCTTCCGCTCTTCATGGCCATGACGGGCGCACGCTGGTTTCGCTCGCGAGCTGTGCAGTCGCCGGTCGCCAAGACTCTCGGCGGAATCTGGCTGCTCATGTTCGTGCCCGCATGGCTCGCCATCCTGCCCGGACACTTCCGCTGGATGGGAGCCATTCCGATTGAAGGATTGGCCGGCCGCATTGTCGGCGACGTCTTAATCCGTTACTTGAATGTTGCCGGAGCATACATTGTCTGCACTACGGTTCTAGCCGTCGCTCTTTACCTGACCACCGCCTTCTCGTTCACCTCCATCGCACTCTGGGCGCCTACTCGCTTCGCCTTCGTGGTGGCGCTGAGAGATCGCTTCAAGGACTGGCAGCACGAACGCGCGCGCAGGCGTCAGCAAAAAGAGCTGGAAAAGCGCCGCGCGGAAAAGCCGACGGTTACGGCACAACTGGTTCCCGCGCGTCCTGCGGCGTCGCGCCCCGAGGCGGAACAGAAAAGCGGCCAGGAGATCCCCGGCGTGCAGTCCGCGGCTTCGGCCCCACGCACCGGTATCGAGCGCATGCTGGCGGAGGAAAGCCCTGCCGATGCCGTTACAGCGCAGTCACAAACGGCGCCCGCCGCCTCTGATGTCGAAGTCCAAGTCCAGGTCAATGACCGCGCCGACACCGAGCGCAGGCCGAAGACGACTCTCCCGAAAATCGCGGGCAGTTACAAGCTTCCGCCGTCGAGCCTGCTGCACCGGCCCGACGAGCAGCAATCCGTCAACGAAGAAGAACTCAAGATCGTCGCTCAGGTTCTGACCGCAAAGTACGCGGAATTCGAAGTCTTCGGTCAAGTCACGCAGATCAACCCTGGCCCGGTGGTCACCACCTTCGAATTCAAACCCGAAGCCGGCATCAAGTACAGCCGTATTGTCGGCCTCACCGACGATCTCTGTCTCGCGCTGCGCGCCGAAAGCATCCTGGTCGAACGCATGCCCGGCAAAAGCACGGTTGGCGTCCAGGTGCCGAACCGCGAGCGCGAAATTATCTGGCTGCGCGAGAACATCGAGTCACCGGAGTTCCTGGGTTCGAAATCGAAGCTCACCGTCGCCATGGGCAAGGACATCAACGGACGCATCGCCGCCGCCGATCTGGCCGGCATGCCTCACCTGCTCATCGCCGGTTCGACCGGCACGGGCAAGAGCGTGGCCATCAACGCCATGATCATGTCCATCCTGTACAAGGCGACGCCCGAGGAAGTGCGCCTCGTGCTGGTGGACCCGAAGCGCCTCGAACTCGGCAACTACGAAGGGGTGCCACACCTCTACACGCCCATCATCACCGAGCCGAAACTTGCCGCCAACGCGCTGCGCAATGCCGTGCGCGAAATGGAGCGCCGGCTCAAACTGCTCGCCGCCAAAGGCGTCCGCAACATTGACAGCTATAACCGCCTGTTCGACGACACGCCCAGCCTGTTCAGTGAGGAAGCGACCTCCGATGAAGGTCCCATTCCTAAGATCGTCATCATCATCGACGAGTTAGCTGACCTGATGATGCTCGATGGCCACAACGTGGAAGAGTCCATCACGCGCCTCGCGCAGATGGCGCGCGCCGTGGGCATTCACTTGGTGCTCGCCACGCAGCGGCCTTCAGTGGATGTCATCACCGGGCTGATCAAGGCGAACTTCCCGGCGCGCGTCTCGTTCCGCGTCGCAACGAAAGTCGACTCGCGCACCATTCTCGACGCCAACGGCGCCGAATCGCTCCTCGGACGCGGCGACATGCTCTACTTGCCAGCCGGCTCGGCGCGAGTCCATCGCCTGCACGCTCCGTATGTAACCGAAAAAGAAATCGCCGCCGTGGTGGAGTTCTGGAAGGCGCAGGGTCAGGCGCAGTACCAGGAGAAATTCCTCGAAGCACCCAAAGAGGACATTGAGTCGCCGGGCGGAGCCAGCGACGATTCCGGAGAACTTTCCGCCGACGACAATGACAATGATCCGCTTTTCAACGATGCCGTCCGCCTGGTGATCGAATTCGGCAAAGCTTCCACTTCCCTGCTGCAGCGCCGTCTTCGCATAGGCTACGGACGCGCCGCCCACCTCATCGATCTCATGGAACGAGATGGCATCGTAGGCGCTGCCGACGGGCCGAAGCCCCGCGAAGTGTTGAAGCGGCCTAACTGGATCTCGGAAATCGAAGAGTCGATGCGCTAAGAGTGCTTCCGGAAGCATCTCACTTCTGAGCAGACGGGCCGCTGGTTAACCCCTTCAAGGCAAGTATCGCAAGCACCGCCACGGCCAGCAGCATGGCTCCCCACAAAACCCACTTGTGCCGTTCGGACCACGGGCGCTCGTCGGGCCGTCCCGTGTAATCAGGATTCTGATTTTCGGCTGCCATGGCAGCTTGCGCCGCATCCTCCTCTTTGTGGAAGAACCGGGCATAGTCGTAGACGGGCGCGGACAATTTTTCATCGCCGTAATAGAGCTTGATCGCGGCCTTGCCCGCGGGATCGAAATAGATTCTCCGCTCGAGGGATTGTGGCTCGACCTTCTCCAGGGTCAGCGGAGTGTTATCGCCATTGTCAATGTCGATCCGGATTTGGCGCTCTCTACCGGTGCAGGAATTGAGCGCGAGATCTTCCGTCACCACTTCCCTGCCGCCGCTCTTCATGCGAATCCGACTGATATCGCCGCCGCAAAGCTGTGTTCCCTGGACATCGCTCAGGCTGAGCATGCGGCGGAAGTTGACGATGCCCGCCGGAACTGTGAATAGGATGCGTCCTACCGGAACGCCGGGATCGAGATCGCAGGCGATTCGGGTTATGCGGCCGGCTTGTTCGGGAGCGTGGCAGCGGCCGGCGGAAATCCACGTGGCCTCGGCCTCACGCTGCACCGACGTGCTGGCGCCGGTAACATCGCGCGAAGAAATCGCGGGAACAATGCTCACGTGCAGATAGCGGAACGTTGCCAGCGGTATGCGCAGCGCGAAGTGACTGCCCAAGCCTTCGCGCGAAAAATCGTACAGAGTTGAGGTGGAGAGTTTGCGGCCAGCGCTTCCACCGAGGGCATCGCGGCCATCCGCCGTGGCTGAGGCTACGAAGTTGGTGGCCTTCAGACGAAGCTGTACCTGGTTGTACTCGGCCCCGCCTCCCACATCGAGATCAAATTCGGTGCGTCCGGCGTGAACGCCGAGATTCAGGATGCGCGCTTCCCGCTCCAGCGTCGAAGACGACGCTTGTTCTTCGCTGAGCGCATAGGGAACCTGAGCGGCGCCGTCATACAACCGCACGTCCGAGAGATCGCCGCGGACGTGCGCCCAAATAGCGGCATCGACGACCAGATAGTTCTGCTTTCCCGGCTGCGAGATCGCAACGTCGCGCGCATACCGCAAATACTCGCGCACCGGGGCGGCCGCGTTCGGTTGGGCCACTGCGAAAGCACAGAGGGCAAGAACCACGAGCCGCTTGATCAACCGCGTCCGCCTCCTTCTTGACCTTTACCTTTATCCTGCGCAGACGACAGTTTCAGCCAATCCTTCTGGTACACGAACGACACCGCCAGCAGAAGCACGCCGAGGATCATGAAACTCAGGATGCGATACCCGCGGTCGAGTTGGGAGACGTCATAAATAAAGACCTTAACGATGGTGGCGGCGATCAGAAACAACGCCTGCCAGCGGAAAAACGCCGACTTACGCCAGAAGCCGATTACCATGAGCAACGCTCCGTACCCCATCCCCAGCGCGGAGTAGGTGAAATCTTCGGCGATCCGGAGCCGGTGCTGGTCCGCTACGGCTGCGGCCCTCGCCTGCCAGGGCGCAACTCGGGGCAGACTGGGATACATCTGCCGAGCGTAGTAATCCCCAATCTCGCGGCTCAAACCAACCAGCGCCAGCGCGTTCACGGCCAGCACGGCAGCCGCGGCCAGTTGACGGTCGAATTCGCTGTCGTGCGTTACGCTGAACCATGACAACAACGCCAGCACCGCCATGGCGAGCAGGTAAGTCGCCATCCGCGAATTCAGCAGCAATGTGCTCACCTGGAAATTGTCAACGGCCAAAAGTCGTACCACGCCAAGGGCAAGCGCCGCGGCGGCCAGATAATGCAGGAAACGCGCGCCGATCCGGTCCGCCACCCAGAGCAGCACTCCGGCTTCGACCAGCCAGCCGACGGTGATCCAGTGCCCGTCCAGCCGGATGGGAATGGCAATGGTGATCAAGGCGACGGCCAGCGCCAGGTGTAGCAAGCGCAGCGCCTCGGCATTCGCCGGCTCTTGACGGCTGATGATGCGGCTCAGCCCAATGTGCACCGCGGCCAGGGCGAGCGCAAACCAAGCCATGGCCAGCTTATCGATCTCCTCGACCATGGCGTAGGCTTGCAGAAAATACACGCCGGTGTTGATGAAAGTCAGTGCGCCCGGCAAGAACGGCAGGGAAACGGCTCCTTCTGGAGCCTTCGACACCAATGGGGCCACAGCGAAGACGGCGAAAAAGATGGTGGCGAAAGCAAAGGTGACCGTGAACTCGCTGCGATGATAATAAGTCGCGTACCAGGCGATGTAGAGCACCAGCGTGCCGGCATAACTGAGCACAAGCAATCGCCGCCACGGCTTGAAGGCGACGAGCGCCACCGACGCGGCGCTGAGCAGCGCCACGTACGAGAACAGTTGTACTTCGCGGTTCTGCCCGGTCGAGAGCAGCAACGGCGTCGCGAAACCTCCGGTTAGGGCGATGGCAGCCAGGATCTCGGCATCCTCTTTGATGGCCAGCGCCGCGGTCGAAGCGGTCACGATCAGCATGGCCAGGAAGGCAACCGCGCTCGGAATTAATCCGTATACCTGGAACGCCGCCCACAGGGAGAGATACAACACTCCCACGCCCACGGCCTTCAGCGAATAGGAAAATATCTTGTAACCACGGGAGCGGAAACTTTCGCTCCAGACAACGACGCCGATTCCAGCCAGCAATCCGATGGAGACGCGTCCCGTGGGGCCAATCCAGTTATTGTCGAAGGCAAACTTGAGGAAGTAAGACACCCCGATCAGCACCGCCGAGATGCCGATGCGGTTTAACCAGTGGGAACCGATGCGCGATTCGAGATCGCCCTCAGGCGCGGCCGTGGCAAAATGCGGAGCCGGCTGCACCGGATGCACCGGCTGCGTGCTCACTAGCGGATAGGGTGGAGGTGGAGGTGGAGGTAGTGGCGGAGGAGCCGGGGCGGCAGACGGCTGAGTCTCGGTTCTCAGCTGGAGCTCTGGGGCAATCCCCTCGTCCCCCAGTTTGCGCTCCAACCGCTCAACGCGGGTGGCGAGGTCACGAACCAGCGCACGTAAGGATTGCAGATCGCTCTCTTGTGGGTTCACGTTGGCTCTAGTGACAAGAAATCTCAATCACTATAAGTGAAGCAATAAGCGATTGCACCCTATTATTTGTTCGGCAGCTGTGTCTCCCCTGTGTTCCCCTGTGTCCCCTGTGGTCATCGCTTTTGTGTTTAAGATAGAACCCATGAAATTCCACACCGAATACCTGACCCTGCACACGAAAACCAAGCGAGCCTATGTTCACCTGACCCCACAGGTAGAGAGCGCCCTGAAAAAGTCCGGAATCAAAGACGGCATGATTCTGGTCTCCGCCATGCACATCACGGCCGGGGTGTACGTCAACGACAACGAAAGCGGCCTCATCCGAGACATTGACCAGTGGCTGGAAACGCTCGCCCCTTTCCAGCAGAACTACCAGCATCACCAGACTGGAGAAGACAACGGAGACGCGCACCTGAAATCGCTGATCATCCACCACGAAGTCATCGTCCCGGTCACCAATGGCAAACTCGACTTTGGTCCCTGGCAGCAGATTTTCTACGCCGAATTCGACGGCCAGCGCGACAAGCGAGTCATTATTAAAGTGATGGGAGAATAGTCAGCTTGGTTTATCCTCATAGCCCATAGAAGTGATTAGGAGCGCCACACCCATGACCGATGAACTCAACGAACTGCACGAGCACGCCGAACATGCGCGAGAGCATCCCGATCTCGCGCCCATTACGCTTACCATGGCGGTGCTGGCCGTCCTGGTGGCCACCGTGTCGCTGCTCGGCCATCGGACGCATACCGAAGAAATCATTTTGCAGAACAAGGTCACCGACCAGTGGGCGTATTACCAGGCCAAGAATATCCGCATGCACACCGACGAGTTATTCGCCGATCTGGCGGGCGTAGTCGCATCCAAGGACGGCGAAGCGGCGTCCAAGTTTCAGGAGAAAGTACGAACCGAGGCCGACCGTTACAAAGAGGATAAGAAGGAGCTCGAGGGCAAGGGTCACGAACTGGAAGCAGAATTTGCGGTCACACACCGTAAAGCCGACCGCTTCGATCTGGGAGAAGTCTTTCTGGAGATTGCCCTGGTCATCACCTCGATCACTCTGCTCTCGGGCCGCCGAATATTCTGGCACCTCGGCCTACTGCTGGCGACCGCCGGCATTGTGCTTGCCGCCTCCGCCTGGATCGTGCGCTAGCTAGGCTGTGGTCATCCACCAAGTCGACACAGTGGTCGCTCACAATATAGAATTTGTTCGCGGGAACATTCGCAAACGCAATCCTAAGGCAACGATTCTCGAAACTGCCTGCCGCGTCTCCGTCACTGTACCCGAATCCAGCAAGGGACGCCGCGTGCGGGGTGGAAGACGGTCCCACGCTTACTTACGAAATCCTTACCGCCTTTGCCACTATCAGGAAATTGCTGCCCAGCAAGGTGACGCAGAAATGACTCCGAGCGATTTTCTCTCCATCAAAGATTTTTCTCCCCAGCAGATTCGCCATTTTCTAGACCTCGCCCGCCACATTAAGGCGCGCCCCGACGATTACGCGCAGAAGCTCAAAGGCAAAACCCTGGCCATGATCTTCGAGAAGCCTTCGCTGCGTACCCGGGTCAGCTTCGATGTCGGCATCCAGCAACTGGGAGGGTTTTCCATCTACCTCTCGCCCGCCGAGATCAACCTGGGCAAGCGCGAGTCGGTCTATGACGTGGCTAAGAATCTCGAGCGCATGGTGCAGGGCATCATGATCCGTACTTTTGCGCACGAGATCGTGGACAAGATGGCCGAATACGCCAGCATTCCGATTATCAACGGGCTAACCGACTACAGCCATCCCTGCCAGGCGATGGCTGACTATATGACCATCCTGGAGATCAAAGGAAAAGTGGCGGGCCTGAAAGTCGCCTACATCGGAGATGGAAACAACGTGGCCCATTCCCTGATGTTCGCCGGTGCGCAACTGGGAGCTCATGTCTGGGTGGCGACTCCGCCCAACTATGAACCCAAAGCCGATGCCATCAAGTGGGCCCAGGAGCGTGGCGCGCAGACAGGCGGCACATGCACCATCACGAACGATCCCGGCGCAGCAGCCTTGGGCGCTGACGTCATCTACACCGACGTCTGGGCCAGCATGGGACAGGAAGCGGAGGTCGAGAAGCGCCGCAAGATATTCTTGCCTTACCAGGTAAATGGCGCTCTTTTCGGGCGTGCCAAGCCAGACGCCTTGTTCCTCCACTGCCTGCCTGCCCACCGCGGCGATGAGGTTACCAACGAAGTGATCGATTCTCCCGGGTCGGTCGTCTTCCAGGAAGCCGAGAACCGCCTGCACTCGCAGAAGGCGATTATGCTGGAACTGATGGAGCACGCGAGCCATGGCGCTCCGGGTGTTTCCGCCGCGGAACCGGCACACGTGTAAAACCATGAAGACCATGCTGATTGCCGTAGGCGGCAACTCCCTGATTCGCGCCGGCGAAAAGGGGACGGTCAACGAGCAACTGGCCAATGCCCGTCGCACAGCCGCAGCTATTATCGGCCTCATCCGCCGTGACTATCGGCTGGTAGTTACTCACGGCAACGGTCCTCAAGTGGGCGCGGCTCTGCTCCGTTCGGAAGCCGCTTCCAACCAGGTGCCCGCCCACACTCTGGACGTCTGCGGCGCTTCCACTCAAGGCGAGATCGGTTACCTGCTGTCCCAGGCGCTGAACGACGAACTCGCGGCCGCTGGTCTGCAGGTGCCCGTGGTGAGCGTGGTCACGCAAACCGTCGTCTCCCAGGATGATCCGGCGATGCAGCACCCGACAAAACCAGTCGGCCCTTTTTATTCTCGCGCCGATGCCGAGGAACGCAGGCGTCTGCTGGGATGGCAAATCGTCGAGGATGCCGCTCGCGGCTATCGCCGGGTCGTGCCGTCACCCGAGCCCATCGAGATCGTCGAGTTGGAAGTGATTCGCGGCCTGGTTAACAATGGCGTGTTGGTAGTTGCCTGTGGAGGTGGCGGCATTCCAGTCGTTCGTTCCAACTCCCGTTCCAATGCCCGTTCCAACGGAGGCGTAAAAGGCGTAGAGGCGGTGATCGACAAGGACCGAGCTTCGGCTCTTCTGGCGACCCAACTCGGCGCTGACGTTTTCGCCATTTCCACCGACACCGATTACGTCTACCTCGATTACAAGAAACCAACGCAGCGCCCTCTAAAGTTGGTCACTGCCAGCGAGATGGAAGCGTATTACAAGGCCGGACACTTTCCGCCGGGCAATATGGGGCCGAAGGTCGAGTCCGTGCTTCGCTTCCTGCGTAGCGGCGGCAAAGAAGCAGTCATCACTACGTACGACCATTTGTGCGACGCAGTGGACGGCACCGCTGGCACTCGTATCGTTTCTGATCCGGTCGGCGCTGGCGCAACGACCGGCAACTCCTCTGAAGTTTCCTCTGGACTCACAACGAGAGGACGGACCCTATGAAACTGAAACACGTAGTTGAGTCGCAGCAGTTCACCGTCCCGTTGTTAATGGATCTCTTTGTCCGCGCCCGCGGCATGGAGCGGCTGGTAGCCCGCGGAGGCTCCCTCGATTACCAGAACCGCATCATGGCGACCGTGTTCTACGCGCCCTCGACGCGCACGCGCTTTTCCTTCGAGGCTGCCATGCATCGTCTGGGCGGCCGCGTGCTTTCGACCGAGCAGGCCCGCGTGTTCTCCTCGGAGGTCGAAGGCGAGCAGGTCGAGGATTCCATCCGCGTCATTGCCAGCTACAGCGACGTCATCGTGATTCGCCACAATGAAGAAGGCGGAGCCAAGCGTGCCGCCGAGGTTTCCCCGGTTCCCGTGATCAACGCCGGCGAAAAGGGAGGCCAGCATCCCACGCAGGCCCTGCTCGATCTCTACACCATCTACCGCGAGCGTCCCCTCGATGGTTTAAGTGTGGCCATCATCGGAGAACTGGATCAGGGACGCACCGCCCGCTCGCTAGCCTACCTGCTGGCGAAATTCGATCGGGTGAAGATCTTTTTCGTCAGTCCGCCCGAACTCCAGATGAAGCCCGATATTCTGGAGTACCTGGACGAACATGACGTCCGCTACGAACTGGAGTCCGACCTCGACCGTGTCATCCGTGAGGTCGACGTGGTCTATCAGACCCGCGTCAAACCCGAGCGGGTGAAGGACGTCAAAAGCCTGAAGCGGTTTGCCATCGACTCGGCAGTCCTGCAGCGCATGAAGCCGGATGCCATGATCCTGCATCCGCTGCCGCGCACGGTCGAACTCGATAAGACCGTCGACGATGATCCCCGCGCTCTCTACTTCCGCCAGGCCGTCAACGGCCTCTACGTTCGCATGGCACTGCTCACCATGTTGCTGGATAAAGACTAGGTGCAGCTTCGAACAACTGCGTTCTGAGAGAGTCGATTAAGTGCAATGACCTCGACTAATTCCTGGGTTTTTGCTCCGTCTGGATTAAAATCGTCGATGGACTGGAAAGGAATCTGGGCCATGAAAACGTTCCTCGCCCGCGCCGTCCTGTACGCGGCGCTGGTTGGTGTCGGAGCGCTTGTCGCTTCAGCCCAACTGAACCAAGCGCCAAAAGGGAAAGATGATCCTGCAGCACAAGAGGTCCGGCGTCTGAATGCCGAAGAAGTTGAAGCTTTCGTCCACAATGATCCGAAAGCAATGGCACGTTTGTGGTCGGATGATTTTGTCGTTACCAATCCCTTAAACAAGTTCATAAACAAGCAACAGGTTCTGGGGATGGTCGCATCCGGCTTCTTGGCGATCCCTTCCTACGACCGGCAGATCGAGTATATCCGGGTCTATGGCGATACCGTGATCACGGCGGGCAGCGAGACGGTGCTGTGGGGAGGAAAGATGCCGAACGCGGGGAAGACTGAGCACCTCCGCTTCACCGGTATATGGATGAAGCAGGATGGACGCTGGCAAGAGGTCGCCCGGCATGCCAACATCGTGCCTCAGCAATGACAAGATTGGCTTTGCCGCGTAGTTGCTGACAGGGGGGCTGCCCCAGCCTTCCTTAGGGCTTTGCGGACGGTTGCCAGAGCTCAATCTTGTTCCCGTCCAGGTCATAGATCCATGCAAAGCGACCGTAGGATTCATCCACTCGTTTGGCGTCGATCTTTACTCCCTCTTGTTTTAAGCGGTCGAGCAAAGCATCCATATCGTCCACGATGTAGTTGATCATGAACGGCGCGGGGCTGGGATCGAGATACTTAGTGGA
>Ga0209415_10010103_pt1 | contig 16113 bp, 13 predicted proteins | sample PeaSoiSIISIP2007_FD_187696 | JGI IMG/M metagenome (GOLD analysis project Ga0209415, IMG submission 187696) | Peat soil microbial communities from Weissenstadt, Germany - SII-SIP-2007 (SPAdes) (version 2) | ecosystem: Environmental > Terrestrial > Soil > Wetlands > Peat | place: Germany...
GGAAGCCATGAGTAGCCGGGCCCGCCATTCCGATCAGCTTCGGAGGGCTCGCGCGAAAGGGGCATTTGAGCCGTTGTCCGCCGAAATCGCTGCGGTGGCTGAAACCGCGGTGGTTGGGGAACAGGTCCAAGACCTGTTCACTGTCGTCCGAGCAATCGGATGAAGCGCTATCGAGAGGCGGCCGCCCGATTGGTATCCTCGCGGTTCCTTCCTTTCGCTTCGCTCATCCAGAAAGTCTGATTCGAATGAATGTTTTCGAGCTAACGCGCGCGCTGGTCGATATTGAGTCGACCACCAACCACGAGAAAAATGTGAGCGACTACCTGTTCGCGCATTTGTCCACGCTGACCGCGCGTTATGAAGGCCACATCGAACGAATTCCCGCGGAGCCGAATCGCGACAATATCTTTGCGTGCTGGGGTGAGCCGGTCGTCACGTTGTCCACGCACATGGACACCGTGCCACCGTTCTTTGGCTCTCGCGAGGATGGGGACTTTATTTGGGGACGCGGCTCGTGCGATGCGAAGGGCATCATCGCGGCGATGGTTGCCGCGGCGGAAAGACTGCTCGCCGCTGGCTTGCGAAATATTGGACTTCTCTTTGTGGTTGGAGAAGAACGCAATAGCGCCGGGGCAATCGCGGCCGCGGCAACGCCGCGCGGCTCACGATTCCTCATCAATGGCGAGCCAACGGAGAATCGGCTGGCGCTCGGTTCGAAAGGCGCGTTGCGTTACGAAATTACCGCTCGCGGGAAACTCGCACACTCGGCGTATCCCGAGCTTGGCCATTCCGCGATTCACACACTTCTCGATGTGCTGCATGACATTCGGCAAATTCCATTGCCGCACGACACGTTGCTGGGGCAGAGCACTCTGAATATCGGAACGATTGACGGTGGCCGAGCGCCGAATGTCGTCGCCGATCTGGCCGAAGCGGAACTCATGTTTCGAACCGTTGGCGATCCGGCGAAGACTCGGGAAGCGGTATTGGCGGCAACCGCCGGGCGCGCCGAGGCGCATGAGGTTTTCTACACTCCAGCGGTGCAATTAGCGAAGGTCGATGGTCTGCCCACAACGGTGGTGGCGTTCACGACGGACATTCCCAGTTTTGCAGGGACCTGGGGGAAGCCCTTGCTCATCGGTCCTGGCAGCATTCACGTTGCGCATACCGCGGAAGAACGCATCGCGAAGATGGAATTGTCCGAGGCGGTGGGCATCTACGCGCGCATGGCAACGCAACTCCTCGCTGCGGGAGGGAGCGGAGCATGAGCTTGGGACTGGCCATTGTCGGTTACGGGAAAATGGGCAAGCTGATCGAGCGGCTTGCGCCAGACCACGGATTTGAAGTGCGCGCGACCTTTGATGGCGGAAACAACGCGCATGCCCAAGCACTCTCGCACGAGACGCTGCGCGGCGTGGATGTAGCCGTCGAGTTCACGACGCCGCAACAGGCGCCGGAAAATATCCGGCGGCTTGCCGTGTTGGGCGTCAACACGGTGGTTGGAACGACCGGCTGGATGGAACAGCTTCCGGCGGCGCGCGAAGCAGTGGAACAAGGCAAGACGGGATTGGTTTGGGCGCCGAATTTTTCAGTGGGCGTGAATTTATTTTTCGAAGCGGTTGCGCATGCGGCGGCACTTTTTGCCAAACATGCCGAGTACGAAGCGTGGGGCTGGGAGATTCACCACGCGGCAAAAAAGGATGCGCTTTCGGGGACACTCAAGAAACTTGCGGAAGAAATGCGCGCGGCGGGCTACATCCGGCCCGTCGGACTCAGCGCCAATCGCGCTGGCGCACATCCGGGCACGCACGAGATCGGTTTTGATTCTGCCGCAGACACCATCACAGTGCGGCACACGGCCCGAAGCCGGGAAGGATTCGCGCATGGCGCGCTGCGAGCGGCGCGATGGATTGCGGGCAAGAAAGGTTTCTTTGAGTTCAAAGAGATTTTGGGCGAGTTGAGTTGACACAACTCGGATGACGCAGCTTGCAAAGGCGATTTTGGATTTGGCAGTAAGACGTCTGGGTAAGAAGGAGAAAGACAATGTTTACGGGCACTGGAACTGCGCTGGTCACTCCGTTTCGCGGCGATGGATCGCTGGACGAAGCAACATTGCGAGGTTTGATCAAGCGGCAGATTGATGCGGGTATCGATTTTCTTGTGCCGTGTGGGACGACGGGCGAGAGCCCCACGCTCACACAGGAAGAGCACTTGCGCGTCGTTGAGATTGGTGTGGAAATCGCGAAGGGGCGTGTTCCGGTTCTGGCCGGCGCGGGCGGATACAATACCGCGGAAGTCATTGCGCTGGCACGCGAGCTCGCCGCCCTGGGCGCGGACGGAATCCTCTCGGTCACGCCCTACTACAACAAGCCGACGCAAGAAGGGCTCTTCCAACACTATCGGGCTATCGCCGGAGCGGTGCGGGTGCCCATCATTCTTTACAGCGTACAAGGGCGCACCGGCGTGAACATTGAGCCTGCGACGGTGAGGCGCCTCGCCGAAATCGAAAACATTGTTGGCATCAAGGAAGCTTCCGGCAACGTATCGCAGATGGCCGCTATTTTGAATGCAGTGCCGGATGACTTCGTCGTGCTCTCCGGGGATGATGCGATCACGCTTCCGGTTATTTCGCTGGGCGGGCGCGGCGTGATTTCCGTGGTTTCCAACGAAATCCCGGCGGAAATGGCGCGAATGACGAGGCTAGCTCTGAGCGGCGATTTTCCGGGTGCCCGGGCGATTCATCGGCGCTTCCATCCGCTGATGGAAATCAACTTTGTTGAATCGAATCCCATTCCCGTGAAGGCGGCAATGGCGGAGATGGGGTTGCTTGAAGCGGTGTGGCGCTTGCCACTGGTGGCGCCGAAAGCAGAGAATCAGGCGCGCATCCGGGTGGTGCTCGAAGGGCTCGATCTCGTCGAGCGGAGTCTGGCCGCGCGCGGCGCCGAGAGGGTTCATGCTGCCGTCGCAAATTGAGCGGCTGTTCGACGAGGCTCCCGCACAGTACGAAGAAGAACATCGATGGCTCTTCCGTGATTTCAAGGCGGCACTGAATCGCGGAGAAATCCGCGCCGCGGAGCCCCATGCTTCCACGAAATCCGGCTGGCGGGCGAACGCCTGGGTAAAAAAAGGAATCCTGCTCGGCTTTCGAATGGGCGCCATCGCTGACATGTCCATCGACGCGGCGAAGCAGCCGTTCTTCGATAAGTCCACCTATCCGGTGCGCACGTTTACATCTTCTGACGGAGTGCGCATTGTTCCTGGCGGATCCAGCATTCGGGATGGCAGTTACATTGGGCGCGGAGTGATTTGCATGCCGCCTATGTTTGTGAATGTGGGTGCTTACGTCGGAGACGGGACGATGATTGATTCACACGCGCTGGTAGGGAGTTGCGCACAGATTGGCCGCAACTGCCACATCTCAGCGGGGGCGCAAATCGGCGGAGTTCTCGAACCGGTCGGCGCGTTGCCGGTGATTATCGAAGACGATGTTCTGGTCGGCGGGAATTCCGGCGTTTATGAGGGAACGGTGGTGAAGCGCCGCGCCGTTCTGGGCACGGGCACAATCCTCAATCGCTCCATCCCGGTTTACGATCTGGTGCGCGACAAAATCTATACAGCTACCGAGACCGAACCGCTGATTATTCCCGAAGAAGCGATCGTGGTGCCGGGATCGCGGGCCGTCTCGCAAGCCGCAGGCGCAAAATGGGGGCTGTCGCTGCAAGCCGCCGTCATCGTGAAATATCGGGATTCGAAGACGGATGCGCGCGTACAGCTCGAAGACCTCTTGCGCTAGTGTTCTTACTGCGTCAGGATTTTTTCAAAAAACTGCAACGCGCGCGGATCGTTGGATTGGCCAAGCCAGAACATCGCTTGCTTGCGTACTTCTGGGTTGTGGTTGGTCTGCGCGACTTCGATCAGTTTGGGCACGCCTTCCTCTTTCGGCAGCTGGCTGAGCGCAAAGACGGCCTTCTTCTTTACGTCGGTGTCGGGATCGTTTTCGATCGCCCCGGTGATGGTGCCGACGGCTTTCTTACCGGCTTTTTGCGCCAGCCAGAACAGCGCTTGTCCCCGCACATGAGAGCTAGCGTCGTCGTGCGCCATGCGGATCATTTCGTCTACTGCGCCAGCTTCATGGCTTACGGAAAGCGCAAAGGTTACATGAGCGCGCACATCAGAACTCGGATCCGTCTTCGCCATTTGCTGCAAGGCGACAAATCCAGCCTTGCCGCGAGCTGCACCCATCCAAAAGGCAGTTTGTCGGCGCAATCCTTCGCGCTGATCCGCTTTCACAAACGATTCTAGTGCCTGGTCGGCCGAGCCATCGGCATGCAGGGCGAGTGCTGTCAACGCGCCGTTGCCAATCCCGTGGTCGCCGTGATCTTCCAATTCCGAACCGCGCACGTAGCTGGCGAGTAGCGCCACGCTTTCGGAAGCTTTGACTCCAGTCAGCCAAACAAACGGAAGCCCACCCGCATCCAGCGTGCAATTATCCGAGGCCACGCGAATTTTAACGACCTGCTTGGCTTCGAGGCGATAGAGCACCACGAGTCGCCGCGGGCTTTCCAGTTTGACGGTGCCTTCCTTGTGGGTGGTGCCATACGCTCCGCTGTTTTCCTTTTCGAGACGGCAAGTGCCGCAGTTTCCATCATTCCAATTGTTGTTGCAGCAGACGCCTTGCTGCCCAGCGACTTCGTCGACGCTATAGCCAACCCACTCGGGCTGCCCGGCCTTTCCGGCAAGCTCGCGAATCGTTGCTTCGAGGCTTGCGCTGGCGGCGCGCGTCTCCAGTTTTGCGTTTTCGATGCGCGGCGCATCCGTCGACTGCGATGCATCCGGACTTGCTTGCGAGGAGCGGGCCGGAGCTCCACCGCTGGCCAGTTGCACGGCGGCGCAGCTAATTCCAGCCAAAACCATCGCCAGTCCAAGGATTCTCCGCAGCGTCGTGGTCTTTTGTTCTTTTCGCATGGCGCTCCCCCTTATTTTTGCAGCAGTTCCATCAAGTATTCGGTGCCTTCCTTGGAGTTCATCAGCGATAATTTGGACACCGCCGTTTTCTTGAGTTCCGGATCTTTTTCAGTGCGCGCGATGGCCACCAGCGCCTTGGCGTTTCCCTGCAGGAAGTAGGCGTTCAATACTTCAGCTTTAACGTCATGGTCCGTTTCCTTGGTGTAAATCTCCCGCAGCGCCTTCGCTGAATCGTCGGAGTCTATAAGCCCGAGGTTGCGAATTGCCGCGCGTCGCAATTCGGGGTTTTTTTCGCCTTGCGCGGCTTGCACGAGTCTTCCTGAATCACCAGCGAGAAAAAATGCCTGGAGGATTTCCCGGCGGAGGTCGGTGGAAGATTCCGCCTTATACAGCTCTTCCAATTCGCTAGTGCCATGAACGAGACCGAGCTGGCGGATGGCTTCGCGGCGCAGTGACTCGTCCTTCTCACTCTTCGCCGCGGCGAAAAGTCGTTCGTGATCGCCGCCAATCATGTAACCGCGGAGTATGGCGTGTTTTACGGAAGCATCGGTGCTCGAGGCATAAACCTCGGCGAGAGTTTTCCTCGCTTCAGCGCCTCCGAACAGCCCGAGATACTCGACCGCCTTGCGCTGCAATTCCGGATTGCTCTGGCCTCGTGCAATCCTGCCGAGAATCTCACGCGCCTGCGGCGACCCGCTCTGTGCCAGCACGAATAACGCTTTCGACTTTTCTCTCGGCGTGCCCGAGCCATTGATCACTTTTTCGAGCAGAGGCAAAGCGACTTCGGAGCCGCTGTTCATCAGCCCCTGAATCGCCAGCATTTTCAGCTCTTCGTCGCTCTGGTCCGCGGGCTTGACGGCCTGCCCGGTCGATTGCTTCACCTCAATTTCGAGTGCGGTGGCGTCCTTTTGCCAGCGGCTTTGCGGAAAGCGCCGCTTCAGGTCCGCGATGGCCGCGAGAGCGGTGTCCCGCTTGCCCAGTCTGTTCTCCGCGTAGGCGATCCAATAAAGAGCTGCGTCCGTTTGCGGACCATTCATATCCGCGAGTGCTTTGAACTTGGCCGCGGCCTTGTCGTAACGGTCCTCATCGAGGTCATCGCGACCGTCGTCGTACAATTCCTGGAGCCGGTCGAGCTTTTCCTGCACGCGGTCGCGGGCTTCCTGTTCACGATCGCGTTTCTCTTGCTCCCTGTCGCGGGCCTCTTGTTCGCGGTCGCGCTTTTCCTGCTCTTTGTCCTGGGCCTCCTGCGGATCCTGCATTGCATCCGCGGAGGGAACGAGCATTGCCTTGAGCCGGTGTGCGCGGGTGACAGCCGGTGCCAGCAACAGAGCCGCCATGGCGATCCAGGCCATGCTTGTCTTTCGAATTGAATTGCCGATGGTCATACTTTGTTCCTCTCTGTCTTGGTGGAATCGTTTTGCGGTGGGGCAGGGGTGGTGGCATCCTGCCGCTGCTGCAATTCTTTGTTGACCACGCGGACCTTGAACAGAATGCCGCGCGCTTCGATCTTTTTCTGAATGGCTTCGAGCTGCGCCGGCGTCACCTCATCCGGGCTGTGAGCTACATCCAGCAGGACGCGCTCGAGATCGTCCAGTACGCTGGCGAGGCCGGCATCACCGTCTTGCAACGCGGTCTGGCGGTACAAACGATTTTCTTGGAGCAAATCTTCGGCGCGGCGCTGCTCGGCGGAAATATTTATTTCTTTCTGCTTTGGACCATTCGGGGCGGCGTTGGAAAGCTCCACCAGCATTCTTTCGGAGTGGCCCAGATGTTCGCCCACGGCCACCACCAAAATGCGCTCGCGGACTTGTTCTTTGGTGGCGGCGTTGTCGACTGGGCCGCCTCGGTTTGTGAAACGGCCGGCGACAAACGCCGCGATAATCAGAGCCATAACTGCGCCCGCCGAGGCGAGCCGCCGTGGTTCGAGCCAGGCTTGCCACCAACGCCCCGGTTTCTCCGGCAAGCGCGGCGCAATTTTTTTCCACACCTGGTGCCCGTAATCTGCTCCGAGATCCGGCACCGGGAGCGTATCGAGGGCCGCGAGGACCGCCTCGATGCGTTGCAGTTCCTCGCGGCATTCTTCGCATCCTGCCAGATGTTCGGAAATCGCCGCTCGCTGCTCGGCGACTCCTTCGCGATAGGCAATCAACTCTTCTTCCGTCATGTGTTTCATAATTCCGTTCCCATGGCGCGCGCCTGGGCCCTTGTCTCCACGAAAGGCTGAAGCGCTTGCCGCAGTTTCTGTACGGCTCGAAAGACGGTGTTCTTTGTCGCGTTCGAGCTGGACTTCAAAACTACCGCGATTTCTTCAATCCCGCAGCCTTCCCAGTGGCGCATCACGAACGCGGTTCGCTCCGCTTCCGAGAGAGCGGCCAGGGCATGCTCCATCTGTTTGCGCAGCTCGATGCTCTGCGTCAAGCGCTCTGGAGTAGGCGCTTCATCTCTGACGCGCGACAATGGATCGTTTTCCATGCCATCTCGGTCATCCGTTTTTGGCGCTTCGCGGCGCGCTTCTTCCTTTTGGCGCTGCCGCATACGGTCGATCGCATAGTTGGCGGCGATGCGATAGACCCACGTCCCGAAATTCGACCGCGCCGCAAACTGTCCGAGTTTTTGATAGCCGCGCAAAAATGCCTCCTGTACTACTTCTTCGGCGTCATGCCGGTTCCTGGTCATCCGGTAGGCCAGCCGGAAAACGTTTTGGCTGTGCCGCTCCACCAGGACGCGATAGGCATCGCGATCGCCCGCGAGCGTGCGCTCGACGGCGATGGCGTCGCTTTCGGCGATGGCCTGGGTGCTATCGACGTTCTGTGGCATCCGATTCATTAGACAGGATTTGAGGCTTGCGGTTAGGTCGGGCTTAGACCCTTATTCATCAACAAGATAGCGCTCTTGGGGAGGAGGAAGCGTACTACAGGAGAGAGAGGTGCAATAGCTGTTTTGCGCGAGATCCGACCGTCTCGTCTCAATGTAGATGACCTGGCTGTAGTTTATTTACGAAAATCTTTGCTCCGTTATTTCTTTACTCCGCTTTGTCACTCGTATCGCAGCGCGACGATCGGATCGACGCGCATCGCTCTTCTCGCTGGCACCAGGCACGCGGCCAGCGCCACGCTAGCCAAAACTATTCCAACCGCGGCAAACGTCAGCGGATCCGTCGCGCTGACGCCAAAAAGCAGATTGGCCATCAAGCGGGTGAGCCCTAATGCAGCCAAGAGCCCGATGAGAATCCCCGCCAACGTCATCTTCATGCTTTCGCCCAGGATCTGGCGGAGCACATCGCTCTGCTTTGCGCCGAGCGCGATGCGGATGCCGATCTCATGCGTGCGCTGGCCGACCAGGTAGGAAATCACGCCATAGATCCCCATGCTAGCAAGCCCTAACGCCAGCGCCGCAAAGACGCAAAGCACGATCATGGAAACGCGGCGCGCCGCCAGCGAGTCGGCAATGATCTCTTCCATGGTTTGTACGCTGACCATCAGGTGCTCGCTGCTAATTTCCGTCAGAGCCTTGCGGACGGCGCCGGCTGCCGCTTCCTTATTCCCGTCAATGCGCACCAGCGCCCCGGTCCCGCTGGACGAGAGCTTCATAATCTCGTCGGGGGCTTGCAGGTAAGAGGTGTAAAGCTGTGCGCGGAGTGATTGCTTGTCGTCTGAATCAAGGCCCCACTGTTTGACGTGTCCCACGACGCCCACGATTTCCGCCGCGCCGCCAAGGGAAACCAGGTTCAAGCGCTTGCCGATAGCATCCTGGTCGCCGAAGTACTTCCGCGCCAAAACATCGTCAATGACGATCACGTGCTCCGTGCCTTCACGATCTTGCGCCGTGAAAAATCGGCCGCGTTCCAGTGGAATTCCCATCACCTTCAAATAGTCTTCCTGGACGACGTAGCTGATGGCCCAGCTCATGTCGCTCTCGCTAGCCGGTTTCGGCTGGCCTTCCATCCAGAAAAGTTCCTCATCGTCGCTTGACAGCGGCACGGCCGCCCACGTCAGAGACATGGCCTGCACTCCGGGAGTCGCGCTCAATTTGTTCTGGACTTCTCGCAGCGCTGCCCGAATCGCGTCGGGGCTTGCGTCTCTCATCGATGTTGGGAGGGAAACTCCGAACGCCAGGACATTGTGCGCGTCGAAGCCGGGATTCACGCTCCACAACGCGTTCAGGCTGCGGATCATCAAACCTGCCGCGATCAGCAGTACCAGGGCCATGGCCATTTCCGCGACGACGAAGGCTCCTTGCGCGCGATGTTTTCCGCCGCCGGCGCCCCGGGCGCCTTCTTTCAGCGTGTCCTGCAAATTCGGTTTCGAAATTCGCAGCGCCGGCGCCAAGCCAAACAAAATTCCGCAGAAGAGCACCACCCCCGCCGTAAACAGCAAAACCTTCCAATCCATCCCGACTTCACTCGCTCGTGGCAATCCGGAGGGCAAGTGTTGCAGCGCCACTTTCGTTCCCCAAGCTGCCAGCATCAACCCCAGTCCGCCGCCTGCAAGGGCGAGCAGCATGCTTTCCGTCAAAAGTTGGCGAACGATTCTTCCCCTGCCTGCGCCCAGGGCCGCGCGAACGGCGAACTCGCGATTGCGTCCCGTCGAGCGCGCCATCATCAGGTTGGCCACATTGACGCACGCGATCAAGAGCACGAATCCTACGGCTGCGAGCAACACCAGCAGCAATCGACGTACATTTCCCACCATTTGTTCTTTCAGCGAAAAAAGTGTCGCGCCAATGCCTTTGTCCGCATCCGGATAAGCCTCTGCCAGGTGTCCTGTCACTCGCGCCATATCAGCGCGCGCTTGTTGAATCGTGACGCCCGGTTTCAGGCGGCCAATTCCGTGAATCCCCAGGCCCGCCATCCGCAGGTGCAGTGCTGAATTCGTCCACTGGCCGATGGGCACGTAGAGCTCGCGTGCGCGAAAATCTCCAATCTGCAAGTTGAAATTCGCCGGCACCACACCGACGATGGTGTAGCTTCGCCCGTCAAGCGTGAGCCCTTTTCCAATCACATCCTGTGCGGAGCCGAACTTCCGGCTCCAGAATCCCTCGCTGATAATTACAATGGGGCTGCGGCCGAAATCGTCTTCGCCTTCCTCGAACAATCGCCCAATTACCGGCTTCACTCCCAGCAGGGGAAGAAAATCGGTCGAAACAAATTGCGATTGCACCTGCTCGGGCTCTCCTACGCTCGTCAGACTGAACGAGTATCCTCGCGAAATGCCCATCATGGAAAACGTCGTGTTTTCCTTGCGCCAATCCTGAAAGTTTGGAAATGAAATCGAGCCAGCCTCAAAATTCGGCTTGCTCTCGTGCAGTGTGACCAGTTGCTCCGGCTGCGGATACGGCAGGGGATTGAACAACACGCCATTCACCACGGAAAATAGCGCCGTGTTCGCGCCAATGCCCAGCGCCAGGGTCAGGATGGCCACCGCCGTGAACCCCGGCGACTTTGCGAGCATCCTCACGCCAAACCGAAGATCCTGCATCAACCTGTCGAATGATCTCCAGCCCCACATCTCGCGCGTTACTTCCTGAACCAGTCCCACATTCCCAAACTCACGCCGCACCGCGTGTTCTGCGTCTGTTGCTGGTTCTCCCCGCTCGACGCGGTCCTGCGCCGCCATTTTCAAATGGCTTTGCAGTTCCTCCGCCAGTTCCTCTTCCCGCTCTCGTTTTCCAAAAAGTCGGCCCACCCAACTCATCGCCGCACCTCTTCTCCCCATTTCCAATTTCCAATTTCCATTTCCTATTCGCCCCTCGATCAACACGTTCCCGCGCCGCCATTTCCAGATGGCTCCGCAACTCCTTCCCGAGTTCTGCCTCTTGTTTCTTACTTCGCCAGAAACTGACCGCCTACCTCCATCGCTTCAGCACATCTGTTCTTCGTTACTTCCTTACTTCATTGCGTCCTTACTTCACTTCTGTTCCGGCTGCAGCACACCTGCGATCGCATCCGAAAGCTGGGACCACTTCGAGCGTGCTCTCGTCAGTTGCTTTTTCCCCGCTGTCGTCAGTTGATAGAATTTTGCCCGTTGTTTGTTTTCGGAGATTCGCCATTCCGCTTTGATCCATTTCTGTCTTTCGAGCCGGTGCAGCGCCGGATATAGCGATCCGGTATCTACCTGCAGCAGGTCGCCGGAACGGTTTCGGATCGCCACGCTGATTCCATAGCCGTGTTGAGCTCCCCATTGGAGGGTTTGCAAAATCAGCAGGTCCAGGGTCCCCTGCAAAAGCTCAATGCGGTTCTGGTACCGCGCCTTCTTTTCAGCCATCGCTTTGTCCCTCGGTTAATCTCTTCCGGGTCCGTTCGTTTCCGTTGAATGGCCTTGCCAGGCGTTCCTTTACTTCGTCCTGGGTATGGACGTCAGGACCCGAGCATTTGTTCCACTCCAGGGTGTCGACATCCTACCCCCAGGCATGTAGACAATCTACTCCCTTGTTCCGAGCAAGTCCTTTGCCGCTTCACCTACAGCGTCAAACCCTTCCCGAGGAGTGCTTTAGGCTCTACGCGTCTTTTTGCAGCGCTGACTGTTTGCCCGTTTCCGCCATCGGTCATCCCAATTTCGGACAGTCCGGCAGAACTCCCGCCCAGCGGCCGGTTCTCCAACTGCGGTATTATGGAAGTGGGAACTGGAAGAAATATCTTCTTGTCCTGCCCTGAGGAGACGCAATTGATTCCACGCTACACGCGCCAGGAAATGGGCCACGTTTGGAGTGACGCGAACAAGTTCGCAAAGTGGCTGGAAGTCGAACTCGCTGCTACCGAGACTCTTGCCGAAGCGGGCCAGGTCCCCAAGGACGCGGCCGAGGCGATTCGTTCGCGCGCCAAAATCGACGTGGCGCAAATCCATCAGATTGAAGCCCGCGTAAAACATGATGTCATCGCTTTCACCATGGCCGTGGGCGAATCCATCGGTGATCCTGCCGCTGCGCGCTGGCTGCACTATGGCATGACTTCGAATGACGTTGTGGACACCGCGCAAGCCTTGCAAGTGCGCGATGCCTCAAAACTGATTGAGCGCGGCTTGGTGATGTTTGGGGAAATTCTCGATCTGCGCGCTCACGAATTTCGCACCACCCCGCAAATCGGACGGACTCACGGCATTCACGCCGAGCCCATCACTTTCGGTCTGAAAATTGCGAATTGGTTCGCTGAGAATCAGCGGAACATTGAACGCTTCCGTGACGCCGCCGCGCAAATGGCCGTCGGAAAAATCTCCGGTGCTGTCGGCAATGCTTCGCATCTTGGTCCGGAAATGGAAGAGCGCATCTGCAAGCGACTGGGGCTCACGGTTGCGCCCGTCGCTTCCCAGGTGATTCAGCGCGACCGCCACGCGCAATATCTCAGCGCCCTCGCGCTCATCGCCGCCACGCTGGAAAAAATCGCGCTGGAAATTCGCCACCTCCAGCGCACCGAAGTCCGCGAAGCCGAAGAACCGTTCAGCGGCGAGCAGCGCGGTAGTTCCGCGATGCCTCACAAGCGCAATCCCGTCACCTGCGAACAAATCTGCGGCCTCGCGCGCCTGGTGCGTTCCAACATGCTCGCGGCATTTGAAAACGTGGCCTTGTGGCATGAACGCGACATCTCTCACAGTTCCGTGGAACGTATCATCCTTCCCGATTCCACCATTCTCGTCGACTACATGCTTTCCAAAATGACCATGATCCTCGGCCAGATGCGCGTTTTCCCCGAGCGCATGATGCGAAACCTCGAATCTACTCACGGCCTCGTCTATTCGGGACAGTTGTTGCAGGACCTGGTGGAGAAGGGCATGCCCCGCGATGATGCTTACAAAGCGGTGCAAGAAAACGCCATGGCCGCGTGGGAATCCGACACGAGTTTTCAGGAACGCGTTTCGAACGACGCGCGCATCGCGAAGTACCTCGGAGCGAAAGCCCTCGCGCACACTTTTGACCTCCAGCGCCAGCTTCGCTATGTGGATGCCATCTTCGACCGCGTGTTTGGCGCGCACCCTGCGGGAGAAAAGTCCGGCGCGAGCTCGGCGGGATCGCACTAGTCTAATTTAGATTGGTCTAAATCAGATTAATTATAACTAGGTAAACAAAAGGCGCCCCGGCGAAAACCGGGACGCCGTTCTGCCTCTTCTAATTCCGGCTGGTGCTGAAATTAGCTGCGGAGGCGGAAAATCGAATGGCCATTATCTACCAGCCGCATTCAAAAGCAAAGAACTAAAAATTACTCGACGCGTTGAACGTAACGCGCTTCCGAGGTGTCCACTTTGATTCGGTCGCCCTCGTTCACAAACGGCGGGACATTGACAACCAAGCCAGTCTCTAACGTCGCGGGCTTCATGACCGCGCTGGCGGTGGCCTTCTGCAGCGTGGGCTCGGTCTGGATCACCTTCATGTCCATGGTATCGGGCAGGTCCACGCCGATGGCTTTTTCCTCGAAGAATTCGACCTTCACAAGGGTACTGGGAATCAGGTAGTAAACCGATTCGCCCAGTTCTTCGCGGCTCATTTGCATCTGCTCGTAATTTTTCGTGTTCATGAAGTGAAAATCGTCGCCCTCGTTGTAGAGGTACTCGAATTCGACTTCATCGAGGATGGCGCGGTCCACAAATTCCTCGGCGCGGAACCGGTAATCGATGATCGCCCCGGTGCGGAGGTTTCGCATGCGCGTCTGCATCGAGCCGCGTTTGTTGCCGGGGGTGCGGTGATCGACGCTGAAAATGGTGAAAAGCTGGCCCTCGTGCTGGATGACCATGCCGGGGCGGAGTTGTGTCGCTTTAACGCTGCTCATTTTTTTTGCGGCTGCAAAGCGGCCGACGGCTCCCTAGAAAGATGAACGATTTCGGAAATTCCTGCAGGCAGCCCGCTCTGTGATGCGGTGCACGCGGAATAACTCGAGGCACACTGGGAAGAACTTCAACCCCAGTGAGAATTACCAGTATAAAGGGCCTTATTCAAGATGGTCAATCCGTCTTCTTTGTTCTCCGTGAGCTTCCCGGTTGCACATATCTGTGTTGCGGTCGGAAGCCCTAGCGCTCTCCGGTTGCCGACATACCGGAATAGTGAACGTGAACCAGGCGCCAGCGTCCTTGGATCTTTTGATAGAGCTGTGTCTCGCGGCCGTGCGTTGTGAGAGGGGTGCCGTCTTTCCGCAATTTGGCGTTGAAATCCCAATAGAATTCAGCCCAAGCCGAATCTCCGAAGACATGAATGGAAATGTCGTGAGGACTTAGTTTGCGTTCCGAGAAAGTCTCACCCATCAGGTGAGTATAAACATTTTGCTTGATTTGCTCGAAGCCGTGTTCGTGACCCAGCGGGTGAATGAAAGAGGCGTTCGGAGAATCCCACCAGACTTCAGCAGCCAAAGTGGTGTCTGCAGCGTCAATCGACTTGGCATACTTCTCTATTAGGCTGCGAATCGCATCGCTCGCGGCGGCCGTTTCCTCTGGCGAAGCGCTTCCAGGGGCTTTGACCTTTTCGCTATTTGCCCGGGCCGACGCGGCTTCCGCCATGATTTTTTCGATTTCAGCGGGATCGCGGGGGAGGCGTTCGCTCAGTAATTTATAGCCGGATTCGGTGATGAGCACGTCGTCTTCGATGCGCACACCGAGATTCTCTTCAGGAATGTAAATGCCGGGTTCGATGGTGACGATCATGCCGGGCTGGAACGGCGCGCAGTTGTCGCCGGCGTCGTGGACATTCAAGCCAATGTGATGGCCGAGACCATGGATGAAATATTGCCCGAGGGATTTGCCGTGAAGATCTTTTCCGTGGGAATTGATGTACTTGTAGGCAATCTTGTGGACGTTTCTTTCGCCTTTGCTACAGAAGTCCATGCCGGGCTTGAGCGCGGCGAGCGCGGCGTTTTGCGCACCAAGAACGATGTCGTAGATTTCGCGCTGGCGAGCAGTGAATTTGCCGTTTGCTGGAATCGTGCGCGTGATATCCGCCGCGTAGCCGGCGTATTGCGCGGCGACGTCCATGACCACGATGTCGCCGTCCTCGATTTTGCGTGAAAGCTTATCATAGTGCAGCGCCGTGGAGTTTGGGCCCGCGCCAACGATGGGAGCGTAACCTTCCGCTTCCGAACCGCCCCAGGCATGAACTTCCACCATTTTTGCCGCCACCTGATATTCGTAGAGGCCCGGACGCACCAGCTTCATGGCTTCCAGTTGAGAGTCCAAGGACAAGTCAATCGCTTCTTTGAGGAAGGCGATCTCGCCCGGTGACTTGATCTGGCGCAGGGCGCCGACTTGCGCGCGAATGTCTTTCAGCCTGGCCGGCGGCGCGACGAGCGCCAGCCAATCGACAACTGCTTTTTCGTGCGGGTAGCCGCCAAGCTCCTTTTGATAGGGAAGAATCGTATAGAAGTTCGGAAATGTTTTCGCAAAATTCTCGACCGCGGCTCGGAAGTCGCTCTCGAAGGATTTTACCGCGGCGAATCCGGTGCGCGCATCGATGCCCGGATCCATCGGTGACATGCGGATGCCGTTCCATCTTTCCTTCTGCGGATTTTTTGCGGGCAGATAAAGAGTTTCGCGCGAAACGCTGGCGATCCCGCCCTTCGGGCCCGCGGGAAGGATGATCAGGCCGGCGCCCTCTTCATTGTGGCCGGTAAGGTAGTAGAAATTTTCTTCCTGCTCGAAGATGTAGTTCTCTGAAACTTCTTCGCGCCCGGTGTAGCCCCAAAGAACGATCGGGCCGTCGACTTCTGCCGCCAGCCTGGCGCGGCGCTCCGCGTAGACGCTATTGGGTTCGCGCTCGCGGCGTTCCTGGGCGCGTGCGCTGGTGGCGAGGCAAGCCAGGCAGAACAACATCCATAAAACCCGCTTCAGCGGACCCTGCGACCACACGGACGGCAGACGACCACTCATTCACGCTCCTCGGAACCACCATGTTGTTGCCCCCACAGGGCGTGTGGGTTTGCGGCGTGCCACGCACAGCCGGGTGATTGTAACTGAAAGAGTCGACTTGCTGAAACGCCTGAAAAACTCTGCCCTTAGAAGGATGCTTGACCGAAGGAGCGCGGCTTCGTAAGTGCGGGGAAGGGGCCGTCAGGCTTTTGTTTGCGGGAAGACGGCGTAGAGGATGGCGACGTAATGGCAAGTGCTGCCAGCCATGACGAGGAGATGCCAGATGACATGGTTGAAGGGAATTCTCCTGACGGCATAAAAGACGACACCT
>Ga0209415_10010104_pt1 | contig 16113 bp, 18 predicted proteins | sample PeaSoiSIISIP2007_FD_187696 | JGI IMG/M metagenome (GOLD analysis project Ga0209415, IMG submission 187696) | Peat soil microbial communities from Weissenstadt, Germany - SII-SIP-2007 (SPAdes) (version 2) | ecosystem: Environmental > Terrestrial > Soil > Wetlands > Peat | place: Germany...
TTCGCATGAACTTTCCTCCGTTCGAGATAGTTTATCTCAAATCGGCAGAAAGTCCAGTTCACGCTGAGCCAAAACAGATAAGGTTGCTGTCATTGCCGTCCCGGGTCTTATCACGAATACATTCTACCTTGTGAATATCTAATCTCTCGGTAGTTGATTGACCCGTTCGGATAGCAGGAGATGTCATTATTTGGAGTTGTCATGAAGGCCGAAATGACGACAGGAATGCTGTTTTAATGCTACGGGGACGTTACCGATGCTGTTCTCGATAATTCTCAGAGGAGGATTACATCCTGTCTTAACTGAAATGGAAAAAGAGGAATGAAGCTGGAATAGAGGTGTGACGGCCCGCCAGGCTATCCGAACAGAACACTACGGAAACCTTCCCTGTTAGAGCAATATTGCCAGGAATGACAAGCCCGTTCCTTGAAGGGCCATCTCAATGAAAGCCCCGGAGACAGCCCTGGTCACGATCTTGAAGGCCTTTGAAGTCGCCTGATGGACTACTTGATCGTTGGTGACCTTTTTCTCGGGATGATAGAAGCCAGCTCGTTCAAGCGTGTTCAGTATGTCCTGGTGATGGATCTCTGCCGGCTGATAGTGGATCAAGAGACTGCCTGTTGTTGTATTGAAATCAGCGGTTCCAATGCCATGCCCCATATTCACGAGAGCTTTCTGAACATCATAATGGACGGAGCTGTTTTTGAACAATGGATTTTTGAGCCGCAGCCTGCCGGGAACATTATGAACATAACAGTTCATGTATCCATACCTCCTTTAATATGGTTTTAAGTATAAATCTGATTTGTTACAGTGATATGACGCCAATGTTACAATTATGTTACATGATTCAGGTTGCTGATAAGGCTGTAGAGAGAGTACATGAGAAACCAGTGAGGGAAAAATTGAATGTCGGGAAACGGCACCCCGTTGTGTCAAATTATTCTAACTCGGGGAAAAAGTCATTGGATGATTTGTATATGGGCCAGTTCAAGATTTGATTATCTCCAAGTCGTAATAAATCGTAAACATTGATTTATTATGCAAAAGATTGTAGGCTGTAATTAACTCTAAGGGGAAGTAGCTTTCTCTCGCAAAGTCAACATCCTGATGCGCTGCATCTGACTTTGCGATTGGTACGTAACTGCCAATAAGCGAGACTCTTGGTGTGGCTTTACAGCCATACTGATTATCTCGCGTTTTTATTCGTGAAGGAGTACTTATGTCTAATGTGCTCATGCTATTAATTGCTCTTGCTGTCATTCTTTTTGGTGCTACTGTATTTACAAATGGGTTGGAGTGGTTCGGCAAGAAGATGATCCTTTCCGATGGGGCTGTCGGAAGTATTTTTGCTGCTGTTGGCACTGCTCTGCCCGAAACCCTCATACCCCTCATCGCAATTCTTTTTGGTTCCAAAGATGCTGGTCACAAAATCGGGGTTGGTGCAATAATTGGCGCCCCGTTTATGTTAGGGACGCTGGCATACTTCATCAGCGGCCTTGCTGTCATGGTTAATAGAAAAAAACGGGAGAATTATCCCACTATGCGGGTCGATACGATTGTAATGCGCCGGGATATCGAATATTTTCTTGTTCTCTACAGCATTGCCATAGTCAGTACCTTCCTACTAAATCACCCTGTTTTCAAAGTCGCTATTGCCCTCATCCTGCTTCTTTTATATGGAGCTTATGTTTTGAAAACTCTTGCGGGCACGCATGATAATCATGTCATCGAGGAAGCAGATATTGACCCGTGCTATTTTGCCCCGAAGTCCCGAGACCCCAATTTCTCCATAATTGTCGGCCAGGTTATTAGTTCTTTACTCTTGATTGTCTGGGGTGCTTACATTTTCGTTGAGAAAATTCAGATAATTTCGGGACAAATTGGGGCATCACCGTTGATCCTTTCCATGATTATTGCGCCGATTGCAACAGAATTGCCGGAGAAATTCAATAGTGTAATTTGGATTAACAAAGGGAAGGACACCCTTGCAATCGGAAATATTACTGGCGCAATGGTATTTCAAGGTTCCGTAATTACCGCCATTGGCATCTTAATGACTGACTGGGACTTGACGCCTGCTGCGCTCATAACCGTTATCCTGACTTTTGCTTCGGTTGGTCTGGTTTATTGGCAAATACGCTCAAAGCATAAGCTAACACCATACACTCTTCTGACTGGCGGTGCTTTTTATTTCATCTTTATTGTGCTGGTATTGATGGGAAAAATTTGAAAAGATTTTTTGTGTACAATTTGCAACGAGAATAAGCCTGGCTTGCGCAGTGCGTCAGTCCAGGATTCCATCAATACAAGGCACCTCAAAGTACAAGCCACCTATAAACTCAAAAACGATTGTACGGCTCAGGCAACATTGTTCGGAATTCTGAACATGATAAATTATGCGGGCCTCTCACGTGAAGGACTAACTGAGATACTGATCGACTGTATTACGCCAGTTTATAATATCGCCCTTGCATATATATCCATAAACGCCACTAGCAGATACACTTTCCCTCAGGGTATGCGCATCATAGGACGAATAAAAGGCAATTCGAATATGGTTTGTATCCCCATTGGCACGGAGCAGCATTGCATGATGACCGCATGATAGCAGTGGCATGTTAATATCAAGCAGAACGAGATCGGGCTGGATCTGGGCTCACGAGGTTTACACGACATTAAGAAGCACATCATCGTTGTTTCGTAAATATAATAGTATTTTACACGTTTTTCCTGTTTTTTTGCGACGATTGCAAATACATGCCGTTTCCCGACTTGTAATTGCCTGCATTCCTAGAAATCTCGGCAAGAGCGTGATAAGGACGAGCATCGTCGTAACAAGAAACATCGTGACGCGCTGCGAGTCGTTTCACACTCCGCCTTACTATTTTTTATTCCAACAGATGCAAAATGAACCTGACGCAGAAGACGCAGGAAATAGCGGTGTTTTTAGGGGTGTTCGATTCTACGGTGCTTGCTGTTCCCTGCGTCTCCTACGGTTGTTGTCCGTCGATATTCTGGGAGCTTTCGAGGCGTATCAAGGTGCATCCAATATTGATTCGGGATACCTGTATGGCGTATGCGAGGAAAACAATACCAAAAAAATGTTAAAGGATGGTGTAGACTCTGTTAAATTATTGTGACAGCGGAGGGAAATAGTCTGATTTAATTCCTTGGTAAATATAACTTAGGAGCAGAAACTATGTTAAAAAACCACATAAAACAGGCAAATTGAATATTTTCATCACTCGCCGAGAGACTCCTAAAAAAAGCGAGGAACACATATGGTAGTAGGTTTTTAGCCGAGCAACTTACCTTTATGCTATACTGATTGAAAATAAATATTCTATTATGACTTAATATGAAGGTTTTAGCATGAACATTCAGGACATCAAGGGGATTGCAAAGAAGAAAGGTGTTAGTGCCAGGAAATTGAATAAAATAGACCTTATCAGGGCTATTCAAACAGCAGAAGAGAACAATCCTTGTTTTGCTACATCCTCTTTTCAGACATGTGGTCAAATACATTGCCTCTGGCGCACAGACTGCAAATAATAATTTAAATTCACACGTATTCATTTGCGTACCAAGCCATAAAGGATGCCGAATTAAAGACATTTTGCCTATCGTGGTGAGTCAGGAAGTAAAAGAACGGTTGCAGTAAAAAGTGAACTGCAACTATTACCTTCTGTTGCAGGTAGATCGTCGACCGCGATACACTCTACCGCAATATAAGGGAGTGTTACTACTATATCTCGACTGATGTCTAAAGACACGATTAATAACATAAGGTGCCCAGCGTGTGAATCAAATATCGTCTATCGTGCCGGGCGGGCACGGACAGGCAAACAGCGCTATCTCTGCCTGATATGTGGTATGCAATTTACCAATGGTCATCGTACGAGAGTCAAAAATAGGCCGTTATGTGTTGCCTGCGGCAGCATCATGCATCTATACAGTTATGAGCTCACGATTATACGTTTCAGGTGCTCTCGATATCCTGACTGCAGGACGTACACGAAAGTTCCGAAGATATTATGAGGCCATCCCGGGCGAGGCATTAGCCGACCTTCCAACCGACGAAACAGCCTTGGCGGACGTTGGAGTGAACATTATCTCTGTTTCATTTTTTCTTAAGTGCTTTCGCGCGGGTCGTGGAACGAGTTTTGGCATGCCTTCGCTACTCTTGCCCAATCATCCCTCTTGCACATGAAGCCCTTTCCGTCGTACGCCCCCGACTTGAACCCCGATGATTGACAAGTCACTCACAATATTGCTGATTCCATGCGCACACCTTCTTTGCAACAGTATGCTGCACCCTAAAAATACTCTATCTGTAACGCAATCTTAACTTGAACTATGCCTAGATAAATGATAAAAATAGCTATGCTGTCTAATCCCCTTCATTAGGAAGAATCATTATGGATGCCAATCAGATGGACGTAACAATAACTTTTGGGGGAAATTAGCAACGTTCAGCAATAAGATTATGTCCTGGTGGAAGAGAGACTCACAGGATCCATCAAGATCATTTTTTGGAGCGGAAATGTTGAGAAAATGGAAAAGTGCGAGGAACTGTTAATAAGGTAAGGAATCACCATATCAGGGTCCTTTGCTGACCGACAGAATTATCTGTTGTGCCCCAGAAAGCCCGAATCAAAGAGAGTACGCTCTTATTTTGATTCGGGCTTTTATTGTTTCGCGTCCGGAGCGTCGGGAGAAACTTTTTCATCATGTTCGCATAGCGAATTTTTTTTGAGTGGTCAGGGCTTCTCGAAAAATAATTAACAGACGCTGGTAATTCAACAGAAAAAAGGAAGAGGACCGGGGTGAAGGAAAGCTAATGGGTCCACCAGAAGTAGAGGCTGGCAGGGAGTATGAAGTGAGGAAAAATCGTAAAGGGGTTCATATTTAGAGGAATTCCTAATAGTCGCAGGCCAGTCCTATTCTGCTTTCAGAACAGATCTTCTGACACCTTTTGCGCTATTATTGGATGGCATTAACTCGAGCACGACGAAAGATGGCAGCGGGCGTCCCTTAACCAAAAGCGTAGATACGATCAGCCCCATAAGACGCATGGCATTGACAATGATAGCCTCACTCTGTGGCGGCGTGCGGCTGATTTGGGTACCGAACTGACGGATGCATTTACGCTCTCATTGAGCTATGACCATGACAGAGTGATCCACGGGGAACTGAAGCGCGGCTTATTCGGCTTGGTTAGCAAGTATGCCAATGGCAACTGGATCAATGCCGTGGATAATAATTTTGGGGGAACGAAGAAGTTTATGGATGTCTCTTGGCGCTCTGGTCGCGAGTTTGGCAACTATGGCGTGGACCCGTAAACCCATACTTAAGATTTGTAAAGATCGGCAGATAACGCCATCGTGTGCTAAGGGGCTCGTGAATAATTTCACGGGCTCCCCTTTTGATTGTTGAGAACATTGCAGTCGGTGCCATATTATTTAAAAAGTCAAAATAGGGAGACGGAGCATGAGAATGGGCATAAGAAATTCCTTAACGATATTATTGCCTCTCTTTGTATTTGCGGCGTTTTTATCTTGCGGCAGCAAAGGAGTAGAAAATGGTTCAGGTTCAAATGCAATCTCGCAAACTCCCGGTGAAGAGATACATGCGAGTACAGACACAGGCTCACAATACCCGCTTGTCGGCATCTGGGTGAGCGGGCCATATCGTCTTATATTCAAATCGGACAATGCATATTCACGTATATACAACCATGATGACACTCCGGCTATTTCGGGAAACGTTCAGCTAAGCGGCAATGTGATTATAGTAAACGACGATTCCGGCGGCCGCTATTCTTGCGTTAATAGCGACATCGGACAGGTCGTGAGCGGCACCTATACGTATACCATCAGTGGTAATACACTGACCTTTAACCTCTTTCATGATCCGTGCAACGACCGAGCCGCTATGTTTGGCTTGGTGTATACGAAACAATAACTCGCATTATTAAAATCATGACGGTGGTCCCTTATCGCGGCGCATTCTCGATTCGCATCTCTCAGCCATGTGTTTTGACCGAATGTTTCACGATGGCTAGTCCAAGTCCCGTGTCCCCCCTGTTTCTCGATCAAGCGGTTATCTTTTGATATATTATAATGTTCGATAGTCACTATTTGCGTTATATATAGGTAGAACATGAGGTTATATTTCCCCGTTAAAGTATAGGAAATATTTTCTTCAAGACTACCCAAAATAGAAACCTCCTGCTAAGAGTTAGTTTATGCGAAAACTAAATTCTTTTAGACAGGAGGTCTCTATGAACTATGTTGACAGTTGGACTGGTTAGCTCCTGCTAGAAGTTGACTTCTATGCCGAACCTGATCCCGTAAATATCAGTGTGGCTGTCCGGTTCTATTGCGTAAAGCACCTGCCCCGTTGACGGGTCGTACACAGGGGACCCATTCTGTGTGAGTAGGACCGGATTTGAGGCGCCCATGTTCCACCGCTGATAATACGGTCTCGCGAAAAGGGACATCTCCTTACGTTGGCCTTCATTAATCTCGTACGTCATCGGCACTTCGATATGGTACCCTGGCTTCGGCTTCAAATTGAAGGTGGCGTTGTCGAACTGACCATCCGCGTCAGTCTGCATCTGTGGGTCGATCGGGAACTGGATTGAGGTATCGAGACCGATGAGGCCGTTGCCATACCGATAGGCGAAATTGGCTCCCAGTGCGCCATAACCCCATGTATACGTTTCCAGGTAATTCGGGAGGTTGTCCTCTCCTCTTTCCCAATACCGGAATCCGAGAGCAACGTACGGCGTCAACGTCGCGTTCCCGAAGTTCAACGCCTTATATCCGACAGATCCTTCCAATTGATAGAAAAATTCGCTCGTTCTCAACGTGATTGGAGTCCCATTCTGCAATGCTCCCTTGTATGTTGCAGAATTCGATCCGTTGAAATCGATCGATCCGCGTACGAACATCTCTTCATTGTCATACCGGGCCTCGAAGAATAGGCCGTTCATCCACCCAGTGTCCTGATCGAGGAAGGCGCCATTCATGGTTTCCTTGTATGAAAAATAGTTGCCGTCATATCCTAACGATAACGTGCGTCCACGCTGGCCGGCGCCATCGTTATCCCCTTGCCAAGCTTCGGCACCCTGTATGGGGAACAGCATACATAAGCTCATACAACAGGCCACAATAACTTTTTTCATACCCCCCCAAATGGCTATCAGATGAATATATACTCTTTTACTTAATTTGAAAAAGCCATGACGTTAATATTTGTATTGTCTACAAGAGGTAAACGTGTGGCCGTACTATTTAAGTAATCTTCTGAGACATTCTAGGAGTTTATCGGTCTTGAACTTTTTTATCAAGCAAATTTATCGATTTAATGGAAAACACCGCTTACATGAAAAAATCATGAATGTTTAGAAATCAATTTGCTACGAAGAAAACCCCAAGGGTTTTTAGGCCTATTTACAACCTACGTTTAACCTAAAGGTAGTACTGCTCTCTGATTGTCAAGCCAAGAAAGCATTTTAAATCAGGAATAGGCTAAATAGTGTATTGCAAAAGGTAGCCAAAATATCGATTTTTTAAAAAAAACATTTTTCCTGCTATACCGTGACGAACAATTTATCCTCCCGTGATCATACCGTGACTTTCACATGATATCTTTCATACAGTTAACGAGGATGCTTTGCGAAAGAGGTGCTAAAATGAAGAGAACATTTTTTACGATATCCGGTGTGCTGCTTCTTCTTGCACTCTTCTCACTGTTCCTGTATTCCGGCGCGATGACTGGCGCCGCGACTTTGTCCCCCGGTCCTGGATACGGGACAAACCAAGCACAGGAGATGGGATTGTCAATAGTAATCTTCAAGGTCAAGTGTTACGATGAAGGAAAAGCGGCCCTGCAGGGTTTAAATGGAATCCAGAAAATCGAAACGGGCTTTCATTACCTTCAGGAGACAGATACTGTTTATTATGATCCCAAGGTGATCACGGTCGAAGAGATGGAGACGGCCCTGAAGAAGGCGGGAACGTATGTGGAAACAATGAAGAAGAAAGAGAGGAATTGATCATGTTTGAGAAATTATTGATGGGAACATTGCCGGTTCTGCTGCTCATGGTTACCCAAGCCAATGCAGGCACTATGCCGTCTCTTGAAAAAGCAACCTTCGCGGGAGGGTGCTTCTGGTGCATGACCCCGCCTTTCGAAAAACTTGACGGAGTAAAAGAGGTCGTATCCGGCTATACCGGCGGGCATACAGTAAATCCCACCTATGAGGATGTGACTTCCGAAACCACGGGGCATATGGAAACCGTGGAGATCACCTATGATCCTTCGAAGGTGAGTTACAAGAAGCTACTTGATGTGTTCTGGAGACAGATTGATCCGACTGATTCCGACGGCCAGTTTGTTGACCGCGGTCCGTCGTACAAGTCCGCAATTTTTTATCACAACGAGGAACAAAAGTGGCTGGCAGAAGAATCGAAAAAGGACCTCGAACGATCGGGGCGGTTCGATAAACCGATTGTCACGGAGATCCGGTCTGCCAGTCCCTTTTACCGCGCCGAGGAGTACCATCAGGACTACTGGAAAAAGAACCCGATCCGATATAAATTCTACCGGTACAATTCGGGCCGCGACCAATATCTGACGAAGGTCTGGGGAAAGGATAACATGATGCATACAGAAAAAGCCGAAGACAATAACATAAGTGTTTACATGAAGCCATCCAATGAAGAGTTGAAAAAAAGACTGACCCCGATGCAGTACAATGTGACACAACAAGAAGGCACAGAACCGCCTTTCGGCAATGAATACTGGGACAACCACAAACCGGGGATCTATGTCGATATCGTCTCCGGCGAGCCCCTGTTCAGCTCACTCGACAAGTACGATTCAGGCACCGGATGGCCAAGCTTCACAAAGCCACTCGAACCCGGCAACATCGTAACGAAAGAAGACCGTAGTTTGTTCTCGGTCAGGACAGAGGTACGAAGCAAACATGCCGACTCTCACCTGGGTCACGTGTTCAATGACGGCCCCGATCCCACGGGCCTGCGCTACTGCATGAACTCAGCAGCACTCAGGTTCATTCCTCAGGAAGACCTGGTCAAGGACGGGTATGGCAAGTATGCGAAGCTTTTCGAGAAACATTAAAACCAGCGCCACGACTCAGCCACAGGTTTGCTCTTATTAGTCCGGGTTTGGTAATTCTTTAAAAACCGACAGGCATGACGAACAATCCAAAATAAAAAAGTGCCAATTCTTCTCGGAATTGACACTTTTTGCGGTCATGTCTGCCCGCGTACGAAGCCTGATCACGCTAAATCACTCTACAAGCATCTCAGCCCCCGTTAAAGAACGGATCGCTACCAATTCATTACATGTGGTGCTCATGGCCCATGGGCATTTCGCTTGCCCCTTGAAGGGGAATTGGTAGTTCCTTCACTCCCGATTTCTCGAAGACCAGCGTCACGTTGAATTTCGAACCTACCGTCACTGTCATAGGCATGTCCTGGATCATGATATGGCTGCCGCTCATCTTTAATTCCAGATTGCTTTTCGCGGGGACTTCTATCGTGTTCATATTTACCATGCGTTCACCTTGCATGACATGGAATGAAGCTTTTGCTCCCGGTATGTCAGTCTTTACTTCCTTGAGAACATCCGATCCACCTTGATTCCTAATATTTATGGTCACCATAGCTTCTCCCATGATAGCAGGAGACAATTCGGCATTGACCCCGTCAATGCTGATCTGCGACGAACCGCTCTGGCACGAAGCAAGGATCATGGTGGTTACGAACACGGATATTGCCAATAGCTTTGATTCCCTCATTATTTCAAGCGTCTTCATGATAGTCTCCTTCAGAAGTCGCCAGTGCTCATTTTGACTAACCTTGTCTACAAAAAAAAGTTAAATGTAAACATTCAGCGGCTCCGGTGCGCAGTCTTCAGAAAGAATAACGCACACCTAAGGAGGCTGTGTATCGCGGCGCTAATTGTACTCCATTAAGATCCTGATAAATGGGCACTTGAACGAAACCGTATACCGCAACCTGCTGACTGACAGACACTGTGATGCCAGGGCTTATATACAGCAATGTTCCACCAGTATTAACTTGATCCGCATTATCTCCTTCATCATGCACAACGTATCTATAGTTTAACTGAACCAAGGGAGAAAAATTAGAAAAACCCGCGTAGAGTAAACCCAGAGTAAGGTTGAGTCCTTCACCCGGTTTGTATTGATCTCTTGAGTTCAGCGCTCTTTGATATAGCGCCTGGGCGAAGTAGTCCAAATTCTGGCTTAGCCCATCGGTATAATATGCGCCAACTATGGCATCGGTAGTGCCCGTCCCGGGTTGAAGACCGCGATCAATAGGGACCGGGCCTTGAGCGGTCGGGTCAGTCGACGTCCCTGTATCAGTGTAACTGCCGGTGGGCAGCTTTAGGCCAAAAAGAAAGCCAACATTGTGCCTTGGTGACAAACCCTGGTAACGACCCAATACCTTTATATCCCCGATACTTGAAGTATGTGAGTTGTACTGCCCTCCCCCCGGCCCCGCGGTGGTCCCGTCCGATGCCGTTCCCAATGTGCTGTGGTTTCGATTGATCCATGGTAATTGAACATTCACTCCCCAATCACTTCCAGTGCTGTAGTCTATCCCCAGCGTAAAATAGTTGTTCACCGTGTATTTCTCGACTTCCTCGTTGCCACCTGTTTGGGGATCCGGGAGCTTGCTGGCGGTTGCAGGATCAATTGTTTTCGTCCCGCTCCGCAGCTGATCCTGATCAATAAAATCCCAACGAAAATCCATCTTAAGTCCTGGCGTGCAAGAGAGCTGTTCGTTTTCCCAATCGGAACTCAATGTGCAGCCACAACTTGCGCAGGCCCTTGCATCTCCTGGAGATAATAGCAAGGTGCTTGCAACCATAATGAACGCGCCTACGCTGTGAAGCAATATTCGGATAAATTTCTTCTGTTTGGCTTGCTGAGCGAAATATCTTTTTACTCGCATGGTGAAGCCTCCTCTTCAAGTAGTTACTGTTGTTTCAACAACTCAGCAATTTGTTTTTCATACATCGGGAGAAATTCCTTGCCGAACCCCATTTGCACATATCGTATAACTCCATCTTTACCAATGATGAATGCGGTCGGCAAAGTTCTAAAGTTATATCCTCTTCTGATAATGCCCTTTTTGTCGATAAGGACCGTAAACGTAACCGGGACCTTCTGGAGAAATTCAGTTATAAGCTTTTCGGAAGAATCGATATCTATTCCGATTATTTCGAGCCCCTCATTGCTATATTTTTTATAAAGTGCGTCGAGTGCGGGAAGTTCTTCCCGGCAAGGATCGCACCAAGGCGCCCAGAAGTCCAGGAACACCACCTTGCCCCTAAACTGCTTCAAGGTGACTACTTTACCGTTCACATCTACTAGACTGAAGTCCGGCGCCGAAGTTCCAACCTGACTGGCATTCGCAAAAACGGATAGAGTAAGCGCAAGCAATAGTGCTATTATGATGATTTTCATTGACTGATCTCCCGCCATGTATTCAAAATGCATCGCTGCTCGCAGCATAAAAATAAGCTTTTGTAAACTTGCTCAAGTTTGGTGTTGATCTTAAACTGCATATCCGGCTATTCTCCAGGAACTCATAAAAATACTCCACTCCGGAAACAGCGCACCTCGTAAATGTACAATGGATTAAACATTCCCGAAGTGGAGCCAAGCTTTAAAGGGGAGGATAGCCTATGAGAACTATCCTCGGCGATACCATGCAAACGCATGCGTATTTGTGTGCCTTCCTGCTGAGAGGCAACAAGCTGACTCAAAAACTTCGGCTGCGTTACAGATTAGGCTTTTGGGGGGCGTTCGTCTTGAAAGGCTGTTATGGTTAGTTTAAAGAGAGGATTTATAATTTTAGAGGTTTCTTGAAGAACTAGAGGAAAAGGATAACAAGGGCACTCCTTTATAAAGGGCATGCTTCCCCCTGACGACAGGGCTGGAGTCGTTGAATGACATATGTCTAGAGTGCCGATCATTGTATGTCCGTCGTGGCCGCACGTGAGAGAGGGGGAAGGCGGAATGGCGATGGTGAGAGCAATAGCTAGAAGCACTATGACAGCTTGCCATTTCATGAAATTATCTTAAAGTCCAAAGTGCATAATGTCAACATAAAGTTACAATTTTAGCTGGTTATTGAAGAACAACGTACTGATTTACAAGCACGAATTAGGGCATGAAACCCTGGCCGGGATTCATCCCATCGATTCTTTTTCACCGAGATATGGTGTTTCAGAACCGTTCCCTGCCTGGTCGTACTTCTGCCATAATCGGAAAACTCGGTGCGAGCCGGCATCAATATTAGGTCAACGGTCGGTGGAGATATCCTCGGTAATCCAGTTGCAAGCTTATCTGAGATGGGGCCATAGGTCCTGACATATTCCTGCGTTCACAAGGGGATGATGGACTTCAGGCATTTCGAGCACGCAGATTTACCATCTTCCAGATACGCGACAACGGTACCGGGAGCAGCTAGGGGTCATAGGTCGGCCTTCTGCCGAGTTTCGTCAGAGTTTTATGCGTAGACCGCTGGAAGGTCTGAAGAAGCCGGATGACGTGTTTGCGGTAATAACCGCGGGTGGAACTGAATTCATTCAGGAGCGCTGTCTCTATCTCTCGGGAGGCAACACTGTAAGTCTTGAAAATAACAACCAGACATTCCCGTTTTGATCGCGCACTCATGGGAACGCACTCTCGTTTGGGAGTGTTAGTTATAGTAACATGAATTATGAGTCAATGATCTATTTCAATATTTACTTGGGTAAATTCTCTCGGTCAATTTGTCTTGACAGGGGGATACCCGGAATTTATCATGGTTTCATGATCTATCCTGGATTATTGCAAACCGTTGCAAAGAGGATCACCCTGTCCAACGTGATGGGGGGCCTCGCATTCTTGCTGGTCGCAAGCCTGATGCTGTTCATCCTGTCTGCCTGTTCAAAACAGGTTTCCTATCCCTCGCCAGTACAGATCGGCTCCAATATCGTCATCGATATGTCAAGCCTGGAGCTTGAGGTTCCCAAATTCTACACGTACCAGCTTCAGAACAAAAAGGTCAATTTTTTCGTTATCAAAAAGGAGGACACGCCCCTTTCCTTTCTTGACGCCTGCTCAAGCTGTTATCCCCATAAGCAGGGATACCGCTGCGAAGACAACGCGGTTATCTGCCGTTACTGCAACGTCAGGTTGCCCATCAGTAAGCTCGAAAAAGGTATCGGGAGCTGTTATCCGATCAAAATTGAAGGCAAAATGGAGAACGGCAAGTATATGATTGCGGTGGACACCTTGGAAAAGGCGGCGGATAAGTTTTGAGATGAGGCGGCCTTAAAATAAGGTGCATCCAACGAGTTAACCGTAGCCCACCACTGCAAATAATCTTTACAACGTGAAGTGATCGTTATCCTATTACCACTTCTGCTCCGACCAGATCCGCCCACCGTAGCGCATTCTGATGCAATATGTCTGTTTCGCGAGTATGTTTTCTGGATCGCTTCGCAATCAGAAATGCCCTTCCCCGTTTTTTCTAGTCCGTTCGGTCCGCTTCATGCCAACAAATTCTCCCCAGGCGGTGATTTGCCAGTTGTCTGTCCTGCTTGCCTCCGGCACCCAGGGTGGCACGGACAACTTCAAGCGAAGGGAAAGCGCATGCACGTAAGGTTCGTACATCCGCCGCAGCTCGTAAAGCCGCGGGGCCACATCCGCGTCCTTCCGGAGCTGCATACCTTCTGTCTCAAGCGCAGCGTGCATCGAAGCGAGATCCCGCGGTGGAAGCCGGTCGATCAGCGGCTCCTCGGGCGCGACGCGTAACACCAGCGCGAGATCCACGATTGCATGGCGGGCCATGGCAAAGGTCAATTGCGCCTGGCGCACGCATGTTCCCTGAAGGTTGGTCATGACGAAGGCGCAAGTGTCCAGGATGGATGTCAGCGCCGCGAGCCACGATTGATTATCGTGCTGGGAACGGAAATACACGAGGACCGGAAAGGAGAGATGGCTTTCGAGCAATTCCGCCGACCATCGTTCCCATTCGTAGAGGAGCCGCGTCAGCGATTCTGTGGCGGAGTCCTGGGATTGGCGCCGCACCATTTCAATGGCCGTCGGAGGAGAGCCAGCGCGCGCATCCAGGAGCGAAATATTGACCTCTCTTTTCGAAAATGATTGATTCAGTGCCGGAAGGTAGCTGATTACGATGGCCAGAAAGCCGAAGCCCATGCCCGATTCGAGGACAATGAGAGCCCGTGCAACGGGAGTATGTGGCACGATATCTCCCAGGCCGAGCGTAAAAAAAGTCGTCCCGCTGAAATAGAGGCAGGTGCCAAACGTTACGAAGCCCTCGGGTGTTTTCAAGGCGTTACCCGGCGCCCAATAAAGGAGCGCGAAACCCGAGATCAAGACGCTGGCCCAAAACCCCAGCAGCAACGGCAGCGAAAGGGGGCCATAGTAGCTCAGATAATTTTCCTGGCGTTTCCCACTCGAAAGCGCATGGACTAGCGCAGTCCAAAGTCGCCATGTGGTCCGATAGAAGAGACGTACAAGCCGTATACGCCTCGTCACCCGACGCGGAAAAACGACGGTTTCAAAGGCATCCGCCAGCACAACAATGATAAGAGCGATGCCAGCAATGATTGCGAGAATCGGCACGATTATTATTCCCCTCTTCACGCCCGCAGGCACGCCGGAGCATGTCTACCGGGTGTGTATTTCAATTATATCACCTACATCACTGCGGTTGCTGAAGCTGCCTGGTCAACTCACTTGTTTTTTGGACAATTACTTGATGCCGAAAGTTTCCGTCAATCGTGTACGCATGGCGCCTCCAGATCTGCTATGTGAGATTAAAACATCAACGGCAGGACTGGAGATAGCAGGCTACGCTCGGCATGAAATTAAGCAATTTCCGCGAATCCTCATAGGTGATTCCATTTTCACTTGCATGACATTCGTACTGGTCGCCGAACTGTTAGCGACGGCGAACAGACAATTGTTGTGCGACATTCTGGTAAGTATCTGTTATTTATATGTTTATATTTCGCTCGTTATTACTCGCACTTGTTTCTCTATGCCATGAATAAACATATGCTATTATTTATGAGACGGTTTGTCGTAAATGTATAAGTCGACCGGATTGATGGAAAACGTGTCAATAAAATAGCAACGATTCTCACCGCGGGTGGTAATTTGCTGACGGTGCGTTCACCGCAGATCATGGACTTCCTCCCTCGGACAAGGCAGCAACGTCCCTCTGTTCAATACTTATCGGCTTCCTACAAAATGGCTGAAGAGTGGGAAAAGTCGAGGTGAACTATGATCCCGCTTAAAGACATCGACCGCAGGCCCTCACGTTTCCCGGCAATCACTATCCTGATCATCGGGTTGAATACGCTTGTTTTTCTGTTTGAGTTAGTGAACGGACCAGACTTCATCGCTCGGTGGTCGTATCGTCCGTCAGAAATCGTTGCAGGACGAAACTTGATTACCCTCCTGACCGCCATGTTTGTACATGGCGGTTGGTTACACATAATTGGCAACATGATATTTTTTTGGGCGTTCGGACCTGAGATCGAAGACATAATGGGAAGAGCGAGGTTTCTAGTGTTTTATTTATCAGGCGGACTGGTAGCCACCCTTGCACAGGTGCTCATTAACCCTGACTCTTCAATCCCCAATCTAGGCGCAAGCGGTGCAATTGCAGCGGTCATGGGAGCATTTCTCATCACCTTTCCCCGCGACAGGATCCGCACAATTGTTTTTCTCGGAATTTTTGTGACGATAGTCTTTATTCCGGCGATCATACTGGTGGGATTATGGTTCGTCCTTCAGTTCTTCAGCGAAGTCGGCTCACTGGCAGTGCAGCAGACCGGTGGTGGGATAGCGTATGCAGCCCATATCGTGGGATTTGTCTTCGGCGTGGTCTTTGCCCCTTTGTTTGAGTCCCATCGGCGGCGCTACAATTGACATCCTCCCCGGCCTGAAGGCCGAGGATTCCCGAATCAGGCTCTACAACTACTGAGAGCCAATGCAGATCCTGTTCGCAGATGCGGCAGAGA
>Ga0209415_10010105_pt1 | contig 16113 bp, 12 predicted proteins | sample PeaSoiSIISIP2007_FD_187696 | JGI IMG/M metagenome (GOLD analysis project Ga0209415, IMG submission 187696) | Peat soil microbial communities from Weissenstadt, Germany - SII-SIP-2007 (SPAdes) (version 2) | ecosystem: Environmental > Terrestrial > Soil > Wetlands > Peat | place: Germany...
GCCACTCGACCGCCCAGAGGTTCTTCACGTCCGACGTCCAGGCCATGGTCCAGCCGAGGCCGACGTGCCACCGCGCCAGAATCGGTTCACCCAGCTCGCTCTCGAGGATCTCCTGGGCGGGCGGCGCCTTCAGCTTCGTCGCGACGTACCCGTGCAAGAACGGCGCGCTCCCCACGTCGATGCCCCGCAGAAAATCGGCCGGAGCGACGACGTGCGGCTGAAAGTACTCCTCGACCGCCGCCGATCGACTCACCATCTCGGTTTCCCGCGTGAAGATGCGAGGAAGCGACTGGGGGTCCGCCACCCGGTAGAAGCGTCCGCCGCCGACGTCGGAGATCGTCCGCAGCAGGTTCTCGTCGACGCCTCCGCCGAGACCCACGGCGCTGACGGTGATGTTCTCCGAGGCCATGGCCTGCACCAGATCGCGGATGCCGACCTGGGGCGCCTGCCCGTCGGTCAGCAGGATGACGTGCTTGCGCTTGGCCCGCGTCGTCGACAGGGCCTGATACGCGGCGTCGAGGGCCGAGAATATCTCCGTGCCTCCTCCCGACTGGATGCGCGCGATGTCGCTCTGGATGCGCGCGCGATGCTTGGCGGGCGTCATGCGCACGATGCGCGTGGGCTGCGAGTCGAAGGCGATGACCTCCAGAAGATCGTCGGCGGCGAGGGTATCGGCCGTCGCCTTCGCCGCCTGCTTCGCCATCTCGAGCGGCAGCCCCTGCATCGACCCCGATCGGTCGATGACGAGCGCCATCGCGACCTCGGGCTCGTCGCGCCGCTTCTCGGCGTCCATCCTGACCGGCAGGACGCGCTCGATCGTCGTGTGGTACCAGCCGCCGAGCCCGTAGCCGTTCTCCCCGCCCGCGAAGAGGAAGCCGCCCCCGAGGTCGCGCACGTACTGTTCGATGGTCTCCTGCTGCGTGAGCGAGACCCGTTCGGCGGGCATGTCGCTCAAGATGATGAAATCGTATTTTTCGGCCTCCCTGAGCGTCGTCGGCAACGGATTGAAAGTGTCGACGTTCAGCTGCTGGGCGCCGAGGGCCGACGACAGGTACGTCGCGCGCGCGGGATTCCCGTCCACGTACAGGACGACGGGCATCCCGACGACGGCCGCCACGGCGACGGCCCGGTTGTTCTCCTTGAAGCGGTCCTCGGCCGCTTCGCTGGCCTCGAGCGAGTAGGTCACCTCGCCCGGCACGGCTGCCTTGCTCCTGAAGGTCACGTCGTTGTCGCCGGGCTTGAGATCCACCTGCTTCAGGCCGTCGAGCCCGTTGATGACGTCCCCCTGCTTGAGCACGAGCTTCACCCTCTGCGGAACCGTCGAGAAGACCGTCGCGTGCACGTCGAAGGTTTCCCCCTCGCGGATCTTGTCCGGAACGCGCAGCTCGCGAACGGCCACCTCTCCGGGAACGGGACGCGCATAGGGAATCGCGAACAGCTTCACGCCGTAGCGCCTGGCCCTGTCAGCCTCCGCGAGCAGATCGCCGTCGGTCTGCACGCCGTCCGACAGGAGCACCGCGCGCCGCAGGTAACCATCCGGGTACAGCCCGTAGGCGAGCTCCAGCGCGCTCGCGATGTCCGTGGCGGTCCCCAGCCCCGCCCCGTGCCGCTCGATCGCCGGGGCCTTGGCCTTGCCGAGGGCGCCCGAGAGCAGCGCCGGCGGCTCTTCGATCGGCACCACGCGCGGTCGCCTGGCGAACGTCACCAGGCGGAGGAGGTCGTCCTTCGGCCGCGCCTCGAGGGCCCTCTGGACGGCGAGGCGAGCGTCCTCGAGCGCGGCGTCCGGCACGCTGTCGCTGACGTCCACCAGATAGACGGTGCAGACATTCTGGGTGGTCGCGGTGCGCGCAAGCCGGGCGAGCCCCATCGCCAGCAGGGCTGCGAAGAGGGCCCGCAGCGTCACCGAGATGGCCCGCTGCGCGAGCGGCAGATCGGCCAGGCTCCGCCCTATCATCCAGAGAAAGTAGGGAGCGAGCAGGGCGACGCCGAGCATGCGGGGCGCCAGAAGCTCGTAGCTCTCCCCGTGGCTCGACCAGGTGAGCGTCGGCCCCGCGTACCAGACGTAACGCAGATACGCCCACAGGCCGGCAGCGCCGAGCGCGGCGACGATCACGGCGAACCCTCCGCGGCGCAGCAGCCGCGCGCCGTTCATACGGTCACCCTCCGGTGGTACGTCGCCCACTCGATCGCCGTAAGCAGGGCCGCCGCGAGCAGCAGATAAATCCATATCTCGCGCCGCACGCCGACGTGGAAACCCCCGAGCTCGCCCGCCTCCCTCCCGTCGACGACGAGCCGGTCCTGCGGGGCGATGGCGCTCTCGCCGGCGTCCAGGAGGTTCGCGGCGAAGGACGTCGTCTGGTCGCCGACCATGAGCTGATAAAAGCCGGCGTCGACTCCGAGCATCACGGCGCGCCCCTCGTGCACCGGCAGGGGGACCGTCGACCCGTCGGGCCGGCGCATCGTCGCCTGAGCGGCGCCGGTGCCTACCGGAATCCGCCAGACGTCGCCGGTCCGGAAGCTCGACAGGTACTCGGCGTCCTCGTCGGTGAACCAGTTGATGCAATCGAGGACGAAGAGGGGCCATGCCACGCGGAGCGGGAAGTCGCTGCCCGTGACGTCGAATCCGAGCGCGACGAACTTGTAGCCGCCGCGAACGCCGGCCACGAGGATGGGCGAGCTGCCGCCGTCGGACGCGCCGAGCACCTTGTCGCCGGCCTCCGGCGCGAGCTTGTGCCCCGACGCGATGTTGACCGTCTCGAGGCCGAGGAACCGGACCGCGGGGTGCTTGCGGTCCACCTTGTCGAAGCCGGGATTCTTCAGCTCGCCCTCCACCTTCACGGGAGCGCCCGGTCCCCGCGGGTCGAGGTAGAGCGCGTGGGCCTTCGGCAGCTCGGACGGCGTCACGCGATCGAAGATGACCGCGTCCCAGTCACCCCTGGCGATGGCCTGCGGGTACGCCTTGGGCGCGACGTCGGTCACGTCGAGGTACTCGTCGAGCAGCAGCGCGGCCTCGAGGTACGTGTCCCCCTCGGTGACGACGAGCACCCTGGCCCGTCGACGCGCCGGCAAGAGCGCGTAGGCCCGGTCGTCCGCGGGCAGCTGATCGTGGGTGCCGTCGACCCGCGCGATCTTCGCCTCGAGCGTGCGGCTCGCGCCCGACAGCTGCGGATAGAACCGGGGCAAACGTTCGCCCGGTTGCAATCGCAGCCTGGTCAGGTCGACGAGCGCGCCGTCGCCCAGGAGCTGGAGCTCGATGTCCTCGACGCCCGGCCCCGTGTTGGTCAGCTCGAGCATCACCTCGTAATGGCTCTTGTCGAGCGGGTAGCGGCGCACCGAGAACTGGGTGACACCGACGTTCTTCGCCTCCTTGCCGACGCGCACGTACGTCAGCTTGGCGCTCCCGAGGCGCACCGGGCCGTACGCGTCGCTCGCGGGGCCGAGTGCGCCGTCGGACACGACGACGATCTCGCCCCTGTCGACGCCGCGCAGGACATCCGTGGCGAAGCGCAGGGCTCGCGGAAAGTCTGCGCGCGCATCGGTGGCGCGGACCGCGTCGAGCTCGCGCTCCAGGGCGGAGACGTCTCCGGAGATGGGCCCGAGCGGCGTCACCATCGCATCCATCTGCGCGATGAGCATCCGGTCGGCGCCGCCGAGGCCGCGGACGATCTTCTTGACCTCGTCCCTGGCGACGGCCAGCCGGCTCGGAGCCACGTCGGTCGCCTGCATCGACGCGCTCGCATCCACGAGCACCACCACCGTTCGCCCCTTGATGAAGGTCTCCGCCGCGCGAGGGTCTCCGAGCGCGAGCACGAGGAGCGCGAGGAGGGCGAGCTGCAGGATCAGCGACAGCAGGCGCTTCAGCCTCGAGAAGAGCGTCGTCGCTTCCTTGTCGCGCAGGATTCGCTCCCAGAGCGGCGAGAAGGGCACGGCGACGACGCGCCGGCGCAGCTTCAGCACGTAGAGCACCATGACGCCGAAGCCGACGGCTCCGAAGATCGCGGCGAGCTGCGCGAGGGGCAGTCCGGCGAGGATCACCGAAGGAACCCACCCCTGCGGAACACGCGGAGAATCAGCTCGTCGAACGGAACCTCGAGGCTCGCGGCGACGTAAGGCACCTGGTGGGTGGCGCAGAACCGCTCGACGTCGGAGAGGTAGCGGGCGTACTCGTCGGCGAACCGATCGAGCACCTTCGCGGTCACCGTCACCTCGCGCTCGTCGCCCGTCTCGCAGTCGTAGACCAGCACGTCTCCGTGGAGCCTGGGCTTGGCGTCGCCCGGGTCGACCACGTGAACGACGAACGGATCGAACTTGTTGTACCGAAGGACGTTGATGCCCTTCTCGAAGCCGCTCGGATCGTAAAGGTCGCTCACGAGGACGACGAGGCCCCTGCCTTTCCTCTGCGCCTGCGCCACGAACGTCTTCAGCGCGTCGCCGAGGTCGGTCGTCCCTTCGGCCTCCACCTCGCGCAGGAAGCGGAACACCTTGAAGATGCGCGCCTTGCCGCGCGTCTCCGGCATTCGATCCGTCACCCGGTCGCTCGTCGTCACGACGCTCACGCGATCGAGGTTCGCCAGGCCCACGTAGGCGAGCGCCGCGGCGACCTTCTTCGCGTAGCGGAGCTTGGCTCCCCCGGCGAAGCCCATCGAGGCGCTCGTGTCGAGAACGACGTAGATGGCGAGGTCTTCCTCCTCCTCGTAGAGGCGGACGAGCAGCCGCCCGAAGCGCTGGTAGACGTTCCAGTCGAGGTAGCGAAAATCGTCCCCGGGCTGGTACGCTCGGTGATCCGCGAACTCGACGCCGCTTCCGCTCTTCTTGGTCCGCCGCTCCGCGCGCAGCCGACCCGCGAAGACCCTCCGGCTGACGAGCGAGAGGTACTCGAGCTTTCGCTGGAACTCGTCGTCGAACAGGTCATCGGCCGCCGCCGAGACCACCTTCTTCTCACGACGCCAGGGAAGAACGTCGATCAGCCCCATCGGCGCTCAGTTCACCTCGGCGTGCGCGGTCGCCTCGCCCTTGCCTTCGGGGACGGCCTTGAGGATCGCGTCGATGATCTTGTCGGTCTTCATCCCCTCGGCTTCGCCCTCGAAGTTGAGCAGGACCCGGTGACGGAGGGCCGGGTGCGCCACCGCGCGCACGTCGTCGACGCTCGCCGCGAATCGTCCATCGAAGAGCGCCCGGATCTTCGCTGCGAGGAGCACCGCCTGCGCCCCGCGCGGCGAGCTCCCGTAGCGCACGAAGCGCTTCGCGAGGTCCGGCGCGTCGGGGCCGTCCGGGTGCGTCGCCTGCAGGAGCCGGATCGCGTAGTCCTGAACGTAGCGCGCGACGGGCACCTGCCGGACCAGCTGCTGCATCTGCAGGATCGCGTCGCGGTCGAGCACGGCGCGGCGCTGCTCGATCCCCGCGCCCGTCGTCAGGTCGAGGATCTGGTGGAGCTCGTCGCGCCCCGGAAAGCTCACGTGGAGCTTGAAGAGGAAGCGGTCGAGCTGGGCCTCCGGCAGCGGGTAGGTGCCCTCCATCTCGAGAGGGTTCTGGGTCGCCAGGACGACGAACGGCTCGTCGAGGACGTGCGTCCGCTTGCCGACCGTCACCCGGTGCTCCTGCATCGCCTCGAGGAGCGCGCTCTGCGTCTTGGGCGTCGCCCTGTTCACCTCGTCCGCCAGCACGATATTGGCGAAGATCGGCCCTTTGCGGAACTCGAAACTCTTGGCGCCCCCCTGCGTCTCGTCGATGACGGTCGTCCCGAGGATGTCCGCCGGCATCAGATCCGGCGTGAACTGGATCCGCGAGAACGTCAGCGAGAGCGTCTCGGCGAGGGCGCGGACCAGCATCGTCTTTCCGAGCCCCGGCACGCCCTCGAGCAGCGCGTGCCCGCCCGCGAGCATGCACGTGATCACGCCGTCGACCACTTCGCGGTTGCCGATGACCGATTTGGCGATCTCCGCGCGGAGCTCCTGGATTCGCTTGCAGAAGAGATCGACGCTCTCGCGCACGGCCTTCGTGTCGGACATGGGGATTCCTCTCAGTTCTCTTCGCGGGGGCGAATCAGCTGGAAGTAGCGCTTCACGTAGAAGAGGTACCCCCCGGGGATCTCGTCCTTCGCGAGCGACTGTTCTGCGACCTGGTGGTACTCCGTGTAGACCTTCCTGTAGCCCTTCGACGTGAACCCCCGCTCGGCGGCGCCGAGGATCACCTGGCTGCGCGAGGCTCCCTGGGCGGCGGCGCCCTGGACCTGCGTGTCCTGGGCCCCCATTTTCGGATTGGTGGCCTTGCCCTGGAGGTTGGGGTCGTGGCCCACGCCCCACTCGCGGCCCTTTCCCTCGCCCTCGCCTCCCTGCGGACCGCCCTGACCCTGCCCCGAGCCCGATTGTCCCTTCGACAGCATGAGCATCTTTTCGCCGTTGGGCCCGAGCACCCACGTCTCGCCGCCCCGGCCGCCCGACGATCCGCCGTGCCCGTCGTCGCCCTGGGAGCCGTCGCCCTCTTTGCCCTGGCCCTGGCCGTTCTGCCCGGGGCCGTCCTTGCCCTCGTCTCCCTGATCCCTGCCTTCTTGCCCTCCCCGGCCCTGCGAACCACCCTGTCCGCGGGCCATGCGGCCGAACCGCTTGAGCCTCACGATCTGCCCCTTGCCGCCCTGCCCCTGCTGGCGGACAAGCTGCCGCAGCTCCTGCAGCTTCTGACGGAGCTCCTCCTTCTGCTGATCGGTCATCTGTCCCTGATCCATGCGGTTCAGATCCTCGGCGCTACGGTCCAGATCGTCCGCGCTGAGCCCCATGTCCTTCATCAGGTCCTCTGCGGCCTGCTGCAGCTCGCGGTCGAGCCGGTCGAGCTGGCGGCTCGCGCTGTTCTGCGCTCCCAGGTCCCGGTCCAGCCGCTCGAGCTCGCGCTGCTTCTTTTCGAGGAGGCTCCGCTCCTGGTCTGACCCCCCGTCCCCCGCTCGCTGCTTCGCCTTGAGGATCTCGTCGGCGAGCTCCTGGCGGCGTTGCTCGATCGCCTCCTGGCGCTTCTGGGCATCCTCCGAAGCCCGGCGCAGCGCGTCGCGCATCTGATCGAGCTTCGCCTTGTCGACCGCCCCTCCGCGTTCGCGCAGCTTCTTGGCGAGGTCATGCAACGCGTCGCGGGCCTCGTCGAGCTTGGCGCCGGCGAGGGCGGCGCCGGCTGGCCTGGTCAGCTCCGCCTTCTTCATCTCGTCGCCGACCCTCTCGAGCTCCGCCTCGAGCGCCTTTCTGTCCGCCTCGCTGCCCGTGAGGAGCCTCTCCTCGAGCGCCTCCATCCGGCGAAAAGCCTCCGTCCGATCGAGGCGCTTGTTGGCGATGTCGTCGACCAGCTTGTTGAACTCCTGAATCGCGGCCTTGGTGTCGTCGTTGGCGCTATTCTGGTCGAGCTGCCGGAGAAAATCCTTGACGTCGTCCAGGTCGTCCGGCGCCATCTCGACCGCATCAATCGTCACGGCGACGGCGACTGGCACACGGGAGCGCACCTCGAAGAGCAGCACGGCCGCCAGGGCACAGCCCAGCCCCGCCGCGACCGCGAGCGCGCCCGGCGCGCGTATGGGCACCGCGAGTCGTGGACGCGCCCCCGGAGCCACGGCGATGCCGTCCTCGATGGCTGCGTCCATGAACGCCGTCCGGTCCTTCCGATCCGCGAAGACGAGGGCGCTCGCCAGCCGATCGTGCAGCCCGTGGAAGCGATCCAGGGCTCGGGCTCCGGCGCGCTCCGGGAGACGCCAGACCCACGCGACGATCCCGGCGCCCGCGACACCGACCGCCTCGATCGCAAGCACGAGGCGCGCATGGGCCTCGCCGACCAGACCGACCTTGCGCAGGGCGACCACGGCGAGGCCGACGAGCAACGCCGCGCAGAGCGCCTTCGCGCCCGCGTCGAGGGCTCTGCCGAGCCGGACCCGCCGCTCGGCCTGCCGCGCGAGCCGACGAATCTGCTCGATCCCGTGCTCGTGGGTGCTCATCGTCTCTTTTATGTGACGTTCGACGCGAGCCGAAGTTCCATCGCGCAAGCGCCGCGTCTCCTCGAAGTCTAGCAAATCCGGGCGCGAGCACCGGTGGCCGCGGCCACGCCGCGAATGATCTCCGGCCCACGCCTGCCGGAACACGAGCGGAAGGTTCAGTGGCAGTATGTCGCGAGCAGCGCCGCGGCGAGCCCTGCCGTGCCGAACATCGCCAGCGCCAGCAGCGGAGCCCACCAGGGTGCCGCGCGGCGCCGGGGCTCGGCCCGCCGCGGCGGCTCGATCCGGGCCGGGGCCAGAGGCGGAGAAGACTCGCTGGCCGCGTGCTCCCTCTCCGCCAGCGGCAAGTGCGCGAGATGGCCCGCGTCGCTCGGGAGCGCGTGAGCCTCGAACGTCGGCCCGTCGGGCGACGGCTCGTCGTCGAACGCGAGGACCACTTCCTCGTAGCGCAATGTGTGCAAGCCGCGATGGGAGGATTGCGTGGCATCGCCCGGCGAAGCGCGTCTCGCGGCGCGCTCGAGGGCGTCCTTCCAGCTCTCGAGCAGCGCCGCAAGCTCGAGCCACCCGGCGCCCACGTCAACGTGAGCGCGCACCGAATCGGCGAACTCCGCCGCTCCGATCGTGCGCAGGGCCGGGTCGGGCTCGAGGGCGCGCGCGACGACGTCGAGGAGCGGCTCCGGCAAATCCGGGCGGATCGAGCCCAGCGGCTTGATGCGGGGGTGCCGCATGGCGCGCAGGAGCTCGAACTCGTCCTTGTGGTGCCTCCCGAACGGCGGGCGACCCGTCGCCAGCCGCCACGCGAGCAGCGCCGCTGCGTACACGTCCGCCCGCTCGTCGACCGGCTCCCCCCTCGCCTGCTCGGGTGCCATGCAGCCTAGCGTGCCCTTGACGAGCCCGACGCGCGTCGAGGGGGAAACCCCCAGGACCTTCGCGATCCCGAAGTCCGCGATCTTCACGCCGCCGCTCCAGTCGACGAGCACGTTCGAGGGAGAGACGTCCCGGTGCACGATGGGCGTCGGCTGACCGGACTCGTCGCGGAAGGCGTGCGCGTACGCAAGGGCGGTGAGCACGCGTTCGACGACGTGCCACGCGGCGCGGTCGGGCAGGCGCACGCCTCCGGCCTGGCACAGCCGCAGCATGCGCCCGAGCGCGACGCCCGGCACGTACTCGAACACCAGCGCGGCGAACCCGGGCTCTTCCAGGAACGCGCGCACCTGGACGATGCACGGGTGCCGCAGGCGCACGCACACGGCGGCCTCGCGGGCGAAGACGTCCGCTGATCGGACGTCGTCATCGCGCCGGGCGGCGGCGATCGTCTTGATCGCGACCAGCTTGCCGCCGCGGCTCCGCGCGAGGAACACCTCGCCGATGCCGCCGACGCCGAGCCGCTCGAGGATGTCGAAGCCTTCGAGGGCGCGCGGGGGGCGTTCGGTCGGAAACATCGGGGGGGAGAGAGAGAGGATACTTTCAACGCAAATCGGAGCAGCGCCAAACGGTGGCGAGATTCTCCGAAAAGACTGGCGCCGCAAGGGCGGACGCGGTTCAAATCCGATCGTGCCCCCGAGGCCGCTGCCCGCCCCCCCGGCGATCCGCCTTGCCGTCGCGCGCGATCGCTCGCGCGAGGCGCGCGCGATGGGCGGCTTCCTCAACTTGCGCCGGGTCGAGCTCGTGGCCCATTACCCTGACGGCAGCGAGAGCCCACCGTTCCCGTACGACATGGCGACGCGCGAGGCGCTGGACGCGGTCGTCATCGCCGCGTTCTTCTTCGATGCCGGGATCCGGCACGTCTTCTTGCGCTCGGCCGTGCGGCCGCCATGCGCGTTCCGACCCATTCCGCCGGCGCACACGGGCAACCTCTGGGAGCTGCCCGCCGGGCTCGTCGAACCGGGGGAGGAGCCCGCGGCGACCGCGGCCCGGGAGCTGGGCGAGGAGCTCGGTCTGTTCGCAGAGCCGGGCGCGATGCGGCCGCTGGGCGAGTGGACGTTTCCCACCCCAGGGATAATCGGCGAGCGCCACATCTTCTACGCGGTCGAGGTCGACCCGCGCACCCGCTCCGTCCCGACGGAGGACGGCTCGGCGCTCGAGCGTGCCGCCGCGGTCCTCGTCCTGCCCGTCGTCGACGCCATCCAGCACTGCCGCACGGGCGCGGTCCGCGACGCGAAGACCGAGATCGCGCTGCGCCGGCTCGCGGAGGTCTCGTGAGGACCGCCGGGAGCCGACCTGCCGGCGCGCCACGCGTCGCCGTCGTGCTGAAACGATCGTCCTGGAGCAAGTGGGTCGACGAGGCGCGTGACGCGCGCATCGCCGCGCTCCTCGCAGCGGAAGACGAGACCGTGCGGCGAATGCGCCCGGGCCACGTCGATCACGAGCAAACGGTCGACGAGGTGAGGCGCGCTCTGGACGAGCTCGGGGCGACGGTCAGCTGGCACGACCAGCCTCACAACTTTCGCGTGAAGCGTCGGTGCGATCTCGTGGTGACGGTGGGCGGCGACGGGACGCTGCTCGCTGCGTCCCACGGCATCGGTCCCGGCGTGCCGCTCCTCGGAGTCAACAGCTCGCCGAATCACTCGGTCGGCTTTTTCTGCGCCGCCAAGAAGGGCGGGGTCAAGGATGCCGTCTCGTCCGCGCTGCGCGGCTCGCTGCCTGGCCAGGAGCTCACGCGCATGCGCGTCGAGCTGAACGGCAGAGGCTTGCTGGACCGCGTCCTCAACGAGGCGCTCTTCTGCCACCAGTCGCCGGCCGCGACGTCGCGGTACGTCCTGCGCCTGCTCGACGAGCGCGGACGGCCGCTCGCCGAGGAGGAGCAGACGTCGAGCGGCCTGTGGATCGGACCCTCCGCCGGTTCGACCGCGGCCCAGCACAGCGCGGGCGGGAGCGTCTTGCCCTCCGGCTCGCGCAAGCTCCAGTACGTCGTGCGCGAGCCCTACCGGCCTCGCGGCCGCTCGTTTCGGATGACGCGGGGCCTCGTCCGCGACGGCCAGGCGCTGGCGGTCAAGAGCAAGATGCGCCAGGCGCGGGTCTTTCTCGACGGCGAGCACATCGCGTACGACGTGACCATCGGCGACGTCGTCGTCTTCCGGAAATCGGAAGAGCCGCTCATCGTGCTCGGGCTCAGAAAGAGCGGCCCCTCCCGCAACGGCCGGGGGGCCGGTGCAGGCATGCGGCGCGTGTCCAGAGAGTGACGGAGACGCGAAGGCGGGGCGTGCTGCGGCCACCTCGCGTTCGCACGCTCGATCCATTTGTTCCGCGCGGCGAACCGTGGTTACCTGAACGCGTGCAGCGCGCCTCGGGGACCGCTGGCGAGCGCATTCTCGGGGGGTCGTCCGCGACGACGTTCGTGCACAGTTTCGCGTCGCAGGACTGGCTCTTCATCGGCTACTTCGGCGCGCTGCTCGCCCTGCTCGCCTTCGGCCAGGGCGACAACCGAAGCGCCTGCCTCGTGCGGGTGTCGGCCGATCTTGGAGGGTACCTGTTCGTCCTCGCGCTGGTCCGCCTGCAGGTCGTGCGCTGGGGCGGCGCGGCCGGCGCGCTCCTTTACCGCGCCGCAATCATCGCCGCCCTGCTCGCGTCGTTCTTTCAGCTCCGCGAGATATTGCCGGCGGTGTCGCCCTGGGCGGTCGACGCGCAGATCTACGCCTTCGATCTGCGCGTCTTCGGCATCGAGCCGAGCGTCTGGCTCGACCGATTCGTCGCGCCGGCGACGACCGAGTGGTTCGCGTTCTTCTACTTTCTCTATTTCCTGGTGCTGACGGTCCACATAATCCCGATGCTCCTCAGCCGCGACAACGTCCTGCTCGCGCGGTTCGCCCTCGGGGTCTTGCTCATCTTCATGACGGGCCACCTCATTTACATGGCCGTGCCCGGCTGGGGGCCGTACTGGTACCTGAAGGGCACCTTCGGGCACGAGCTCACGGGGCCGACGTTCTGGCCGCTGGTGCGCGAGACGGTTGACGCAGGCGGCGCGCAGAAAGACATTTTCCCCTCTCTCCACACGGCCGTGCCCACCTTCCTCGCGATCTTCAGCTTCCGCCACCGCCAGCGCGTTCCGTTCCGGTACACCTGGCCCATAGTCAGCTTCCTCGCGACGCAGATCATCATCGCCACGATGTTCTTGCGCTGGCACTATCTCGTCGACGTCGTGGCCGGGCTCGTCCTCGCGGCGAGCGCGTCGTTCGTCACCCAGCGACTGGCCGACTGGGAGCGCGCGAGGCGCGAGCGGCTCGGCGTGCAACCGGCGTGGATGCCGCTCGTCTACCCGTGGAGCAGGTCGGATCGAGCCTGAGCGGGAACCCATGCGCGGCTTCGAGATCATAGGAACGGGCCACCACGTGCCCGGCAAGCCCGTCACGAACGACGACCTGTCGCGCGTGATGGACACGAACGACGAATGGATCTTCAGGCGCTCCGGGATCAAGCAACGTCACTACACGCCGGAAGGGATGGGCGCGAGCGACCTGGCCCTCGAGGCCAGCCGCCGAGCCATCGAGTCCGCGGGGATCCGCCCCGAGGCGATCGACTACGTCGTCTTCGCGACGATGACGCCCGACTACGTGTTTCCCGGGTCGGGGGCGCTCCTGGCGCACAAGCTCGGCTTGAGGGACGTCCCCGCGCTCGACATCCGTCAACAGTGCGCGGCGATGCTCTTCGGGCTCCAGATCGTCGACGGACTGGTGAAGAGCGGCGCGGCGAGCACGATCCTCTTCGTGGGGGCCGAGGCCCACGCGGGGTTCATGCCATGGGACGACTGGGGCGCGCTCGATCCTGCAACCGGCCGCGAGGCGAGCCCCGAGGCCAAGGCTCGCTCGAACAAGCATCGAGCGCTGGCCGTCCTCTTCGGCGACGGCGCGGGAGCGCTCATCTTCCGCGCCACCGATCGGGCAGCGGGCCTCCAGGCGATCGAGCTGCACACGGACGGCGGCGCGGCCAAGCTCCTCTACGTCGAGGGGGGCGGCTTCCGGTCGCGCCCGTATTGCAAGCGCGACGACTTCGAACAGCAGAAGTACATCCCCACGATGGACGGGCGCGAGCTCTTCAAGTTCGCCGTGACCAAGCTGCCGGAGTGCATCCGCTCGCTTTGCGCGAGGACGGGTACGCCTCCCGAGGCCATCGACTGGTTTCTGGCGCACCAGGCGAACGCCCGCATCAACGACTACGTGCGAGGCCAGCTCGGGGTGCCTCCCCACAAGCTGCCGTCCAACATCGACCGCTTCGGAAACACGAGCGCGGGGACGCTGCCCATCCTCATCGACGAGCAGATGCGCGCCGGCAAGCTAAAGCACGGTGACCTGTGCATGCTGCTCGCCCTGGGCGCGGGCGTCCACTGGGGCTGCGCGCTGGTGCGCTGGTAGGTGCTTCACGCGCCGGGCTTGTCTCCTGCTGCGTGCTATCGTGCGTGAATGTCGCGCCCGCGTGTCCTCCCGCGCGCCATCGCCGTTCTTCTCGCCCTTTCGTTTCCGGCGGCGACGGCGTCGTTCTCGATGGACGCGCGCGCGTCGGTGTCCATCGCGGTCACGTGGGACACTCTGCTGCGCGAATCCGACGCGGCGGCGATCGTCACGCCCGTGGAGGCCCGCTCGGTCTGGGAGGCCGGCCGCATCTACACGTACACGCGCGTGCACGTCGATCGGGCCATCGCGGGCGAGCTCGGCGCGAGCGGTGAGCGTTGGGTTCGAACGATGGGCGGCGTCGTGGGAAAGATCGGCCAGCTGGTCGAGGGCGAGGCCGTCCTCGCGGTGGGGCGGTCGTCGCTCCTCTTTCTGCGCGCCGGCCCGGCGGGCACGCTGGACGTGACGGCGCGCGGGCAGGGACAGTTCCCGGTCGTGGCGGACGTCGATCCCGCGAAGCCCGCCCGCCTGGTGCGGAGCAACGCGACCGGCGCGCTGCTGCCCCCGCGGGCGGTTGCCGGCGCCACGTCGAGACTTGCGGCGGACGTGCTCCACGGCCGTGTCGTCGAGGAGGCCGCGGGGGACATCGCCGCCGCGTGGAGCCGCGCGCATGCGGACTGACGCCGTCCGCGCGGCCGTCGCCTGCGTGGCCGCCTTGTTCGCCAGCTCAGCCGCGGAGAACGAGGCGCGCGCGTCCTGCCGCACGACGACCTGTCCCCTTCCACCCGAGTTCTCGCCATCGCCGGCGGGCTGCCAGCCCGCCGATTTCGCCACGTACTGCGCGTCGCTCGATCCGCCCTCCCAGGCGCTTCCGGTCTGGTGGCGCAACGCCTGCGTCAGCTACGACATCCAGCGGGACGCGAGCCGGCAGGTCCCCTACGAGACCGCCGTGCAGTCGTTCGCGGCTGCGTTCTCGAAGTGGACCGGCGTGACGTGCTCCGACGGCGCGCTCGGCAGCGGTCCGGCGAGCGTCAGCGTGACCAACCTGGGACCGGTCGAGTGCGACCAGGTCCAGTACAATAGCGACCAGGGCAACCAGCACGTCATCATCTTTCACGACGACTCCTGGCCCTACAACGATCCCAACAACACGCTCGGACTGACCACGATCACGTTCAACCCGGACACCGGCGAGATCTACGACGCCGACATGGAGATCAACTCGACGCAGCCGCTCACGGTGAGCGGCCCCCTCCCCGCGGACGGCTACGATTTCATGAGCATCATCACGCACGAGACGGGGCATTTCTTCGGCATGGCGCACTCGGGCGACGATCTGGCCACGATGTTCGCGCACTACATTCCGGGCACGACGACGATGAGAAAGCTCACGGCGGACGACGTCACCGGAATCTGTTCGATCTATCCGCCGGACGGGATGCGCGAGGTCGCGATGTCCGTCGCGGCAAGCGGCACGATCCCCGAGGACGCGTGCGACCCGACGCCGCGGCACGGCTTTCAGAGCCAGTGCGCGCAACCCGACGGCAAGGGATGTGCGGCGGCCGACGGCGACGGCGGCGCCCGATCCGCGGCCCTGGTCGCCGCGGCGGCGCTCATCGCGGGCACGAGACGGCGAAGGCGCGGGCCTCGCTCCTCGGTGGCCGGCGCCCGGATCTGAGCGTGGGCTCCCTGCTCGTCGTCACCGGGGAGGCCTCCGGCGACCGCGCCGCGGCAGCCGTGGTCGGCCGGATGCCCGGCGTCCGGGTCTTCGGGCTCGGCGGCGCGGCCCTGGCTGCGCAGGACGTCGAGCTCCTGGGGGACCTGCGGGGATGGACCGCGCTCGGCATCGGCGAGACGGCGGCTCGGGCCGGCGGGGTCCTCACGGCATGGCGGGCCGTCGTACGGGCGGCGCGCGAACGTCGACCGGACGCGGCGCTCCTCGTCAACTACACCGAGTTCAACGCCCGGCTCGCGCCGCGCCTCCACGCCGCCGGCGTACGGGTGCTCTGGTACGGAGCTCCGCAGGTGTGGGCATGGCGGCGGCAGCGCCGGACGTCGCTGCGACGGTGCGTCGACCGCATGGCGGTCATGCTTCCTTTCGAGGAAGAGATCTGGCGCGCCGCCGGCGTGGATGCCCACTACGTCGGCCACCCGGCCCTCGAAGTGACGCCGCTGGACGCGAAGACGGCGCGCTCCGCCCTCGGCATGACGCCGTACGCGGCGGCCGTCGCCATCCTCCCCGGGAGCCGCCCGCACGAGGTGCGCCGCCTGCTCGTGCCGATGCTCGACGCGTACGACCGGGTGCGATCCGATCGCGCCAGCGTCGACGCGCGCGTTCTCGTCGCCGCGAGCCTGGACGATGCCACGCGGACCCGGGTCCGGGAAACGTGCGCGGCGCGGCGCGTCGACACGTTCGACGTCGATCCGAAGGCGGGCGCGATGCGCGTGCTCCGTGCCTTCGACGCGGCCCTGTGCGCGTCCGGAACCGCTTCCCTCGAGGCCGCGCTGGCCCGCGCGATCCCGGTCGTGGCGTACCGGGTCGGCGTGACGACGGAGCTCGCGGCGCGAGCCCTGCTTCGAACGGCGCACGTCGCTCTGCCGAACGTGCTGCTCGGGCGCCCGGCCTTCGCCGAGCTCCTCCAGCGCGAAGCGCGGGCCGACCGCATCGCCGACGCGCTCGCCGACGCGCTCGATCGCCGCGGCGCGCTCCTCGCCGAATGCGACGAGGTCGAAGAGTCGTTCCGCGACGCTCGCACGCCGTCGGCATCGGTCGCGCGGATGCTCGCCCCCTGGCTCGGCGCGCGCGCGGCGGCCTGAGAGATGCAGCCG
>Ga0209415_10010106_pt1 | contig 16112 bp, 11 predicted proteins | sample PeaSoiSIISIP2007_FD_187696 | JGI IMG/M metagenome (GOLD analysis project Ga0209415, IMG submission 187696) | Peat soil microbial communities from Weissenstadt, Germany - SII-SIP-2007 (SPAdes) (version 2) | ecosystem: Environmental > Terrestrial > Soil > Wetlands > Peat | place: Germany...
ATCAGCCACATGTACGTGGCTCCAGTGGAGGCCTGGCGCCAGATCAGGTCGGTCTTGCCATCGCCGTTGAAGTCGCCAGTGGCAGTGACCGCCCAGTCGGTGGAGCCTCCCAGATATGTCGCCGAACTGATCGTCGAGCCGTTCATCAGCCACATCACCGTGGCTCCGGTGACCGCCTGACGCCAGAGCAGGTCGGTATTGCCATCGCCATTGAAGTCGCCGGTGGCAATGACCGACCAGTCGGGGGAGGTGCCAAGATTGACCGACGAACTCACGGTCGAGCCGCTCATCGTCCACAGGTACGTGGCTCCGGTGGAGGCCTGGCGCCAGAGCAGCAGGTCGCTCTCGCCGGCGCCGGTGGGGCCGGCCTGCGGCTGGCTACCGGCCGCTGCCATGGGGCCGCTGTTCGAGGGGCTGCTTCCCGCGCTGCTACCCGAGTCGCCTGTGACCCCGGAACCAGCACTTGCGTGGTCCGAGGAAGGTCCGCAAGCCCCCAGCAGAGCGCTCACGATAATCAGCGAACATCCGCGCCAAAGTGCAAACACCCGTGCGGGATTCGCTATTGCGCGCCGCACACCAGCTATCATCGCTGCCCACACCATATTCACTTCCCAGCCACCAACACCAATGCAACGCAAGTGCAAAATACCCCAGGAGATTGCAACACAGGGCCTGCTGCGCACAATACAGAAAGTAAGGGATCTTTCGACAGCAATTCATCCGTTCGCATGAGCGGGACGACTGCGCCAGCTCATTACATCGTTTGGCCAATGTTTCGCCATGGATGGCGCACCCATCAGGCGGTCGAGGCTCCTTCCTCGTTGAAATCCCAAAAATCACTTGTCCAGGCTCGTACCTCGATGGATGGGAACAACGCATTGCACCGCACTATTGCAATTGCCATCAACGCGCTGAGGGTGAATATTTGAATGTCTTGGACGAACATGCTCGAATCCTTGCGTAGGTGGTTGCGACAGCGTCTTTCGTCCGCCGGCGAGCGGCTTCCCCCCGTCGCGTCAGCACCCGATGCGGCTGGGTCGAATTCGAATCTGTTCCGTCGTCGCATGTGCGTCGCGGGCATTACCGTTGCACTGGTGTTCGGATTGTCCGTGGCCGCGGCGTGGTGGATTCCGTCGCCCCTCTCCTGGCGCGTCAAACTTGTCTCCGCGAAGTTGTCGGGCCATATACAGGAGATTCCCTGGCGACCGATGCTGCGCTGGATTCGCCCGGGTACTCCGGTGTATCTGGAGGCGCTCTCGAGAACTTTGAATGTTCACGACTCGATCACCAATCTGTTGACGGATCGAAACGCCGCGGCGGAAGGCGAAAAGACTTTCGCTCGCGTTTGCGCGAGGTGCCATGGCGAGGACGCACTCGGAGGTGCTGGCCCTAACCTGACCGCCGCGGTCGGATCGTTGACGGACTGGTCCTTTTTTTCTACCGTCTACTTTGGCCGTCCCGGCACCGGAATGATGGCGCAACCGATCGAAGAGCGGGAGATCTGGGCAATTCAGTTGTGGTTGCGTGAGCGTGCGCTGAAGATCGCCGGCGCGCGCGGCGAGTCCGTGGGCGAGATTCCGAAAGCGGAAACGGTGACGGCGGCGGACCTGTTGTCGCCGCAGCGCCGACCGGGCGACTGGCTTACCTATTCGGGCGCGTACGACGGCCATCGCCACGCGCCGCTGCCGGGAATTGATCGCAAGAACGTTGGCGACCTCAAGCTCGCATGGGTGGTTCAGCTGCGATCGGTCGACGCATCACTGGAATCGTCGCCGATCATCGATGGCGGGTTGATGTTCGTGACCGAGTCGCCGGAGGGAGTCGTCGCGCTGGACGCACGCAGCGGAGAGGTCATCTGGAAATACCGACGCCCTATACCCGAAGGGGCTCAGGCATGTTGCGGACAACGCAACCGCGGCGTCGCCGTGCTCGGTAAAGTCATCTTCATCGCGACACTCGATGCGCATCTGCTCGCGCTCGATGCCTCCTCCGGGCGGGTGTTATGGGACACCGTCGTTGCGGACTACCGCTCCGGGTATTCCATCACCGCCGCGCCGCTGGCGATCGGCGATGAGATTGTCACCGGCACAGCGAATGGGGACATCAGCACAGCCAATGGAATCATCGCCGCCTACAGCGCGCTTGACGGTACGCTGCGGTGGAGATTCATCACCGTCCCGCAGCCCGGCGAGCCGGGCTCTGAAACGTGGGGGGGCGACCCAAGGAAACGCGGCGGCGCGCAGCCCTGGATGACGGGCAGCTATGACCCGCAACTTGATCTCATCTACTGGGGAACGGGGAATCCTTCCCCGTCGCTTAACTCGGCGGCCCGTCCGGGGGACAATCTTCACTCCTGCAGCATCGTCGCCCTCGATGCTCGAACCGGCGCCTTGCGCTGGAGTTTCCAGTTCTCCCCTGGGGACGATCACGACTATGACGCGGCGCATGTGCCCGTACTCGCCGATCTCGACATCAGCGGCAATCGCTCCCGCGTCGTGCTCAGCGCGGTCAAGAACGGCTTCTTCTATGTGCTGGACCGGGCTACCGGGCACTTTATTCGGGCAACCGCCTTTGTTCGCCAGAACTGGGCTGAAGGAATCACCGCCGACGGGCGGCCTATTCCCCGCGAGGCCGCGCGCCCACGTCCACAAGGAACGCTCGTATGGCCATCGACGTATGGCGCGACGAACTGGTGGACCCCGTCATACGACGCTGAGCGCGGCTTGATGTTCGTGCCGACATTGGACGCCGCCACGATCTTCTTTAGCGGCGATGCCGGAGAGAGTCGCGACACGGACGTCGGCGGCATGATGCAGAAGGCGCCACAACCGGTTGCAGCGAGCATCAGGGCGATCGATGTTCGCACGGGGACAATACGCTGGGTAGCCGAACTTGGAAAAAACGAGCCACCTGCCAAAGTCGCGGTCGGTGGATTGCTCTCGACCTCGACAGGCCTCGTGTTCGGCGGCTATCGGAACAATTTCTCCGCGTTCGACGCGGACACCGGCCATCGTCTCTGGAACATCAATCTTGGCGGCTACATCAATGCGCCGCCGGTAAGCTTTGAGATCGATCATGAGCCGTACATTGCTGTCGCTGCCGGGCATGCGTTGTTTGTGTTCAAGCTTGGCTCACATGGCGCCGGCGATGCCCAAGTGGCTCAGGCGAGCAGCAAACGGAACTCGAGCGCCGCAAAGAAGGTACGCGGCGGGGAGGCAACTGCAAAATGAATCGAACGCCCTTGGGACGCCCTGCGCAGTCACTGTGTAATCTAGACCGCGTTGGCTGGACCTTCGCCCGATCCTCAACCGGTGAGCTACCTGAAAGTGGTACCGGTCCAGCCACCAGAGGCGACCGACCTGAAATAGTCGTCATTCAAGTAACGCAGTTGGGGGAAAGAGCCGAGTCGGCAATAATAGTCGTGCGCTCGGCAAATTGTTTTGTTGGGGCCGAGCCGGCTTGCGGGTTGCAGTCCGCCGGGAATTCTTACCCGTCTGGCGGGAGTCAGAAGCCGACCGTATCGCTGCTCCGGTAGGGCAATCGACAACGACAGCCCATCCATCATCAGCGGCCCTTGGGCTGCCTCATCCGACGCGGGTGCAAAGCGACCGACCTACCGCACAGCACCTACTACGATCTCTCTACGGCTCGGGTCGCGGAGCCAAGCGATGAACGACTTGTCAGGAACCAACAGCAGGAGTGCGTCGCTTGAATGCGGGTAGCCGCCTCCATGCACTGGGAGCGCGTCCCCCTATAATCCTCGTGCTCGCTGATGGATACGCTGCGCTGGGCGGTTCGTTGAGCGCTTTCTGCATCTTGGGCCAAGGTTAGAATTCCGCGCGATGGATACCAAGCTCAAACAGAATCTTGGCACCGCTGCACTATGTGCAGCGCGCGCCTACACTCGCTATTTTCCTGCGGCGGCAGGGAAACGGTGGGTCTGGGACAAGGTCATTGATCCCCGACTATCTTGGAGGCGCTACCAAGGGGTCGTCGCCGCCAAGGATGGGTCTAGGTTCGAAGTCGACCTACCGGATCTCATTCAGAGCAGAATATTCTACTTTGGTGAATGGGAACCCTACATAACTCGCTTCATCCGCGACAGGCTTCAGCCCGGCGATGTGTTCGTGGATGTCGGCGCGAACGTCGGGTATTACACGCTGCTTGCCGCAAAGATTGTTGGTCCGTCCGGGCATGTTCATGCAGTAGAGGCCTCGCCCAGCATTTTCGAGAGGCTGCGCCGCAACGTCTTGATCAACGGCCTCAAAAACGTGACTCTGCATCACTGCGCCGCATCCGATAAAAGACAGAAATTGTCTCTATACCGAGCTCCTCGGGAGAACATCGGCGCAACGACGACGATACCGCGTGAGGGTTTCGCCTTCGATTCGAAGGTGCCTGCGGACACACTGCCGAGCATTATTGGTAGCGAATTAGACAAGGCAGCGTTGGTGAAGATAGACGTAGAAGGAGCCGAGGCGTCAGTAATCCGCGGGCTGTTGCGCCTGCTGCCGGGCATGGCCGCAGATTGGATTGTGGAGGTAAAGCCCGACGAAAGTGACGCGGAATTTATCGTTGGAGCCTTCGCAAACGCGGGCTATAACGCCTACCTTATCGATAACGACTACACCGTTGCCCCCTATATTTGCCCGAAGGTGGGGCGCCAAGTTGAGCGGCTAGGGGGCAAGCTCATGATGATGAAAGATATCGTCTTCAGCAAGGAGAGGTTGCTGTGAAAAAGGAGCGCGTACTACGCGGATGCGCAGGGAGAAGCGAAACTCAGGTGATCGATCTTTGGACAGCGGGCGTGACGGACGTACATGCCATGCTGCAGGGCTACAAAGTTTCGCGGTAGGTCGCAATGGGCAACCTCGGGCTGCGGGGTCCACATTCTCGGCAGGATGCGCGATAGCGCGTCGCATGTGCTGCAACCGTTGCGCGGCGAACTCGCGAGCAGCGGAAAGCAGACCCGAAGGCGTGGCCAGGTTGCTCGAAAAGACGCCAGTCCGTTCGCGCCGGACGTCCAGCCAGGTGCGCATGTACGGATCGTCTCCGGTAAGGTAATCGACTTCGACGACGCGGTCGCAAACGAGGCCGTGGCCGAACAGTTTGGCGGTCAGCAGGCTCCCGGCCGACCAGGACTCGTACTGCTCGTCACAGGAAAGTTTGAAGATGTAGGCATGGTCGCGCATCGTGAACCAGAATTGAGCGGCAAGCGGAATTTCGCCGACCCGTGGCCCATCCGCAGCCGACCGTGCGATGCGCAGATCTGAGCCTCGTCGGAGACGAAATCCGGATAGGGTTCGGGCCCTTTCCAACGGCACGAATGCACCCGCTGGAACGCTGCCGACGCGGCACTCGGTTGCACGCAAGGTGCGCCGATGATCTCCAGCCGGTTGCCGGCAGTTGCGGTGAACTTCCTGCCCATGCGCGCGATCCCATTTCGGGCTTGCGAGGGACGGCTAGCGATATCGCAGTCGTAGGAAAAACCGACGCAGGGTAGGTACCCGTTGCCGAAACAAAAGAGTGCGTATGCGCCAGTGCTGCCGGCGCAGCGCCGCCGCAAGTTCGCTCGTTTCGGGCGCGTCACGATCGAGCAGCGAGAATTTCAGCGTGGTCCAGCGGGAATGGTAACGAGCGATCTTATCGGCCAGCACATCGACGGCCGCGGCGACCCGGCCGGGCACGGCGGCGACGACCGGGGAGAACACGGAGGTGCAATAGCCTGTCGGCACCTCGATACGGTCCGGTCCCTTCAGCGCGAGGTAGAGCAGGCCGACCTCGACGCCCTTGCTCGGCACAAAAATGCTTCCGTCGTCCGCGGCGATCTTGCGCGCGAAATGCAGCTTCGGTTCGCTTGTCACGAACGGCCTGGGGACTACGCTGGAGGCCGCATCGCGGAGGGTAGGAGAAAGCAAATCGAGCAGTTGACAGTTGTCGAGAAGCCGCAGCGCCAAGAAGATGGCCTGGATGCGTACTGCGCGCCGTAGCGCGTCGGCGCGTGTGGCTGCGCACCAGAGGATCTTGCGACGCGCAGGTGGTCTCGAGTTGCGTCGGGTGAAAAGCGCTACGTTGCTGACTTACCCCTTCAATCCCCTCAAAGCTGCGCGGCGTTCATCCCATTAACAGGCGGTTTAGGGATCTTGCCGATATGGGAAAGGAACCAGGGCGCCGACCGTGTCAGACCCGCGCGAAGATCGAAGCGCGGTCGATAGCCGAGCAGCCGTTGCGCTTTGCCGATGTCGGCTTCCGAGTGACGAACGTCGCCGGCGCGAAATGGAGCGAGATGCGGCGGCGGCACTTGCAGGTCGGGGCGCACCTGCCGCAGCACAGCCGCCAGCATCGAATGCAGCTGGGCGAGGGTGGTTCGGCCGCCGACCGCGACGTTATAAACCTGGCCGATCGCATCGACATCTTCGACCAGGGCCGCACGAAGATTGGCCTGCACCGCATTGGCGACAAAGCAAAAATCACGCGAGGTTTCGCCATCGCCGTAGATGAGGCACGGTTCACCGGCAATCATTGCCGCGACCCAGCGCGGGATCACCGCCGCATAGGGCCCATCGGGGTCCTGGCGCGGACCGAACACGTTGAAATAGCGCAAGCCGATCGCCGCGGTATGGTAGCAGCGGCCGAACACATCGGCGTACACCTCGTTGAAGAGCTTGGTCGCGGCATATGGGGAGAGCGGCCGCCCGATCCGCTGCTCGACCTTGGGCAGCATCTGATCGTCACCATAGGTGGAGCTGGACGCAGCGTAGACAAAGCGCGCGACACCCGCATCGCGTGCCGCCACCAGAATATTGAGAAAGCCGGTGACGTTCGAAGTATGCGTGGCCAGCGGGTCCTGGATCGAGCGCGGGACGGAGCCGAGCGCCGCTTGGTGCAGAACCACGTCGACCCCCTGGCAGGCCGCGCGGCACGCGGCAAGATCCGCGATGTCGGCTTCGATCAGGGAAAAGCGCGACCAGGCGGCTGCGCCCACCTGGTCGCGCACGTCGTCCAGGTTGGATCTGTGCCCGGTGGAGAAATTGTCCAGGCCCACGACTTGCTGCTCGAGCCGCAGCAGAGTTTCGAGCAAGTGGGATCCAATGAATCCGGCGACCCCCGTGACAAGCCAGCGCCGCGCCTGCCCGGCAACGAGCAGCTCGATGTCCTGCAGCGTTGCGACGTCGGCAGTCCCCGGCGCTACAGTCGCCATACGGCATATCCGCTCCGGCGCAGCGCCGGTGCATCGAACTGGCACTTGACGTCCGTAAAGACGCCGCCTGGCATGAGCTTGGCATCGAGTCTTTGATCGACTCCGGCAAAAGCCTTGTGCGCGACGGCCGCGACAAGCGCGTGGGCGCGGGGCAGTTCCTCCCAGGGTTCCAGGCGCACCCCGTACTCGTGTTCGGCCTCGGCGCTAGCCGCGACCGGATCGTGCACATGCACGATCGCGCCGTAGGATTGCAGTTCGCGAACGACGTCGATGACCTTGGAATTGCGCAGGTCCGGGCAGTTTTCCTTAAAGGTCAGGCCCAGCACGTTGATGTGGCTGCCGCGCACCGGAAATCCGGCCTGGATCATCTGTTTGACCGTCTGTTCGGCAATGTATTGGCCCATGCTGTCGTTGATGCGCCGACCAGCCAGGATGACTTGTGGGTGGTAGCCCAGCATGTCGGCCTTGTGCGTCAGGTAGTAGGGATCCACCCCGATGCAGTGGCCGCCCACGAGACCGGGGCGAAAATTCAGGAAGTTCCATTTGGTCCCGGCCGCCTGCAGCACTTCCAGCGTATCGATGTCGAGCCGGTGGAAAATGAGCGAAAGTTCGTTCATCAAGGCGATGTTCAGATCGCGCTGCGTATTCTCGATCACCTTGGCGGCCTCGGCGACCTTGATGCTCGTGGCGCGGTGTACACCGGCGTCGATGATTGCGCCGTAGGTGGCGGCAACGCGCTCGAGCGTGTCCGGCAGGTCGCCGGACACGACCTTGGTGATGCGGGTGAGCGTGTGTTCCTTGTCGCCGGGGTTGATGCGCTCGGGCGAGTAGCCGACGAAGAAATCGCTCTTCCAGGCAAGCTTGGATGCGCGCTCGAGCAGCGGGATGCAGACTTCCTCGGTGGCGCCGGGATAGACCGTGGATTCGTACACCACGGTGGCGCCGCGCCGCAGATTGCGGCCGACGGCATTGCTGGCGCCCACCAGGGGAGAAAAATCCGGCTGGTGCGCTTGGTCCACCGGCGTCGGCACGGCAATGACGATGAAGTCGGCCTCGCGCAGTTGCTTCTCATCGGTCGTGACCTCGAGCAGCTTTGCGCTGCGCAGATCGTCGCTGGAGACCTCGCCGGTAGGGTCGACGAAACGCCGGTATGCGTCCACCTTGGCTTGGGAGAGGTCAAATCCGATGGTGCGGAATTTCTTGCCGAAGGCCACCGCCAGGGGCAGGCCGACGTATCCGAGTCCGACAACGGCAACGACGGTCATGGTGTTTTAATACCTCGGTTGGAAGGGATTGGAGTTTTGCAAGCGGGGCAGCCGCAAGCCTAGCAGACCCGGTGCGAGCCGGCAGCCTCACCAGGGGAAACGGGATCTAGCGGGACAAATTGGCGTTCGTGAGCTTATTGGGCGCGGGTCGGTACATCTCAACGCGCCCCCTCGCCGCGAAGCACGACGCGAACGGTCTCGGCAAGGATGCGCAAATCCAGGACCAGGGAGTGGTTCTTGACGTAATAGAGGTCGTACTGGAGCTTGCGGCGGGAGTCTTCCAACGATGCGGCGTAGCTAAAGCGCACTTGGGCCCAGCCGGTCAACCCCGGATTGATGCTGTGGCGCACGTCGTAAAAACGCACATCACGCTTGAGCTGGTCGACAAAGGAGGGACGCTCGGGCCTAGGTCCGACGATGCTCATCTCACCGCGCAATACGTTGAACAACTGGGGCAACTCGTCGATGCGCGTCTTGCGCATGAAGCGACCTACGCGCGTTATACGGGAGTCACTTGCGCCGGCCCAGCGCGCCACCCCGTCACCTTCGGCATCCACGCGCATGCTGCGAAACTTCAGCACCTGGAAAATGCGACCGCCGCGACCGACACGTTCCTGGCGATAGAGCACCGGGCCGGCCCCTTCCATTTTGATCGCAATTGCGGCTAGGGCCATGATGGGCAAGGTGAGCAGCAGCAGCACTAAGGAGGCAATCAGGTCCGTGCAGCGCTTGGCAAATCGACGACCCAAGTGTTGCTCGAAGCCATGACCGTAAATGAGCCAGCTCGCTTTGAGCGACTCGAGCGGGAACTCACCGTGTACGCGCTCGAAGAACGCGGTCTGATCCGTAATCCGGACGCCGTGAATACGGCACTCCAACAAGCCGCGTAGCGGTAGTACTCCGCCGCGCTGCTCGCGCGCGGCAACGATCACCTCGGTGACCTTCAGCCGCGATACGAGGTCCCAGAGGTCGGCATCGCGATCGAATACCGGCAATCCCTGGACATGGTGGCTGACTTCCTCGCCCGCGGGCAGGACCCCGACCACCTTGATGTGCTGCTGCCGGTTTGTCGCCAGGCGCTCCTGCACGGCCAGCGCATCGAAGCCGCAGCCAAGGATCAAAATCCGGCGCTGTCCGACCCCGCTGTGATGCAGGGCGAAGAGCAAGGGCCGCAGCGAGGCAACCAGCAGGGCATAGACCAGAAGCGGGAAGGGTGTCTGCGCCGGGCTCGCGAGCGCCGGCGTCAGGGCGCGGATCGCGACATAAAAAATCACCGTGTCCAATGCAGCTGCACCCAGTGCGCGAGCGATGGCCGCTTCGCTGACCTTGAGATCGCGCCGGTACATGCCGATGGCCGAATTCACCGCGATAAGGGAAATTGAAAAGCCCACCACGAACAACACGTCCACCGGGTTTGTCCAGGCCTGCCGAATCACGCCTGCGGCGGCGTTGCTGGCCTCCAGCGCTAGAAACAGGGCGACAAGAAAAATGAGCCAATCCGCCGACCACAGGGACCAGATCTCATTAGCAAACCGGTTTCGAATTCGTTCGGGCATTTAGAGTTCAAACGGTGACAAAGCTACAGCCGCCTCCCATGCAAAGGGATGAAGCTCTTTGTTGATTTTTTTGGTTGGGAAAGTTACGCAAACAGGCTATACCAACAATTGATTGAAATCAATGAATACCTGGATAGCGACATGGCATTGAACGTCCATAGCGTTCAAAAGTCGAATTATTTCGCGCATAGTCCATTGATATATAAATAGAAAATCATTTTCTCCAAAATTCAGAAGATATTTTTTGTTGCCTTCCTGCGACCGCGCAGCTTCGCGAACACCCAAATTTACGGGATAAAAAGTCAAATGACCATGGTATTCGCAACGGTATTTGACGCCTGTCACAGATCATCGATCGGTCTGCCTAGTCTTGACGTTTCACGGACTTATTGATACGGGTTTTTTATTACCAAGCCATTTCGTCGTTCCTGCTTTCGCGAAGCGGCTCCACGGCTTACAGCGCTGTATCCTCCGCGCGGCCCCGCGCGTGTTTGCGTCCAACGTTTGACACCACCGCGCCTAGCGCTTGCAAAACCGGGGCAAAATTCGCAACCGGACTTTCCGCGCGATCTCGACGCAGTGCGGAGGAATCGTGTGACCGTCCCAGTCGCCCGCGCGAGATGTCTTCTCCTGTGCAGGCCTTGCTGATTGACCGGTTTCTGCTGGATCTGCGCAAAGAGTAGCCAGTGACCATTCCTTGGAAGTGGACCGCAGCGGTAGGTGCCGTAGCGGTGGTTTCCGTCCTCGCCGTGTGGCGTCTGGGACCGACTGCCGTGCAGGTGGTGCAGCCCACGCGCGCGACCGCGGTCGAGGCGATCTATGCGACCGGCTCGGTGGAGCCGACGGTCATGCTGCCCATCGCGCCGCGCGTGGCCGGAACGCTGGCGGTGTTGGAAGTCGACGAGGGAAGCCGCGTGCACAAGGGCCAGGTCCTGGCCCGCCTGGAGGACACGGATCTCGTGAATACGGTCGACGAGCTTACGGCGCGCGCCCGGTATGCACGCGAGAACTTTGAACGCACCGAAGACTTAGTACGGCGCGGATTTGTTTCGCCGGGAGAACTCGACCGGACGCGATCGGACATGGATGCGGCCGACGCCTCGCTCAAACGAGCGCGCACCCTGCGCGGTTTCACTGCGCTGGTGGCACCAGCCGATGGCTTGATCATCCGGCGCGACGGGGAGGTTGGCCAGTATTTTGCCGCCGGGCAGGCGCTTTTCTACCTGTCGTGTTGCGCGCCGCTGCGGGTGAGCGTCGAAGTCGACGAGGAGGACATCGTTGGCGTGCACGTCGGGCAGAAGGTGGTGTTGCGAACCGATGCCTTACCGGGGCGCGCCCTTGACGGGGAGGTCTCGCAGGTCACTCCCAAGGGGGACCCGGTCGCGCGCAGCTATCGCGTGCGCATACGCCTGGATGATCCGTCGCTGCTGAAGGTCGGAATGACAGTAGATGCCAACCTGATCGTTGCCGAACGTCCCGATGCGCTACTGGTGCCCAGTGCTTGCGTGCAGGGTGGCAACGTCTGGGTTGTGCGCGATGGCCGGCTGCATCGCCAAGCGGTGCGAATCGGCGTGCTGGGCGCCGAGCGAACCGAAATCCTCGAGGGACTGGACCCGGCAGCGCATGTCGTCGTGGCTCCCGTCGACGGCTTGACCGAGGAGCACCGCGTGTTCGAAAGCATGCTGGCGACGGCGTCCGCGGCAGGCACCGGCGGCGCGATCGTGGCCCCGCGCTGATGCAGATCTCCCTGGCCGTCGCCACGACGCATCTGACCAGCCGTTTGCGTCCGACTTTGGTGTCGCTGGGCGGCGTCGTGCTGGGCGTAGCCTTTTTCCTGGCTGTTTCCTCGCTGATGCGCGGCTCGGAGAAGGATTTTCTCAAGCGCCTGATTGACAACAATCCCCACATCACGGTTTATGACGAATACCGATTGCCGGAGGTGCAGCCCGCGCAGTTGCGCTGGGCCGACGGCGCCGTGCACGTCAGCCATGTGAAGCCGCACGCCGAGCCGCGCGGCATCCGGGCGTATCGCGAGAAACTCGCGTTCGTCGAATCGCTGCCCGGCCTGCGCGTGGCGCCGGTGCTGACCGACTCCGCGGTGCTGCTATTTGCCGGGCACCAGCAGGGCGTGGCGATTTCGGGAATTGTTCCTGCGAAGATGAAGACCGTCACCACGCTCGAGGAGAAGATCGTCGAGGGATCGCTCGACGCCTTGGCCGCCGATTCGAACGGGGTCGTGGTGGGAACCGGTCTGGCGCAAAAGTTCAACCTGCACCTGGGGAGCACCGTCAGCGTTGTCACCGGCAGTGGAACCAACCACGCGCTACGCATCGTCGGGCTGTTTCGTACCGGCAACGCTTCCTACGACGAAGGGCAGACCTTTGTCCTGCTCAAGCGGGCGCAGGCGCTGCTCGAACGGCCCAATAGAGTCAATCGATTCGTCATCCAGCTCGAGGACGCTACGGCGGCACGCACCGTCGCTGCCCAGATCGAAGCGGCGATCGGCTACAAATCCGTGTCCTGGGTCGAGGCCTCGGAAGACATTCTGAGCCTGCTGCTGGTGCGCAACATCATCATGTACAGCGTCGTATCGGCAATTCTGGTCGTGGCTTCCTTCGGCATCTACAACACGCTCTCCACCATCGTTATCGAAAAGACTCGTGATATTGCCATCCTCAAGTCGATGGGGTTTCACGCGCGCGACGTGCGCACGATCTTTCTACTCGAAGGGCTGATCATCGGCTGCGTTGGCAGCGCCTTGGGCCTGGTTGCCGGCACCGGCCTGATGAAGGTTCTGGCCAACGTGGCTCTCAAGCCGCCGGGCGTCACCGAGATCGTGCATCTGCCGATTTGGTGGGGGCCGGAGCAGTTTGCCCTGGCCACGGCTTTTGCCCTTTGCTCCTGCCTTGCTGCGGCCTACCTGCCAGCGCAGCGCGCGAGCCGGCTCCATCCGGTTGATATATTGCGCGGGGCCACGTGAACGCGATCCTGCGGGCGGAGCACGTGACGCGACGGCTGACCGGCGAAGTTCCGGTCACGCTTATTGAGGACGCGAACCTCGAAATCGAGGCGGGTGAATTCGTCTGCATCATGGGGCCGTCAGGATCGGGCAAGTCCTCGCTGCTGTTCCTGCTGGGGTTACTCGACCTGCCCGACGAGGGTCGGATCCTGCTGGGCGAGGAGGACACCTCGCGCTTTGGCGAGAACGAATTGGCAAATTGCCGGCTCGAGCGCTTAGGGTACGTATTCCAATATCACTTCTTGCTGGCCGAATTCACGGTCCGCGCCAACGTCGCTTTGCCGATGCGCCGGCTCGGCCGTCTGAATGCGGCCCAATGCGTGCAGCGGGCCGATGCGTTGCTCGATCGCCTGGGTGTGGCCGACCAAGCGGCCAAGCGACCGCACCAACTCTCTGGTGGACAGCGACAGCGGGTCGCTGTGGCGCGCGCGCTTGCCAACGATCCGCTACTGGTGTTGGCCGATGAGCCTACGGGCAACCTCGATTCGGCATCGAGCGCCAATGTGCGGCAGATTCTGCGCGAACTCTCGCGGGACATGGGCAAGAGCGTGATTGCGGTGACGCACGACGCAACGTTTGCCGCGGCAGCCGATCGTTGCATCGAGATTGTCGACGGCCGCATCCGCGCACCCGCGACGCTTGCGTAGGAGGTCTTCCCGGCCGGACGATGCGCGCCGTTCTATGCCAGTACCAGGTGATCCTGGTCGTTGCGCATTTTGAACACGGAGACTGCCGAAGCGAGCTTTTCGGCGTGTTGCCGAAGCGACTGCGCTGCGGCGGCCGATTGCTCGGCCAGGGCGGCGTTTTGCTGGGTCATCGAATCGAGTTGTTCCACGGCCTCGTTGACGGCGCCGGCATCGGCACTCTGCACGTGGGCTGCGGCAGTGATCTCGGCGATCAGGTCCGTAACCTTTTGCACTTGGGTCACGATTTCCGTCATCGTCTCGCCAGCATTGTTGACTAGCCGGCTGCCCGATTCGACCTTTTCGACCGAATGCGAGATCAAGTCCTTGATCTCGCGGGCCGCGAGCGCGCTGCGTTGCGCTAGGTTGCGGACTTCGCCAGCAACAACCGCAAAGCCGCGGCCCTGTTCTCCCGCGCGCGCTGCCTCGACGGCCGCGTTGAGCGCCAGAATATTGGTCTGGAACGCGATGCCGTCGATCACGCTAATAATCTCGGCGATCTTCTGGCTCGACGACTGGATTTCGCTCATCTGCTGGACGACTTCGCCGACGACCTCGCCGCCGCGTGCGGCGACCGCCGTGGCCGAGTTGACCAGCGTTTCTGCTTGCTTGGCATGATCAGCACTGCGCTCGATGCTGCTAGCCATCTTTGCCATCGACGTCGACGTGGTGTCCAAGTTGGACGCCTGTTGCTCGGTACGTCGGCTCAGCTCGTCATTTCCTTGGGCGATTTCGCGGGTTGCGTTGGTCATGGATTCGACACCCGAGCGCACCTGCCCGACGACGTCACGCAAGGACGTCTTCATCTGCTCGAGGTTGTGCAGAAGTTCACCCATCTCGTCGGTATGCGAGTGGATCTGTGCGCCGGACAATTCGCCCCGCGCCACGCTGTCGGCAAGGCGGGAGCACTGACGGATGTCGGCCATGATCCTTCGTATTGCGACGAGCGTCAGGACAATCGTGGCGATGATCGCTGCCAGCGTGAACGAGACGTCGACGGCAGCCATCCGCGTACGTGTTGATTCGATCGATGCAAGTGCGGCCTGCAGGGCCGTGTCGCCGCCATTGACGACCTTGTCCAGGCGTTCGGCATTGCGGTGAAAAATCTCGTCGGCGGTCTGCATCGTCGCGATGCCGGTATTGGGATCGATGCTCGCCAGGTCGACCGCCTGATCGGCCATGCGCCCGTATTTCTCCATGTCCGCCAGCGTGGCGTTGAGCGCCTCGGAGCTGGCGGAATCTTGGCGCACCGCCTGCAGCAGGGCTTGCAACTCCTGCCGCTGGGCCTTGACCTGGGTCGCAATGGTGGCGCGCGCCTGCTTGATCTGGTCGCCATTGAGGCTTCCCGCGAGGGTGACCTGGCGGTAGACGAATGCCTGCAACTCGCCGAGCGACCCCTTGATCCGCAGCGCACGGCTGTAGGCTGCCAGTTCATGCTCGGTGCTCGCTTCGAGCATGCGCCCGATCTGCTGCATCGCCACCAGGCCGGTGACGCCGACGGCGATCGTTGCGCCCAGGCAGATCACTGCCGGTATCAAAATGCGAGCCTTGAGTTTCATGCGGAATTTTGAAAGTCGTTCGGCGTTGGGCGGAGTATCGCGGGCCGGCGCTTGCTATTGCTTGTACACGCCACCGCAAAGCACGTTGTTTTCGATGCGCTCGCAGTACATTTCCTTGGGTTCGATCTTCTTGCTTAGGGGGTCCGTGAACTTGTATTCCTGCCAGAAGGAGGCCTGCTTTTGCGCCATTTCGACTCGCTCCTTGACGAACAGCTTGCCGTCCACGTCCTTTAATTCGATTAAGTTGCGGCCGACCATCTTCTCGTTGGCGCCGTGGGCATGCACGGTGCCATCGAGTCCGTAGACCACTAGGTACAGGTCGCGATCGGTGAACGGCCCCTTCTTGTCGGTAATCGCGGCGAAGGTCTTTTCGTCACCGTTCGCCTTCCAGAATATGGCGGCCTTCTTGACCATGGCGACGGCTTCGTCGCGGCTGGCATGTTCCCCGGCAATGGCAGCCATGCAAAGGTTGGATGCGACGAAGGCGAGCAGCGTTAGGTGCTTTAGGTTCATGGGGACCTCTCTCTTTAGGGGTCGGGTCGAACGCGGTCCATGGCAGGAACGGCCGACATGCCCGGATACCTTAGCGGCGGACACTCCTAATCAATCACGCAAATAAGGACCCGGAAGATCGACTATTCCCGGAGCGAACGCGGCGCAGTGACCAAACCAATCGTGGATGCTGCCGGTGGCGCTGGGCGCCGTTGTGCGCTCGCGACTAGAACTAACCGACCCCGTTGGCCTTCATCCAGGCCACGCAGCGCGCCCATCCGTCCTGTGCGGCCTCTTTTCGGTAGCTGGGGCGGTAGTCAGCATGGAAGGCGTGGGG
>Ga0209415_10010107_pt1 | contig 16110 bp, 9 predicted proteins | sample PeaSoiSIISIP2007_FD_187696 | JGI IMG/M metagenome (GOLD analysis project Ga0209415, IMG submission 187696) | Peat soil microbial communities from Weissenstadt, Germany - SII-SIP-2007 (SPAdes) (version 2) | ecosystem: Environmental > Terrestrial > Soil > Wetlands > Peat | place: Germany...
CGAAGGATGCACCAGCAGCAGGTTCGGGCTGGTGGCGAAAACCGCCACCGGCGCGAAGTCCTTGACCGGATCGTAGTTGAGCTTCGGATAAAGACTGACGTTGATCCCGAGCGCGGCGGAACTGAGAAACAGCGTATAGCCGTCGTTCGGCGATTTCGCGACGTACTCCGCGGCGATGTTCTGCGCCGCACCGGCCCGGTTCTCCACGATGATTTGCTGCCCCAAGGCTTCCGCCAGCTGCTGGGCAATCAGCCTGCCCATGATGTCGCTGCCGCCGCCCGGTGCGTAACCCACGATCATTCTTATCGGTTTAGCCGGATATTTCGACGATTGCGCAAATGCCGGCGCGGGGAGGCACAGCAATATCCCGCATGCGCAAATGAATTTCCTGAATCTCATGACTGCTCCTCCTGCGATATTATGGTTTTTGCGCCGATGCCGCTGGCGCGGTCCATCCGCCGCCGAGCGCTGTAACGAGGGTCACGGCGGCGGCCAGGCGCTGCCCCTGTATCGTTACGGCCGTGCGTTCGTTGGCCAGTTGCGCCGCCTGTACCGTGACGACGTTGAGATAGCTCACGATCCCTCCCTTGTACTGGTTCAGGGTAAGAACCACCGAACGGCGCGCGGCGTTCACCGCTTCGTCCTGCACTTTCGCCTCCTGCTCCAGGATGCGCAGCGCGGCGAGATTGTCCTCCACCTGCTGGAACGCGCCGAGCACCGTCTGCCGGTAGGTCGCAACGTTGCCATCGTAAGCGGCGATGGCCTGGTCGGTCAGCGCCCGACGCAGTCCGGCGTCGAAGATCGTCTGCAGAATCGAAGGTCCGATCGCCCATATCCGGCTCGGAGTGGTAAGCCAGCCCGCGAACTCCGAACTCTGGAATCCGCCCGTACCGGTCAGGCTCAACGTCGGGAAAAAGGCCGCCTTGGCGACGCCGATCTGAGCGTTGGCGGCGGCCACCCGGCGCTCGGCCGCGGCGATATCGGGCCGGCGCTCGAGCAATTCGGACGGCAGGCTCGAAGGTATCGACGGCATGGCGAAGTTCAACGGTTCGCGGGCGATCGAAAATTCCGCCGGCGGCTTGCCGATCAGGATCGCGATCGCGTGCTCGAGCTGCGCCCGCTGCACGCCGACGTCGATCGCCTGTGCGCGCGTGCTTTCGAGTTGCGTCTGTGCCTCCACCACGTCGACCTGCCCCGCGACGCCGGAGTTGTAGCGATTGACCGTCAGATCGAGCGTTTTCTGATAGGCGGCGACAGTGTCGTCGAGCAGCTGTTGCTGCGCATCCAGCACGCGCAGCTGAAAATAATTCAGGGCGAGCTGCGACTGCGCCGACAACCGCGCGGACTCCAGGTCCCCTGCGCTCGCCTGGGCGCTCGCCACGTTCGCGGCAACGGTGCCGCGCAGTCTTCCCCACACGTCCGTATCCCACGTCGCGTCCAGCGCCAGGTTGTACTCGTTGCCGACGCCACCCACGTTCGCGGAGTGGACGCCGGCGCCGCTGCGTGTCGCCGTTGCCGCGCCGGTTACGGTCGGAAACAGGGCCGCCCTGGCCTGCTGCACGAGCGCGCGAGCCTGCCGGAACTGCGCCTCCGCGACGAGCACGTTCTGATTGGAGATATTGATCTGGCTGGCAAGCGCACTGAGCCGTGCGTCGCCGAAGATTTCCCACCACTGACCGCGCTTGACCGCGTCCTGCGGCTGCGCAACCTTCCAGTCGCCCGCTTCCTTGTAAGCCGCAGGCGTCGCGACGCTCGGGCGCACGTATTTGGGTCCGACCATGCAGCCGTCGAGCAGCACTAGCGCCACCGCGAGCGCAAAAGTCTGGACAACGCTAAACCTCGATTTCATCAAGCCCCCAGTGCAACGCGGCCGGTTTTGCGGGCCCACACGCGTTGGCACCAAAGCCCGAACCGATCCAGATACAGATAGACCACCGGCGTCGTATACAGCGTGAGCGCCTGGCTCATGATCAGGCCGCCGACGATCGAAATGCCGAGCGGCCGGCGAAGTTCCGCGCCTTCGCTGAAACCGATCGCGAGCGGCACTGCGGCGAGCAAAGCCGCCATGGTCGTCATCATGATCGGGCGGAAACGCAGCAGGCAGGCCTCAAAAATGGCTTCCTCGGTGCTCTTGCCGTGCTGGCGTTCGACCTGGATCGCAAGATCGATCATCATGATCGCGTTTTTCTTGACAATGCCGATGAGCAGGATCACGCCGATCAGCGCCATGATGCTGAATTCGATGCGGAACAGCATCAGCGCGAGCAATGCGCCCACCCCCGCTGACGGTAGCGTCGACAGTATCGTAATCGGATGAATGTAGCTCTCGTACAACATGCCCAGCACGATGTAAATGGCCACGAGCGCGGCCAGTATCAGCCACGGCTGACTGTCGAGTGACGCCTGGAAAGCGCTCGCCGTGCCCTGGAATGTGCCGTGGACCGAAGTCGGCACGCCGATACGCGCCATGGTATCGTCGATCGCCCTGACCGCGTCGCTCAACGAGACGCCGACCGGCAGATTGAAAGTGATCGTCGACGCCACGAATTGCCCCTGATGGTTGACCGCGAGCGGCGTGTGGGTCGGTTCGTAATGGGAAAAAGCCGACAACGGAACCATCGTCTCGGCGGAAGTGCTGATCGCATTTGCGAGTGTTGTCGACGTAACGTTGCCGCTGTTGCCGCCGGTGGCGGTCGTCGCCGTCGCGCAGCCATAGACCGTGACCGTGATGCACCCGCTGGTGGTGGCCGTAATATTCCCGCTGGTGGTGACCGTGGCACTGCTGCCGTTGGCGACGGTCGTGAGCCCGCTGCCTGCTCCGTTGGTATTCCTGATCGGAGCGGCGCGCACGTAGATATCTTTGAGCGACTCCGGGCTCTGCCAATATTGCGGCGCGACTTCCATCACCACGTGGTACTGGTTCAGCGCCGAGTAAATCGTCGACGCCAGCGACTGGCCGAACGCATCGTTGAGCGTCGCATCGATCTGCCGGGTCGTAACGCCCATGCGTCCGGCGGTGTCCCGATCGATCATCAAGGTAGTCTGCAGACCCTTCTCCTGCTGGTCGGAACTCACATCGGCAAGCTCAGGGACTTCGGCAAGCGCGCTCTGCAGGCGCGGTGACCACGTCCGCAGATCGTTCAGGTCGTCGGCCTGGAGCGTGTACTGGTACTGCGCATTGCTTTGCCGTCCACCGACGCGGATGTCCTGCACCGCAAACAGATACAGGTTGGCGCCAGGTTCCTGGGCCAGTTTGACGCGCAGTCGCGCGATCACTTGATCGGCTGACGCCTTGCGTTCGGCTTGCGGCATGAGCGATATGAACATGAATCCGCCGTTGCGCTGGCCGCCACCGGTAAAACCCGTCACGCTGTCGACCGCCGGATCGCTTTGGATGATCTTGACAAAGTCGGCCAGTTTCTGACTCATCGCCTGGAACGAGATGCCCTGATCTGCCTGGATCGTCCCGATCAGGCGCCCGGTATCCTGCTGCGGAAAGAACCCCTTGGGTATGATGACGTAGAGAAGAGCATTGAGACAAACGGTGGCGGCGAGTATCGCCACGATGAGGCGCGGGTGGCGCAGCGCCCAGCCGAGGCTGGTCTCGTAACCGTGCAAGGCCCGGGTAAAGATGCGCTCGCTCGTGGCGTACAGGCGGCCGTGTCCTCGTTTGGTTTCCGGTCTGAGCAGACGCGCGCACATCATCGGCGTGGTAGTCAGCGACACCACGAGCGATATCAGGATCGCGACCGAGAGCGTAACGGCAAATTCGCGGAACAACCGGCCCACGATGCCGCCCATCAACAGGATCGGTATGAATACCGCAATCAGCGACAGACTCATCGACAGCACGGTGAAACCCACCTCGCGTACCCCCTCCAGCGCCGCCTTGAACGGCGCTGTTCCGCGCTCGATGTGGCGCGATACATTTTCGAGCACCACGATTGCGTCGTCGACGACAAACCCGGTAGCGACCGTAAGCGCCATCAGCGACAGGTTGTTGAGACTGAAACCGCACAGATACATGGCGCCGAAAGTGCCGATCAGCGATACCGGCACCGCGACGCTCGGGATCAGCGCCGCGCGCCAGTTGCGCAGGAACAGGAACACCACCATGATCACCAGCAACATCGCGATCAGCAGCGTACGCTCGACCTCGCGGAGCGACGCGCGGATCGTGCTGGTGCGCTCCAGCACGACGTTGAGGTCTATGGCGCTGGGGATGGATGCCTGCAATTGCGGCAGCAATTCACGCACGCGATCGGCGGTCTCGATGATATTGGCGCCAGGCTGCTTGTAGAGAATCACGAGTACTGCCGGCTTGCCGTTCGAAATGCCCGCATTGCGCAGGTCCTGCACGGAATCGACGACGTCGGCCACGTCCGAAAGTCGCACGGCGGCGCCGCTGCGGTAGGCGACGATGAGCGGCATGTATTCGACCGCCTTCTTCGCCTGGTCGTTGGAGTAAATCTGCCAATTGCGATCGCCGGCCTCGACATTGCCTTTGGGGCGGTTGGCATTGGTCGCGCCGATCGCGGTGCGCACGTCCTCGAGCCCGATGCCGTATCTGTTCAGCGCCAGGGGATTCAGTTCGGCGCGGACTGCCGGCAGCGAACTGCCACCGACGACGACCTGCCCGATGCCCGATACCTGCGAGAACTTCTGCGCCAGGATCGTCGAGGCCGCGTCGTACATCTGGCCGCGGTTGTATGTGTTCGAGGTCAGCGAGATGATCATGATCGGGGCGTCGGCGGGGTTGACCTTGCGGTAGGTCGGATTGCTCGGCATGCCGGTGGGCATCAAAGCGAGCGCGGCGTTGATCGAGGCCTGCACGTCGCGCGCGGCGCCGTCGATGCTTCGGTTGAGATCGAACTGCAGCGTAATACGCGTGTTGCCGAGCGAGCTCGACGACGTGATTTCGGTGACGCCGGCAATGCGCCCCAGCGCGCGCTCGAGCGGCGTCGCAACGCTTGCCGCCATCGTTTCCGGGCTGGCTCCCGGCAACGACGCCTGCACCGAAATGGTCGGGAAATCGACCTGGGGCAATGGCGCAACAGGCAGCAGATTGAACGCGATCATGCCGGCGAGCGCCAGCCCTATGGTCAACAGCGTGGTCGCGACTGGGCGCCTGACAAACGGCTCGGACATGTTCATGGCCGTTCGCCCTCCGATGCCGCCGCCTCCGGTTCAACGCTCCTCCCGATATCGCTGTCAACGCGCCGCGCCAGACGATCGAAAGCGAGGTAGATCACGGGCGTGGTGAACAGCGTGAGCATCTGGCTCACGATCAGGCCGCCGAACATCGTGATGCCCAGTGGATGGCGCAGTTCGGAACCGACGCCGGCACCGACCATCAGCGGGAATGCGGCAAACAATGCCGACATTGTGGTCATCAGGATCGGCCGGAAACGCAACAGGCACGCCTGGTAAATGGCGTCCCGCGGCGACTTGCCTTCCTTGCGTTCAGCGTCGAGCGCAAAATCGATCATCATGATCGCGTTTTTCTTGACGATGCCGATCAGCAGAATGATGCCGATGATGCCGATGATGCCCAGATCGCTGCCCGAAATCAGCAATGCGAGCAGCGCCCCGACCCCCGCCGACGGCAGCGTCGACAGGATCGTGACTGGATGGATGTAGCTCTCGTAAAGCACTCCCAGCACGATATACATGGTGATGATGGCGGCAAGTATCAGCAGCAGCTCGTTGGTGAGCGACGCGCTAAACGCCAGAGCCGCGCCCTGGAAACTCGTGCGCACGCTCGCTGGAACATTCAGATCCTTTTGCGTGGACTCGATCGCCTTGACGGCGTCGCCGAGCGAGGCCCCGGGAGCGACATTAAACGAGATGGTTGCCGCCGGAAACTGGCCGAGGTGATTCACCACGAGCGGCGCCAGCATTTCCGTCACCTTGGCGACCGTATCCAGCCGCACCTGCGTGCCGAACGAGGAAGCGACGAACAGCTCGTTGAGCACCTCGGGGCCTTTGCGATATTCGGGTTTCACCTCCAGCACCACGCGATACTGATTCGACTGCGTGAAAATGGTCGACACCAGCCGCTGTCCGAAAGCATCGTAGATCGTATTATCGATGGTCGCCGGCGTGATGCCGAGCCGTCCCGCGGTATCCCGGTCGATCGTCACAAACGCCTGCAGCCCCTGGTCCGACAGGTCGCTTGCAACGTCGGTGAGCTGCGGCAAGCGCGACATCGCATCCACCAGCCGATGCACCCAGACAGTCAGCTCATCGGGGTTCGCGGTCTCGGCCGTAAACTGATACTGCGTGCGGCTCACGCGGTCCTCAATGGTGAGGTCCTGCACCGGCTGCATGTAAAGCGATATGCCTTCCACTGCCGCGACTCTGGGTCGTAGCCGCTCGATCACGGCGCTCGCGCCCGGCCGCAGCGAATGCGGCTTGAGGTTGATGAGCACGGTCCCGCTGTTCAGCGTCGTGTTGGTGCCATCGACGCCGATGAACGATGACAGGCTTTCGACCGCCGGGTCCTCGAGGATGGCTTTGGCGAGCGCTTGCTGGCGCTCACCCATCGCGGCGAATGAAATCGACTGCGGCGCCTGGGAAATTCCCTGAATGACGCCGGTATCCTGCACCGGGAAAAAACCTTTCGGCACGAAGATATACAGCAGCACGGCCAGCGCGAGCGTGCCGACCGCGACCCACAGCGTTGCCCGCTGGCGATCGAGCACCCAATTAAGCATTACGCCGTAACGCGCGATCACGCGATTGAACCATTCGCCGGATGCGCGAAAGAACCTGCCCTGTTCGGACTCGGGCGTATGCCGGAGCAGGCGCGAGCACATCATCGGCGTCAAAGTCAACGACACGACCGCCGAAATCAGAATCGAGACCGCGAGCGTGATGGCGAACTCGCGAAACAGGCGCCCGACGACATCGCCCATGAAAAGCAACGGGATCAGCACCGCGATCAGCGAAAAGGTCAGCGAAATGATGGTAAACCCGATTTGCGCGGAGCCTTTCAACGCCGCATCGAGCGGTGAATCGCCCTCCTCGATATAGCGTGTGATATTCTCGATCATGACGATCGCGTCGTCGACGACGAATCCGGTCGAGATCGTCAGCGCCATCAGGGTCAGATTGTTGATGCTGAAGCCGGCGAGGTACATGAACCCGAACGTGCCGATCAGCGACAGCGGTACCGCGACGCTCGGGATGATGGTTGCTGCCACGTTGCGCAGAAACAGGAAGATCGCCATCACCACCAGCGCGACCGCCAGCAGCAGCTCGAACTGCACGTCCCTGACCGAGGCGCGGATGGTGATGGTGCGATCGGTAAGCACCGCGACGTCCATCGCCGCCGGCAGCGAACTCTGCAGCTGCGGCAGCAGACGCTTCACGCGGTCGACGACCTCGATCACGTTCGCTCCCGGCTGGCGCTGAATGTTGAGTATCACCGCCGGCACGTCCTTCATCCACGCCGCCAGCCGCACGTTTTCCGCGCCGTCGATCACATCGGCGACGTCCGACACATAGACCGGAGCCCCGTTGCGGTACGCGATGATGATCGCGCGGTAATCGGCAGCGGAACTCAACTGGTCGTTGGCATCGATCGTGGAGGCGCGCTGCGGCCCGTCGAAACTGCCCTTGGCCTGGTTCACGTTGGCAGCCGCAATCGCGGTACGCAAATCCTCGAGGCTCAGGCCGTTGGCGGCCAGCGCTTTGGGGTTGGCCTGAACGCGCACGGCCGGGCGCTGGCCGCCACTGATACTGACCAGGCCGACCCCGGCGATCTGGGAAATTTTCTGGGCGAGCCGCATATCGACGATGTTCTGCACTTGCGTGAGCGGCATGCTCTTCGACGTGATGCCCAGCGTCAGGATAGGCGTGTCGGCCGGATTGACTTTGTTGTAGACCGGCGGCACCGGCAAATCCGACGGCAGCAGATTGCTGCCCGCATTGATCGCGGCCTGCACTTCCTGTTCGGCGATGTCGAGGCTCAGCTCGAGAGTGAACTGCAGCGTGATCACCGACGCGCCGCCGGAGCTGGTCGAAGACATCTGCTTGAGCCCCGGCATCTGCCCGAACTGGCGCTCGAGCGGCGCGGTCACCGACGAAGTGATCACGTCCGGGCTGGCGCCCGGATAGAACGTGACGACCTGGATCGTCGGATAATCGACCTCGGGCAGCGCCGACAGCGGCAATTGCCGGTATGCGAGCAATCCAGAAAGCAGAATGGCGACCATCAGCAGCGAGGTTGCCACCGGCCGCAGAATGAACAGGCGGGATGGATTCATCCGTCAGATGCGGCGATTATTCGCCCGCCTTCTCGCCGCCTTTGCGCCGCCCGCCGCCCTTCTTCTTCGCCCCTTCACCGCCTTTTGGCGCAGCCGCCGGATCCCTCGATGCAAGCTCGACCTTTGCGCCCTCACGCAGCCGGTCGGTGCCGTCGATGACGACCGACTCACCCGGCGCAACGCCGGACTCGACTACGGTTACATCGCCCTCGGTTGGCCCGACTTTGACTTGGCGCAGCGTGACGGTGTTGTCCGCCTTTACGACGTATACGTACATGCCCTGAACGCCGCGCTGGATCGCCGAGCCCGGCACGGTCGTGGCATCGCGCCTGATATCGACCAGCATGCGCACGTTCACGAACTGGTTCGGGAACAGGCCGTTGTCGTCGTTCGGAAACTGCGCCTTCAGGCGCACCGTGCCTGTCGTCGGATCGATCTGGTTGTCGACGGTCAGCAGCGCGCCGGACGCCAGCTTTATCTTTTGCTCACGGTCGTAGGCTTCGACCGGCACGCGCTGGCCTGCTTTCAACAGCCTGAGCACGACTTGCAGGTTGTCCTGCGGAATCGTGTAGATCACCGTGATCGGCTGCATCTGGGTGATAACGACGAAACCTCCCGCGTCGGTCGCGTGCACGATGTTGCCGGGATCCACCTGACGCAAGCCGAGGAGGCCGGAGATCGGCGCGGTGACACGCGAATAAATGAGCTGCAGCTTGGCGTTATCGACCTGCCCTTGATCGAGCTTGACGGTGCCTTCGTACTGGGCCACCAGCGCCACTTGCGTATCGAGCTGCTGCTTGGGAATGGAATCCTGCGCAAACAACGTGCGGTAGCGTTCGAGGTCGATGCGCGCATTCGCGAGCAGCGCCTGGTCGCGCACCATCATCCCCTCGACCTGGAGCAACGCCGCCTGATACGGGCGCGGGTCTATTTCCGCCAGCAGTTCGCCTTCTTTGATTATCTGGCCTTCGCGAAACAGGACGCGCATCAATTGCCCGTCGACTCTGCTTCTCACCGTCACGGTCTTGAGCGGCGTCACCGTTCCCAGCCCGTTCAGGTAAACATTGACGTTGCCCGTCTTTGCCGGGACCGCAACAACCGGCGTGGCGCGCGTGGGGTCCCCTCCACGCTTGCCGAATTGCTGTGCGCCGGGTGCCGGCTGCTGCCACCGCATGTAAGTCCAGACCGCCAGCAGCGCGACGACCGCCAGCGCGACCAGCCCCCACGCCCATTTGGGAATTCGCAAATTAAAAATCGGCATCGTTTATACCACCCGGATTCAAAATAATTGTCGCTGCCATGTTGCAGCCCCACAGCACGGCAGCTGCAAAAGCCTCGTCATCGGCTGCCCGTAAACCGGCAAAGCAAGCCTAATCGCCCACGCGGCCCCATCCAACTGGGAAGAATATAACAGCAGGATGCCGCAAGGCACAGCATGTAACACAATGTTACAGCCGGCCGCTCGGCCCCCGGCGGGGGCGGCGCACGGCCGGATAAATTCAGGGGCGTCGCGGGCGCGCGATGTCCCTCAACACGGCATGTACGGCGGCAGTATCGTGTTTCGCGAAACCGCGCCCTAGCGCCGCATCGTAGAAGCGCTTGCTCAGCGTGAAAAGCGGGGTCGGGCAGCGCAGCGCGGCGGCAAAGGCTTTGATGATCGCAATGTCCTTCTGGTAAACGTCGACCTTCATCGTTGCCGGCAGATAACGGCGTTTAATCATCAGCGGTCCGCGCACTTCAAACATGCGCGAGCTGCCTGCGCCGTCCTTGAGCACGCGATAAGCGAGTTCGAGGTCTACCCCCGCGCGCTCGGCGAGCACCAGCGCCTCGGCCGCCGACAGATTGTGGATCGTGACCAGCAGATTGGCGACATACTTGAGCTTCGAGCCGATGCCGAACGCGCCGCAATAGTAAGTGCCGCGCGCGAAGCCGGCAAAGATCGGGCGGCAGCGTGTGCAGGCACGCCGTTCGCCGCTTGCGTAGATCACGATGTCCTTGGCCGCCGCCTGCGCGCCCGTGCCGCTGATCGGGCAATCGAGCAGCGTCGCGCCGATTTTCTCGAGCCGCTTGCGCGCACGCTCCTTGACTTCGAGCGGCAAGGTGCTGGCTTCGATAATGATCGCTCCGCGCCGGGCACCGGCGGCTATGCCGTCGTTGCCGAACAGCGCTGCGTCGAAAGCCTTGACCGACGGCAGCGACGTGATCACCACTCGCGAGCCGGCCGCCACCTCGGCCGGTAACGCGACCGGCGCGCCGCCAAGCTTGCGCAGCGCCGTTAGCCTGACCGCAACGACATCGCAGCCGATTACGCGGAAACGGGCGGCGAGCAAATGTTTGGCGAACGCCCCCCCCATGATGCCGAGGCCGACAATTCCAACTGTTTTGCCGCGCTTGATACCCGTCATGATATTGCCCTCGAAGTGTCGCGCTCGGATGTGTTCAGAAAGATTCGCCGAACAGTCGCGCCGCCGTTCGATAGGACACGTCCTCGCGTTCTTTCGCGGTCAGTCCCGGCACCGCATCGAGGTGCTGCACGGGTCTTTCCTCACCCATGTCGTATGGCGAGTCGGTGCCGATCACGACACGCTCGGAGCCGACCATTTCGAGCAAATGCCGGGTCGCGCGGGGATCGTGCGTCAGCGCGTCGAAGTAGAATTGCCTGAACATGTCGAGCGGCTTGGATTTTGTAACGGCGCTGGTATCGGGGCGTACCTTGTGCCCATGCTCGAAACGCCCGATCTGGTACGGCAGGAATCCGCCGCCATGCGCGAGCAGAATTCTGAGGTCCCTCAACTCATCCAGCGCGCCGCTGAACATGAGCTTGCCCACCATGATGGTGGTATCGAGCGGATTGCCGATCAGGTTGCCAAGATAATAGCAGTCGAGCCGGCCGGTAGCGCCTTGGGTATTCGGATGCGCGAAGACCACGACTTTGAGTTCCTGCAGCCGACGCAGCACCGGGCGGAACCTGGGCTCGGCGAGCTCCTCCGCGCCGATCGCGGTGCCCATCTCGACCGCTTTGAAGCCGTATTCCCTGACCACGCGTTCAAGTTCGATGATGGCCGCATCGGGAGCCTGCATCGGCAGCGTCGCCATGCCGCGCAAGCGGTCCGGACGGGCGGCGACCATTTTCGCCACGCCTTCATTCACGATGCGCGCGGTCTTCAGCGCCTGGTCGGCGCCGAGCCCGTAAAAAAACGTCTGCGGGCCGGGCGAAATATAGGTGATGTCGATGCCTCTGCGCTCCATCGTTTCGACTTTGGCATCGGCATCATAGAACTCCGGAAGCAGGTCGAACTTTATTTTTCCACGCACAAATTTGCGCGCATGCCCCGCCCCTTCGATCACGGTTTTATAGATGTCAGGATGCGCCCGCATTTCCTGGATGATGGTTTCGGGAATGACATGATTGTGCGTATCGATGCGTTTCACCGTTTCTTCCTCTTGGTCGTCGTGGGTTCGTTTGCGGGATACCTGGCCGGCACGTCGATCAACGAGCCCGCGGGTGCGCCGGCAACAGCAGGCGATGAATATTGGCGTTCAGCGCTGAAGCGCTAATGATTACAGCAGCGGCTTTCCCGCGCAAGCTCTTTTCCCCGGTTGCTGTGCGGTATAATGCTGCCAGTTTGGTATGCTTCGAGCACTAAAACTCACAATCGCTTTGCACGCGCCGCCCGCTACCGCCGGTGACCGCTCCGAGGGCCGGCGCGCCCGCAGCCCATAAAAGGATCCCAGTGAAGCAAATCGACATCGGCATCATAGGCACCGGCTGGTGCGGGGGAATCCGCGCTGAAACCTGCGCGTCTCACCCGCTCGTAAAGCACCTGCATCTTGCCGAAACGCGGCCGGAACGTCTCGCCGAAGTCGCCAAAGCCACCGGCGCGACAACCGCGACTGCCGATTATCGCGAGATCATACAAAACGACACGCTAGACGCCGTGATGATTTCGGCCACGCCCGAGCATCTGCATTACCCGATGGCGCGCGATGCCTTGAGCGGGGGCAAGCACGTGTTCCTCGAAAAGCCGATTGCGCTCGAGCTGCACGAAGCCGACGAGCTGATTGCGCTTGCGCGCAAAAGCCGGTTGAAGTTCACCATCGGTTACTCGCAGCGCTTCAATCCGAAGTTCGCCTACGTGAAAAAATGCGCGACCGACGGCACGCTCGGCAAGCCGGTGAGCGCGCTCGTGAGCCGCCATATCGGGCGCAGCCTCGGCAAGAAAATCACCGGGCGGACCAAATTATCGCCGGCAGCGATGGAAGCAACCCATGATCTCGATTTCGTGCTCTGGTGCCTCGAGCCGGCGAAGCCGGTGCGCGTATATTCGCAGGTCAATTATGGCGCGATGAAAGCGGCCAGCGGCGCCGACGTGCCGGACACGCAGTACATTACGGTCACCATGGACAGCGGCGTCTCCTTTGTAGTCTGCGCCGGCTGGAGCCTGCCGCCCGCGTACCCCAATTTTGCGATGACGTGGATCGAATTCGTCGGCACCGAAGGCGCATTGATCGTCGACGACACCCACCGGGATACGCTGCTCACCACCATGCAGAATGGCATCGTGCATCCGATGTCGACCATGCCGGGCGAGCGTGTCGACCACACCTACGCCGGCCCGATGGCGAGCGAGACAGTGCATTTCATCGAGGCGGTGGCCTGCGACCGTCCGGTGCTCGTTACTCCCGAGCAGGCGCGGCAAGTGATGGAAGTCTATATTGCCGCCGACCTGTCAGCCGAACGCAACGAACCGGTCACCCTGCCGCTGCCGGAATCCCGCGCCGGCACACTTGGCACCGGCAGCGGCCGATGAGAAAGCAGCCCAAAAAGATCGGCCTTGCCATCGTCGGCGCGGGACGCGTGGGCCTGATCCGCGGCGAGCTCGCTGCACGCCATCCCGAAGTCGAATGGATCGGCATTGCGGAAATAAACCCGGAGCGCGCCAAGCTCGTCGCCGGCAAAGTCGGCGCCGAGTTCGTGACGGGCGACTTTCGCGAGCTGGTCAGGCGCCCGGAAGTCAATGCCGTCATCGTGTCCACGGACGAGCATTTGCACGTGGATCCGATCCTGGCCACGCTCGAGCGCGGCCATCCGCTGCTGATTGAAAAACCGCTCGCCACCGATCTCGCCGAATCGCAGATGGTCATGGACGCGATCGAAAAGGCGCAGGTCGACGCCGTGATCGGCTACACGCAGCGCTTTCGGCGGCGCTGGCTGGTGGCCAAGGAAAAAGTGCGCACCGGCGCTCTCGGCGAAATCACGATGGTCACCTCGCGCGCGTTCATGAACCGGCTGGTCGCGATCGACAATTACCAGCGCTCCGATAACCCGGCCGAGATTTCCCCGATGGTCATTTCCGGGACGCACGCGCTCGACATTGTCATGTGGTTGATGGAGGCCAAGACCCCGGTCGAAGTCTATGCGCGCTCGGTCGACAAGGCGCTGGGTCCCAAATGGCACGGCATCGACGGCACCGGATACGTGATCACGTTTGACGACGGCGCCATCTACCACGGCGTGATTTCGTGGGCGCTGCCGGAAGTGTGGCCGGGCGCGGTCTACAGCCTGGAGGTCGGCGCGGTCGGAACCGAAGGCGTGCTCACTATCGACGATACGCACCGCGACATCGTGCTCGCCACCAATCTCGTGCAGGGCGAGGGCTATGCGCCTGACAAAAGGCGGCATGTGGACTTTCTGACCAGCTATCCGGTCGGCGACATCGCGCTCGGCGAGCTGCGCGGGCCGATGCGCGAGGAAACCAATTCCTGGCTCAATCGGGTCGCGCTCGGAGTGCCGACCCAGCACGCCACGGCGCGTGAAGGACACAATCGCTTGATGCTCACCAAGGCGATCGATCTGTCGGCGCGGCTCAAGCGCCCGGTATCGCTGCCGATCACCCCCGGGGATGAAAAACAAAAAAGCTGATTCAAGAGTCGTAATCAACATGGCCGGTCAACTTGTAGGCTTATAAACAAAGGAGGAAAACATGACCCAGCGGCGTTTCAGCATCGTACAGCTGTGCCTTGCGTTATTCATCGCGGTTGCTTTCAGCTCAGCCTACGCGCAAACGGCGGATAAATACCCGAACCGGCCGATCCGCATGATCGTTCCGTACGCGCCGGGCGGCGCGACTGACATCACTGCCCGCCAGCTGGCGATAAAGTTAAGTGAAGTCTGGGGTCAGCAGGTTATCGTGGACAACCGCGCGGGGGCTTCCGGCAACATTGCGCTCGAGCTCGCGGCGAGAGCGACGCCGGACGGCTATACGCTGTTTGTCGGCAACGTCTCGACCAACGCGATCAATGAAACCACGTTCGCGAAGACCCTGCCGATCAAGCCCTCGCGCGACCTGACAGGGGTCACCAATCTTATCGAGTTGCCGCATCTTTGGGTCGTCAACCCCGGCGTGCCGGTTTCCAGTCTCAAGGAGCTGGTTGAATACGCGAAGACGGCACGCCCCCGCATGAACTATGCCTCTGCCGGAGTCGGCTCGTATCCGCACCTCGATACGGCGAGATTCCTGAAATCCGCGGGCATCGAGATGACCCACGTTCCCTATAAGGGTGGCGCGGGCCAGATGATCCCGGCCATCATCGGCAACGAGGTGCAATTCATGTTCATCAACATGGCATCTTCGATCCAGAACATACGGGCCGGCAGAATCAAGCCGCTGGCCACCACCTGGCCCACCCGGCGACCCGAGCTGCCGGAGGTGCCGACCGTTGCCGAAGCGGGCTTTGCCGGTTTCGGCACCAACGCCTGGAACGGCTTGTTCGCGCCGGCCAAAATTCCCACGCCGCTGCTCAAAAGCATTCATGCCACCGTCGTGAAGTCGATGGAAGAGCCGCAGATGAGGGAAATGCTCAGCAAGCAGTTCATGTCGGTCGTGGTCAACAAGTCGCCCGCGGAATTCCAGCAGTTCGTCCTTGAGGAAGTCAAGAAGTGGGGCAAGGTCGCCAGCGACAATCACATTATCGTCGAGTGAGTCCGCCCCACCGGGGCGGGCAAGCGAAAAAATGAAAATGATGGCCCCGCCGAAGCACGTCATGCACGTCGAGAAGGACGTCGAGATCGCAATGCGCGACGGCGCGCGGCTGAAAGCCGACGTATTCCGTCCGCGCGGCGGCGGGAAGTTCCCTGCCATTATCAATATCGGCGCGTACCAGAAGGACAAGCACTGGGTGCCGCCGCCCGACCTGGAGGAAAAAGACAACCCGTACATGAATTGGGAGACGGTAAACCCGCTATGGTGGGTTCCTCGCGGGTATATCGCGGTGCGCGTCGACGGCCGCGGCTCCGGCAAATCGCCCGGCCAGACCGATCCGTTCTCATTGCAGGAAGCGCTGGATTTTTACGATGCGATCGAATGGGCGGCCAGGCAGCCATGGTCGAGCGGCAAAGTCGGCACCCTGGGCATTTCGTATTACGCGATGACCCAGTGGCTGGTCGCGAGCCTCAAGCCGCCGTCCCTGAAGGCGATGATCCCGTGGGAAGGCGCCGCCGACATGTACCGCGATTTCGCTTATCACGGCGGCATTTTCTGCTTCGGCTTCGTAGCCAACTGGTTCAACAACCACATGGCGCATCATCTGCTCGGCAAGCCGCAGCAGTACAACCCGGATGCTTTTGCCAGGCACTGGCTCTGGCACTACCTGCGCGACAGCCTTGACCGGGGCGCGTACCGCGGCCGGCAGGCGGTGTGGGAAAACATCGACATCCCGCTCTATACCGTCGGCAACTGGAGTGGCATGGGGCTGCATCTGCGCGGCAACACCGAAGCTTTTGTGCGCGCCAGGTCGAAACACAAAAAGCTGCGCATCCACGCCGGCACGCATTACCACC
>Ga0209415_10010108_pt1 | contig 16109 bp, 12 predicted proteins | sample PeaSoiSIISIP2007_FD_187696 | JGI IMG/M metagenome (GOLD analysis project Ga0209415, IMG submission 187696) | Peat soil microbial communities from Weissenstadt, Germany - SII-SIP-2007 (SPAdes) (version 2) | ecosystem: Environmental > Terrestrial > Soil > Wetlands > Peat | place: Germany...
CGCCTTCGGCCCTGCAATGGAGCGCCGGCGACTGTTCGTCGGGCGACCATAAGCAAGGGCTCTACATCTTCGGCGATGTGGGGCGCGGCAAATCCATGCTGATGGATTTGTTTTTTTCCACCGCTCCGGTGGACGCCAAGTTGCGGGTGCATTTCCACGAATTCATGCGCGACGTCCATGATGGCATTCATCAATGGCGTCAGCACAAAACCGGCAAGGAAAGCGACCCCATTCCGCCCTTGGCCCGTAAGATCGCCCAAAAATCCTGGCTGCTGTGCTTCGACGAAATGCAGGTCAGCGATATCGGCGATGCCATGATTCTAAGCCGGCTGTTCGATCAGCTGTTTGCTTTGGGCGTGGTGGTGGTGACCACCTCGAACCGCCATCCCGACGATCTTTATAAAGACGGTTTGCAGCGCGAACGCTTTCTGCCTTTCATCGCTCAGGTCAAAAAACGCCTGGATGTGCTGGAGCTGAACTCCGAGCGGGATTATCGCCTGGGCCGTAAAAAGGGGATGCAGGTCTATCACAGCCCCCTCTGTCCCGAATCCGATGCCGAACTGGTGCGCTGCTTTGCCCGTCTGACCGGCGGAGTGCCGGCAGCCGAGGAAGCGATCCATGTTCATGGCCGCATCCTGACCGTTCCCAAAGCCGCCGACGGCGTGGCCTGGTTCCATTTCGACGACCTGTGCCGCAAGGCCCTGGGGGCGTCGGACTATCTGGAACTGGCGACTTTATATCACACGGTGATCCTATCGGGGGTGCCGACCCTGTCGCCGGCTAACCGGGACGCGGCCAAACGCTTCGTGACGTTGATCGACGCTCTTTACGAGCATAAAGTTACTTTTGTCTGCACGGCGGAAGCGCCGCCGCAGACCCTGTATCCCAGCGGCGACGGGGCGTTCGAGTTCCAACGCACGGTCAGCCGTCTGATGGAAATGCAATCGGTCGAGTATCTGGGGCGCGAACATCTGACCTGACGATGTCTGCCGCCCCGGCTGCCCGAAGCAGGTCTATGACCTGGCCTAAAGAGTAGCGATAACCTACCCCGGGTAGGTATTCGCAAGCGGAGTCAAAGCGTTAGCGGAATTGGGATGCGAAAGAACCGTTAAGTACAGGGGAAATAACCGAAATTATCGAAGGTTAGAAAGGGCCGGAGCGGCCCATTCCCCTTGCCCTGGCGCGGAATTCGCGGTACCAAATGCCGCCCATTGGTTCATGCTGCGGCTTTATCGGCAGCAGTCCGTTCGACCCATTAAAACCGTCCGAGAGGCAAATTCCCATGGCACGCAAAAAAATCGCTCTCGTTGGCGCCGGCAACATCGGCGGCACCCTGGCTCACCTGATTGGCCTGAAGGAACTGGGCGACGTCGTTCTGTTCGACATCGCCGAAGGCACTCCCCAGGGCAAGGCTCTGGATATGGCTGAGTCCACCCCGATCGAGGGCGTCAATGCCAGCTATACCGGCGCCAATGATTACTCCGCCATCGCAGGCGCTGACGTGATCATCGTCACCGCTGGCGTGGCCCGCAAGCCCGGCATGAGCCGCGACGATCTGATCGGCATCAATGCCAAGGTCATGACCCAGGTCGGCCTGGGCATCAAGCAGTATGCCCCGAACGCTTTCGTGATCTGCATCACCAACCCGCTGGACGCCATGGTTTGGGTGCTGCGCGAGGCTGCTGGTCTGCCCCACAACAAGGTGGTGGGCATGGCCGGCGTTCTGGACTCCGCCCGTTTCCGCTACTTCCTGTCGGAAGAGTTCAAGGTCTCCGTGGAAGACATCACCGCCTTCGTGCTGGGCGGTCATGGCGACACCATGGTGCCGCTGGCCCGTTACTCGACCGTTGCCGGCATTCCGCTGCCGGATTTGGTCAAGGCCGGCTGGACCACCCAGGAGAAGCTGGACAAGATCATTCAGCGCACCCGTGACGGCGGCGCCGAAGTGGTTGCCCTGCTGAAGACCGGCTCGGCCTTCTATGCTCCGGCCGCTGCCGCCGTGACCATGGCCGAATCCTATCTGAAGGATAAGAAGCGCGTTCTGCCCGTCGCCGCTTGGGTCGATGGTCAGTATGGCTTGGACGGCATTTATGTCGGCGTGCCCACCATCATCGGCGCCGGTGGTGTTGAGAAGGTTGTTGAGATCGAGCTGAACGACGCCGAAAAGGCCGAGTTCGCCAACTCCGTCGAGTCGGTGCGCGGTCTCATCGCAAAGTCCAAAGAACTGATGCCGAAGTAATCAGGCACAGATAACACAGGCGAGGCTTCACAATGAATATTCACGAATACCAAGCAAAGAAGCTGCTTGCGAAGTACGGCGTCGCCGTGCTTCGCGGCGGCGTCGCCTACACCCCGGCCGAGGCCGAGACCGTGGCGAAGGATCTGGGCGGCCCGGTGTGGGTCGTGAAGTCCCAGATCCATGCCGGCGGTCGCGGCAAGGGCAAGTTCAAGGGGCATGAGAGCGAAGGCGGCGGCGTGCGCGTCGTCAAGTCGGTGGACGATGTCCGCGACAACGCCAATGCCATGCTGGGCAAGGTTCTGGTCACTCATCAGACCGGCCCCGCGGGCAAGGAAGTCAAGCGCCTCTATATTGAGGAAGGCTGCGACATCAAGCGCGAGCTGTATCTGGGTATGCTGATCGACCGCGCCACCAGCTGCGTCACCATCATGGCCTCGACCGAGGGCGGTATGGAGGTCGAAGAGGTTGCGGCCAAGCATCCCGAAAAGATTTTGAAGGTCGCCATCGACCCGGTTCAGGGCTTCCAGGCTTATCATGGCCGCAAGATCGCCTTCGGCCTGGGTTTGGAAGGCAAGCAGGTCAACGTCGCCGTTAAGTTCATCGGCGCTCTGTACAAGGCCTTCATGGACCTGGACTGCTCGATCGTTGAAATCAACCCGCTGGTCGTGACCGGCTCGGGTGACATCCTGGCCCTGGACGCCAAGGTGAACTTCGACGACAACGCGCTGTTCCGTCACAAGGACATCGAAGAACTGCGCGACGAGTCTGAAGAAGATCCGTCCGAGCTGGAAGCCGCCCGCCACAGCCTGAACTACATCAAGCTGGACGGTCAGATCGGCTGCATGGTCAACGGCGCCGGCCTGGCCATGGCCACCATGGACATCATCAAGCTGTACGGCGCTTCGCCGGCCAACTTCCTGGATGTCGGCGGCGGCGCGACCAAGGAACGCGTCACCACTGCCTTCAAGCTGATCCTGTCGGACCCGAATGTCGAAGGCATTCTGGTCAACATCTTCGGCGGCATCATGCGTTGCGACGTCATCGCCGAAGGCGTTGTCGCCGCTGCCCGTGAAGTCAGCCTGAACGTTCCGCTGGTGGTTCGCCTTGAAGGCACCAACGTGGAACTGGGCAAGAAGATCATGGCTCAGTCGGGCCTTCCCATTATCGCCGCAGACAACCTGGCGGATGCCGCCGAAAAGGTTGTCAAGGCCGTGAAGGAGGCCGCATAACATGGCCGTTCTCGTTAATAGCAACACCAAGGTGATCTGCCAGGGCTTCACCGGCGCTCAGGGCACCTTCCACTCCGAACAGGCCATTGCCTACGGAACCAAGATGGTTGGCGGTGTCACTCCCGGTAAGGGCGGCACCAAGCATCTCGACCTGCCGGTGTTCAACACCGTCGCCGAGGCCAAGCATGTGACCGGCTGCAACGCCAGCGTGATCTATGTCCCGCCGCCGTTCGCCGCCGACGCCATCCTGGAAGCCATCGACGCCGAGATTGAGCTGGCCGTCTGCATCACCGAGGGTATCCCGGTTGCCGACATGCTGGCCGTCAAGCGCGCTCTGGCTGGTTCCAAGACCCGCCTGATCGGCCCGAATTGCCCGGGTGTCATCACCCCCGGCGAATGCAAGATCGGCATTATGCCCGGTCACATTCACCAGCGTGGCAAGATCGGCATCGTGTCCCGTTCGGGCACTCTGACCTATGAAGCCGTCGCGCAGACCACTGCCGCCGGCCTGGGCCAGACCACCTGCATCGGCATCGGTGGCGATCCCATCAACGGTACCAACTTCGTCGACAGCCTGGAGCTTTTCCTGGCTGATCCCGAGACCCAGGCGATCATCATGATCGGCGAAATCGGCGGCGACGCCGAGGTCCAGGGCGCCGAGTTGCTGAAGGCGGCCAAGAACAAGAAGCCCACCGTTGGCTTCATTGCTGGTCGTACCGCCCCTCCGGGCCGTCGCATGGGTCATGCCGGTGCGGTGATCTCGGGCGGCAACGACACCGCAGACTTCAAGATCGAAGCCATGCGTTCGGCCGGCATTGCCGTCGCCGACAGCCCGGCTTCGCTCGGCACGACCATGTTGAAGCTGCTGAACGGTTGAACGGCAGCTAAGAGTACCAATTTTACAACAACATCCGCCGTCAGGCGGAGCAACATCAGCCGCCCCCTTCGGGACGGCAACTAGGGAGAGGGCGCGGCGAGAGCCGCGCCCACCGCATCGGATGCAAGAAGACCAGATGTCCTTCCTGACGGGTGCCAACGCCACCTACGTCTCAGAGCTTTATGCCCGTTTCGTCGAGGATCCCTCGGCGGTAGACGCAGGCTGGGCGGCATTTTTCCGCGATCTCAACGAGGATGGACGTTCCATCCTGGCCGAGCTCAAGGGCGCACCCTGGAACAAGAACGCCAACAAGGTCATCGGCGCCCCCGCCGAGGAAGCCCCCGCCGCCAAGAAGGACGGCAAGGGTGGAAAGCCTGTCGCTGCCGCTGCCGGGCCGTCGCCCGAGGAGCTGCGCAAGGCCATCCTCGACTCGATCCGCGCTTTGATGATGGTGCGCGTCTATCGGGTGCGCGGACATCTGGAGGCGTCTCTGGATCCGTTGGGGCTGCATAAGCCCGAGCCGCATCCCGAGCTGGATTACCGGAATTACGGCTTCACCGAAGCGGATCTCGACCGCGAAATTTTCATCGACAACATGCTGGGGCTGGAAACGGCCACTCTGCGCACGATCATCCGCATCCTGCGCGAGACCTATTGCGGCCACATCGGCGTCGAGTTCATGCACATCCAGGATCCCGACCAGAAAAGCTGGATCCAGAAGCGCATCGAAAGCATTCACAACCACACCGAATTCACCGAACGCGGCAAGAAGGCCATTCTCGAACGCCTGACCGAGGCCGAGGGTCTGGAACGCTTCCTGCAGATGAAGTACACCGGCACCAAGCGCTTCGGCCTTGAGGGCGGCGAGTCGGTGATCCCGGCGCTGGAGCAGATCCTGAAGCGCGGCAGCCAGCTCGGCCTGGACGACGTCATTCTGGGCATGGCCCACCGTGGCCGTCTGAACGTGCTGACCAACTTCCTGAAGAAGCCGTTCGCCGCTTTGTTCTCGGAATTCCAGGGCAACCCCGCCACCCGCGAGGATTTCCAGGGTTCCGGCGACGTGAAGTACCATCTGGGCACCTCGTCCGACCGCGACTTCGACGGCAATGTGGTGCATCTGTCCCTGACCGCCAATCCGTCCCACTTGGAAGTGGTCGATCCGGTGGTGCTGGGCAAGGTGCGCGCCAAGCAGACCCAGCGCGGCGACGAAGATCGCAGCGACGTCATGGGCATTCTGCTGCACGGCGACGCCGCCTTTGCCGGCCAGGGCGTGGTGCATGAATGCTTCGCCATGAGCCAGATCAAGGGCTACACCACCGGCGGCACCGTCCATGTGGTGATCAACAACCAGATCGGCTTCACCACCGCTCCGCAATATTCCCGTTCGGGTCCCTATTGCACCGACGTGGCGAAGATGGTTCAGGCGCCGATCTTCCACGTCAACGGCGACGACCCGGAATCGGTGGTTCATGCCGCCCGCATCGCCACCGAATTCCGTCAGGAATTCAAGGCCGACGTGGTGATTGATCTGGTCTGCTACCGCCGCCATGGTCACAACGAAAGCGACGAGCCGGCCTTCACCCAGCCGCTGATGTATCGCAAGATCGCTTCGCACCCCACCACCCGTCAGGTCTATGCTCAGAAGCTGATCGACGAGAAGGTGCTGACCGAGGCGGAAAGCACGCAGATGGTTGCCGATTTCCAGGCTCATCTGGAAGCCGACTTCGAAGCTGCCAAGTCCTACAAGGTCAACAAGGCCGACTGGCTGGAAGGCAAGTGGGCCGGCCTGGGACTGCTGGAAGACGAGGAAGAGATGCGCGACGAGCGCACCGACGTCTCGGTCGAGCTGCTGCAGGAAGTCGGTCAGGCAATCTCCAAGCTGCCGGAAGGCGTCAACGTCAACCGCAAGATCGTCCGCCAGCTTGAAGCCAAGCAGCAGATGTTCAAGACCGGCCAGGGCGTTGACTGGGCCACTGCCGAGGCCTTGGCCTTTGGCACCCTGTGCGTCGAGAACACCCGGGTCCGTCTGTCGGGCCAGGATTGCGGTCGCGGCACCTTCTCTCAGCGCCATTCGGTGCTGGTGGACCAGGAAACCGAGGAACGCTACGTCCCCCTGAACCATATCCGCGAAGGTCAGGCCCATTACGAGGTCATCGACTCGCTGCTGTCGGAAGAGGGCGTGCTGGGCTTCGAATATGGCTACTCCCTGTCTGAGCCCAACGGTCTGACCATCTGGGAAGGCCAGTTCGGCGATTTCGCCAACGGCGCTCAGGTCATCATCGATCAGTTCATTTCGTCGGGCGAAGTGAAGTGGATGCGCATGTCCGGCCTGGTCATGCTGCTGCCCCACGGCTATGAAGGCCAGGGTCCTGAACATAGTTCGGCCCGTTGGGAACGCTATCTGCAGATGTCGGCCGAAGACAACTGGCAGGTCTGCAACTTCACCACTCCGGCCAACTACTTCCACGCTTTGCGCCGGCAGGTCCGCCGGAACTTCCGCAAGCCGCTGGTGGTGATGACGCCGAAGTCGTTGCTGCGTCACAAGCTGGTGGTCAGCAAGCTGGAAGACTTTGGTCCCGGCTCGCGCTTCCGCCGCGTTCTGCCGGAAACCGAGGCTTTGAAGCCCGACGATCAGATCCGTCGCGTCATCCTTTGCTCGGGCAAGGTCTATTACGACCTGTTCGAGGAACGGGCCAAGCGCGGTCTGGACGATGTCGCCATCGTGCGCGTCGAGCAGATCTATCCCTGGCCGAAGGAAACGGTCATGAAGGAACTGGGCCGCTACAGCAACGCTGAAGTGGTGTGGTGTCAGGAAGAGCCCGCCAATATGGGCGCCTGGACCTTCGTCGACCGTCGCATCGATTTCATTCTCGAAGAGTTGGAGCACAAGTCGCGCAAGCCCATGTATGTGGGCCGCAAGGCGGCGGCGTCTCCGGCCACCGGTTTGAACAAGAACCATGTTTACGAGCAGGCCCTCTTGGTGGATCAGGCGCTGTCCGGCGCTCTGTTCACGTTGCCCCAGCCGTTCCGGCGGGTGACCAAGATGTCCAAAATGCAGAACCCGAAGTAAGGCGAGGCGAGGGAATACTCCATGAGCACGAACATCGTGGTGCCCACCCTGGGCGAATCCGTGACCGAGGCGACCATCGCCAAGTGGTTCAAGAATGTCGGCGACGCCGTTGCCGCCGATGAGCCGTTGGTCGAACTGGAAACCGACAAGGTTACCGTGGAAGTCCCGGCTCCGGCTGCGGGCACTCTGACCGATATCCTGGCCGCCGTTGGCTCTACCGTCGACGTGGGCGCCGTTCTCGGCGTTCTCGGCGCCGCCGGTGCCGCTCCGGCCAAGGCCAAGCCCGCCGCTGCTCCGGCTGCTGCCGCTTCGGCTCCGGCCGCGGCTGCTCCTGCTGCTTCGGCCGGTCATCCCCCGGCTCCGTCGGCGGCCAAGCTGATCGCCGACAACAACCTGAACGCCGCCGGCATCGCTGGTTCGGGCAAGGACGGTCGGATCACCAAGGGCGACGTTCTGGGCACTCTGGCCGCCCCGGCTCCGGTTGCCGCTCCGGCTGCTCCGCGGGCCGAAGACCCCCGCGAACAGCGCGTCAAGCTGACCCGCCTGCGCAAGACCATCGCCAACCGCCTGAAGGCGGCGCAGAACACCGCGGCCATGCTGACCACTTTCAACGAAGTGGACATGACGGCCCTGAACAGCCTGCGCGCTCAGTACAAGGACGCCTTCGAGAAGAAGCACGGCGCCAAGCTGGGCTTCATGTCCTTCTTCGTGAAGGCCTGCGTCACCGCTCTGAAGGAGTGGCCGGCGGTCAACGGCGAATTCACCTCGGAAGAAATCATCTTCAAGAACTTCTATGACATCGGTGTCGCCGTCGGCACGCCGAATGGTCTGGTGGTTCCGGTGGTGCGCGACGCCGACAAGCTGTCCTTCGCCGGTGTCGAATCGGCCATTGCCGGTTATGGCAAGAAGGCCCGCGACGGCAAGCTGACCATGGAAGAAATGACCGGCGGCACCTTCACCATCTCGAATGGCGGTGTCTATGGCTCGCTGATGAGCACGCCGATCCTCAATGCTCCGCAGTCGGCCATTCTGGGGATGCACAAGACCATGATGCGCCCGATGGTGATGCCCGACGGCAAGATCGAAGCGCGCCCGATGATGTATCTGGCCCTGTCCTATGATCACCGCATCATCGACGGCCGCGAGGCGGTGTCGTTCCTGGTGCGCGTTAAGGAATGCATCGAAGATCCGCAGCGTATCCTGCTGGACATGTAATGCGAAACCGGCTCCTCCCCTTGTGGGAGGGGCCGATTTTCTCTGTGTAATCAAGAAAATCGTGGGGCTTCCATGAGCGAGAACAGTTTTGATGTCGTCGTCATCGGCGGCGGTCCCGGCGGTTATGTTGCCGCCATCCGCGCCGCCCAGCTGGGCCTGAAGGTCGCCTGCGTCGAAAAGCGCGGCACTTTGGGCGGCACCTGCCTGAATGTTGGCTGCATCCCCTCCAAGGCGCTGCTGCAGTCGTCGCACAATTACGAAGCCGCCGGCCATCACTTCGCCGAGCATGGCATCAAGATCGGCAAGATCGAGCTGGATCTGGCCGCCATGATGGCTCGCAAGGCCAAGGTGGTGTCGGATAACACCAAGGGCATCGAGTTCCTCTTCAAGAAGAACAAGGTCACCTATGTGATCGGTTCGGGCAAGATCGCCGCTCCCGGTCAGGTGGAAGCTACCGACAAGGATGGCAAGGTCACCAAGCTGGCCGCCAAGGCCATCATCATCGCCACCGGCTCGGACGTCACCCCGCTGCCGGGCGTCGAAATCGACGAGAAGACCATCATCTCTTCGACCGGCGCTCTGGAGCTGTCGGCGGTGCCGAAGCATTTGGTGGTGATCGGTGCCGGTGTCATTGGCCTGGAGCTGGGCTCGGTGTGGCGTCGCCTGGGCTCGGAAGTCACCGTGGTGGAATTCCTTGATCGCGCTCTGCCGCTGCATGACGGCGAAATTTCCAAGCAGATGCAGCGCATCCTGGAAAAGCAGGGCATGAAGTTCAAGCTGTCGACCAAGGTCACCGGGGCCAAGCTGGCCAAGGGCGAAGCCACCCTGACCCTGGAGCCCGCCGCCGGCGGCGCTGCCGAAGAGCTGAAGGCCGACGCCGTTCTGGTGGCCATTGGCCGTCGTCCCTTCACCGACAGCCTTGGGGCCAAGGAAGTCGGCGTCGAGATCGACAAGCGCGGCTTCGTGGTTGTCGACAAGCATTTCCAGACTGCCGTGAAGGGCGTGTACGCCATCGGCGACGTCATCGGCGGCCAGATGCTGGCTCACAAGGCCGAGGAAGAAGGCGTGGCTCTGGCCGAGATTTTGGCCGGTCAGCATGGTCATGTGAATTACGACGCCATTCCCGGCGTGGTCTACACCTGGCCGGAAGTGGCTAATGTGGGTCAGACCGAGGAACAGCTGAAGGCTGGCGGCGTGGCTTACAAGGTCGGCAAGTTCCCCTTCACCGCCAATGGCCGCGCTCGCGCCATGGGCGACATGGACGGCTTCGTGAAGATCCTGGCCGACGCCAAGACCGATCGGGTGCTGGGTGCTCATATCATCGGCCCGAATGCCGGCGATCTGATCGCTGAAGTGGTTCTGGGCATGGAATTCGCGGCGGCGTCGGAAGACATCGCCCGCACCTGCCATGCTCACCCGGCTTTGGGCGAAGCGGTCAAGGAAGCCTGCCTTGCCGTTGACGGCCGGGCGCTGCACGTCTGATTTGCAGCCTGACCCGATAAAATGAGAAAGTGCGGCAGCGATGCCGCACTTTTTTTATGGAAGGTCGAGATATGACGCTTCAGTTTCTGCTGACATGCCTGCTGGTAGTGGCGTCGCCGGGAACCGGGGTGCTGCTGACCATTTCCACGGGCTTATCCCAAGGCCGACGGGCCAGCCTGATCGCGGCCTTTGGCTGTACCTTGGGGATCATTCCCCATCTGCTGGCGGCCATCTTTGGCGTGGCCGCCCTGTTGCAGACCAGCGCATTGGCCTTTCAAAGCCTGAAATATGCCGGTGTCGCCTATCTGCTTTATATGGCCTGGATGACCTTGCGGGATAAAAAGGCTTTCGATGTGCCCGACGAAAGCCGCCGCGACGGTGCGGCCGCCATTATTTGGCGCAGCATTCTGCTGAACCTGCTCAATCCCAAGCTGCCGATTTTCTTTCTGGCCTTCCTGCCTCAGTTCATTGATGGCAAGGACGCCCAGCCAATGGCCCATATGCTGGAACTGAGCGGCGTCTTCATGGGCATGACCTTGGTGGTGTTCGCCTTCTATGGCCTGTTTGCGGCTTCGGTACGCGGGGTCATCCGCCGCAGTCCGTTGGTGCTGACCTGGCTCCGCCGCAGCTTCGCCGGTGCGTTCGCCCTGCTGGGGGTGCGATTGGCCCTCAGCGAATAGGCTTGGCGGGCTATCGCGCCGCCTTGCGCTGCCTTTTGTCGGCATACATGGCGGTGTCGGCGCAACCCAGCAATTGTTCCGGCGTCTCCCCATGTTCGGGATACAGGGCGATGCCCATGCTGCTGCCGACGCTGACCGGATGACCCGAGACCGTGACGCTGGCCGAGGAAATCGCCTTGCTGAGGCGCGAGGCGAACAGCCCGACGCCTTCGCGGCTGGTCTTGGGCACCAGCACGGCGAATTCGTCCCCGCCAAGCCGGGCCACCGTATCGCTGGCGCGGGCGGTGTGGGTTAAGGCGGTGGCGACTTCCTGCAAAATCTGATCGCCGACGCCATGGCCATAGGTGTCGTTGACGGGTTTGAAGCCGTCCAGGTCGATCATGATCACCGCCATGTTTTCCCGGTGGCGGCGCGCCCGCTCAAGCTCCTTGGGGAATTCCTCGTCGAAGCGGTGGCGGTTGGCCAGATGGGTCAGGGAATCGGTGGTGGACTGCTGAACCAGCGCATCTCGGCTGGCTTGCAACTCGGACATCAACAGGTTGAAGTTTTCGGTCAGGGATTTCACTTCCACCAACCAACGGGCGGCGCGTTCCGAGATGCGGCGGGTCAGGTCGCCACTGACGAGGATTTCTTCGATGTGGGTGGCCAGATTGCTGATGGGCAGGGCCACCAGGAAGCGCACCTTCAGCAGCACCAGAACCAACAGCAGGCTGACCGACACGGCAAAGACATAGATCACCGTGTTCAAGGTGAAGTTCAGGGGAACTTTCAGGCTGTCGGTGGGAAAGCGAATGTCGATCACGCCGTTGACGGCGCCCAAGGTGGCGTTGCTGTGGCAGCCCAGGCATTCCTCGGTGGTCAGCACGGGATAGACGTAACGCAGGCTGCTGCCCAGATTTTCCAGGCGTTCCTGACCATTGGTCATGACCTCGGCGATCAGGGGATCGGTCTGGCGGATTTGGCGGTCGCTATCGATATCGCCGTACAGATCCGCCACCGCCTGACTGCGGTAAACGCTGACATGAATGTCGGGAACGGTGGAGTTCATCCGTTCGACCAGCTCGACGATTTCCGCCTTGCTCCAGCCCTTGCGCATAACCGAATAGAGGTTCTGAAAGGCCAGCTCGGCATTCCGCCGGGATTCGCTCAGGGCCAGATTTTCAACCGACCTTTCCTTTACCCACTCGGTCGCGATGCCGATGGCGATGACGGACAGGATGGTGATGGCGGCATAAATCAAAAGCAGGGTACGCGAAATCGACAACCGCATACGTACGGACCCCTACGCGAATGGCGTGGCTGGAAATATAAAGGATTATAACTTTATTTATATTTTTAATCAAATTTCATTCAATCGCATAAGGCGAACAAGTGGGGCTCAGCGCAGCCGCATGACGTCCTGGCGGGGCGGGACTCCATAGAGGCGGCTATATTCCCGGCTGAATTGGGACGGGCTTTCATAGCCCACCTGATGGCTGGCCGAAGCGGCGTCCAACTGATGCATCAGCATCAGGCGCCGGGCTTCCTGAAGCCGCAGCTGCTTTTGATATTGCAGGGGGCTCATGGCGGTGATGGCCTTGAAATGGTGATGCAGGGAAGAACTGCTCATATTGACCCGGCGGGCCAGATCTTCGATGCGCAGGGGGTGGACGTAGTTCTCGCGCAGCCAGTCGATGGCGCGGGAAATCTGGTGGGGCTGGCTGTCGGTCATGGCGATCTGGCGCAGCTTTTGTCCCTGATCGCCGGTCAGCAGACGATAAAGGATTTCCCGCTCGATCAGCGGATAGAGCATGGGGATGTCCTGGGGGCTATCCAGCAGGCTGATCATGCGCAGAACGGCATCTTGCAGGGATGCGGGCAAAGGGGTCACCGCCATGCCCCGCTCGGGTTTGTCGGCGGGCGGCGAGGGCGGCGGCAAGTCCTCGCTGATCAGGGTGGCCATCAGGGGGCGGTTCAAAACCAGGCTCATGGACAGATAGGGCTGCTCGGGCCTGGCCTGGGTGACATTGCAGACTACCGGCAGGTCCACCGAGTTCAGCAGGTAATTGCCGGGGCCGTAGTGATAGGTCTCGTTCCCCAGGATGGCCTGCTTGGCTCCCTGCACCACCAGGGTCAGGCAAGGGGGGAAAATACAAAATTGCGGCTCGGTCGGTGCGGTCTGACGAAAGAAGTGCAGCGACGGCAAAGCGGTGGTGCTGGCACCATCCTGTCCGGTGAATCGTTCAATCAACTGGGCAAGGGCGGTGGCGGGCAGTGCGGCGGCGTGATCCATGACTTGTCATCATTTTCGGTCAAATGGGCAGGGAGAAGACTAGCTTGGTGGCGGATACCCCGGCAAAGTCAATCTGGAGCCTTTGCAGAATCGAGCAAGAATCTTGCAGGATCGGGCTACCACCTTTTTATAGGCCGAGCGCAGGATGATGGCAGTTCACATCCCACTCATTCGGAGATTTCCATGAGCATGTCCGTTTATGGCTATGCCGCTCAGAACGCCACTACGGCGCTGGCCCCGCATCACTTCAGCCGCCGCGATCCGCGCTCCAACGATGTGGTGATCGACATCCTCTATTGCGGCGTCTGTCACTCCGATCTGCATCAGGCCCGCAATGATTGGGGCAACAGCGTTTATCCCATGGTGCCGGGCCACGAGATCATCGGCCGCGTCTCCCATGTCGGCAAGGATGCGGGCGACTTCAAACTGGGCGATCTGGTGGGCGTCGGCTGCATGGTCGATTCCTGCCAGCATTGCGAACCCTGCGAAGCCGGGTTGGAGCAATATTGCCATGAAGGGCCGACCCTGACCTATAACGGCACAGACCGTCACGACCATCTGCCCACCTTCGGCGGCTATTCGGAAAAGATCGTGTCGTCGGGCAAGTTTGTGGTGAAGATCCCCGAAGGGCTGGACCCTAAGACGGCGGCGCCGCTGCTGTGCGCCGGCATCACCACCTATTCGCCGCTGCGCCACTGGAAGGCCGGACCGGACAAAAAGGTGGCGGTGATCGGGCTGGGCGGCCTGGGCCATATGGGCCTGAAGCTGGCCAAGGCCATGGGCGCCGAAGTCACCTTGTTCACCCGCTCGCCGGGCAAGGAGTCCGAGGCTCGTCGCTTAGGAGCCGACCATGTGGTGCTGTCCACCGACCCGGCTCAGATGCAGGCGGTCATGGGGCGTTTCGATCTGATCATCGACACCGTGCCCACCAAGCATGATCTGAATCCCTATGTGATGACCTTGCGGCTGGACGGCACCCTGGTGCTGGTGGGGCTGCTGGGGCCGATCGAGCCGACGCTTTCGACCATTCCGTTGATTCTGGGGCGTCGTTCGGTGGTGGGGTCGGCCATCGGCGGCATCGCCGAAACCCAGGAGATGCTGAATTTCTGCGCCGAAAAGGGCGTTACCTGCGATGTGGAAATGCTCGACATCAAGAACATCAACGAAGCCTATGAGCGGATGTTGCGCAGCGATGTGCGTTATCGCTTCGTCATCGATATGGCGACCCTAAAAGCTTAATCGCGTTCAGGATCTGGCCGGCCTCGACATCGGGGCCGGCTATCCCTATCTTGCCGGGAACGCCGCCTGTTCTGACCCGAGTATTCCCGTGCCGCCCCTCTCGCCTCCGTCCTCCTCGACGCTGCGACCTGTGCTGACCCTGTGCGGCGGCCTGGGGCTGAGCCTGATCGGCGTCTTCGCCTTTCCGGCCCTGGTGCCGGTGCTGAAGACCGAATGGGCCTTGAGCAATTTGCAGGCGGGTTGGATTTCAGGGGTCTATTTCCTCGGCTATGCCCTGGCCGTTCCCATTCTCAGCAGCCTGACCGATCGCATCGACGCCAAAAAGGTGTTCCTGGCCGGCATTCTGGTCTGTTTCGCCTCTTCCGCGGGCTTCGCCTTGTGGGCCGAGGGGGCGGTCAGCGCCATGTTGCTGCGCTTCCTGGGCGGAGTCGGCCTGGCCGGAGTTTACATGCCCGGCCTGAAGGCGCTGGTGGATCGGGTCGGCGGCCCCATCCAGGCGCGGGCCATGTCCTATTACACCGCCTGTTTTTCCATGGGCACCATGTTGTCCTTTGCCGTCACCGGAGAGGCCGAGCTGCATATAGGCTGGCGCGGAGCCTTTTGGCTGGCCGCCGGTTGCACTCTGGCGGCGGCTCTGCTGGCGGCCAGCCTGAAGGCGGTGCCGCCCGAGACGGGGAAGGGGACGGGCAAGCTTTTGGATTTCCGCCCGGTCCTGCGCAATCGTGCGGCCATGGGCTATGTGCTGGGCTATGTCTGCCATATGTGGGAGCTGTTCACCTTCCGCGCCTGGGTGGTGGCTTTCCTGGTCTTTGCGCAAACGCAGAGCGGAGCCGGCGGCTGGTCGCCCACCACGGTGGCCACTATCACCTCGGCCATGGCCATGGCGGCCAGCATCGGCGGGGCGGATTTGGCTATTCGCTTCGATCGCCGCAAGCTGTGCGCCTTCGCCATGCTGGCGTCGGGGGGCATGGCGCTGGGATTGGGCTTTTCTGCCTTTTCCTATGGGCTGGCCTGTGTGGCGGCGGTGGTCTATACGGGCCTGGTCCAACTGGATTCGGCGGCGCTGACCACCGGAGCCATGATGGCCGCCGACCCGGAACGGCGCGGCGCGACCGTCGCCTTGCATTCCCTGCTGGGCTTTGGCGCCGCCTTCTTCGGGCCGCTGGCGCAAGGGGCGCTGCTGGATGTCAGCGGCCATGGCCGCAGCATTTCCTCCTGGGCCTTGGCGTTCGCCGTCATGGGGCTGATTGGCTTGCTGGGGCCGCTGGCCCTGCGCTGGGGGCGGAACGCCCATAGCGTGGAGGCGCTGAAATGAAGACGCCCCACGGCATCAGCCGCCATAGCCGCATCCGTCAACGCAAAGTCATGATCCGGCGGATTTCGCTGGTGGGATCGGGGGCGTCTCTGATGCTGCTGGGGATCATCTCGGTGCCGTCGCCGGTGCCGATCGGCTTTGTGCTGTTCGCCATGGGGATGTTCATGATGGCCAAGGGCTCGCGTACGGCGCGGCGCTCGGTCAAGCATCTGCGGCGGCGGATTCCCTTATTCTCACGCGGGCTCAACCACGCCAAGCATCGCCTGCCGTCCCAGGTGCGCGACTTCATCGAGAAGAGCGACCCCGAAGCCTAGGGAAGTTTAATGGCTCTTAAGGCCGGTGGCGTTGCCGCTGCCCGAGGTCATGGTCTGGAAGAATTCGATCTGCCAGTTCATTTCCTCGGCGGTCAGCGGGAAGGCATGGCTGCCGCTTTTGGGGCGGATGACGTCCGACGGGGCGATTTTCGCCATGCGGATTTGCGCCAGGACGGC